>Ga0116217_10000976_pt1 | contig 28655 bp, 21 predicted proteins | sample Sb_taG_6_FD_89697 | JGI IMG/M metagenome (GOLD analysis project Ga0116217, IMG submission 89697) | Peat soil microbial communities from Weissenstadt, Germany - Sb_50d_4_PS metaG | ecosystem: Environmental > Terrestrial > Soil > Wetlands > Peat | place: Germany: Weissenstadt | collected 2010-09-21 | reverse complement strand
TTCAGCTTGTCAAAGGCCTGCATCGTGTTGCCGGGCCAGACCCAGTCGTTGGTGATGCCGAGCGACCAGGCGATGCAGTTATAGGAAGAGGTGCCTGCGCTCAGCACCTCGTAGCTCTTGCCCAGGCGGGGGAAGTCGTTCGCCCGCATGCCGTCGATTTCACGCCGCTGGCTCGGGAACCGTTTGGTGTCGAACGGGCCGCCGATCGACCGCGATTCTTGAGCGTGGACGGGCGAGGCCATTCCGATCAGGGGCAGGGCTGCCAGGGCCAGTGCCACCACCAAGCGATGCGACAGCTTGCGAACCATTGGGTCGATCCTCACGAAGAAGACCGGCGGCCAGGACCGCCGAGGTTGCCTTGATCTATCTTTACAAGCGGAAGCGGCCTCAAGAACCGGACACGCGCAGCCGAGAGGAACGCAAATTCGACAGGACCCGCCGCCCCGAGATGCAAGCCCATGTGAAACTAATGTACAGGTATACGCGATTGCGCCGTCCCTCCCCGACTGGGGCGTGGACCTGTATGACGGCATCGGGGGCTCGCGGCTCAACGAGGCGACGCAGGAGAGTGCCATGTCCACACCGATCTCCAACGTCCGGCCGAAGCCGGATCAGGTCCTCACCGACATCGCCGACTACGTCACCGGCTACGAGGTCGAATCCCCGGAGGCGTACCAGACGGCGCGCCTCTGCCTGATGGACACGCTGGGCTGCGGCCTCGAAGCGCTCGGCTACCCGGCCTGCACCAAGCTGCTCGGCCCCATCGTCCCCGGCACCGTGGTCCCCAACGGCGCCCGGGTGCCGGGCACCTCGTTGCAGCTCGACCCGGTGCAGGCGGCGTTCGACGTCGGCACAATGGTCCGCTGGCTCGACTTCAACGACACCTGGCTGGCGGCCGAGTGGGGCCACCCGTCGGACAACCTCGGCGCCATCCTCGCCACCGCCGACTGGCTGTCGCGCACCGCCGTCGCGGGCGGCAAGGCGTCGCGGGTGATGCGCGACGTCCTCACCGCCATGATCAAGGCTCATGAGGTCCAGGGCGTTATCGCTCTGGAGAACGCCTTTAACCGGGTCGGGTTGTACCACGTCGTGCTGGTGAAGGTCGCCTCGACGGCCGTCGTCTCCTGGCTCCTGGGGCTGTCGCACGAGGAGGTCGTCAACGCCCTGTCGCTGGCCTGGGTCGATGGCCCGGCGCTGCGCACCTACCGGCACGCGCCCAACACCGGCTCGCGCAAGAGTTGGGCGGCGGGGGACGCCACCAGCCGCGCGGTGCGCCTGGCCCTCATCGCCCGAACCGGCGAGATGGGCTACCCCTCGGTCCTGACGGCGAAGACCTGGGGCTTCTACGACGTGCTGTTCCGCGGTAACGCCTTCCAGTTTCAGCGGCCCTACGGGTCGTACGTCATGGAGCACGTCCTGTTCAAGATCTCCTACCCGGCGGAATTCCATGCCCAGACCGCGGTGGAGTGCGCCATGCAGCTGCACCCCCTCGTCAAGGACCACGTGTTCGAGATCAAGAAAATAACGATCCGCACTCACGAGTCCGCCGCACGCATCATCGACAAGAAAGGTCCGCTGAGCAACCCGGCCGACCGCGACCACTGCATCCAGTACATGGTGGCCGTGCCGCTCGTCTTCGGGCGCCTGACCGCCGCCGACTACGAGGACGCCGTGGCGGCCGACCCGCGCATCGACGAGCTGCGCGCGAAGACGGAGTGCGTCGAAGACCGGCAGTTCACCAGGGACTACCTCGACCCCGCCAAGCGCTCGATCGCCAACGGGATCACGGTCGAGTTCAAGGACGGCCGGCACACCGACGAGGTCGTCGTCGAATACCCGATCGGCCACCGCCGCCGCCGCGCGGAGGGCATCCCGCTGCTGCTGGCGAAGTTCGAGACCAACCTCGCGCGGCGCTTCCCGCCGAAGCAGCAGAAGGCGATCCTCGACTTGTGCTCCAATCAGGAGAGGCTCGAAGGCACGCCGGTCAACGAGTTTGTGGACCTGTTCGTCATCTGAGCGCCGCGCGGATTTATCGTTTCGCGAACCGAGAAATCCGCGCGGCGCCCTCGCGGCTACACGAGGAAGCAGCTATGCGATTCCCACCACACGTGCAGCACGAGCGCCTCAAGGGCTGGGTCAAGGAGATCGCGGCCCTGTGTGTCCCCGAGCGGGTCCAGTGGTGCGACGGCTCGCAGCGCGAGTACGACGGGCTGTGCGACCTCCTCGTGCAATCCGGCACCTTCACCCGGCTGAATCCGGACAGGCGTCCCAACAGTTTCCTGGCCCGTTCCGACCCGAGCGATGTGGCCCGCCTGGAGGACCGCACCTTCATCTGCAGCATCAGCAAGAACGACGCCGGCCCGACCAACAACTGGGTCGCGCCGCGCGGGATGAAGGAAACCTTGCGCGGCCTGTTCGACGGCTGCATGCGCGGCCGCACGATGTACGTCGTGCCGTTCAGCATGGGGCCGCTCGGCTCGCCGATCGCCCATGTCGGCGTCGAGCTGACCGACTCGCCCTACGTGGTCGTGAGCATGCGCATCATGACGCGCATGGGCCGGGCGGCCCTGGACATGCTGGGCGGCGACGGCGACTTCGTCCCCTGCGTCCACTCGGTCGGCGCGGCGCTGGCGCCGGGAGAAAAGGACGTGGCCTGGCCCTGCAACAAGGCCCAGAAGTACATCGTGCATTATCCGGAGGAGCGTTCTATTTGGTCGTACGGCAGCGGCTACGGCGGCAACGCGCTGTTGGGCAAGAAGTGCTTCGCCCTACGCATCGCCTCGGTCATGGCGCGCGACGAGGGCTGGCTGGCCGAGCACATGCTGATCCTGGGCGTGAAGGGCCCCCGGGGCGAGAAGACCTACGTGGCCGCGGCCTTCCCCAGCTCCTGCGGCAAGACGAACTTCGCGATGCTGATCCCGCCGAAGCCCTTTCTGGAGGAGGGCTGGGAGGTGACGACCGTCGGCGACGACATCGCCTGGATCAAGCCCGGCCCCGACGGCGCGATTTACGCCATCAACCCGGAGGCCGGCTACTTCGGCGTGGCGCCCGGTACCTCGTGGGACACCAACCCCGTGGCGATGGAGACGATCGGCCGCAACGCCCTGTTCACCAACGTTGCCCTGACCGACGACGGCGACGTGTGGTGGGAGGGCCTGACGCGGACTCCCCCCGCGCACCTGCTCGACTGGCAGGGCCAGGACTGGGCGCCGGACAGCGGCCGGCCGGCGGCGCACCCCAACGCCCGCTTCACGGTCCCGGCCCGCCAGTGCCCGAGCATCGACCCGGATTGGGAGAACCCGCGCGGCGTGCCGATCAAGGCGTTCATCTTCGGCGGCCGGCGCGGCACCACGGCCCCGCTCGTCCACCAGGCCTTCAACTGGACCTACGGCGTCTACCTGGCGGCCACGATGGGCTCGGAGACGACGGCGGCCGCCGCCGGACGGCAGGGGGTGGTCCGCCGCGACCCGTTCGCCATGCTGCCGTTCTGCGCCTACCACATGGCCGACTACTTCAACCACTGGCTGCAATTCGGCCGGGCCGTCAACAACCCGCCGCGCATCTTTGGCGTCAACTGGTTCCGCAGGGGCGCCGACGGCCGGTTCCTCTGGCCCGGGTACGGCGAAAACATGCGCGTCCTGAAATGGATCGTCGAGCGTGCCAACGGCCGCGCCATCGGCATCGAGAGCCCGATCGGCTGGATGCCGCGCTACGAGGACATCGACTGGCGCGGCCTGGAAGACTTCACCCCGGCACACTTCAACGAGGTGATGTCGGTGGACCGCGAGCAATGGAGCCAGGAAGTCCTCTCGCACGAGGAATTGTTCGTCAAGCTGTACGACCGGCTGCCCAAGGAGCTGCGCTCGGTGCGCGACCTGCTCATGTCAAGCCTTTTTATTGCGCGCAGCAAGACAGATAACTGGTTAGACGGCACCATAAGGGAGGGATGATTCGCAAGACGTTCCCAACGCCGTGCCGCGGTCGTTCGCGCTCGGCACGGCCCCCGGCAATGTGTCGCTGGCGACAAAAGCTCCCCTTATCCCACTGTCAGTTCCTGCTCGGTTCTGGCACGGCTTGCGGCCTCACTTCCTCGACGCGGAACCCGTCCGACTCGCGCAGGAACCGCACCAACCCCCGCGCCGCCATCGCCTCCCCGCCGAAGACGTCGCTGTCAGCCTGCACTATCGCCTCCCGGTCCGCCTCGTCCAACCAGAAGCCGAACAGCACGCTCCGGGACTTCCCTTCGGGGAGGCTCTGCCGGAGTCGCGGGAACGCTGCCAGCCGGTCGGCCCCGTCCCGGCCGCCGAGCCGGGGCTTGATGACGCCGGTCAGCCGGCAGGTCGATCCGGCCCTCGTGTTCCACGCCTCTCGACCAGTCCTTCCGCGCTTCGGTCCGACACGCCGTGGGCGATGTGACCGGAGCACCTCCCCCCAGACCTGAACACTGAGCTATCAACCACGGTCGGAAAAGGTATGAGTTGCCCCACCCGTGGTGATTGCAGTTACGCGGCCCGACCGCCGAGTTCATGGGCATCGGGCAGCCCGCTCCCCGAGATGGTACAACCTCCTCATGGGATTCTCTTTTCTGTGCCGCAAGGACGTCTTGGTGCTGTTCTGACGGCGTCCGCACCTTGAGGGGCTTTCCTGCTCGGCGTAAAATAGAGCATTCCCCTGGCTCATCCTTGCCCGATTGACAGTGCTGGGACCGAGGGTGCGTGGAGACCCGGATGCCTGCCCTGACGAACCTGGACGCGCGGCTCGACGCCCAGCCTGCGTGGCGTCGGTCGTATGACGCCCTGTTGCCCGACACTCGGCGCGTCGCCGCTTTGACCCCGCTCGTTCATGTGACGGGAAAGACCGTCCCCTTCGAGCACTTCATCCTCACCCCGCCGCACGAACTGCCGACGTCCCACTTCCCCGCGTATTGCAGCGACCTCACCCGCCTGGCAGAGGAGGCACTCGGACTGCCCTACTGCCTCTACCTCTACGCCGGCCGCGCGCACCCCTCGTTCGGCAGCGTCGCGCTGGCGTTCCTCCCGGCCTGCGAGCCGGGTCACCTCGGGACGGCGACCCCCTTCGACACCGGCGGGCTCATCCACCGCTACATCCGGCTTGCGCTCCCCGTCGATGACGCCCTAAGCCGCGTGGCATTCGGCGAGCAATCCATGGTACTCCTCCGTGACTGGCGCGAGGGGTTTGCTCGCTTTCTCGCCGCGTATTTCGCGCAGCCCGCCGATTACTGGCTGGGCCGCCCGAACCCGGGAACGCCCGATCCGGAGGCGGTCCACGCCCGGAATGACGACTGGCGCGCCTGGACATTCGAGATCCGTTTCGTGGAATGGCAGAGCATTCGCGACCGGGCCGCGTGGTGCGCGGACCCGGCCTTTATGACGACCTTGCGTCGGCTCATCCAGGCGCAGCCGCTGGCGGCGCCGGGTACGCCGCCGACACCGCTCGACCTCTTTCTCCAGGGCCCGGATGCCCTGGCTCCCAGCGGCGCACCGAATTTCACCGAGGTGATCGAACAATGGGTCCGGACACAGGTTGGCGTCTAGCGGGGGTCCCCGCCGAAGACCTCGAGATCGTCGGATTCAACGGGACCCCCAGCGTCGAGTGCGGGCGGGCGATTCCCGTCGCGCGGCGGAAATCCACCGACGCCTACTTCCGCCTCGTCCTCCCTCCCGGGGATGTGTTTCCTCCCACGCACTCTGCCGCTGAGATCGACGCGTTCGTCCGGGAGGGGCGGTTGACGCTCCTGACAGATCCGCTCCCGCTTCCTCCCGCTCTGCTCGCGACAGGGGCGCAACGCCCGCCTCCGCAGCCGCTCATCCTCTGGGCGAGCCGCGATCTGTTCGACGCTCTGGGGGGCACACGTCCGGAGCGGGCGGATGGTCAACCGCTGACGTGGCGCGGGGTGCGGGAGGCGGATCCGCCCGCGTGGGCCTCCTGCGCGTCGCAAGATGCGGTCGTCCACCTCCTCGACTTTTGGGGGCGGGCGGCGCTCCTGAAAGCCGATGGCCGATTGCGGGATCCGGATGACCAGACGTGGGGAGCGGTCCGGCGCTTGGCCGACGTGGGCCTCTGCGCCGCCGTGGAAGGTCCGCTCCGCTACCGCCTCTACGTCCGCTACGCCGCCGCGCTGTCCCTGTCCCCGGAGCCGGAGCGGGTTCGACGGACCTTCGACCTCCTCGTCCACAAGGAGTTCCCAGATAGCACCTGGGAGCGATTCAACGCGGACTTCGTGACGCTCCTCCAGACGCTGGGGGCGAGCTCGAGGCTCGGGCACACAAGAGTGGCGAGCGGAAACGGGGATGGGTGGGACGGACACACGACGCCACGTCACAAGCTGCGCGGCATCGCCGCCGAGCATTACTCCATGGCTGCGTAAATGAACGAGTTTCCATACATCTTCACGTTCTACAGCTTTAAGGGCGGGGTCGGCCGCAGCATGGCCGTCCTGAATGTCGCCTACGCCCTCGCCGGGCGCGGCCGCCATGTGCTCATTCTGGACATGGATCTGGAGGCGCCGGGCATCAGCGGTTTCCTGCAGCGGCACCAAGAACTCGACCCCGGGGGTCCGGGAGACATCCTCGACCTACTCGCCTGGGCGATCGCCGACGCGAGGGAGGACACGGCAGCCAGTAACGGCCGCACCGGCGTTGCCTCCTCCCACCCTCCGTTGTCCGACTACACCGCCCCGGTCCGGCCCGCATGCCTCGACGTGGCGGCCCTCCGGCCCCGTCTCGGGACCGTCGGGCGCGTGGACGTGGTGCCGATGCACACCGATCGCGACTACTTCGCGCGACTGGAGGATCTCGGCATCCATCGCCTGAGCCGCCAGGACCTGCTCGGCACCGGGCGGAGTCTCCGGATGTCCCTGAAGGCGTGGCGGTTCGAGAGGAACTCCCCCCACTATCACGGCCCCGCCGCCGCGGGTCGAGTCCCTTACGACTACGTTCTGATCGACAGCCGAACCGGGATCACGGAGATTGGAGGGTTGTGCATCGGGCCGCTCTCCGACCGGCTGGTCGTCCTCAGTCCGCTGAACGACCAGGGCATCGAAATGACCCGCCGATTCCTCGAGGAGGTAGGGATCACCGGCGTGCAGGAGCCGACCGACGCCCGGTGGGACGCGGCTGACGTCGCCGCCCCGAGTCCGAGAACCCCGCGGCTGGGGCCCAAGCCGACGCTCCTCGTCGCGAGCCTGCTCCCGCTTGGGGAGATTGACGCGAAACGCCAGCGGCTGCAGCGTCTCGAAACGGCGATCGGCCCTGTCGCCGCCCGCCTCTCCTATCACCCGCAGCTCGCGCTACTGGAGTCCGTCTTCGTCCGGGACTACCCGGAGGAGGGGCTCGCGACCGAGTACCGGGCCCTGGCCGATCAGGTTATGGCCATCGTCAACGATCATGCCGTGCAACTGGCAGCCCTCTCCCAACGCTACTGGAGCGAGGAGGGGAGCCGAGAACTCGCGGCGACGGCCCTCCTCCGACTCACTCCCCACCAGCCGGACCTCGGAGAGGCGCTCCTGCGCAATTTGGCTCCCACCTGGACGCCCAGGACGGATGCGGAGTTCATCGCCGCCGACCAGATGTTCCGTCTGCTAACGCAACCGGAGGCGGCCGACCGACCGATCGGCTTCGATCTCTGGGGGCGTCTGCTGACCGAATGGGGCACACAGACGACCGACCCCAGCCTGCGCTCGCGCAGGCTTCAGGAGGCGTTGGCGCACTTCTCCACAGTGGGGAACCTAGAGGAGGCATCCCCCGAGCAGCGGTCCCTGGCCCTGTTCAACCGCGGTGTTGCACAAGAGCGGTTCGGCAACTCCGCGGCAGCGATCGAGGATTACACGGCGTCGGCGACAGTGCCCGGGACCTCACCGTCCCGGAAAGCCAAGGCGGTGGTGGCTCGGGGACTGGCGAAGGGACACCAGAATGACTTTGTAGCAGCCGCGGCAGATTTTGCCGAAGTGCTGGGCATGCCGGAGGCACCCGCGGAGGAGAAGGCCAAGGCGCTCGTCAACCGGGGAATCCTCCGCGCGAAGCAGGGGGATGTTGCGGGTGCCACGGACGACTACACCGCGGTGGGATCGATGAGCGATGCGCCGGCAACCCAGAAAGCCCGCGCTCTCATCAACCGGGGCGTCCTCAAGGAGCAGGCGGGGGACCTCGCAACGGCGGAAGCGGACTTCACCCTCGTCGCCGAATTACCAGAATGCAGCCCCGAGGAGCGCGCCAGGGCGCTCAACGAGCGCGCCGTGGTAAAAGCGAAGGCCGGCAACTGGAGCGGTGCGATCATCGACGCCTCAGCAGCAGCCGACGTCCCCGGCACCTCCGGCGCATCGAGGAGTCGCGCCGTCTTCCACCGCGGAGTCGCCCGCGGGAAGGTCGGGGATCGACAAGGAGAGGCCGCGGATTACGACGCCGTGATCGCGATGCCGGACGCAGATGTGGACATGAAGGCGCAGGCGTTCAACTACCGGGCGAACCTTCGGGAGGTGGACGGGGACACTGCTGGCCAACTGGCGGACTACGCAGCCGCCATTGACCTGCCGAACGTCTCACCGCCGCAGAAGGCCCGCGCACTGGTCAACCGGGGAAACGCAAAGTACCGGTCCGGCGACGCGACTGGTGCGATGGCGGACTGGACCGCCGCTGCCCTTCCCGGGGCACCGGCGGACATGCAGGCCGAAGCCCTGTTCAACCAGGCGATCGAACTCCACGAGAGGGGAGACGCATCCGCCGAGGAGTCGAGGTATCAGGCGATCCTCGAGCTTGCTACGGCCCCGGAGGAGTGGCACGCGAAGGCGCTCACCAACCGAGGAACCCTGAGAGAGCAGTCAGGGGACCTAGAGCAAGCCGCGGCGGATTACACGGCGGCTCTGGCGCTCCCCAACCTCCCTCCCAACATGCGAGCCCAGGCACTCGTCAACCGCGGCGCCGTGCGGGCTCGAGAGGGAGACCGCGCAGGGGCGGTGACCGACTACTCTGCGGTGACGGATCTCCCGGGAGTCCCCCCTGCCCTCCTTGTTCAGGCACTGGTCGGCCGGAGCGGAGCGCGAGACGAACACGCAGACCCCGGGGAAGTCGAGGCTGACCTCCTCGCTGCATCCAGAGTGGCGGACGCCCCCGCGGAGGCACAAGCCGTCGCTTGCGGCAACCTCGGCTGGCATCAATACAGGCGCGGCGCGTACACCGATGCGATTCAGTCGCTACGCGAGGCGGTGCGCCTCGATCCCGAGAACCCAATCTGGCGCGGGAATCTCGCGCTGGCGTTGCTCCGAACCGGGTCTGTGACCGAAGCCGACGAGGAGTACAGAAGGGCCGCACAGGTCGCCACCGATACAACAGCACTCCGGTCGGTGGCAGACGATCTCCGAGAGGCTCTCCCATCCATCCCGGACGCTGCTTTCGCCCGCGCCCTGCTCCATATGCTCGAACAGCGATGCCGGGAACTCGAGGGGGAGAACACGTAAAGACATATTCGGCCACGCCCGATCCGGGGGTTGTAGTGATCAAGCCTTGTTCTTCCTGGTTCGCCTCCTCAGTTCCGGTGGTGGGTCTTCCGCCTTCGGTCCGACACACCGACGCGCGTTCCGAGCGTAGCCCAGTGCGGAATACCCTTCGTCGATCGATATGGGTGAGGAACCAGCGATCCTGGCGGCGGGCGGCGCCGTCGGGATGGAGCACCGAGAGGCCACCCGAGCTGCTTGGCCGGCGCGCTGGCAAGACACTGCGGCCGTCCTGGGATAAATCAGGGTGCGGTGCCGGCCGCCCCCGCGGGAACCACAAGCGCGCCCGCCGCTCGGGGCGCGTCAGGGCTTCGATGCCTCATTCCGGCCGAGGCCAAGCAAGTAGTGCTGCGTCCGCACGAACATCATCCCATCGGAGATCGCCGGCGTGGCCAGGCACGCGTCGCCCAGCGGGTTGACCGCCAGTAGCTCGAACTTCGGCCCCGCCCGGACCACGCGCACCCCGCTCTCCTCGCCGGTGAAGTAGATCCTCCCGTCGGCGGCCACCGGCGAGGCGGTGTAACCTCCTCCGCCGCCGAGTTGCTCCTTATACACCTCTTTGCCGGTCTTCGCCTCGTAGCAGGTCACGATCCCGGCGTTCGAGCAGGTGTAGAGATACTCACCGTAGACGATCGGCGTCGGCATGTACGGCCCGCCCTTGCCGGTGCTCCAGGCGACGGCGTCGTTGGCGGTCTTGCCGTCCTTGAGCGACACGTCGCCGCTGGCGCCCGGGCGGACGGCGTAGATCGGCTGCACCGGGCGATAACCGCTCGTGATGAAGATCAGGCCCTGGCCGAAGACCGGCGTCGGCACCGTGATCTCCGCGTGCCGGCCCAGTCGCCACAGCTCCTCCCCCGTCAGCGGGTCGTAGCCGCGGGCGTACTTCGTGGCGTTCGTCACCAATTCCGCACGTCCCGGACCTTCGACGACCGTCGGCGTGCCCCAGGAAGGGATCTCGTCGCGCGACTTCCGCCAGACCTCCTTGCCGTCCTCGACCCGGTAAGCGGCCAGGAAGGAGTTCTTACCGCCGTCGCACTGCACTATCACCAGGTCGTTGTAGAGGATCGGCGAGCTGCCGAAGCCCCATTGATAATCCGCGTCGTAAAACCAGCCGGAGTCGAGCACGCCCAGGCTCTTCTCCCAGAGCAGCTTGCCGTCGCGGTCGTAGCAGTACAGCCCCTCCGAGCCGAAGGAGGCGACGAGGTGCGTGCCGTCGGTGGCCGGCGTCGGGTTGGCGTGGCTCGCCTTGGGGTGGCGCTTGACCTTCGGCAGTCCCTTGCAGGCGGTGCGCTCCCAGAGGACCTTGCCGTCGCGCTTGTCGAGGCAGTAAACCCGCCACGTGTGCTCCGCCGACTCCTTGGCCGACGCGACGTCGCCGTACAGGCCCGGCTTGAACTCGGACTTGCCGTCGCCGCTGACCGCCGTCGTCACCCAGACACGGTCCCCCCAGACGACGGGGCACGAGTGCCCGAGGCCGGGGATCGGCGTCTTCCAGCGGACGTTGACCTTCTTGTCGGCGTCCCAGGTCAGCGGCGGGAACTGGCCGTCCGCGACCCCGCAGGCGTTGGGACCGCGGAACGAAGGCCAGTTCAGCGGCGACTTCACCACGCCCCCCTTGTCCTCGACCGTGGCCGCCCCCGGCGCCGGCTCTTTCGACCCCTCGACACGCTTGTAGGCCAGTTCGGTGTTATCGACCTTTAAGGTCAGGCCGGCCACCTTGTCGCCCTCGCGTCGGAAGGTGATCGTGACCGCGCCGACCTCGGTCTTGAAAGAGACTTTGTCGATCGCGCTGAGTTGGATTGCGGACGCGGAGCCGAACCGGGCGTTCAGTTTGCCGTCCTCGACCGCGATCTTCAACTCCCCGGCACGGTCGTTGAGGTAGGTGCCGGCGTAAGCGGTGAGGAGGTCGCGATCGACCGCCGCCTCGGTCGTTGGGGCGGGCGGCTTGGCCCCGGCCTTCTCGAGCAGTTGGGCGACCGCGGTTTCCTTGGCCGGCGTCGCCGCCCGGGCCTTCGTCAGGGCTTCCTCCTTGAGCTTGGCGGTGTCGAGGATGGCCCGGACGAGTTCGACCTGGCCCTGGGCGGCCGCACTCCGCAGGGCGCCGTCGGCCCCCTCGGCCCCGGCCGCGAGCAGGGCTTTCACGATGTCCACGTGAGCGCGAGACACCGCCCAGTCCAGCGGCGAGAACTTGTAGAAGGTGTCCTTGACGTTGACGTCCGCCTTGTGCCGCAGCAGCAGCTTGACGACTTCGAGGTGCCCCTTGTCCGCCGCGAAGGAAAGAGCGGTGGCCCCGTAGGCGTTGCTGGCGTTGACGTCGGCGCCCTTGGCCAGGAGCCCCTCGAGCGCGTCGGCGTCGCCTTTCTTGGCTGCCGCCAACAGGCCCTCCCCCAGGGCGGACTTCGGGGCTGGTTCGTCCTCACGTTTGGGCACGCCACCTGCCGGTTGCCGGTGGATTTCAAACCACTTCAGGATGTGCGCCACCTTCGCCATCAACCGGCTCGGACGATCCACGATAGCGTGTGATGCGTCCGGAATCCGCACCAGGGCCGTCTCGACCTTGCGCAGCTTGAGCGCCGCATAGAATTGCTCGGACTCCGACATCGGACAGCGATGGTCCTCCTCGCCGGTCAGGAGCATGGTTGGCGTCGTGACATTGCCCACCAGCGAAAGGGGTGAGAGCTTCAGATAATCCTCCGGGCTCGCCCACGGCGGCCGGGCGAACCAGTGGCCGACGACGAAGGGCGAGAGGTCGCTGGTCAGCGTGGCGCTGTACCAGTTGACAACGGGCTTGGCGGCAACCGCGGCACGGAAGCGCTGGGTCTTGCCCACGGTCCACGCGGTGAGGATGCCGCCGCCCGAGCCGCCGGTCACGAACAGGTTAGCCGCATCGACGTAGCCGCGCTTCAAGACCTCGTCCACGCCGGACATCAGGTCGTCGTAATCGTTGCCGGGATAGTTGCCGTTGATGAGTTGGGTAAACGCCTCGCCGTAACCCGTGCTGCCGCGCGGGTTGGTGTACAGCACGACGTAGCCGGCCGCGGCGTACAGTTGGATTTCGGCGGTGAAGTACGGGCCGTATTCCGCCTGCGGCCCACCGTGAATCTCCAGGATCAGCGGGTACTTCTTCTTCGGGTCGAAGTGCGGCGGCTTGACGATCCACCCCTGGATCTTGCGCATGTCGTGCGACGACTCGTAGCGGATTTCTTCGACCGAACTGAGTGTCTTGTCGCGCAGCCAACCGTCGTTGAGCGCGGTGAGGCGGCGCGGTTTGGCGTCCTGGCGGGTGCGGACGGCGACGTCGGCGGGATGGGTCGGGCTAGTCAGGGTGAAGGCCAGCACGCCGTCGCCGCCGACCGAGAACGAGCCGCTGGCATAGGGCCGGCTGATCTCGGTCCCGCCCACGTTCTCCGCCAACGTCTGCACCTCGCCCTGGAGGTTGAGGAAGCCGATCTTGTGATTACCTCGGTCCGTGTACTGGAAATAGAGACCGCTGCTGTCCTTGCTCCAGACCGGGTCCTGCGCCTCGCGATCCAGTTTCTCGTCGAGGACGCGCCGGCCCGTGCCGTCGCGATTCATGACGGACAGCCGCATTGCCTGATAGGCCACTCCTTTGTCGTCGAAGCCGGAGTAGGCGATCCGCTTGCCGTCCGGCGAAAGCACGGGGTTGTCGTCCGGCCCCTTGCGATCGGTCAGGGCCTTGACCGTCCCGTCGGCGACCGACACCTCGTACACCTCGGTGTTCAGCACGTCGTGCTCGGCATCCGCGTGGCGGTTGGCGGAGAGGAGGATCGCCTTGCCGTCCGGCGCCCAGGACGGCGCCTGCGACGGCCCCCCGAAGAAGGTGTGCAGGTGGTCGTACGGGCCGTGGGTCAGCTGCCGCGGCGTGCCGCCCTCGGCCGGCAGAACGAACAAGTGGTAATGGCCATTCTTCAGATATCCCTTGCCGTCGAAGCGGTAGGTCAGTTTCCGAATCACCCGCGGCGGCTTGGCCCACTCGGCCCCCTCCGGCTTGGCCGGCAGCTCGACGAAAGGCTTCTCCGGCTCCTCGACGAACGTCGCGAACGCGATGGCTTTCCCGTCCGGCGACCAGGCCGGGCGGGCGGGCGGGGAAGCCAGGCGCGTGAGCTGCGCCGTCTCGCCCTTGTCCATCCAGCGGCAGTGCAGTTGCGCCGAGCCGCCGACGTTGGAGACGTAGAGCAGGCGCTTGCCGTCGGGCGACCAGCGCGGCGAGGATTCGTTGGCGTCGCCGCCGGTGACCGGCCGGTGCTCGCTGCCGTCCACGTTGATGACCCAGAGGTGGGATCGCGGCTTGTCCTTCATGACGTCCATGAAGTTGCGGACGTAGACCACTTGCTTGCCGTCGGGCGACACCTGCGGGTCGGAGGCATATTCGATCTTGAAGACATCCATCAACTGAAGACGGTCCTTGGCCGGCGCTTCCGCGTCGGCCGGGCCGCAAGCCAGCAGGAGCACCAGCACCGCGAAGAGGCGTCTCATAGCAGTCTCCGGCAACGGTTACAACCGCTTCCCCAACTCGATCTCGCCCTGGAATGCCGCCCGCAAACGCTCCCCACAGGCCGCGCTGCAGGTCATGTACACGAAGTCATGGCCGTCGCGTCGAGCCTCGGAATCTGCGCCAGTCACCGCGACCAAGACCGTCTTGTCCGGGCCGGCCAGGTAGAGCGGCATCACCTGTCCGGCCTTTGAGGAGAGATCAACGCCCGGGCGGACCTTGCCGCCGCCCCCGAAGACCTCGGTGTCCGGCGGGATAGTCTTGCCGCACCAGCCGCAGGTGGCTTGAAAGAGTTCGATCAGGTTCTGCGGTTTTTTCTGGCGACGTTTCATAGGCGGCAGCCTACCACGGACCGATGCGGGAGTCCACCAAGCGCGACAGGATTTCGATTCGCCTCTGCGATGGAGCTGTTCTCGGACCTCGGAATGCCTGGGTTGTCGTCCCGTCGAGGGCCGCAGGACATAAGGGTGTCGGGAAAGGCAAGGAGCGCGGTTCCAGACACCCTTTCTCCCGGACGAGCGCGGACCTTTCTTGAGAAAAAGGTCCGTGTTCCCTGTTGTCTTTCGGACGGAACCTCAGGATTGTGAACGGCGGCGACCAAGAGAGTCAAGGAACAACCGATCCGGCGTCACCGCCTTCCGGCAAGCGCTCGCGGGCATGTCCAGGTCGAAGCGGTACAGATACGATACCCACGCCCCAGGTGCCGCCTTGCGCAGGCCGGCGCTTGGCAGCGGGGGGCACGGGCAACTGAGGGACTGTCATGCGCACGTTCAAGAGCCTGAGCGAGCAGGAGATCCTGGCCCTGGCGATCTCCCTGGAGGAGGAAGACGCCCGCATCTATGCCGACTTCGCGGAGGGACTGCGGGCCGATTTCCCCGCGGTCGCCCAGCAGTTCGCCGAGATCCGGGCGGAGGAGGACGGCCATCGGCACCGGCTGCTGGAGCTGTACCGCCAGAAGTTCGGCGAGCACATCCCGCTGATCCGCCGCCAGGACGTCAAGGGCTTCGTGTCGCGCCGGCCGGTGTGGCTGGTGCGGCCGCTCGGCCTGACGATCGTCCGCAAGCAGGCCGAGACGATGGAGCTGGAGACGCGGCGCTTCTACGAGACGGCGGCGCGGCGGGCGACCGACGCCGGCATCCGCCAGCTGCTCGGCGACCTGGCCGAGGAGGAGCGCAAGCATTCGCACCTGGCCGAGGCGCTGGCCCGCGCCCCGGAGCCGCGGGAGGAGAAGGCCGCCCGCAAGCGCCTGTTCGTGCTGCAGGTCATCCAGCCGGGACTCGCCGGCTTGATGGACGGCTCGGTCTCGACGCTGGCGCCGCTCTTCGCCGCGGCGGTGGCCACGAAGGACAACGCGGACACCTTCCGCGTCGGCCTGGCGGCGAGCGTCGGCGCCGGCATCAGCATGGCCTTCGCCGAGGCGCTGTCCGACGACGGTAGCCTCACCGGCCGGGGGCGGCCCGTGACGCGCGGCGGCGTCTGCGGCCTCATGACCGCCCTGGGCGGGCTCGGCCACAGCTTGCCCTACCTGATCCCGACCTTCACGCCCACCAACTACGAGTTGGTCGCGGGCCTCACCGTCACCCTCACCAGTTACAAGCTCGCCACGGCCATCGCCATGGTCATCGTGTTGGTGGAGTTGTTCGTCATCGCCTGGATCCGCCACCGCTTCATGGACACGCCGTGGAGTTCGGCCCTGGTCCAGGTCATCGTCGGTGGCATCCTCGTCTTCCTGGCCGGCATCCTGATCGGCAGCTCGTGAGGGCGGCCGTCCAACTTGTCCGCGCGGGGGGAACGCCCTACAATCGCCCCACCTGTCGCCCCTTCCACTGGGACCGTCCATGCTGTTCGCCTGGCTCAAGCAGCGCCGCCGCCGTCAGCTCCTCGCCACCCGCTTCCCTCCGGAGTGGCTCGGCTACCTCCGCAATAACGTGGCGCTGTACGGCCAACTCGGCGAGGCGGAGCAGGCGAAGCTGCGCGACGACCTGCGCGTCTTCGTCGCCGAGCGCTACTGGGAGGGCTGCGCCGGGCTGACCGTCACCGACGAAATGAAGGTGACCATCGCCGCCCAGGCGTGCCTGCTGGTGCTGAACATCGAGCACGACTACTTCAGCCGCGTCCCTTCCATCCTGGTCTACCCGAGCAGCTACCGCGTCCCCACGGGGCGGCGCGGCCCGGATGGCAGCGTCAACCCCGACTCCGGGCGGCTCGGCGAGGCGTGGTATCGCGGCCCGGTCATCCTGGCGTGGGACTCCGTCCTCCGCGGCGGCATGGACGGCCACGACGGGCAGAACGTGGTGCTGCACGAGTTCGCCCACCAACTCGACTTCCTCGACGGCTACGCCGACGGCACCCCGCCCCTGTCCAGCCGCGAGGCGTACCGCAAGTGGCACGAGGTCATGACCGCCGAGTACCAGCGCCTCGTCCAGGAATCGGAATACGGCCGGGCCCGGGTCCTCGACGCCTACGGCGCGACCAACCCCGCCGAATTCTTCGCCGTGGCGACCGAAGCCTTCTTCGAGAAGCCGCTGTCGCTACGGCAACGCCACCCGGCCCTGTACGAGGTGCTGCGCGACTACTACCGCCAGGATCCGGCGGAACGAGTGCTGCGCAAGCAAGCGTAAATAGAATGGCGGGCGGGAACTGTGGGACGACCGGTTTCTTTCCGTCAAAAAGGGGAAGGCATGTCGGAAGCCAAGGTCACGCGCGAAGGGATCATGCAGTATGCTTTCGGCTTCGCGCCGCCGCTGATCCTCGAGGCGGCGGTGCGCTGCCGTGTCTTCGACGTGCTCGACGCCGGGGCGAAGACGGCCGCGGAGGTGGCGACCCAAACCCGCATCTCGCCGCGCGGCGCCCGCGGCCTGCTCAACGCCCTGGTCGGGTTGGGGTTCCTGACCCGGCAGGGCGACCGCTACGCCCTGGCGCCGGGGGCCGAAACGCTCCTCGTCAGCACGAAGCCGGGCTTCGCCGGCGGCATGTTCCGCCACACCAGCCGGCAGATTATCCCTCACTGGATCCACCTGACGGAGTCGGTCCTGACAGGGAGGCCGGCCATCGCCGTCAACCAGGAGGGGCAGGGGGCCGAGTTCTTCCGCGAGTTTGTCGAAGACCTGTTCGCCAACAATTACGAGGCGGCACGGGCGCTGGCCGACGCGCTGAAGGTGGCCGGGGGGAAGGGCGTGGTGAACGTGCTCGACGTCGCCGCCGGCTCGGGGGTGTGGAGCATCGCGCTGGCGGAGAAGTCGCCGCAGGTACGTGTGACCGTCGTGGACTGGCCGGCGGTTATCCCCGTGTGCCGGAAGGTGGCGGCGCGGCACGGCGTCGGCGACCGCTACCGTTACCTGTCCGGCGACCTGCTCGCGGTCGATTACGGCGGGGGCTACGACGTGGCGACGCTGGGGCACATCCTGCACAGCGAGGGTGAGCGCCGCAGCCGGGAATTGCTGCGGAAGGTCTTCGCCGCCCTGGCGCCGGGCGGCACCGTCGCTATCGCGGAGATGGTGTCGAACGACGAGCGTACCGGACCAGCCCAGGCGCTCATCTTCGCGCTGAACATGCTGGTCCACACCGACGAGGGCGACACGTTCACCTTCGCCGAGATGAACGCCTGGCTGCGCGAGGCCGGCTTCGTCAACCCGCGGCAACTCGAAGTGCAAGGGCCGTCGCCGCTGCTGCTGGCGACGAAGCCGGCGTAACCCGCCGCTTGCGGCTTCGCAAGTAGGGCAGGCTCCGCCTGCCGTCCTGGGCCGGACGGCAGGCGGAGCCTGCCCTACTTGCGAAGCCGGCGTAACGAGCCGCGTCCCTTTCAGCGCGGGTAACCGGGCGTCGTGCCGACGGGGATCGGCGCCCCAAGGATCACCGGGCCGAGCGGCTCCGAGCGCGGCGCCAGGGCGGCCGGCACGGGCGGCGCCGCCGGGCGGCCCGGGTAGTCCGGCAGGAACCCCGGCCGGCTGCTTACCTGTCCCACCGAAGGCCGCGGTGCCCAGCGCTCGCCCTCGCCGTCCGCCGGGATCTGACCCCGGTAGGTCGGCCGCGGCGCGTCGAGCGTCACCATCGGCGGCGGCGCCGTCTGACGCGACACCACGCGCCGCGCCGTCTCCGCCTCGGCCGGCTCGGTGTTCTTCACCAGCTGCGTCGGTGCCGTCCGCGGCCGCATCAGGCTGTCCACCCAGGCCCCTTCCAGTTCGTTCACGTTTCGGTAGCCGTAATAGGTCCGAACGGCCGTGTCCCAGTCGTGGTCCCGCATTCCGGTAGCTACGAAGCCGAGAAACGTCTGCCGGCCCTTGTCGCCGCCCCGATTGACGAGGAAGTTCGACACCGAGTAGCCCTCGGCGTAGAGCGCCATCACGTCGTCGGGGTACTCGCGCAGCGCGAACAGCCGCTGCAGGGGAATGAGGCGGCGGGGGGTGCTGAGGATTTCGCGGGCGAGATTGTCGTGACGGGTGCGCTCCGGCTGATCCTCCGAGAGGACTGCGCCGCCCTCGTCGGACCAGCGCGGCATGGCGCAGCGGTAGTAGTGGGCGAAGACGGTGTGCGTGATCTCGTGCGGCAGCACGCTGTTGAGCAGGCGGTCGTAGCGGCCCTCGATGTGCATGTCCTGCCGCTCGACGCCGCCGGGGCCGTAGACGAACGTCGTCGCCCCGCCGGCCCCTTCCATCTGCACCGTCACCCGCACCGGGCACGGCGCCGGCCAGGTCGGCATCTCGCGGCCGAGCCAAAGGACGGCCTTCTCCTTGCGATAAATCTCCGCGTACTGCGCCACCTCCTGGGCGACCTGCTGCGACGGGGCCTCGACCAGGAAGTTGGCCGTCTGAACGCGATAGGGACCGGCGCCCAGGGAGGTCAACGCGCCGGCCAGCACGAGGACGATCGAAAGGCTTCTCGCCATGCCCGGTGTCTCCTGACGTATGCGGGGTAGGGGGGCGACCCGGTGGACCGGCACTCGTGATGAGGTCTCCGCACAAGTGTAACGCAAAGGCCGGGCCAGAGCCGGCATTCGCGAGCGAGGGACACCCGGGAAAGCGCCGAAGTTGCCGGCTGCGTAAGGAGATCGGGCGGCAACGATTTTTCCGGCAGGGGGCCGGGTAGAATGGGGGGTTGTAAGTTCTGCAAAAGGGCAAGGCCACGGCTTGCAACCCGCTGGTCGCTCCGTTTCAGCCGACGCGGAACCGTTCCACCACCGCCTCGTCCAACTCCACGCCGAGCCCCGGCTCCTCGGGCACGGTGATGTCGCCGTCGATGACGGGGAAGCGCTGCTTGGTCAGGGTTTGCCGCAGCGCCCCCTGCTCGACGCAGTACTCGAAGTAGTGGGTGTTCGGCAACGCCGCCACGAAGTGCAGGCTGGCGGCGATGTTGATGCCCGTCTTGTAGGAGTGGTTGACACACAGGCGGTGGCGCTCGTAGGAGTCCCAGCCGATGCGCTTCGACCGGGCCAGGCCGCCGACGCGCGTCACGTCCACCTGGGCCACGTCGATGCCACCGACGTCCATCATCCGCTGAAACTCCTTGATGTCGCAAATTTCCTCGCCGGCGGCGATGCGCATCGGGGCGCGGGCGCTGAGGCGGGCGTAGCCGTCGATGTTGTCCGGGTGCAGCGGCTCCTCGAGCCAGGTCAGGTCGAACGCCTCGAACTGCCGCGCCCGCCGGATCGCCGTCGCCGTGTCCCAGCACAGGCCGGCATCGACCATGAGTTCCACGCCGGGCCCCAGGCCCTGCCGCGCCGCCCGGACGTGGCCGATGTCGCCTTCCTCGCTCTGGCCCATCGGACCCCAGCCGAACTTGACCGCGCGGTAACCCTCGGCCGCCAGGCCGCGGGCGATGCGCTCCGTCTCCGCCGGCGTGTCGCCGAAGAGGATCGACGCGTAGGCGCGGAACGTCTTGCGGAAGCCGCCGCCAAGGAGCTGGTAGACCGGGCGGCCGGTCGCCTTGCCGACGACGTCCCACAGGGCGATCTCCACGCCGCTCATCGCCTGGATCACCGCCCCCTGCCGGCCGAAGAAGATGCTCCCCTCGTACATGCGGTGGAGGAGGCGGTCGATCTCGAAGGGATCCTGGCCGAGCACGCACTCGGCGAGGCCGCGGCAGATCTTGTGCGATAGCGGCGCCTCGATGATCGCCCGGGCAACCTGAGAGGAGGAATCGACCTCGCCGACGCCGGTGATGCCGGCGTCGGTGTGGACCTTGACGACGAGGGTTTCCTGACTGCCGTCGCAGCGCTCGTTGACGTTGGGGAGGCGGAGGTGGATCGGCTCGACGCGGGTAATCTTCATGGGTGGCACTGGAAGTCTGGCGCGCAAAAAAAAAGTTCCGCCGCTGGCTCTCTCGGCGTCGCCCAGTCACCGAAAGCGTCACGCGGCGGAACGGAGAATATCGTACCCGCACGGGTCATTCGTGCAAGAGCAATTTGCCAAAAAAACAGAACAAAATTCCGCGAGCGATACCTGAACGAAAGATCAGAGTGGGCTGGGGGAGTGGCGCCCCCCGCCCCGTGCCCCGCGGGCCTAGCCGTCCCGGTTGAGGGTATCGATGAGCTGGCGCAGTCGGCCGAGGCTGCGGCGGTCGAAGCGAAAGCGCAGTCGCGGCAGCCCTGCCAGATGGACGTCGTTGGCCTCCTCCGGCAGGGCGCCCGTCTGCTCGAACGTGCCGCCGTCGAGAATGCCGGCGAACTCCACGCGGATTCGCTCCAGGAGCCCTTCGGGGAGGGCGTGCTGCAAGCGCAGCACCAGGTTGCCGTTGACGTAGCGCATGCTGTGATAGACGCGGTAGAAGCCCAACACCTCGGTGATCGCCTCGTCCACCGAGTCGGTGATTTTGTACAGGTACACGTCCTCCGGCGAGATCAGGTGGCGACCGACAAGCGCTTTCTCGACGTAGTGGTGCCATTCCTTCCAGTAGTCGCCGCCCGGCTCGTCGATCATGACGATCGGGAAGAGGTGGCTCTTGCCGGTCTGGACGAGGGTGAGCACCTCGAAGGCTTCGTCCTGGGTGCCGAAGCCGCCGGGGAAGAGGGCGACGGCGTCGGACTCCTTCACGAACAGCAGCTTGCGCGTGAAGAAGTATTTCAAGTGCATGAGCTTCACGTCGCCGGCGATGACGGCGTTGGCCTCCTGCTCGAACGGGAGGAGGATGTTGACGCCGATGCTGTTCTCGCGGCCGGCGCCGACGTGGCCGGCCTCCATGATGCCGCTGGCGGCGCCGGTGATGACCATGAAGCCGGCCTCGGCGGCCCGGCGGCCGAATGCCACGGCCTGGCGGTAGGCCGGGTGATCCGGCGGCACGCGGGCCGAGCCGAACACCGTCACCTTGCGCCGCCCCTTGTAGGGGCTGAAGACCTTGAAGGCGTAACGCAGCTCCTTCAGCGCCGTGCTGAGCAGCTTGACGTCGCCGCGGTTGGCGCCGTCGCGGATGAGCTTGTCGGCCGTCTCCTTGATCTGCTGCACCAGCTGCTCGGTGGCGACCGGCGGGCGCTCCTCGTGGTGGGCGTCGTTGTCGTGGACCTGCTGGAAGGAGGCATCCCCTCCTTTTTGTGCCTGTCGTCTCATGATCGGTCCTTTGATGTGAGCGCGCCCGGCGATGGGCCGCGGTCCAATTCTAGGCCGGGAAGCCGGATGAAGGGAAGGCGGCAATGAAGAATGAAGAACGGAGAATGAAGAACGAAGAATGGCGGACATTCTTCGTTCTTCATTCTCCGTTCTTCATTCTTCATTTCAGTCTGATCCGCCGAGGGCGTCGAGCGCCTGCTTGCGGGTGTCGTAGATGGCCCAGAGGGTGTCGAGGTTGGTGAGGCGCAGCAGCTCGCGGATGCGATCGTTGACCCCGGCCAGGACCATCTCGCTGCCGTTCTTCTTCATTGGCGTGTGCCAGCGCAGCAGCAGCGACAGGAAGACGGAGCCGAAGTACTTGACCTTGCCCAGGTCGATGACCAGGCCGCTGGGCGGGTCGGCCTTGAGCGGAACCAGCACCAGGTGGGCGGCCTGCTGGATCAGGTTCTCCGACATGCTCTCGACTTCCGGGGACGGGATGACGACCGCGACGTCGCCGTGCCGTTCGAGGAGGAAGGACTGACTCTGCATCGATTCTGTCGTCATGGTCGTTCGTGCCGTTCGAGAGGGAGCGGCGGGCGCGCCGCGGCTGGGGCGAACGTCCACTAAGCTATCCTACGCAGCAGGGGGGAAGCAAGTTCCATCTTGCGACAGCCGCGAAACGGATACTCCCCAGCGGGCCGGCGGCTGGAGACACGGGACGCCTTCGTGATCCTCACGCCGCAAGCGGTTTCGCCCCCTTCGACTTCTTCGGCTGCGGCTGGTGCTTCCAGCGGCGGTGCAGCCAGAAGTATTGCTCCGGCGCCCGCCGCACCACGCGCTCCAGCGCCTCGGTGAAGCGCCGCGTCATGGCTCGCACCGCGTCGGGTTGCCCGTCGTACTCCTCGGGCAGGATGTGCTCCTCGATGACGATGCGGTAGCGCATCGGCTCGGCCACCTTGCGGACGCCGAGGACCAACATCGGCACGCGGTGCTCCAGGGCCAGCAGTGCGACGGCCTTGTGCGTCGAGGCCGGCCGGCCGAAGAAGTCCACGAACAAGCCGCGCTGCCCCGCGTCCTGGTCGCCGAGCGTGGCCAGCACTCCGTTGCTTTCCAGGATCGCGTTCATCTTCTCGAAGTCGCCGTGCTTGGCCAGGATGCCCTGCCCAGTGCGCTCGCGGAAGCGGCGCAAGAAGTCGTCGAGGTAGGGGTTGTCCAGCGGCCGGGCGATGGCGTAGGTGCGGAAGCCGAGCAACCCAAGGACGTAACCGCCGATCTCCCAGTTGCCGAAGTGTCCCGTCACCAGCAGCAGCGGACGGCCCGACAGCAGACGATCGACCAGGGGCCGCCCGGCCTGCATTTCGACGTACTTGCGCCAGGTGGCTGGGTTCAGCCGGCGCGGCGTCTGGATAATGTCGATGAGCAGGTGGCAGAAATGCCCGTAGACGGAGCGCACCAGGGCGTCGCGCTCGGCGTCGCTGAAGCGGCCGGGAAACGCCTGCCGCAGGTTGTCGTCGGCGACGAGCCGATGTCGCCGGTCCACGCGGTACAGTAGCCACGCCAGTCCGGCGGCGACCTTGCGGGCCGTGCCGTGCGACAGCGATTGCAGCACACACACGACGACGCGGATCAGGACGTAGACGGCGTAATCGGCGGACTTCGAGCGCGGTTTGGACATGCGGTCACTCCTTTGACCAGGACGGCCGCTTGCGGCTTCGCATGACCTGCGAAGCCGCAAGCGGCCCAATCAACATTCAGATCTCCACAACTCTCCCGCTGGCGGCCGACTGGTAGATCGCCAGGATCACCTCGACCGCCCGGCGCCCCTCGCGGCCATCGACCAGCGGCTTGCGCCCCGACCCCAGCGCCTCGACGAAATCGGTAAGCTGCCGGGCGTGGTAGACGTGAGAGATCGCCGCCGGGTTGCTCGACCCGCCCGACGCCCCGACCTTCTGTGCGAAGCGCTGCTTGATCGCCCGGTCCTCGTCGGTTTCGGGCGTGAAGTCCCAGCGCAGCACGTCTTCCTGTTCGATGACAGCGGTGCCGCGGTCGCCGTGGACGGCGATGGTCTTCGGCGACCCCGGATGTACGCTGGTCGTCGCCTCGATGACACCGAGGGCTCCCCCCTTGAAACGGAGGCAGGCGACGGCGGTGTCCTCGACCTCGATCCGCTCATGGGCCAGCGTGGCTGTGAAGCCGCTGACGTGCGTCGGCGCCCCCATCATCCACAAAAGCAGATCGACGTTGTGGATCGCCTGGTTCATCAGCGCCCCGCCGCCGTCGAGCGCCTTGGTCCCCTTCCAGCCGCCCTCGTCGTAGTACGACTGCGGCCGCCACCACTTGCAGGTCGTCTCACCGAGGGTGACGCGGCCGAATTTGCCGGCCTCGACGGCGCGGCGCAGGGCGACATTGGCGTCGGCGAAGCGCGAGGGGAAGATGGTGCAGAGCTGCACGCCGTGGCGGTCGCACGCCTCGATGATGCGGTCACAGCGCTCCAGGGTGATTTCCAGCGGCTTCTCGACGACGACGTGCTTGCCGGCGGCGGCCGCGGCCACCGCCGGCTCGGCGTGGAAGCCCGATGGGGTCGCGACGATGACCACGTCCAGGTCGCGGCGGGCCAGGGCTTGCGAGAGGTCTTCGTAGAGATCCACCCGCAGGCCGAGTTCGTCGGCCATCTTTTTGGCGCTCGCCGTCTTACGGCTGACCAGCGCCACGAGCTTCGCCCCCGGCACCTCATTCAAGGCGCGGGCGTGGAAGCGGGCGATCATGCCGCAGCCGACGATGCAGAACCCGGGCATCGTTGCCTCCCGGCCGCTTGCGGCTTAGCGTTCGCTTCACCAGGGTGGAGCGAACGCTAAGCCGCAAGCGGCGTCAATCCGCCTTCAGCAGCAGCGTCGCCTTCCACAGGTACTGCGCCCCGCTCAGCGCCGTCGCCGCCACCATCACGTAGATGAACCAGGGGCAGCATTTCGTCCGCCAGCTGTCGGGATCGAATTCGTGGAAGGTCACGAACACCGCGGCGAGGGCGGCGCACTGCAGCCACATCTTGATCTTGCCCAGCATGTCGGCACCGAAGCGGATCCCCTGACTTTCCAAAAAGCCGCGCAGGCTGGTGATGATCAACTCGCGCGACAGCACCACCACGACCATCCAGGGCCGCAGGTCGATGTCCTTGGCGTGCTCCAACGGCAGCAAGAACGTGAACGCCCCGCACATCAGCACCTTGTCCACGACCGGGTCGAGGTTGCGGCCCAGCGTGCTCGTTAGCCCCAGCTTGCGCGCGTAGTAGCCGTCGAAGTAGTCCGTGACAGCCGCGGCCGCGAAGACGCCCAGGCACCAGAGCCAGACCCCAGGGATCGACTCGTTGTAGGCAATCAGGACGAACAGCACCATCGCCAGCACGAAGCGCGCGAAGGTCAGCACGTTCGGCAGGTTGACGATCGGCGGTCGCTTCGGCGGAGTGGCCATCGTCGCCATGCGCTACCTCCCCGTCCCAATGGCGCGGGCGGCCAGGTCGTAGCCGTCGGCGCCCGTCACCTTCACCCGGACGAAATCCCCGGCGTGCAGCCGCTTCCCCTTGACGCGCACCACCCCGTCGATGTCCGGGGCGTCGGCGTAGCTGCGGCCCAGGGCGTGGTTCGGCACCTCCGGGTCGGAGCCGTCGATAATGACGTCCAGCTCGCGGCCGACCTGCTCACCGCTCCAGCGGAAGGCGACCTCCTGCTGGGCCTCCATCAACCGGTCGCGCCGCTCCTGCTTCACCTCCTCGGGCAGGTGGCCGTCGAGGCGCGTCGCCGGCGTCCCCGGCTCGAACGAATAGGGGAAGACGCCGACGCGCTCGAAGCGCGACGCCTTGACGAACTCGACCAGTTCGTCGAACTCCGCCTCGGTCTCGCCCGGAAAGCCGACGATGAACGTCGTGCGCATCGCCAGGTCCGGCATGGCCTGGCGCAGCTTGCCGACCAATTCCTCGGTCGCGGCCCGATCGACGCGCCGCTGCATGCGCCGGAGGACCCGATCGCTGACGTGCTGCAGAGGCATGTCGAGGTAGGGCAGGACCTTCTTCGCCCCGGCGATAGTTTCGATCAGTTCGTCGGTAAAATACATCGGGTAGGCGTAGAGGAGTCGAATCCACTCCAGGCCGTCGAGGCCGTCCAGTTCGCGCAGCAATTCGGCCAGGCGCACCCGGCCGTAGAGGTCGAGGCCGTAGTAGGTCGTGTCCTGGGCGACGACGATCAGCTCGCGCACGCCGTCGGCAATCAGTTCCTTGGCCTCGCGCAGCACCTCTTCGATCGGCTTGGTGACGTGCTTGCCGCGCATGCCGGGGATGGCGCAGAAGGTGCAAAGGCGGTCGCAGCCCTCGGAGATTTTGAGGTAGGCGTAGTGGCGCGGGGTGATGCGCAGGCGGGCGGTGTCGTCGAGGGCGCGCACCGGGGCGGGGCGGAACAGGCTGCGCTGCAATCCCGCTCCCTCACGGTCGCGGCTCCGAACCCGCTCGACGACTTGCGTGATCTCCTCGCGGCCGAAGACGCCGACGATGTGATCGACGCCGGGCACCTCTTGCAGCAGGTCGTCCTTCTTGCGCTCGGCGAGGCAGCCGGCGACGACGACGGCGCCGACGCGGCCTTGCTCCTTGAGGGCGAGCATCTCGCGGATGACGGCGAGCGACTCCTGCCGGGCCGGCTCGATGAAGCCGCAGGTGTTGATCACGACCACGTCGGCCCCGTCGGCGTCGGGCGTCAGCGCGTAGCCGTCCTGGGCCAGCTTGCCGAGCATACGCTCGGAATCGACCAGGTTCTTCGGACAGCCGAGGCTAACGAAGGCCAGCGTGGGCAAAGTTTTCGACATTTATCTACCAGTCCTCGGAAGCGAGGCAAGGGAGCCGGCTCAGCAGAGTAATGCTAATGCCAAATCAGGAATCTTATTCCTACGATTAGCCCAACGAGAACCAGGCCAGTGGGGACCAACCAGCCGATCGCATCCCAGCCATTGAACAGGTTCGTGTCAAACTCGTTCTTGCACCCGACACACTCCAGATAGCCATTGAAGGGCAAGCGGTCGAACGTATTCACGCGGCCGCAGTGAGGGCATGTGCTGGTTCTCGCCTGCATCGCCAGTCCTCGCGGAGGCGGCCTCTTCGCGTGGGTGGGGACTCGACGGGCGACACTGCGTTATATCGGAAAGGCGGCGGACAGGTCAAGCTTGGGCAAAAAAGCAGGGCCGGCCGACCACGAGGACGCTGCCAACCTCGCGATCCGCACCGGCCCTTTTCGCACCGTGGCCGCCGTGTGTACGCTGCGGTGTGATAATTGTACGACTATTTCTTGACGCGGCCCCGTCGGACGAGATCGGCTACTTCAATTCCTTGACGCGCAGGTTGCGGAACTCGACGCGCTCGCTGTGGCTCTGCAAGCCGATGCGGCCCGACGTGCGCGCCAGACCGGTGTGCTCCTTGGCGACCTCGGGGTCCTTCAGGCAGCGGTCGAGGTCGGCATCGACGATCTTCTTGCCGTTGAGGACGACGACCACCTGCCGGCCGTCGGCGCGGATCTCCAGGGTGTTCCATTCGCCGGCCGGTTTGCCGGCGCGCCGGGCCGGCGGCACGACGTGGTAGATCGAGCCGGTGTACTGGTAGAAGTCGAGCTTGGCGTAGCTGGGGTGGTTGTCGTCGAGGACCTGGATTTCCATGCCGGCGCGGCTGATGTGCCCCTTTTCCGGGGCGCGAATGTAGACGCCGCTGTTGCCCGCCGGCTTCAGGCGGTACTCCAGGCGCAGGACGAAGTTGTCGTGGTCGCGCGTCGTGCCGAGCCAACCGCCGCCGCCGCCCTTGCAGACGATGAGGCCGTCCTCGGCGGCCCACACCTCCGGCTTGCCGTCGTAGACCTTCCAGCCGTCGAGGCTCTTGCCGTCGAAGAGCGGCACGAAGCCGTCGGCCTTTTCCTTGTCGTCGAGTACCTGGGCGCGGCCGGGCAGGGCGGCGAACAGCAGAACGAGTGCGACAGCGGTGGGACGCACGAGGAGACTCCGTAGGTTGGACCTGTAGGGAACGCCCTCCGTGGCGTTCCGGTCCTACCGGAACGCCACGGAGGGCGTTCCCTACAGCAGAAATCGTCACAACCTGCAGCACCCCGGGCCGCACGGCGGCGCCTTGGGGTTGCACGTCATCGGCAGCGACTGGTTGACGATCTTCGGTCGGCCCGGCAGGCTCAACAGGCGCTCGACCTTCCGGCCGTGGCACTCGGGGCACTCGACCGCCTCGCCGTTGTGGACCAGCTCCTCGAAGGTGTGCTCGCACTTCTGACAGGCGAATTCGTACAGCGGCATCGACTTTCCTCCTATCCGTCTCAGGACCGTTGCCTGCGCTTGTAAACCTCGCTGGCGCGGACCAGCAGGGCCTTCTCCGTTTCGGTGAGGCTATCGCGGCCGGAGCGTGCCACCTTCTCCAGCACGGCGTCCACCTGGGCTTCGAGGTGTTCGTCGGCCGGGGGGGACGGCGCTGTGGTGACGGCGGTTGGCGCGGGCGCGGGGCGCGGCCGACGGGCCAGCGGCTCCTCCTCGTCGTAGATGCGCACGCGCGGCCGGCGCTGGGGCAGCCGGAAGCGCGTCAGCGTCTGCCACAGCGGCGCCAGCCGCCAGTTACGTTTGTAGTAGCCGAAGCCGAAGGCGGCCCCCGCCAGGTGAACCGTGACTGCGGTCTGGGTCGGCGTGTTGGTGGCCCAGGTGTAAACGTCCTGACCGACCTGGAACAGGACGAAAAGCCAGATCGGGATCGGCAGGAACCACCACAGGCGGATCACGCGCGTCGGGTAGTGGAAGGCGTAGAGCACCATAACCGCCGTCACCGCCCCCGAAGCCCCAACGCACGACGTCACGAGGCCCAAAGGCCGGCTTACCGCCCAGATCGTAAAGGCCACCCCGCCCAGGAACGCCGCCACGAGGTAGAAGATCAGGAACTCGCGCGGGCCGTACAGTTCCTCCATCTCGTGGCCGAACCACCACAAGAAGAGCATGTTCCAGAGGATGTGCCAGATGCCGGCATGCAGGAAGGCGTACGTCAGCAGTCGCCAGACCTGACCGTGGAGCACCGCCTCCGGCTCGAGGTCCAGCGCCTCGGTGA
>Ga0116217_10000974_pt1 | contig 28672 bp, 23 predicted proteins | sample Sb_taG_6_FD_89697 | JGI IMG/M metagenome (GOLD analysis project Ga0116217, IMG submission 89697) | Peat soil microbial communities from Weissenstadt, Germany - Sb_50d_4_PS metaG | ecosystem: Environmental > Terrestrial > Soil > Wetlands > Peat | place: Germany: Weissenstadt | collected 2010-09-21 | reverse complement strand
GCCGAACACCAGATAGCCGGTGGCGGTTGTGGCGCCGGAAGCGCCGATGGCCGGCAGTTGCAGTATGACGCCGTTGTTGTCGGTGCCGAACAAAGCGACCGGATTGATGACCTGACTGGCCAGCGCCTCGTGCGTGGGCGTGCAGATGCTCGCATTGCAGCTGTAGTAGAGGTAACCGGAAGTCTGCTCGCTCACGGGCAGCGCGCAGTACGTGCCGCAGTCGTAGCTGAATAGTCCCACCCCGAGCACGCCGTTGGCGCCCAGGTGATCGAGCGTGCCGATATTTCCGCCGCCGGTATTGCTGCAGCTCGTGGGCACGGTGGGCGAAAAGCTGCCGTTGTCATCGATGATGTTGATGGGCAGGCTGCTGGCCTTCTCGCCGCCGAGGGTCAAATCGGCTGTCGCGACCGCACCCCAGGTGTAGCCGTCCGCAAACGGCAGGCATTCCGCGATGACGTTGCCGCTCGTCGCAGGATCGGCCTGCGCCGTGAGCGGCAGTCCATTGAGCGCCGAGGCCAACAGGCGCAGGCCGTAGGAGCCCGTGTCGACCAGCACTTTGGTGATGGTCTGACATGTGCTCGTGCTGGGGACACAGACGGTGATGGTCGTGGTCGGAATATCGAAGAAGGAGCTGGCCTGCGTCGGTCCCGGTCCCACGACGAGCGACACCACATTGGGCCCGCCGGCTGAGAAATTATGGCCGCCACTGCTGCTGGAGCTGCTGCTGGAGGTGTTGCCGGCTCCGCCACTGCTGCCTAATCCGCCACTGCTGCTGGAGCTGCTGGCGCCGCTACTGCTGCTGCTGGAGCTGCTGCTGGAGGAGCTGCTGGCTCCGCTGCTGCTACTGCTGGAGCTGCTGCTGGAGCTGCTGGCGCCGCTACTGCTGCTCGAGCTGCTGCTGGAGGAGCTGCTGCTCGAGCTGCTGCTGGACCCGCTATTGATTGCCGCAGTGCTGCCGGGATCACTGCCTCCGCCCCCGCACGCGGCCAGGCTGAATGCGGCAAGCAGCATGGTCCAACGAAGGCAGCGCATCATGCGGAACTCCCGCCCTATGGTGGAAGAAGAAGAACGCTACTGCAGGTCGGCCACGGTGACGCCGGGTGGCACCAGGCTCGGGACGTACGCCTTGCCCTGAAACGCGCGCAGATGTCCGGAGGCCTGAACGACAAAATCGGATTGCGCGATACTGAGTTGATGGTGACCCCCCGGTCGGGATTGGGCGGCCGCGGCGCTCCGGAACGGCTCGAAGTAATCGCCGAACAGCTGACGTAGGTCAGGTGGCAACGGTGCCTGCCAGGTCACCGCAAAGACCTTGCCGGCGCGCGATAAGTACTCGTGAATCACGCTGCCCGAACTGGTCGTGATGTCGTGGCGATCGTAGTTGAGCATCGCGGTGCTGACCAGCTCGCCCTTGAGCTTGGCGCTATCGTCGCTGACCGAAGCATAATCGCCGCCGAGACGGGCCGATGCCGGGGATGCGAACCAGACCAACGCCAGCGAGACGAAGGCGGGAAGCACGCGCCGAACGCGGGACATGCAAGGGCTCATGAATGCCTGATGACCTCAAAGCTGCTATAGACGTTTATACGCCTAGATTGCCAGAATTTCCCGCGCGAATAACCAAGACTGTTCTCAGCTCCGGAAGTTTCGCGAACCAACCTGACGCCAATGTGCGACATTGCTCCGAGATCGGCCGATTCGATGATGCGGATCACAGATTTTGCCTTGCACTTTGTCCATCTTGGTGTTGCTGCGCTGCTGATCGTGAACTGAATTCGCCCGCTCGGCGCGATTTCCCTGGGGATGCAGGTACCAGCCGATGCGCTCGCAACAGAGGCCGCGAACGCTGCAGCGAGCGGCGTTCATCTGCTGGCGAGCGACCGCTGTGTATAAATTGTGTATGCGTTTGCGCTATGTATGATGGTTGCATGGTAGAGAGTCACTCGGCTGGTGCGTCGGCGCTATCTGGTGCCGCGCCGCTGCGCGCGCCGGTGCCATCGGGTTTTCTGCTCGATGACCGCAAGGCGCTGAGGGGTACGCTGGAAGACCATGAGCCGCGTCTGCTGTGCATCGCGATCATCATGCGGTTCGCTTCGCGACAGCGGCGTTTGACGCGCGACTGAAGCGTTCAACGATGCCGTCGGGCTGGACTCGCCACCTGGAGCTGATAGCCGAGCTCGCGCGCCTGCCGCAATCGCTGCGCGGTGGACCCGGCTATGCCGGCGAGCGCAGCGATCATTTCGATGGCCGGAAATTCTTCAATCCGGGCGCCTCGTCCGGCCGCTCGTTCGGCGATTTCCTGCGCTGGCAACGCCGGCGCCGGTCCGCGCCATGGCCGCGGTGGCGGGAATATCCCCCCACGCAGGCATTGCCAGCGCTCGCCAATGGCGAGTTGGCGCTGACGTTCATCAATCATGCGACCTTCCTGATCCGGCTCGCTGGATTGAACGTCTTGACCGATCCGGTGTACTGCAATCGCGCCAGTCCGGTGCAGTGGGCCGGCCCGCGCCGGGTGCATGCGCCGGGACTGCGCTTCGAGCAGCTGCCGTCCATCGATCTGGTGTTCGTGAGCCACAATCACTACGACCATATGGACCTGGCGACACTCAAGCGGCTCGCCAGCGTGCACGCGCCGCTGTTCCTGACCGGACTGGGCAACGGCGCGTTTCTGCGCCAGCAAGGCATTACGCCGGTGGTCGAGCTCGACTGGTGGGAACAGACTTCGCTGCGAGGCGTGCAGCTGACCTTTACGCCCGCACAGCACTGGTCTTCGCGCGGCTTAGGCCGCAAGAATCACACGCTCTGGGGTGGCCTGTGGCTTGCAACCGCGCAGCATCGAGTTCACTTCGCCTGCGACACTGGATATGCGCCGTGGTTCGAGGAGCTGCACCGCCGCTACGGCCCACCCGAGCTGGCGTTGCTGCCGATCGGTGGCTACGAGCCGCGCTGGTTCATGCGCGAGCAGCATCTGAATCCCGACGATGCCGTGCGCGCGCACCGGGCCTTGAGTGCGCAGGTCAGCATCGCGATGCATTTCGGCTGCTTTCGCCTCACGGATGAGGGTATCGACGAGCCGGTGATCGAGCTTGAGCGCGCCTGCCGTGCTCAAGGCATCGCGCCCGAAGCATTCCATGTGCCGCGACCGGGCGAGACCCTGCTGTGGCGCGCTGCGACACCGAGCAATGCGGCCGCGCCGTGAACGCGAGCGTTTACCGCTCCAAGCTCGATTCCTGGCTGCTGCTGATCTTTGCCGGCGCGGGACTGGTCGGCTGCTACGCCGCCTGGCGCGTCGCGCACATGCCTGGATTCGCGGGTCTGTTTTTTGGGCTCGCCGTGCTCAGCCTGGCCGTGGTGCTGCCGGCCTGGACCGTGCGCTCGACACGCGTGATGCGCGCAGCAGCCCGGCGCTGTCGCTCGATCGGCTGCGCATCGAATATGACCGCGGCCGCTCGCTCATGATCTCGCCGCTCGAGCAGGCAAAGTTTCTGCGTGACTTCTCGGCGCGGTATGCGCGGCAGCGCGCGCCACGCTAAAGTCCCTCCCATGCAGCAGAAATGGCTGGTACTGGCGGCGGCGAGCCTGATTTTTTTCTTCCTGAATGGCGCCACCTTTGCTTCGCTCGGCGTGGTGCTGTACAGCATGATCAGGGACCTGCACTGGTCGCAGGCCGAAGGGGGCATGAGCTTTTCGATACTCGGCATCGCCTGCGGCGTCGCCAGCCCGCTGCCGGCGCTGCTGATGCGGCGCTTCGGCTGCCGCCGGGTCGTGGTTCTCGGGGGCCTGTGCCTGGCGGCCGGGTTCGCTCTGGCCTTTGCCACCAGCGGCCTGCCCGCGTTCGACCTCGCCATGGTGTTGCTCGGCCTGGGCTACGCCTTGGCCGGCAATATTCCCGGTGTCTATCTGATCGCGAGCTGGTTTCCGCACAGCTCGAGGCGCGCTATCGGCTTCTATCTGATGCTCGGTGCGGCCGGTAACGTGATCGGTCCGCCGCTAGTGGCCGCAGTGGTCGCTTCCAGCCACAGCTGGCGCTTTAATTGGCTGCTGATGGGGATCGTCGCGGCCGCCATTACGCTGCTTTGCCTGATCGTTCTGCGCGACGCACCGGGCACGGCCGGGTCGGCCGACGGGCCAGTCGCGGTGGCCGCGCCGGGTAGCGCTGCGTCCCGCACGGGGCTGATTCCCTGGCGCGATCGTGATGCCATGCTGACGCGGCAATTCCTGCTGGTGGCCACATCGATGACGCTCACGATCGCCGGTGTCACGACCAACTCGAGCGTGGCGGTGACGCACCTGGTGCACCTCGGCATGACGCCGGCGTTTGCTGCCTTCATTCTGAGCCTCGTGGCTTTGATCGCGACACTGGCCAAGGGACTCGCCGGCCGTCTGTCGGAGAACGTTCGGCCGAGCCGCGTGTTGGCGGCGGGTCTGCTGCTGCAGGGCGTGGGGGACATCGCCTTCAGCGGCGGCCGTGGCGGCTCGGTGCTCGGTGATTACACCTTTGCCTGTGCCTTCGGCGTCGGCTGGGGTCTGAGCTACGTCGCCGCCAATCTAGTGCTGCTGGACTACTTTGGCCGCGAGGTCGGCGCGCGCATCCTGTCGGTGGTCTGGATGGTGAGCACCCTGGCCGCAGCGGGGCCCGTTGCGGCCGGCATCATCGCCGATCGATTCGGCAGCTTCAGCCCGATCTTCGTGCTCTACGCGGCGCTGCTGCTCGCCGTGGCGCTGCCGATCTTCCTGATGCGTGGCCCCCCTGTGCGCGCCGCATGCGAGGTCGTGGCCTGAGACTTTCAGAAGCGGTACGCGACTGTGCCGATGAGTTGTCGCGGCGGAATGTATTGGTCGCTGGTCTGGCCCGTGCCGTACGGATCGGTGTAGCGCGCATTGATGCCCGCGACATTGAACAGATTGCTGATCCCGAGCTGGTAGTTCCAATGCCGGCCTGGCGGCGTGAGCTGCAGGTACACATTCCACTCATCGTACGACGGCACATGGTCGAGCGCGCCATCATTGAAGATCTGGTATTCGAAGCCGCCGCGGTAGATGTACTCCAGACGCGCGAGCAGCCGATAGCTGCCCAGTGATGCGGTGTAGCCGGCATTCAGCGAGCCCTGCCATTGCGGCAGCTTCGGCACCAGATTGCCGTCGGTGTTCGGTGCAAGCTCCGCCACCTCGGTATGACAGGTCGCACTCGTGTAAACGCCCCCGAATTGGCATGCCGGGGTTTCGGCGATGATGGTTGAAGCGGCCTTAGCATCCAGCGTGTGGAAATCACCGATCAAGCGCCCGCGCGCGAGCGAGAGATTGCCGTCTATGCGCAGCCGATTCTCGAGCGTGAGATACGCCCCCTCGAGCTCCAGTCCGAGGATCTGGGCGGTTGGGATGTTGTCGATGCCATATTTGAAAGGCACTGGGTCGTCGGCGATGTACTGCATGTCCTGGTAGTCGTAATAATAGGCCGCTCCATTGAGCTGTACCGTGCCGTCGAGCGAGTGATACTTGGATCCGAGCTCGAAGGCATTGATACCCTCGTGACGGTAAAGCTCTGGCACCAGCACGGCGCCCGGATTGTCGTTCACCCCACCGGGCTTGTAGCCGCGCGTATAGCTGGCATAGGCCATGGCCGCCGCGCTGAGATCGTGCTGCAGCTCCAGCTTGGCGGTCGGCACGCCCTGGGAGTAGCGGTCGTTAGTCGTGACGCCGTAGGAGGTGCTCGGTCCGCCGTAGGCGTCGTGGTTGTAGCGGGCGCCCGCGGTGAGGCGCCAGGCGGCGGACAGATGCGCTATCAGCTGCGCATAGGCGGCGTACGAATGCCGATCGATGTGTCCGTCATTGTCATAAAGCAGGTACGGTGCATCCACCACGTTGCTGCTCTCATAGACGTACTGGTGATTGATCTGCGCCAGATAGAAGGCGCCCACGGTCCAATCCCAGAAGCTGCCCGGGTGCGAAACAAGACTGAGCTCCTGCGTGAGATCGCGCATCCAGGTGTCCCACGGCTGCACGTGATCGAAGAACCCGAGGTGCGCGCTATCAAACCGCGTGCCGTCCTCCTGGATGTGGTTCTCGAGCACCTGCCAGCTGCTGGTGGATTTCAGCTCGGCCCAGGGCAATTCCCACTTCAGATTGAGATAGTAGAGCTGGTTCGCGAGCTCGAAGTAGCTGGGGTAATCCTGTGACACCGTGCGCGCATCGGGGTTGGGATCCAGAATGTTCTTCTGCTCATCGCCGTGGTGATGCGCATGGTAGAGCTGGACGGTCAATGTGCCGCTGAAGTCCTGCTGCGGCTGCCACAGCAAGGCCACCTTGCCGCTCTGGTCGTCGGCGGCGTCGAGCCGGAATCCCGCGATGTCCGTGTCGGTGGCAAAGCCCTCGTGACCATAGCCCTGCACGGAGGCGCGCAGGGCCAGCGTGTCGCCGAGCGGCAGATTCAGCACGCCGCGGCCGCGCAGCAGATCGTAGTTGCCGGCGCTGGCATCGACGTAGGCGTCGTAGCGCCCCAGTTCCGGCTGCTTGCTGATCAAATTGATCGTGCCGCCGGTCGAGGTCTGCCCGAACACGGTCGCCTGCGGCCCGCGCGATACCTCGATCTGATCGACATCGAACAGCGTCTGGTCCAGGGAAATGGTATTGGCGATGTAAACCCCGTCGACGTGGAATGACACGCCGGGCTGCGTCGTGTAGGCATTCTCGGGCGTTTCGGAACCGATGCCGCGGATCGAGACGATGCGCTCGAAGCCGCTGCTCTTGGCGATCGTCAGACCCGGCACGCTGCCGTTGAGGTCGGCCATCTGCGTGCTATTCGACTGATCGAGCATTGCACCGCTGAGGACCGTGATCGCCACCGGCGCGCTCTCAAGGCTCAGCTCGCGCTTCTCGGCGCTGACGATCACCGGCTCGAGCGTCTGGTCCGCCCCCGCGCTGTCGCCGGCGTTCGTGTCCGCGAGCGCAACGGCAGCGGCCAGCGGACCGGCGAGCAGCAGCGCGACAGCCCATGGCTTGCACCACACCCGCAAGCCGAACGGGAACGATGCTCTACGCCTCGACATGGATACCTCTTGGAACGCGGCCTTGACCAGGACTAGCTGCCTACGGGTGCCCAGAGTGAATGCACAACGCCGGCCCAATCTTGCACGTCTGCGCCCTTATGTTGCACAGATGTATCGGCAAAGGGCAGATTCAGCCGCCGTGCGCCTAGGAATCCAGCCCGGCATCGGCGGCCAGCGCCTGCCGCCGGTCCTGCTCGAGGTTCAGGGAACGACAGGCGAGCAGGTAGACGGCAGCGGCTACCGGCAGGCCTACCAGCATGGCGACGTCCGCCCCGCCCAACCGCCGGGCCACCGGGCCCTGGAATGCCGCCGTGCTGAAGAATGGGATCATGACCAGGAAGCCCGTGCCGTAGGCGGTGAGACCGCGCCAGTTCCATCGGCCGTACATGCCCCGGGGATTGAAGATCTCGCGGATCGAATAATGTCCGCGGCGCACCACGTAGAAATCGACCAGATTGATGGCCGTCCACGGCGTGAACAGATAGAGCAGCAGCGCGAGGAAATCGCCGAAACGATTGATGAAGTCGCTCGAGGACATCAACGCCAGTGCGGTTGCGGCCAGTGCCGCGGCCAGCAGGCTTGCGATGCGCTTGGCCGCGGTGCAGCGCAGCGGCTTGAGCGTGTCCGCCACGCTCAGCAGCGTCAGCGAAGCGCCATAGAAGTTGAGCGCTGAGATCGTCACCAGCCCGAGCAGCGAGCCGAGCAGCAGCGTCTTGCCGAGCCCGGGAGCGACCATGTCGGCCGCGCTCTGCATCGCCGCCGCGACATCCAGCTTCGGGCGCAGCGCCGCGGCAATAGTGCCGACCAGCATCATCCAAGCGCTGCCGATGAAGGCGCCGAGATAGGTCCACCAGAAGCTCTCGCGGGTGCCGACGTCGCGCGGCAGGTAGCGCGAATAGTCGGATACGTAGATCGACCAGCTCAACTGATAAGAGGCCGCGGCGAACAACTGTGCCAGGAACGGCACGGACCGGAAGCCGGCCAGTGAGAATTCATTGGCGGGAAACTTCAATACGAACACGCCGCCGATCGAGAACACCGTCAGGATCGCAATCATCAGGTAGGCGAAGCCGCGCTGCGCGAGATGGATCTTGTCGTAACCCACGACCGCGAGGCTCAGCGCGGCGAGCGCGAACAGCACGATGGCGAGCGCGGAATTGGGCGCGATGGCCGGGGTCAGCTGATGCAGCGCCTGCGCGCACAGCACCTGATTGAAGGCGTTGTAGCCGATGTAGGCAACCAGCGCCACCACCCAGACCAGCAGCGCACCGGCGTAGCCGAACTGCGGCCGCGACTGGATCATCTGCGGCAGCCCGAGTTGCGGGCCCTGGGTCGAGTGGAATGCCATGAAGAAGGTGCCGAGGGCGCAGCCCATGATGACCGCCAGCGCGGTCCAGAGCAGATTGCCGCCGAGGCTGACGCCCAGCACCCCGACCGCCAGCGTCGCCAGATGCGCATCGCCCGAGAACCACACCGGCCAGAGGTGCCACACCTTGCCGTGCCGTTCGCAGAGCGGCACGTAGTCGATCGAGCGCTTTTCGATGAGCGTGCGGCCGGCCATTCGATTTCCCTCCGGCCGTGGGTTCGCCGGCCGCGCGCGACTGTTATATTATTACGACGACATTATAAAAGCGACTGCGTGGTGCGGCGCTGCGCCGGCAAGGATTTATCACATGAGGCAGGTGAAGACGCTGGGTCTGCTCGGCACGGGAGTCATCGGCGGCGGTTGGGCAGCGCGCGCGCTGCACTTCGGCATCGACGTCGTGGCCAGTGACGTCAATCCGAAAATGCAGGCCTGGATCCGCGGTGCGGTCCAGAATGCCGCCGGTGCGCTTTCGCGCCTGACCATGGCGCCGTTACCGCGGCCGGGCCGGCTGTCGTTCACGAGCTCGCTGGCCGCCATGGCGCAGCAGGTCGATTTCATCCAGGAGAACATTCCCGAACAGCTCGAATTGAAGCAGCGTGTGCTGGCCGAGGCGAGCCGTCACGCGAGCGCAGACGTGCTGATTGCCTCGAGCACCTCGGGGCTCATGCCCTCGGATCTGCAGCGCGACATGCAGGCACCGGAACGGCTGCTGGTGGGGCATCCGTTCAATCCGGTCTACCTGCTGCCGCTGGTGGAAGTGGTCGGCGGCACGCGCACTTCGCCAGCAGCGCTCGATGCCGCGAGCGGCTTCTACCGCTACATCGGCATGCATCCGCTGCGTGTGCGGCGCGAGATTCCCGGCCATTTGACCGATCGACTGCAGGAGGCCCTGTGGCGCGAGATCCTGCACATGGTCAATGACGGGGTGGCGAGCACCGGGGAACTCGACGAGTCGATCGTTTACGGCCCGGGTCTGCGCTGGGCGGCCATGGGCACCAATCTGATCTACCACCTGGCCGGCGGCGAGACCGGCATGCGGCACATGCTGCGGCAATTCGGGCCGTGCCTCAAATGGCCGTGGACACACCTGGAGGCGCCGGAGCTCACCGAGGCTTTGATCGACCGCATGGTCGAGGGCACGCAGGCGCAGGCCGCCGGGCGCTCGATCCGCGAGCTCGAGCGCCTGCGGGATGACTGCCTGGTCGCGATTCAACAGGTCCTGCGGCAATACGACATCGGTGCCGGAGCCACGCTGCGTGCGCTCGAGGCACGGCTATACCAGCAGAGCGGCGCGGCGGCGCGCCTCGCCCTCGCCGCGAGCGTCGATCAGCCGGCGCGCTTGCTCGAACTCGAGGTGCGCCCGGACTGGGTCGATTACAACGGCCACATGACCGATTCGCGCTATCTGCAGGTGTTCGGTGACGCGACCGACGCCCTGCTGCGCTCGGTGGGCGTTGACGAGGCCTATCGCGCCGCGGGCCAGTCCTTCTACACCGTTGAATCGCACGTGACGCATCAGTCGGAGGCCAAGGCGCAGCAGGCGCTGTACGTGACGGTTCGCGTGCTCGGCGTCGACGATAAGCGGCTGCAGCTGTTCCACTGCCTGCATCGGGGCGATGACGGGGTGCTGGTCGCGACCGCAGAGCTGCTGTACCTGCACGTGTCGAGCCTGGCGGGCAAGGCTGCGGCCATGCCGCCGGCGGTGCGCGCCGGTCTCGAGCGCTGGCGTGAGGCTCAGGCCAAGCTCGCGCCGCCCGCGCAAGCAGGCCGTCATGTCGGCCTGCCGCGGGGCTGACCGCCGGCATGCCTAAGATCGTCGATCACCAGCAACGCCGCGATCAGATCGCGCTGGTCGCCTGCCGGGTCGTGGCCGAATACGGCTTCGAGCAGACCACCATCGTGCGCATCGCCCGCGAAGCCGGCTACACCACCGGCATGGTGGCGCATTACTTCGACACCAAGCAGGACATCGTCGTTGCCGCCTTGCGCCTGATCCTGCAGCGCATCGAGACGCGGCTCACCAAGCCCGCGCTCGGCCGCCGCGCGCAGCTGCTGGCGGTGCTGAGCGAGGCGCTGCCGGTTGACCAGCAGCGCTACACCGAATGCGCATTCTGGACTGCATTCTGGGGTCAGGTTTCGGCCGATAGGCGCCTGCGGCGCATCAACGCCTGGGTTCATCGCGAATACATGCGGCTGTTCGAGCGCTGTGTTTCCCAGGGCTGGCCGGAGTGGCAACACTGGTCGCCCTCGACGCGCGAGCACGTGCTGCGCTCGGTCGTGACCTTCATCAACGGGCTCACGGCCAGTGCGGTCGTGAGCCGCAGCGATTGGCCCGCGGTGCGGCAGATCGAGCAGCTGCGGCTGCAACTGCAGCTGCTGCGGGCCTGGGCCAGACGGGCGGGGAGAAAGCCATGAACTTTGACTTGAGCGAAGAGCAGCAGATGATCGTTGCGACGACGCGCGAATTCGTGCAGCAGGAGCTTTATCCGCACGAGCAGCAGGTCGAACGCACCGGCGTGCTGAGCGCGGAGCTGCTGCGCACGCTTAAGGCAAAGGCGATCAGCGCCGGCTTGTACGCCGCAAACATGCCCGCGGAGGTCGGTGGCGCCGGCCTGGACGCCGTGAGCTGGGTGCTGTACGAGAAAGAGCTCGGGCGCACCAGTTATATCCTGCATTACAGCTGCGTCGGCCGGCCCTCGAACATCTTGCTCGCCTGCGAAGGCGAGCAGCGCGAGCGCTATCTATTGCCGACGGTGCGCGGCGAGCGGGTCGAATGCCTCGCCATGAGCGAGCCGCAGGCCGGCTCGGATCTGCGCGGCATGAAGACCACGGCCGTGCAGCAGGGCGGCGATTTCATCATCAACGGCACCAAGCACTTCATCAGTCATGCCGATCACGCCGATTTCGTGATCCTGTTCGCCGCCTCGGGCGAGGAGCAGAGCGCGCGCGGCCCACGCAAGCTCATGACGGCGTTTCTGATCGATCGGGGTACGCCCGGCTTGGAAGTTCTGCCGGGTTACAGCAATGTCTCGCACCGCGGCTATAACAACAGCATCCTGCACTTCGACAATTGTCGCGTGCCGCAGAGCGCGGTGCTCGGGGAGCTGCACAAGGGTTTCGAAGTCGCCAATACCTGGCTCGGATCGACCCGATTGCAGGTCGCAGCGACCTGCCTCGGGCGCGCTGAGCGTGCGCTCGAGCTCGCCAAGCAGTGGGCCGTCGATCGCAGGCAGTTCGGACAGCAGATCGGCAAGTTCCAGGGGGTGGCGTTCAAACTCGCGGATATGGCGGTGGAGTTGCGCGCCGCGGAGCTGCTGACGCTCGAGGCGGCCTGGAAGCTCGAGCAGAAAACGGCCACCGACATGGATATGGCCATCGCCAAGCTCAAGGCGAGCGAGATGCTGGCGATGGTCGCGGACGAAGCCTTGCAGATTCACGGTGGCATGGGTCTGATGACCGAGCTGCCGCTGGAGCGCATCTGGCGCGATGCGCGCATCGAGCGCATCTGGGACGGTACCAGCGAAGTGCAGCGCCACATCATCTCGCGCTCGCTACTGCGCCCGCTCGGCGGCTGAGCCGCCCCTGAGCCGGCAAGCCGCTGGATCCTCGGCGGTGGCGGCCCTTTATTTGCCCTGCCAGACCGGTTTGCGCTTCTCGGCGAAGGAGCGTGCCCCCTCCTTGAGATCCTCGGAGCGCAATACCGCCTGTACGGCCTGCAGGCTGTCGTGCAGCTCGAACGCCGCGTGCTCGCTGACCACTTCACTGTGGCGCAGCAGCTGCTTGATTGCGGGAAACAGCAGCGGTGGCCCGTCGACCAGGTGTCGCGCGATCTGACGCGCCTTGGCGAGCGCTGCACCCGTGGGCACGACGTGATTGGCGAGCCCCCAGTGCTTGGCTTCGGTGGCATCCATCCAACGGCCGGTCATGAGGAATTCCACGGCCACGTGATAGGGAATACGCCGCCGCAGTTTGATTGTGCCGGCATCGGCCAGCACACCGACGTTGATCTCGGGCAAGCCGAAGCGGGCGTGTTCCTCCATGACGATGATGTCGGTTCCGAGCACGATTTCGAAACCGCCACCGCAGGCGATGCCGTTGACTGCCGAGATGATCGGCTTGTCGAGATTGCGCGGATAGTTCAAACCGCCGAAGCCACCGGGTCCCCAATCCTCGTCGGAGCGCTCACCGGCGCTGGCGGCTTTGAGATCCCAGCCGGCGCAGAAGAATCGATCGCCTGCGCCGGTGATTATGGCCACGCGCAGCGCCGGATCGTCGCGAAATTGGCTGAAGACATCGTTCAATCGCCGGCTGGTCGGCAGATCGATGGCGTTGGCCTTGGGTCGATCCAGGGTCACTTCGAGAATCGCCCCTGTGGTCTGCGTCTTTACCCCTTCTGGCATGTCAGTGCTCCTTAGCCAGCCGAATTAGTGCGTCCACTGCGACCGCGCCGCGGCCCGCGGGTCACACGATGACCGGGTTGAGATCGAGCTCGATGAGCCGCTCGAGATGGGCCTCGGCATAACGCGTGCATGCCAGAGCCGCATCGATCAATGCTGGCACATCTGCCGCGCTGCGGCCGCGATAACCGGCCAATAGCCTTGCGACCTTGAGCCCTCTCAAGGCCGAGCCGATCGACTCGGGCGTAAACGGTGGCAGCAGCGCGACCGTGTCGTGCAGCAACTCGGTCAGCGTACCGCCGGCGCCGAGCACGAGTATCTGGCCGAATTGGGCGTCGAGCGTCATGCCGATGAGAATCTCGGCCACGCCGTCGGTGACCATCTGCTCGACCAGCAAAGTATCGGACAGCGCGCTCAGGCGGCGCGCCGCCGCCAGCGCATCGCTCGCATTGCCCACGTTGAGAATGACCGCGCCCACATCCGACTTGTGCTGCAGCGCGTTGCCCGTCGCCTTGATGACGAGCGGATAGCCGATGGTCTCAGCCGCGTCGAGCACCTCGCCTGGAACCACGACGCGCGAGCGCGCGACAGGCACGCCAAAGGCCGCCAGCGCGCTCTTGGCCTCATGCTCCGCGAGCATCAGCGTCGAGTCGCGCGGGCGGCCCGAGCGGCGCAGCTGCACGCCACGGCCACCGCTCCAGCATTCCCCCAGCGCCCCGGCCAGATCGAGCGCCTCGAGCGCTTCGCGTTGTACTTGCAAGGGCACGACGCCCGCGGCCAGACATTGCTCGCGTATCGATGCCGCCATGGATTCAGGCAGCGATGAGATCACGGCGCGCCGGCTCGTTGTGGTCGGGCACGCGACCATGAATTCCTCGATGGCGGCGACATAGCTCGATGGATCGGCCTGGTCGGCCGGCGGCGAGTCGACCATGAGCCCCACGGCGTCGAAACCTGCCTGCTGCGCCTGCAGAAAGACCGAGCGCAGCCCCGGACGGTCGAACCATAGGTGCGTATGGAAGTCGAACGGGTTGGCGATGTGCACGTGCGGGCCCAAGATGCTGTGCAGACGTGCGGCGTGCGCCGCGGGAATCGGGTCGAATTGCAGGCCGAGGCCGCGGGCGACATCGGCACTCATGGCCATGTCGCCGCCCGAAGCGCCCATGATCAACACGCGCCGGCCGGGCAGGGGTCCGCCACAATGAAGCAGCTTCAATGTCTCGCTCAGCGTCGCGAGCGTCTCGCAGCGCGCGATGCCCGCCTGCCGGCAGAATGCCTCGAACGCCACGTCGGCACCGGCCATGGCGCCGGTGTGGCTGCGCGCGGTACGCGCAGCCGACTCGGTGCGCCCGGCTTTGACGAGCGCGATCGGCTTGCCGGCCGCGCGTGCGTGTTCCACCGCGCGCGCAAAGCGCTCGACATCCTTGATACCCTCGACGTACAGGCCGAACGCCGTAACACGCGCATCCTCGCAGAGCTGCTCGATGAGGTCCTCGACCGCGAGGCGGGTTTGATTGCCCACGGTGATGACGTAGCCTATGGGCAGCGAGCGTTGATTGAACAGCAGATTCAGTGCGATGGTTCCACTTTGGCAGATCAGCGCCACACCGCGCTCGCGCCGCGTGCCCACCACCTGGTCCGGCCACAGCGCCGCGCGCTCGAAGAAATTGATGAACCCGTAGCAGTTGGGACCGAAGAACGGCAGTTCCCCGGCGCTCGCGAGCAGTTGCTCGGTCAGGGATTGCCCCTCGGCGGTGGCCGTTTCGGAGAAGCCGGCGGTGAAGCAGACGAAGCCACCGGCGCCTCGCTGCACCAATGCGGCCGCAATCTTCGGCACTTCCCGGCTTGGAACCGCCACGAACGCGGCGTCCGGCGCGCTGGGCAGTTGCTCGATGCTGCGGAAATACGCTGTCTGTGGCGTCGAGGGCCGCGAGGGGTGCACGCGCCAGAGCTCGCCATCGAAGCCGATGACCCGACTGGCCGCAGCCACCGCGTCGGCCCAGACACCGCCGATCAGTACCACGCTGCGCGGCGCGAGCAGGCGCATCATGGCCGCAGCACGCATGCGCTGTGCTTCATCGCCGTGGCAACTGCATCTGCCGCGATCCAGGGCCGCCGGCGGCGAGACTGGCGCCGGCCTGCTGCAGCTCGGCGATCGCGGCGCTCAGCGCCGGCGGGAACGTTGCGCTCGCCACGCCCTGCGCCTGCTGCACGTGCAGCAGCATGACCTCGGCCGTGGCGGCGGGCGCCGTCTGCGGCTCGCAGCAGAGCTCGAATACGGCGTGAATGCGCTTGTGATCTGCGCCGATGATGCGCACGTTCACCGCCACGGTGTCATCGGCTTTGATTTCGCGCAGGTAGTGGATATGCATTTCGAGCGTGTAGAGCGTACAGCCGCTGCGCTCGCGATAGCCCTGATCGAGCCCGACGCGCTGCATGAGCGCATCGATGGCGTAGCTGGCCATGAGGCCGTAATAGGCGTCGCGCACATGGCCGTTGTAGTCGATCCACTCCGGGGCGATCCCGGTTCGAAAAATCGGTACCCCCGCCACGTTGCGCGCCGTCTAATGCAGGCGCAGCCGCTCGCGCGCCTGCGGGGCGCTGATCACACGCGCCCCCATGGCCTCGATGATGCTGCGCGCCTTCTCGACCAGCTGGGCATTGCTGGCATATACGCCGCGGCTCAGGTAGAGGTTGTCCTCCAGACCGACGCGCACGTTGCCGCCGAGCAGCACCGACTGCGCCACCCAGGGCATCTGCATGCGGCTGATGGCGAAGGAGGTCCAGACGCTGTCGGCGGGCAGGGAATTGACCATGGCCACGAGATGACCGACATCGGCCGGCACGCCGTAGGGAATGCCGGCGCACAGCTGAATCAGCGCCGGCGCCGCAAGCAGCCCCTCCTTGATCATCTGCTTCACGAACCAGAGATTGCCGGTGTCGAAGATCTCGAGCTCGGCCTTGACGCCCAGATCGCGCAGGATGCCGGCACCCTTGCGCAGGTAATTCGGCGTCGAGATGTAGGCACGGTTGTCATCGCCGAAGTTCAGACTGCCGCAATCGAGCGTGGCGATGTCCGGGCGATAGAGCCCTTCCTGGCACAGCTCTATGATGTGCCGCATGCGCTCTTCCTGGCTGACGAAATCCGTGCCCGGCGCGGGCGTGTCCTCCAGACCCTTATCGCCGATGCACAGATAGCCGCCCATGCCGCAGGTCAGATTCACCAGCACATCGACCTTGCTTTCGCGTATGTGCCTGACGACTTCGCGGTAGTGGCGCGTCGCCATGCTGAACGCACCGGTTTCCGGTTCGCGTACGTGAATGTGCACGATCGCGGCGCCGGCGCGCGCGGCGGCGACGGCTGAGGCCCCGATTTGCTCCGGCGTGATCGGGCAGTGCGGACTCTTGGTGACCTTGGTGTCATCGCCGGTGACGGCGCAAGTGATCATGACGTCGAAGTTCATAGCACGCTCCTCGAGGCCGGCGCATTGCGCTTGCCGTTTAATATTATAGCGTCAATAATATATTACTACAGCCGCCCCCAGGGCTCCAGCGTGTCAGCCGCCAGTTTGCGCCCCAGCTTCGCTTGCACCGCGCCGGGTCGGCGCGTCGCCGCGGCGCTGGCACTCGCGCTCGGGCTGGCGCTGGGCTTGAACGCCTGCAGCGGCCGTGATGGCGGCGGCTCCGAGGCTCCCGAGCGCAAGGTGCTCTATATCTACAACTGGGCCGACTACATCGGCCGGGACACGATCGCGCGGTTCGAGCGCACCACTGGCATCAAGGTGGTCTACGACACCTACGACTCCGACGAGACGCTCGAGGCGAAGATGATGGCAGGCGACTCCGGTTACGACGTGGTCAGCACCTCGACCAGCTACTTCAGCCGCCAGATCAAGGCCGGCATCTACCTGCCGCTCGACCACTCGCAGCTGCCGAACTGGGGCAATCTCGATCCGCACGTGCTCGCGGTCGAAGCACTGGCCGATCCCGGCAATCTGCACGCCATGCCGTATCTGCATGCCGTCAACGGCTTCGCCTACAACGTCGACATGATCCGCGCGCGCATGCCGGATGCGCCCGTGGACAGCCTCGATATGCTTTTCAAGCCGCAAGTGGTGGCGCATTTCGCCGACTGCGGCGTCACATTGCTCGACTCGGCCGAGGACGTGCTGCAGCTGGCAATGAGCTACCTGCACCTGGACCCGAACTCGACACGGCCCGAGGACTACAGGGCCGCCGAGCAGCTGGTGCTGTCGGTGCGGCCGTACATCCGTAACTTTGATTCGGCCGAGTACATGAACGGACTGGCCAACCAGGAGATATGCATTGCGATGTCCTGGTCGGCCGATTACGCCACGGCGCGCGCGCGCGCCGCGGCAGCCGGGATCAAGGTGAATCTCGCCTTCACGCTGCCGAAGGAAGGCGCCAATGAATCTTTCGATGCACTGTTGATTCCGACCGGTGCGCCGCATCCGCATGCGGCCCATGAGTTCCTCAATTTCATTCTCGAGCCCAAGGTCGTGGCGGCGATCACCAACGAGATTCATTACGGTAACGACAACAAGGCGGCCGATGCCTATGTCGATCCGGCGATCCTGCACGATCCGACCATCTATCCGACGCCGGACGTCGAGAGTCGGCTGTATCAGACGGCCGAAGTCAATCCGGCCACCGAGCGCATCCGCACCCGCACCTGGACGCGCATCAAGACTGCGCATTGAGGCCGCCGGCCGCCGCGCCCGGCGTTCAGCGCTCGGCAGCCTGCAGCTCCAGCAGCCGTCTGCGCTCCGCGCGGCGCAGCACGACGGCGGCGAAGAGCACGCAGGCACCGACCGCGCAGATGATCAGGCTTGCGAGCGCATTGATGTCGGGACTGACACCCAGTTTGACTTTGGAGTAGATGACCATCGGCAGCGTGCCGGCGCCAGGGCCCGAGACGAAACTGGAGATCACCAGGTCATCGAGCGAGAGCGTGAAGCTCAGCAGCCAGCTCGAGAGCAGCGCCGGGGCGATGATCGGTAGCGTGATGTCGATGAAGGCGCGCGCCGGGCTGGATCCCAGGTCCATGGCGGCTTCCTCGAGCGAACGGTCGGCTCCCTGCAGCCGCGATTGCACGGTCACGGTCACATAGGCGGTGCAGAAGGCGACGTGCGCGATCACGATGGTCGTGAAGCCGCGATGCGGCCAGGACAGCAGCTGCAGCATCGACACGAACAGCAACAGCTGCGTGATGCCGGTGATGATTTCGGGCATGACGAGCGGTGCATTCACCATGCCCGTCAGCGCCAAGCGCCCGGGAAACTTGCCGAAACGAACCAGCGCGATCGCCGCGAGAGTTCCGAGCAGCACGGCGCCGCTGGAGGCCGCAATGCCGACTTCGACCGACAGCAGCGCGGCTTCCAGTACTTGGCGGTTGTGCAACAGCTGCCCGTACCAGGCGGTCGAAAATCCGCCCCAGACGTTCACCAGCGCGGAGGCGTTGAAGGAATAGCCGATCAGAACCAGGATGGGGATGTACAGGATTGCGATGCCGATGCACAGTGTGCCGAGCAGCAATGGCGATATGCGCGCTTCCAAGGCTCTCAGGCTTCCAGCTGACGGACGCTGTAGTACTGGTAAAGCGCGATCGGCCCGACCAGCAGTACCAGAAAGGCGATCGCTACGGCCGAGGCCACCGGCCAATCGTGATTGCCGAAGAATTCGTCCCAGAGCACGCGACCGATCATGAGATTGTCGGGACCGCCGAGCAGCGATGGTATGACGAATTCACCCACTGCCGGGATGAACACCAGCATCGAGCCCGCAATCACCCCCGGCATCGACAGCGGCAGCGTAATCTCAGTGAACACCCGCCACGGCGGGCTGCCCAAATCGGCCGCTGCCTCGCGCAGGGTGTGATCGAGCTTTTCCAGCGTCGCGAACAGCGGCAATACCATGAACGGCAGGTAGGAGTAGATGATGCCCAGATACACCGCCAGGCTGGTGCGCATGATGTGCAGCGGCTGCCTGATGAGCCCCAGATACAGCAGCACGCTGTTGAGCAGACCATTGTCGCGGATGATGCCCTCGAGGGCGTAGACGCGCAGCAGAAAGGATGTCCAGAACGGCAGGATGATTACGAACAGCAGAATGTTCTGCACGGATTTGGAGGCGCGCGCGATCGCGTAGGCCATCGGATAGCCGAGCAACAGGCAGATCAGCGTCGAGAAGAAGGCCGTGCGCAGTGAGTACAGATAGGCGACGCCGTAGACCTCATCGGTGAGCAGATACTTGTAGTTGCCGAAGCTCAAGGACAGCTGCAGATGATGATCGGCCGTGGTGCGCAGAATGTCGGTGAACGGCGGCACGCGCGGCGCGGTCTCGGCGAAGCTGATCTTGAGGGCGACGGCGAACGGAATCAGAAAGAAAATGAGCAGGAATAGCAGCGGCGGCAGAATGATGAGCCAACGCCCGGGGCGAGCAGTGCTTTTCATGAGTTGCGCTTGCAGAGAGCTGGGGTTAATTCTGCGCATACACCGATCGGACTGTACAATTTTTATCTGGCGGGCGAGCAGCCGCTGAATCGGGAGATGGATCGTGTCTAGCGAAGGGGCGTCCAAGCCGTTGCCGGAGCCGGCCTCGCCGCCGGTGCCCGAGCGCGCCTCGCGGCTGCGCCAGCGTCAGCGACTCATCGACGCCTGCATCTCGGCGTTGCACATCTACGGGCCCTCGCGTACCACGGTCGAGCGCGTGGTCGCGCTGGCGGACATGTCGCCGGGCATCGTGCGTTTCTACTTCGAGTCCAAGGTGGCGATGCTGGTCGCGTCGCTGGAATTCCTGGCCGCGGAGTTCGAGCAGCGCGTGCTCGAGCCGGTGGCGGCTCTCAAAGCCACGCCCGTGCAGGCGCTGGAGCTGCTGGTGGAGCTGTATCTGGATGCCGACATTGCCAGTCCGCGCAAAGTATCCGTCTGGTATTGCTTCTGGGGCGAGGCCAGCTCGCGCCAGGAGTATCTGCAGATCTGTGGCAAGAAGGACGAGGACTTCGAGGCGCTGGTGCGCGAGCTCATGCAGCGCTTGATCGAGCAATCGGGCGAGCCGCATCTGGACGCGGACGGCGTTGCACTCGGCCTGATGGGTGCACTCGAGGTGCTGTGGCAGAACATCGCCTTTCAGACCGAAGCTCACATCGATCGACCGGTGGCCAAGCGCCGCGTCATGAATTACCTGCGCTCGCTGTTCCCGCGCCAGTTTGCGCACGCCGCATCGAATGACGATGCGCTGCGCGCGCGTACCGGGCTGGCAGCGGCGCCGAGGCCGCCACTGGCGCGGCTGCCCGCCTGGGCCTACGCCGATACGGCGTTATTTGCACTCGAGCGCGAGCAGCTGTTTCGCGCCGCCTGGCAGATCGCGGGCCACGTTGCGGACCTGGCCCGACCGGGCGCCTATCTGACGATCGATCTTCCGACTGAGCGCGCGCTGCTGTTGCGCGATCAGACCGATGGAATTCGCGCGTTCCACAATGCCTGCCGCCATCGCCCGCATACCTTGCTCGCTGCCCGCGCCGGCACGATCGACGGCACGATCGCTTGCACGGTGCATGATCTGCACTACGGCTATGACGGCCGGTTGCTGCGCGGGGAGACGCCGGGCGATCTGCTCGCGCTCGAGCTCGTGCAACAGGCGGGGTTGATTCTGGTGCGGCCGGCCGACGGCGCACGAGCCGCTGCGCAGCCGCTGTGTGCCTGGAGCGGCTGGCAGGGCTTGCATGGGCTGCATCCTAGCGGGGAGCGCGAGATCGAGGTGGCTGCGGACTGGAAGCTCATCGTCGAGCAGTGGCTCGAGTCGGCCCTCGCGCAGCAGCCGCGGGGGTTGCTGGGGGCTCTGGTGCAGCCGCCGGTGCTGCAGCTCGCGGCTGCGGCCCATGCGGTCGAATGGCAGGCGAGCCTGCTCAGCACTGCGCCGGGCTGGAGCGCAGATCACTACGTGCGGCTGGCACAGCGCAGCGGCGCCGCAGTCTGGCAGCGGCTGTTCATGCCTCCGAATCAGCTCATCGAAATTCGCCCCGAGGGCGCATTGCTGCTGCAGGTCCTGCCCGACGCACCGGGGCGCTGCCGCATTCGGCGCATCGACCTTTGTGCCGCGCATGGCACGCGCATCGGACGGGCAATGAATTTTCTGTCGCAGCGACTGATCCGCCGCTGGCTCGAGCAGGATGTCGCGCTTGCCGCATCGATCCAGTCGGGGCTGAAGACGACCGATGAGGAGGCCACCGAGGCCGGGCCGGTGCCGCCGGCGTTGGTCGCATTCCGCCAGTCAGTCTTCAGCCTGTTGACGGGCGCATGAGCGCCGCGCTGACGGCTTGGCGGCGCTGCGCCGATAGTGTCAGTGCAGCGGCGTTGCGGCTCTAGGCGAAGTGCGCCGGCGCGCGCGCGTGGCGCGCCTCGGGGATGCGCTCGCGCAGAATCTCATGAAAATTCCACATGCACCGCTCGAGCTGCGAGAGCGGACCGGGCTCGTAGCTGCTCGAGGCGAGGCCGCGCTGCACCCTACGGCAGAGAAATTCATCTTCGCGCTGCACCTGACGGTTGACGCGTGCGTTGAGGTAGCGCACGGCGCGCATGGTCCGGTTCGGATTTGGCAGCCCAAACGTGCCGCCGCGAATCGTGCACTGACCGGGTCCGCGAGGCAGTACCTGGAAGAAATCCATCTGATCCGGGAACACGTCGATGCCGAGATTCGGCAGCATGCTATAAAAGGTCCAGCGCTGCCGCAGTGATTCGGGCAGATCCCCCGCCACCTCAGCGACCATCTTCTGATAGAGCCGCTCGCTCCACTTGCTCGACGGCTGCGCTCGCATGTGACTGGTGCCGCGCGCAACACCGCTCGGCAGAATCTTCTGATCTTCGTAGTCGGGCGTGAACATTCGCGCCAGTCCCGGATGGCCGATCGGCACGTGATAGGACTCGAGATAATTGTCCATCGCAACTTTCCAATCGACCGGCCACTGCTCGTAATACAGCGGGGCGAGCGGCACCATCTGCTCGAATCGGTACGGCGCGAAATCCGCCAGGAACTCGCCCCAGATCGATTTCAGCGGCGGCGGATCGGCGCCCAGGCACACGAACACAAAGCCGAAGGCCACTTCCATGCGCACCGGGCGCAAGCCGAGCTGTGAACGGTCCACGCCCGGGAAGCTCGCGCGCATGCTCATGCCGAGGAGCTCGCCGCTGAGCCGGTAGGACCAGCCGTGATACGGGCAGGTGATGGCACCGGGACAATGACCGGCACCGTCCAGGATGCGCGCGCCGCGATGGCGGCAGACGTTGTGAAAGGCCTGGATTTCGCTCTTGGCATTGCGCACTGCGACCACGCTATCCGGGCCGATATCGAGCGTCAGGAAGTCGCCAGGATTCGGCATGGAGTTGACATGACCGACGATCTGCCAGCTCGGGCGCAGCATGCGCTCATATTCGAGCCGCGCCATCTCCGGATGGTTGTAGGTCCAGGCCGGAAGCGCGCGCGCAATGGGCGCAACGTTCGACTCGGTTGGCGACAGAGCAGGCGAATTCATGGGCGCTCCCGAGGATGAGATCGCGGACCGAATTTATATGCTCGTTCAATTTACGCTCGCACGGGCCCGGCATGCAAGCCTGTCCGGCGCCTCGCCAGAGCTCTAAACGCGATAAGTTCCTTTATTTTCAAATGATTATGGCGTACCCTGATAAATTTATATGATCATATAGACAACTCGGCGGGGGGGATGGTACCGTGGCCCGACTTTCGAGGGAGTAACACCACATGACTCGAAGCTTGAATAAGAGCCATGCGCATTTTCAGCGCGCTGTGCAGCGGCTGCCGCTCGGAGTGTCCTCCAACTTTCGTTATTGGGGGGAAGATCGAACCATTTATGTGAAATCCGGACGCGGGGCGCGCATCGTCGATCTCGACGACAACGTCTACGTCGACTACCGCATGGGCTACGGCCCGGCGATTCTCGGCTATGCCGATCCACGGGTCGATGAGGCGGCACGCGCGGGCATGGAGATCGGCGGGGTGTTCGCGCTCTCGACCGAGCGTGAGCTCAGCGTCGCCGAGCGCATCTGCCGCATGGTGAGCGCTGCGGAGCTCGTGCGCTTCTCCAATTCCGGCACCGAGGCGGTCATGGCGGCGTTGCGCCTCGCGCGCGCCTTCACCGGCAAGGACGACTACGTCATCCTCGAAGGCAGCTACCACGGACTGTTCGATGCCGCCATGTGGTACACGCCCATGGACAAGTGGCAGCAGGTGGGCGATCCGCAGGTACAGCCCTACAGCGAGGGCATCCCGCTGAGCACCCGCAGTTTTGCGCATTTCGTGCAGGCCAATGACGCCAACCAGCTCGAGGATGTGTTCAAGCGTCACGCGGGCAGGATTGCCTGTCTGCTGATCGAACCCATTATGGGCAACTGTCTGGGGATCGCGGCGGAGCCCGAGTACGTGCGCGCAGCGCGCGCCCTGTGCGATCAGTACGGCGTGGTGCTCATCATCGATGAGGTCAAGACCGGCTTTCGCGTGGCACGCGGCGGCGTGCAGGAGCTCTACGGCGTCAAGGCCGACCTCTGCACGTTTGCCAAGGCAGTCGCGAACGGCTATCCGATCTCGGTGCTCGCCGGCCGCGAGCAGATCATGCGCAAGATCGGCCACGGTGTGGCTCACGGCGGCACTTATACGGCGCATTCAGTTTCACTGGCGGCGGCCGACAAGACCCTCGAGATCCTCGAGCAGACCGACGCACTCGAGCGCGTTGCACAGTACGGCACGCGACTGCGTCAGGGCATGCACGCGCTGCTCAATGCGCGTGGCATTCCGCACAGTTTCGTCGGACATCCCTCCATGAGCGGCCTGTACTTTGCGCACGATCCGCCGCGCAACTATCGCGATTGGAAGAGCAGCGACTACGCCTTCTACGATGCCACCGCACGGGTGTTGCATGACCAGGGTGTGCTGTGCGAGCCGGACTCGCGCGAGCCCTGGTTCGTCAGCGCCGCGCATGATGACTCGTGCCTCAAGGACACACTGGCGGCCTTTGAGATCGCGATCGATACGACGCTGCGCTCAGTCGGCATCTCGCACAAGATGCCGGCCTGAACGGCCTTAAACGGCCGGGGGCGGGACAATCCGGTGAGCACTCCGGCTAAGCACCACGATGCGATCGTGGTCGGCGCGGGCCACAATGGTCTGGTTGCGGCCTGTTATCTGGCGCGCGCCGGCCTCGATGTGCTGGTGCTGGAGCGCAATGCCTGGATCGGCGGGGCGGCGGTCAGCCGCCGTCTCTACCAGGACTTCATCTACTCGAACTGCTCGTACGTCTGCAGCTTGCTGCGGCCCGAGATCATGCGCACGCTCGAGCTGCCGCGCTTCGGGTTGCAGATCATTCCGTACGACGGCGGTTGCACCCTGATGCGCAATGGCGGGCATTTGGCGCTCTACGACAACCACGATGCCCTGCGTCGCGAGATCGCACGCCACTCGAAGCGCGACGCCGAAAGCTATGACCGCTACGTGCGGGACGTGTTGCGGCAATGCCGTTTCATCCGGCCGCTGCTCATGCGCACGCCGCCCGATCCGACGTCGTTGCGCCTGAGCGATATCCGCGAGCTGATTCACCTCGGCAGGCACTTCAATAATCTGGGCGCAGAGCGCATGTACGACACGTTGCGCTTCTGGACCATGAGCTGCGCCGACTTTCTCGATGAGTATTTCGAAAGCGAGATCGTCAAGGCGCACATGGCCGGCAGCTCGATCATCGGTACCGCGCTCGGCCCGCGCTCGCCCGGCACCGCCTACGTGCTGTTGCATCATTACATGGGCGGTATCGACGGCAGCGTCGGCGCCTGGGGCTTCGCCCGCGGGGGCATGGGCGCGGTATCGAATGCGCTCGCCGGCTCGCTGCAGGCGAGCGGCGGGCGCATACGCACCGCCGCGCCGGTCGATCGCATCCTGGTGCGGCACGCTCGCGCCGCTGGGGTCGTGCTGGAGGACGGCGAGGAATTCAGCGCCAAAATCGTGATCTCGAATCTCGACGTCAAACGCACCTTTCTCGAGACCATGGATGCCAAGGATCTGCCGGCCGAATTCCTGCAGCAGGTGCGCAACTTCAAGATTCGCGGCTCATCGGGCAAGTTGAACATCGCCCTGGACGGTCTGCCGCATTTCCCGGCCTTGCCGGCCGATTCGCCGAGCCTGCGCGGCGACATGCACGTCACCGATACCGTCGAGATGATGGAACGCGCGTACGATGATTGGAAGGAAGGCCGCTGGTCCAGGGCCCCCTATCTCGACATGCTGATCCCCTCGCAGATCGACCCGACGATGGCGCCGCATGGCAAGCACTACATGTCGGTGTTCGTGCAGTACTGTCCCTATCGGCTCGCCGAGGGCGGCTGGACGGACCAGCGTCGCGCGGCGTTTGGACGCACGGTCATCGATACGATCGCGCAGCACAGTCCGGATTTCAAATCACTGATTCTACACGCCGAGGTTCGCACGCCCTGGGACATCGAACACGAGGTCGGACTGACCGAGGGCAATATCTTTCAGGGTGAGCTGACCTTCGATCAGTTGCTGTTCAATCGGCCCATTCCCGGCTATGCGCAGTACCGCGCGCCGGTGCAGGGCCTCTACATGTGCGGCTCCAGCACACATCCGGGCGGCGGGGTCATGGGAGCTCCGGGCGCTAATGCCGCACAGGCCATCCTGCAGGATCTCGGGAGGGGGCATTGAACGCCGCGGCCGACTACGACTGCATCGTGATCGGTGCCGGCCACAACGGCCTGGTGTGCGCGAACTATCTGGCACGCAGCGGCCGCTCGGTGCTGGTGCTTGAGGCGGCAGCCCAGGTCGGCGGCGCCGCGGTCACGCGTGAGTTCGCACCCGGATTTCGCGTCTCGGCCGGCGCTCATCTGCTGCAGTGGATGCCGCGCACGATGATCGAGGAGCTCGCGCTCGGCGCTCATGGCCTGGCATTCGCGGCGGAGGATCTGCCGACGGTGGCCTTGTCGCTTGAAGGCGCGCCCATGAGGCTCGACCCTCAAGGCATTCAGGCGCGCTCGCCGGCCGATGCGCCAGCCTATGCCGCCCTGAACGCGCAACTGCAGCGCTTTGCACAGGCGCTTGGGTCGATGCTGTCCGGTGTTCCGCCGCGTCTGGGCACGGCCGCGCGCTCCGAGCGGCTCGCGCTGCTGCGCCTTGGTTGGCAGATCCGACGCCTGGGGCGTCGCGACATGCGCGAGCTGCTGCGCATCGCCGGCATGTGCGTCTACGATCTTATGCAGGAGCACTTCGTGAGCGTGCAGCTCCAGGGAGCGCTGGCATTCGATGCACTGCTCGGTACAAATCTGGGGCCGCGCTCTCCGGGCTCGGTGTTCACGCTCTTGTACCGCCTGGCTGCCGGCGCCAACGGCGCACGCTCGGCGCCGGCGCAGCCGAAGGGCGGCCTGGGTGCCTTGTCGGAAGCTCTGGCGCGCTCGGCACGCGCCAGCGGCGCCAGCATCCGTACCGACGCACCGGTTCGGCGCATCCGCGTCGAGCACGATCGCGCGGCCGGAGTGACGCTCGAATCCGGGGAGAGCATCAGCGCGCGTGTCGTGGTCTCGAATGCTGATCCGAAGACGACCTTTCTCCGGCTGCTCGGCAGCGAGCATCTCGATACCGGCTTCGTGCGCCGTGTCAGCCACCTGCGTTCGGCGGGACTTGCGGCCAAGCTGCATCTGGCGCTCGATCGGCTGCCGCGCTTTGCGGGCCTCGACGGCGCAGCGCACGGCGGACGGCTGCTCATCGCGCCCTCGCTCGATTATCTCGAGCGCGCCTATAACCACAGCAAGTACGGTGAGTACTCCGCGCAGCCAAGCCTGGAAATCACGCTGCCGAGTCTCAACGATGCGCAGCTCGCGCCCGCCGGCGCGCACGTCCTGTCCGCCATCGTGCAATACGTCCCGTACGCGCTCGGCGGCGGTTGGCAGCAGGCCAGGCAGCCCTTGCTCGACCTCATTGTCGATCGCATCGAGGCTCATGCGCCCGGATTGCGCGCCTCGATCACGGCCGCGGAGTTGCTCACGCCGCTGGACCTCGAGCAGCAGTTCCGCACGGTCGGCGGCCATTGGCACCACGGCGAGCTCGCGCTCGATCAGTTCTTGTTCGTGCGGCCGGTGCCGGGCGCCGCCCAGTACGAGACGCCGCTGCCGGGCCTGTATCTGTGCGGTGCCGGTTGTCACCCCGGCGGCGGCGTCATGGGCACGGCCGGCCGTAACGCCGCACGCCGCATTGCGGCGCTGGCGGCATGAGGCAGCAGATGGGCAGCGCCACCGACGCCCCGCCGATCTACCTCGAACCGCTGTTGCGAACGCCCTTTCACGAGCGTGCGCGCGCCCTGAGCCAGCTCGACAGCTTCATCCCCTGGAATGGCTATACGAGCGTGGATGTGTTCAGCAGCGTGGAGCACGAGTACTTCGCCGTGCGCAACGCCAGCACGCTGTACGATCTGACGCCGATGGCCAAGTACCGCATCCGTGGGGTCGATGCGTTGCGCTTCCTGAACCGTCTCGTAACCCGCGATCTGTCGAAACTCAAGCCGAACCGCGTCGCCTATGCGGTCTGGTGCAACGACAGCGGGCACCTGATCGATGACGGCACGGTATTTCGGCTCGGCGAATCCGAGTACAGACTTTGCGCGCAGGAGCGACAGCTCGACTGGCTGCTCGATTCGGCCTTAGGCTTCGAGGTCGAGCTCATCGATGAGACCGAGCATTGGGCTGCTCTGGCGCTGCAAGGGCCGACCTGCTGCGCCGTGCTCGAGGCCGTGGGCTTGAGCGGGATCGAGCGGCTCAAGCCCTTCGAAATCGGCTATTTCAAGCTGCAAGCAGCCGACATCACGGTTTCCAGAACGGGCTTTACGGGCGATCTCGGCTACGAGCTCTGGATGGCGCCCAGCGATGCCCTCGGCGTCTGGGACCTGCTCATGGCCGCCGGCCGCTCGCGCGGCATTCGCCCGCTCGGATCGCGCGCACTCAATATGGTGCGCATCGAAGCCGGATTCATATTGCCGAACGTCGAGTTCGTGTCGGCCGAGCGCACGCTGCGCGTGGGCCGTGATCGCTCGCCGTTCGAGCTCGGCCTCGACTGGCTGGTGGATTTCGACAAAGGCCATTTCAACGGTCGCCGCGCATTGCTGGCCGAGCGGCGCGCCGGCCCAGCGCGGCGCCTGGTGGGCCTCGACATCGAGGGCAATAAACCGGCGCATAATGCCTTGGTTTATGCTGCGCGCTCGGGACGCAGGCAGGTCGGCGCAGTCACGTCGGCCACCTGGTCGCCAACCTGCAAACGCAACATAGCGCTCGCATTGCTCGATGCGCCTCACATCGACGTCGGGCGCGAGGTCTGGGTGGAGATCTACTTGAACAGCGAGCTGGTCTGGGAGCGGCGCATGTGCAGGGCGCAGATCGTCGAACGGCCGTTCTTTGCGCCGCAACGGCGGCGCGCGACGCCGCCTGCGGACTACTGAGTCGCCCATGTTGATGAGTCAGCTGAAATCGAACCCCGATCGCCCCTGGATCGATCCGCAGGCCGTGCCGCAACTGGTCATCGAGAACTTGAGCAAGAGCTACGGCAGCTTCGCGGCAGTCGACAGCGTCAGTCTGAAGATCTTCAAGGGCGAAATTTTCGCGTTGGTCGGCGCCTCCGGCTGCGGCAAGACCACGCTGCTGCGCATGCTGGCCGGGTTCGTGACGCAGAGTGCCGGCAACATTCTGATCGATGGCGTGGAAATGGCCGGCGTGCCGCCGCATCTGCGCCCCGTCAACATGATGTTTCAGTCCTATGCGTTGTTTCCGCATATGACGGTCGAGCAG
>Ga0116217_10000964_pt1 | contig 28780 bp, 25 predicted proteins | sample Sb_taG_6_FD_89697 | JGI IMG/M metagenome (GOLD analysis project Ga0116217, IMG submission 89697) | Peat soil microbial communities from Weissenstadt, Germany - Sb_50d_4_PS metaG | ecosystem: Environmental > Terrestrial > Soil > Wetlands > Peat | place: Germany: Weissenstadt | collected 2010-09-21 | reverse complement strand
GATACCGAGTGGCTTACGCGCAACGTCTGGGCAATCACGTCGAAACTCTCGTCGCGTATTTTGTGGGCGATTCCCTGGATGCGCGCGGAGTTATTCGCCATTCCCCGGCGGGGGATTTGCAGGGCTCTCTCAAGCCTGTGCGCAGCCCTTCTCTGGCTGCACGAGTGTCCGCCCGAATTCCCGTTACTCGAACTCGACTCTCGACGTCCTACGAATGGGTTCAGAGCGGGCGTGTGACCATGGTGGATCCTCAGGGCCAGGCCGATATGCAACTCCAGCCATTCCTGGATGTCCAGGTCCGCCAACCCCTTCCTGCCCTTGCATTTCTTCCCGCCCACATCGAAGCAGTCGCTGATTTCCGGAACTTCCTGGGCCAAGGATACGCACCTGTGTCCCAATGTGGAGAATCGACGCTGCTGCTCGGCTCAGCTTATAAGTCCATCCGCGGAGGCCTCTCTGTAGAATTCTAAGTTCCATTGCGAGCGGCCTGCCGCTCCTGACAAATCCTGGGCTCATCGGAAGCAAATAATAGAGGAAGGCCCGTACAGGGGATGCTACAGAAAAGCGGAACCCATATCCCGAATTCTGTAGCAAGCCTGATTTCGACGTTGTTCGTTTCTTATCTGACTGACAACGTGTAACTTATTTGTATGGTCGAGTTCTTGTTACTGGAAATTGAATTGCTCACAGCTTCAAAGTGGTAGTCTAAGGAGTAGTGTCGGTTAAGCGTTTCTCCGCTCAGATGACCAAAGCCCCGCCATATCGGTTCACTTCCGTTTCGCTGGCCATCCTCAGCATGACGCTGATTGCCTTCGCGGTTATCAATATTCAGCAGCGAGTGCACTATCGTTTGCCGGACGACGGAGTTTCCTGGCTCGATTCTGACAAGGGGGTGAAGGCTTGGATAGTCACTCCTGATGGTCCAGGTGACCGGGCGGGAATCCGGGAGGGCGATTTCCTGGAGTCGATCGACAAGAAGCCCATCCACGCCGCCGCGGACGCAAGCCGCCAGATCTTCGCCGACGAAGTGTGGTCCCAAGCCAACTATGTCCTGAACAGGAATGGCGAAAAGTTTCAGACTGCCCTGGTCCTGGTTCCGCAGAAGGCCGCATCGTCGTCAGTTCGATACTATCTCAGCCTGGTGGGTTTGATCTACCTCGTGGTCGGCACCTATATTCTCTTCCGGCGCTGGACAGCGCCCAAAACACTGCATTTTTACATTTTTTGCCTGGCGTCCTTCATCTTTTACACATTCTCCTACACCGGGAAATTCAATCTGTTCGATTGGACGGTCTATTGGCTGCAAGTTGTCGCCTTACTCCTTCAACCAGCGCTTTTCCTGCACTTCTGCCTTGGCTTTCCCGAGCAAAACACCTTGTTGCGCGGACGCCGTTACGTGATCCCCTGCCTCTACATGCCGGGGGCAACTCTGCTGGTCGTTCATGTACTGGTGGCCATGGAGTTAATGGTCTTCCCGATGCCGTTGCTGCATGTTCGATGGCTTCTCGACCGCGTGGAATTTGTCTATCTGGCCGTTTACTTTCTGTTGGGAGCAGTGGTGCTCCATCGCGCCTACTTGCGGGCCCAGGTGCCTCTTCTGAAGCAGCAGTTAAAATGGGTGACGCGCGGGACTTGGCTGGCGATCGTGCCCTTCGCGGCCTGTTATGCGATTCCCTATTTCTTGGGGTTCATTCCCAACGCCTGGATGAACCTCTCGGCCCTTTCGCTGGTTTTCCTCCCCGTCACCTTTGGCTATGCCATCGTACGTTACCGCTTGATGGACGTGGACGTCATCTTCCGCCGCGGCGCCGCTTACACTTTGGCCACGGCCACCATTTTGGCCGCCTATTTCGGCGCGATCGGGTTGTTTGCGGATTACTTCCGCTCCTCGATCCCCATCACCAGTCGGGGCGGGTGGGTCCTGGCAGTCGTCGTCACCGCCCTGGTCTTCCAGCCTATGGTGAACTGGATTCAGGTGCGGCTGGATCGGTTCTTTAACCGCGAGCGTTATGACTATCGGCGCACACTGCTGGAGTTTGCTCGCGAACTCAGTTCAGAGTTGCACGTGGATCGGCTTCTGGAAAAGGTCACTGTGCAACTGGCCGAAACCCTTGGCGTTGACCGTCTGGCCGTCTTCTGGGCCACGGAATCTGACCAATTCCGCTTGGTCAAGTCGCGCGGCCTGAGCTACTCGAAGGGGCTCGACACCAGTTTTCTCGACCCCGCTCGCCGCCAGGAGGGCAAAGAGTATCTCTTCTTTGATAGTGTCAGACGTCCGTTTGGCTTCGCTCCCGCGCAACAGAAAACCATCGAGCAACTCGATCTACACTATTACTTGCCCTTTAAAGTAAAAGAGCGCACCTTGGGTTACCTGGGTTTGGGAAAGACTCGCGATGGGAATTTCCTCTCCAGTGAAGACATTGATCTTCTCCAGACCCTCACCGGATATGTCTCCGTGGCACTCGAGAATGCCCAGCTTTACGAATCGCTGGAGAGGCGGGCGCTCGAATACCAGGCGCTTACGGATTTCAGCCAGAACATCATTGAATCGATCAATGCCGGCGTTCTCGCCTGCGACCTGGAAGGCAAAGTAGGATCGTGCAATTCCGCCATGGAGAAACTCTACGGCCTGGCGCGCAACGATGTGGTGGGGAAGTCACTTCAGGCCATCTTCCCGCCTGAACTGTTGGGCGAATTGCCCCAGGCCTCGGACGCGCAGAGCGTCCTGAGCTTGTATAAGTTTCGTTTGAATACCCCGGGCGGGCAGACCTTGATTGTGAACCTTTCGGCGGTCCCCCTGGTTGGAAAGGACGGCCACGTGCTCGGCCGCCTGCTGATTTTCAACGACCTGACCGAGCGGGTCAATCTAGAGGACCAGTTGATTCAGGCCGAGAAACTCTCCTCCATCGGCTTGCTGGCGGCCGGCGTGGCTCACGAAGTGAACACGCCTTTGGCGGTCATCACCTCTCAGGCCCAACTGGCGATGCGTCAGATGCCGCCGGATGATTCCCTCTCTCGTACTCTCGACAAGATCGTTAAGCAGGCGTTTCGCGCCTCCGAGATTGTCAACCATCTGTTGAAGTTCTCGCGGGTCAGCGGCAGCGAGTATTCCGAACTGGATTTGAACAAACTGGTCCGCGAGACCTTATCGCTGCTTGAGCCGATGTTACGCGCCTCGAAAATCGCGGTGAACACGCAATTGTCCGGGGCCTTGCCTTTGATTTACGCCAACTCCGGGAAGCTTCAGCAGGTTTTCATGAATCTGATTATGAATGCCTGCGACGCCATGCCGCGAGGCGGCGAACTGACTATCGTCAGCACCGATTGCGAAGACTCTTTCGTGCGCGTGGAGGTTTCGGATAACGGCGCGGGAATCGCTCCCGAGCATTTGAGCAGGATCTTCGATCCCTTTTTTACCACCAAGTCGACCAGTCGCGGAACCGGCTTAGGCCTTGCGGTTACCTACGGAATCATTCGTGAACACCTGGGAAAGATTGAGGTGCAGAGTACGGTGGGTCGCGGTACTTCCTTCCGCGTCGAGTTGCCGGTTGCGAGGAAAGCTGTAAATGTCGCCTAAGGGCTCCGTTCTTATCATTGATGATGAGCAGGAAATCCGCGAGAGCATCCTGGAGTTGCTTCGCATGGAGGGTTATTCGGCGGATTCAGCTTCTACCGCGGAAGAAGGCCTCAAGAAGATCGAAGGCGGAATCTTCGACTTGGTCCTGCTGGATATTAATCTGCCGGACCGTAATGGCCTGGAACTGCTGAAAGTCATCAAACATGAAGCGCCGGAAGTCGGCGTGATCATGATCACCGCCTACGATTCCAGCCAGATGGCCTTCCAGGCCTCGAGAGAAGGGGCCGAGAGCTACATCACCAAACCTTGGGACAACGACAAGTTGCTTCTCGAGATCCGCAACCTCCTGGACAAATCGCGCCTCCAGGCTGAGAACCTCCAACTTCGGCGGGCGCTCAAACGTTTCTCTCTGCCCAATCTTGTCGGCAAGAGCGACAAGATGCAGAAGGTGATGGACCTCATCACCCAGGTTGCCGTTAGCCGCGCCACGGTTCTGATCAACGGCGAAAGCGGCACAGGCAAAGAGTTGGTCGCGAAGACTATCCACGCCATGAGCCCGCGCGCCGACCACGCCTTTGTCCCTGTCAACACCGGCTCCATGCCCGTCGACCTCCTCGAGAGCACTCTGTTTGGCCATGTGAAAGGCGCCTTTACCTCCGCCATTGCCACCAAACGCGGATTGTTCGAAGTAGCGGACCAGGGAACCATCTTCTTTGATGAAATCGGCACCGTGGGGGTCGAAACTCAGTCCAAACTGCTTCGGGTGATTCAGGAACGCGAATTCATGCGATTGGGCGGGACGGAAACCATCAAGGTGGATGTGCGCATTCTCACCGCCACCAACGCCGACCTGCGTAAGCTGGTGGTGGCCGGGCACTTCCGGGAAGACCTCTTTTATCGTTTGAACGTCATTAACATCTGCCTTCCTCCTTTGCGCGATCGCAAGGAGGATATTCCTCACCTCGCCGAGCACTTCTTGAGGAAATTCGGCGAGGAGAATGGCCGGCCGGGCCTCCAGTTCGCTCCGGCAGCGATGAAGGCCGTAATGGACTATGACTGGCCAGGCAATGTGCGCGAACTCGAAAACGCTGTCGAGCGAGCCGTGGTTCTTGCCTCCGGACCTGTCCTGGGGCCCGATCTTTTGCCTGAACAGCTTTTTCAAAACGGCTCGCAAGGCGCAGCCGGCAACGCCTCCGAGGACATCGCCGGCCGCTCGCTATTCGAGATCATGGAAGCCAAGGAGCGCACCGTGATTCTCGATATGCTGGCTCGCACCAACTGGAGCCAGACCGACGCCGCCGAACGCTTCAAGATCCCCCTTTCCACCCTCAATCAAAAAATCAAGCGCCTCCAGATCGACGTCAAGCGCCGCGGCGAAGCGCGAGGTAGCAGGTGACCTTTGCTTCCGTTGCAACCGCATTCAGCGTAGTGCCGGCGGCTCGCCTGCCGTCTTGCGAGCCCCCGCCCCTTGTATAGCCGGCCCTCGCCCCCTTGGGGGAGAGGGTGGACCGCAGCCGGCATATTCATCAGCCGCGGCGGGCCGGGTGAGGGTCCGTAGCCAGCCTGCTTCCAACTCGCTCGGCACGATTGCTCGGACGTGATGGACTCTTCGCTCGGAATACGGGCGTATAATGATAGCTTCGAACGCGGCAGTTAACGGTCGACGCTGGACCTTTGGAGCGAAAGACGGTGCGGGCGACCCCCCAGCGCGAAGAGCAGTTCGGAGAGTTCGTCGTACCCGACTAGACCATGTGCGAAAAACGTTGGGCGTCTGGGTATCCGGGATAGAGGCGAAGGACGTATGAACTCAGTAATCAGTCAGCATCGGCCCGAACTCGAAGCGCTCTGCCGCCGGTATGGAGTACAACGCCTCGAGGTGTTCGGCTCCGCAGCAAAGGGTCAGGGGCGGTCCGGGGAAAGCGACCTTGATTTCCTGGTGGAGTTCGATGCTCCTCCTCCCGGCGGCTATGCAAACGCCTACTTCAGCTTGCTGGAATCCCTGGAGGCCTTGTACGGAAAGCGCGTTGACCTTGTAGTTGCCTCTGCCATCCGAAACCCCTTCTTTCTGCAATCGATCGAGCAAACCCGGACGCTCCTCTATGCGGCTTGAAGCCAAGAAATACCTTTACGACATCCAGCAGGCGGCAGAACGAATTGCGGAATTCACCGCAGGGAAGAGGTTCGAGGATTACCGCGGTAATGCAATGTTGCGTGGCGCAGTCGAGCGCCAGTTCGAGATTATTGGCGAAGCGCTGGCACGGCTCATCCGCCTCGACGAATCTCTTGCAACGCGGATCACCGAATACCGCCGCATTGTGGTGTTCGGCAATATTCTGATTCACGGCTACTCCGATGTGGATGATCGGGTCGTTTGGGATGTCGTAGAGACCAAGCTTCCAGTGCTGCGACAGGAGGTCGAAACGATACTGAGCGAGGCGTAAGGAGAGGTCACGTAGGAACGCTGCCAACCGTGTTTGCCAAGAGGTGATAGTGAAACAAAGGCCGGACCCGTCAGCGACTGAGGAGAGAATTCAGGTTTCGAAAGTGCTGCGTGGACAAGAATAGCGCGATCATCATGCTGCCGTTATATCCCACGTGAAGGAAAACGCTGGGAGCCAGCGAACCGCTCCTGCCGCGCGCCAGCGAAAACACCAGCCCCACGAAGAAAATCAGCAGCATGTGATTCCAGGCGCCCCAGTACTCCGGCACGTGCAATCCCCCAAACAGGATGGCAGTGATCACGATGGCGAAGCGGAGGCCCACTTGCGACTCGAAGATGCCGAAGAGTACCCCACGGAACACCAGTTCTTCCATGAACGGAGCGACGAGAATAGCAAACACTCCTATGGCATACGCCGCCGCTCTGGAATTGAACATGTTTTCCAAGGGGAATTGATTTGTATCCGGCAGGATGGGAGGAAGCAAAGCGATGGCGAGGGTCAGAAGCGCTCCGCCTCCGAGGCAAGCAAGCATTCGCCCGCCGGTGATGCGCCGCCAGCGGAGCATCGCCCAAAAAGGCTGTGCGTGGCCTACGGCGATGAGAACGTAGACATAGGCCAGCATCAGGCCATAAAAAACAGTTTGCAGCGACAATAGGAAGAAAGGGTCGGTGGCGAGTTTCTCTCTATTGAGTTGCCAGTGGAAAGCAGGAAGGATCAGCGCATAGCCTAAGCCGGCAAGGATATTCGCAACCAGAAAACCGACCGGCACAAAGGCCAGGAAGAGAAACAGGTCCCGCAACCTCCAAGGCGCCGCCGCGGGTTCGCGCACCTCCATGGTCACCGCCTCCGGCGGTGCTGAAACATCTTGAGGCGGTGTCTGTGGCTGTAGCTCGTCCATTACATTCAAAGCTCTCAGCTATGAGCCGTCAGCTATCAGCAAGCGAGTAGTCCGCGCTCTTCGCTGATGGCTGACAGCTTCCCGAGGCTCGCTCTTCCGCTCCTCCCGACTGGCTATCTAATCGATCATACGATAGGCTATAGCTATTATGAAGAGCAAGGGAAAGAAAATCTCCGCTGCTGAATTCAAGGCGAAGTGGCTGCCGATACTGGACGAACTTGGGCCTGATCGGATTGTGATTCTCAAGCGTGGTCGAGCCGTCGCCCGGCTCAAGCCCTTCTCCGGTCGAAGAAATGAAGGGCTCGTGGGCCTTATGAAGGGGAAGATCGCCGTCAAAGGGGGCACCTTTTCAACCGGTGCAAAATGGAATGCTCAATCCTGAATGCGATCAGCCCCCAGTCCCTGAAGCCTGACACCCGGAACCTCACACCTGCGATTGTCTCGCTGAGAGCTGATAGCTGACGGCTGACAGCCTCTTTCTCCTCACTTGTCACCCGTCACCGCTCTTCAACGCTGCCGCCAGCAACGGCACCATCACCTCGTGGTGCCCGATGAGCGTGTAGCCGTGGCTGCGGTCCCGGCCCTTTCCGGCACCTGCCGTTGGCCGCAAGACCACGTTTTGCATGGGGCGATAGTGCTGGATGAAATCCATATTCACCGTGGTGATGCCCCGTGGCGCTCGGCCGAGGTTAGCGGCCAGGCTCAGACACTTCAAAAAAACTTCAGGCAGCAAAACGGCGGAGCCGACGTTGAGGTAAACTCCGCCCCGATGTAGCTTCTTCACCAGGGCAGCGAGCAGCAGGAAATCGCGGTGCGAGGCTGCCCCCATCGCCCGCGGATCGATGGCGGGATGATTGTGGGTAATGTCCGTTCCCACGGCGACATGCACGGTTGCGGGAACACGCAGGGCGTAAGCCTGCGCCAGCAGGCTGAAGCGGCGGAATCGCGCCTCCCGTCGCCGGGCCAGGAACCGGCCGACGGCTTCTCCGATGCCCAGGTCCTCCCGGTCGCCCGCCGCGATGGTCTCATTAATCCAGCGGCCGGTTTCCTCCGCCATGCCGAATTTCCCGCGGCCCAGCACCGCCGGAACGTCCTCGGAGGTTGCGCCCACCAGGCCGATTTCGAAATCATGAATCATCGCCGCGCCATTCATCGCCAGGGCGGTGAGATACCCCCGCCGCATAAGGTCAATCAGAATGGGCGCGAGGCCGCACTTCACCACGTGACCGCCAATTCCCCAGATGATCGGCTTGCCCTTGGCCTGCGCCCGCTCGATGGCCGCCACCACGGCGCGCAAACTTTCGGCAGCCAGAATGTGGGGCAGGGAATCGAGCCACGCGCGCACCCCTGCTCCGCGCCGTGCGACTCGCCCGAAGTCTTGAACCGTAACTTTGCTTGCCCTCGAGGCGAGCGGATAGGTGCTGACTTTATCGAGCTTGAGCGGGCGTTGCGCGTAGTTTGTCATCTTCACTCGATTCTCCCGCCTAGAGAACCTCTTTTCAGAATTTGTCTTCGAGTGCGCGTAACAGGTGGGCGACCGCTAACTTCAACTCCTCGACGTCGCGATGAACAATCTCCCAAATCCTCTCCATGTCGATGCCCAGGTAATCATGCACTAGAATATTCCGAAATGCCGCGATGCGCTTCCATTCGATTTCAGGGTGTTGCGCCTTGAGGGCGGGAGAGAGGCGCTGCGCTGATTCGCTCAGCGTCTGCAGATTTCGGAGGACAGCGTCCTGGTGAAGATGCGAGGATTGGAAAAAGTCATATCCATCACGGGTGTCTTCTTCTAGCCGTTTGATGCACAAGAGGATATGTTTCAGATATACAGAATCGTCTTTCACAATGGCAGAGCCTCTTGTAGTACGCGATCCTTGATAAAGGGGCTAAGGCCCCTCTCGGTCACAATCTCCACTTTGCATCCCAGGATTGCCTCCAACTCAAGCATAAGGCCGGCAGGAAACCAAGAGCTGGTCGCCTGGCCGGTGTCTACGAGAAAATCGATATCGCTATCTTCGCGGGCTTCCCCTCGTGCTACTGAACCGAACAGGCGGACATTCGTTGCTCCGTGCTTAGCCGCAATGCGCTGAACTTCGTCGCGCTTCTCATGGACTAGCTGCTCAATAGTCATGGTACGGCCCGTTTCTCAACTTCTGTACTGGCATCCTGAGCGCAGAGAACGATCTCCGCAGTCGGCTCGCGCTACTGCCGGCCATTATTCAGCATGGCGGCGAGGGCCTGGCCGGTGAAGGACTTCTTCACGCGGGCCACCTCTTCCGGCGTACCTTGGGCGACGATCCTGCCTCCCTCGTCGCCGCCCTCGGGGCCCAGATCGATGACCCAGTCAGCCTGTTTAACCACGTCCAGGTGATGCTCGATGATGATAACGGTGTTGCCGAGGTCGGTCAAGCGATTGAGGACCTCGAGGAGTTGCTTGACGTCGTCAAAGTGCAGGCCGGTAGTCGGCTCATCGAGGATGTACAGGGTTCGACCCGTCTGGCGGCGGCTCAACTCTCGTCCCAGCTTGATGCGTTGGGCTTCGCCGCCGGAAAGCGTCGTGGCCGGCTGTCCCAGGTGCACGTAACCCAGCCCAACGTCCAGCAAGGTTTGCAGCCGCAGCTTGATTTGCGGAATGTTCTCGAGAATGGGCAATGCATCGCGGACCGTCGTTTCCAGAAGGTCGGCGATGGAATGGCCCTTATATTTCACCGCCAGGGTTTCGGAATTATACCTGCGGCCGCGGCAAACCTCGCAGGTCACGAACACATCGGGGAGGAAATTCATCTCGATGCGTCGCAGGCCTTCGCCCTGGCAGGCCTCGCATCGGCCGCCTTTCACGTTGAAGCTGAACCGCCCGGCGCGATAGCCGCGCTCGCGCGATTCGGGCAACATTGCAAAAAGCTCCCGGATGGGTGTGAACACGCCGGTGTAAGTGGCGGGGTTGGAGCGCGGCGTGCGCCCGATGGGCGACTGGTCAACCACCGTGACCTTATCCAGGTTTTCGAGTCCCTGAATGCTCTTGTGTGCGCCCGGCTCCGCGACGGCCCGGTAGAGCTTCTTGGCCATCGCGTGGTAGAGGATGTCGTTCACCAGGGTCGATTTGCCGGAGCCCGAGACCCCCGTCACCACCGTCAGCAGGCCCAACGGAAAGTGCACGTCGATGTTCTTCAAATTGTTGGCGCGCGCGCCCAGCACGGAGAGGCTCTTGCCGTTCGGCGAGCGTCGCCGCGCGGGAACGTGAATGCGCAGCTTGCCCGAAAGGTATTGCCCGGTCAGAGAATCCTTGGCGTCCTCGATTTGCTTGGGCGGCCCCGCGGCCACCACGAATCCGCCCTGCTTCCCGGCCCCTGGTCCCAGATCAACCACGTAATCCGCCCGCCGGATGGTTTCCTCATCATGCTCGACCACCAGGACGGTGTTTTGCAGGTCGCGCAATCGCTCCAAGGTTTCGAGCAGCCGCAGGTTGTCGCGCGGGTGCAGGCCGATGCTCGGCTCGTCGAGCACATACAGCACGCCGCGCAGCTTCGACCCGATCTGCGTGGCCAGGCGAATCCGCTGGCTCTCGCCGCTCGAAAGCGTGGCGGCTGAGCGGTCGAGGCTCAGGTAACCCAGCCCCACCGCGTCCAGGAACTCGAGCCGCTCGAAGATGGCGTTCAGAATGCGCTGCGCAATGAACGCCTGGCGTGCCGTCATGTGCAGTTCTTTCAAAACGGTTTGCGCCCGGCTCACCGGCAGGGCCGTAAGGTCGGCAATCGAGAGCTTCACCACCGTGACGGCCAGGCTCTCCGGCCGCAAGCGCTTGCCGTGGCACTTCGGGCAGGGCACTGCGGACATGTACTGGCTGTACCACTCGCGATAGTTTTCGGACTTGCTTTCCCCGTACCAGCGGTCCAGCAGCGGCAGCACGCCCGGAAAGACCGAAGAGGCTTTGGGCTGCTCCGGGTTGCGCCCGTAAAGTACCAGGTTCTGGAACTTCAGCGGAAGGTGCTCGAAGGGAGTCTTGAGATCGAATCCGTATTGTTCGGCGGCGCGCAGGAGGCCACGCTGAATGACGGACGAACCGGCGCCCGGCCCGAGACCGCCCTCCAGCAGCGGCCTGGACCAATCGGCGATGACTTTGGCGGGGTCGAAAGTGTACAGGCTGCCCAGGCCCCGGCAAGCGGGACAGGCGCCGTAGACGCTGTTGAACGAGAAGGAACGCGGCTCGAGCGACGGGATGCTGATGCCGCAGTCCACGCACGCCCACTCCTGCGAATAGAGTTGTTCCTCGCCGTTCACCACGGCGATCTGCACAATCCCCTTCGCCAGCTTCATCGCCGTGTCGATGGATTGCCCCAGCCGGCTTTCAATCCCCGCCTTCAGCAGCAGGCGGTCCACCACCACTTCAATGGTGTGGTTGCGGCGCCGGTCCAGCCGGATTTCTTCATCCATCTGGCGCAATTGCTTGTCCACCCGCACCCGCACGAATCCTTGCTGCGCAAGCTGCTCGAAGAGCTTGCGAAACTCTCCTTTCCGCCCGCGCACCACGGGCGCCAGAATCATGATGCGCTGCCCGTCGCCGTTTCCCCCTGCGCTATCCAACTGGTGCTGGGCCATGATGGAGGAGACGATCTGATCGGTGGTCTGGCGGGAAATGGCGCGGCCGCACTGGTGGCAATGCGGCTCGCCGATGGAGGCATACAGCAGGCGGAGATAGTCGTAGATCTCCGTGATCGTGCCCACGGTCGAGCGGGGGCTGCGGCTGGTGGTTTTCTGCTCGATCGAGATGGCCGGGCTCAGGCCCTCCACGGTGTCCACGTCCGGCCGCTCCGCCTGGTCGAGGAACTGCCGCGCGTAGGCCGAGAGGGTCTGGACGTACCGGCGCTGCCCCTCGGCGTAAATCACGTCAAAGGCCAGGCTGGATTTGCCCGAGCCGCTTAAACCCGTGACTACCGTCAGGGCGAGGCGGTGAATCTCCACGTCGATGTTTTTCAGGTTGTGCTGGCGCGCGCCGCGAACCGTAATCCGCTCGATCATCGCCCAGAGCCCCACAGCGAGCAGTTTCGAGGAAAAGCCAACTTACCATGATAACGGCTTAACCCCTGCCCCGTCAAGCCAATCGTCAGCACCACGGAGGCACGGAGACACGGAGGATCAAAGAACAAAGGCCTGGGTTGCGCCTACGTCCCGGTGCGTTTTACCGGGATGTAGGCGCGGTTGCCCAACGTGCGTATCGCCGATGAGCCACAGAGCGGAGTATCTGCGCAATCCATCGTGTATAATAGGAACGTCGTGGCGAAGCTTGTGATTGGCATCTCGGAAGCGGAGGCGACCCGCGACTTCGGGTCCCTTCTGGTGCGAGTGCGCGCCGGTGCGGAAGTCATCATTAAGGACGGCTCACAGCCCATCGCCGTGGTGCGCCCCGCCGAGCTTCCGATCCGTCGGCTCTCGGAATCCCTTCAGCTCGCCCGTGAGCACGGCTCGACTGCAACGCTCGATGAGAACTTCGCCAAGGACGTGGAAACCGCCGTCGAAGCCCATCGTGAATCGCTGAATCCGCCCGCCTGGGACTAATCCTCGACTCCAGCACTCACACCCGTAGGAGAATCATTCCCAGCGACGGATTCTCACTTTGTTTTCCGCAAGGACGGCCAGTGAGCCTTTTAATGACTCTTGTGAATGGGTTGTGAGGAATCGACGAAGAATCGGTAGAACGTGAGACGGCGTTTGAGGTTCGATCCTTAAGCGTATGATCCCGTGGTGGGGTTGTCGGCCCCAAAAAGCCAATTCAGCGAAGTCGACGTCGAAGGTTACGACAGTAAGCCCGCGAGCATTCGAGTAGCGGAGTATGCTCTCATCGTCACGGCGTTCGAGGTCTGCGTCGCTGGCGTGTACGACCTCGTAGCCGTCCTCGCGTAGCGCCCGTGCTACTTCAATGCGTACATTCTGATCAATGAAAAGCCGGTGCATCAATCACCGAGCGCTGAGAGTTCCGTCGCTTCGACAGATTGTTTAGCAAATTCGATGGCAGCCCTGATGTCATCGTCAGCAAGTCCCGGGAAGCCGCTGCGGATTGCCTCAAAAGACTCGCCTGCGGCAAGCTGGCTGAGAATTGACGTGACCAGGATGCGCGTGCCTCGCACGACGGGTTTTCCGCTGCAAATGGCGGGGTCGATCTCAATTCGGTTCCCGTAGATCATTCGCCACCTCTCAAAGCAATGCTATACCATATCCCCAGAGAAGCCAATCTGCTGCCGGACGCTTCCCCGGGCGTCACGGCGATGCATCAGCCTCCTCTCGAGTTCCCCAATTCCCCTTGCTCCACAGACACGCTAAGGTGCGGACGATGTGCCGTACGACGTCGTCTCGCCTTTTGACGACTTGGCGAGTATAGTACCAAATTTGCCATCAACAAGTGTGTCACTTGCCAAAACATTCCAGTTGTGATATGCTATTTCCGTGAAAGTCCCGCCTTTTGGGGAAGTCCTCTTCCTCGAGACCCATCCGCTGCAAGGGAGAAGCCTGCCATCAGGTTCCAGGTGTCAGGTCCCTGGTATCGGGTGCCCGGTGTCGGGCGTTGAGTCCCTGGGTCAGGATTACCGACGAGTTGTCATGGGCTTGCCGCCCACCCTAACGACTGAAAACTACCCTTGTCGTCACCCCCGCGCAAGCGGGGATCCATTTTCGATGGGGAACCCAATGGACTCCCGCTTTCGCGGGAATGGTGTGATTTTCGGAGGAGCTGGTGTCCACCGAAGTAAGCGCCCGAGAGCCAGCACAGAGAAGCTCGCGTGCGGAGTCCCGGGATCGAGGAAAAGAGGCGTGCGAAAAAGATGTTGAGAATCGTGGGAACGAACTCAACAACTCCTTTGGAATCAATAAAATCGTCAAAAAACGAGCTCAAAACGAACTGATATCGCATGCAGAAAAGAGCAAATAGACGCCAAGGAAAGGACCAAATATCGCGAAAGAGGCGAAGTCGGAATCGCGAGCCGAGTGTGCCGACCCTGTATTCAAACACATGTTTTAAACAGTTGTTTGACGAAAGGCTCCAGGGCGATCGGCATACGACGCCGCTCGGTTCTTGAGGGAACAAAGCGAGAATGTCTATGAAAACAAACAGTCGAGGAGTTGAGGAGTCGAGAAGTTGTCGGGCCAATTCAAGAGGCCGGCTCGGATGTTAACCGTTTGTCACTCCTCAACCCTCGACTCTCGACTTCTTGACTTGAATTCGACGGAACAAAGCGAGAATGTCTATGAAAACAAAGGACAAGGTAAAAAAGTCTGGGAGCTGAACAGGTGAGAAGCCGGGCGGTCGAGGGGATCGGCAGTCTGACAGGCTGTGGAAACAAACCTGGCCTCTGTCATTCTGAGCGAAGCGAAGAATCTCCGCAGTTGTCCTTTCAACGAACTGCAGAGATCCTTCGTCGCCTGCGGCTCCTCAGGATGACAGTTAATAGGGTTTTTCGGCGGCCTGCTAAGCCGCCAGCTACTAGCTTTCGGCCAACTAGTCGCTCTTGCTGAGAGCTGATAGCTGACGGCTGACAGCTACCTTGCCGTTGACGTCTTCGCCTGGAGATGCTAGAGTCGCACGCCATGAAAATGACACGCAGAGAGTTGCTGGCAGGGGTAGCGGCGAGTTCGCTGGCCCTGATTCCGCGCAAGACCATCGCCGGAGGCTTCGGGTTGGGCGCACCACCCCCTACCCCCTCCTCGACCGAGAAGGGGAGTAACTCCCCAAGCGGGCGTCTGAAGATTGCGCTGGTCACCGGGATCATGTTCAAGTACGCGCACTCGCAGCATTTTGTGGATCGCTTCCTGGAGGGTTACGGCTGGAACGGCGCCTGGCACAAGCCTCCCATGGACCTAGTTTCCCTCTTTGTGGATCAGGTGGGTCCGGACGACATCAGCCGCGAGCGGGCGGCGCGTTTTCCCTCCATGAAGATCTATCCGACCATTGCCGAGGCGTTGACGCTGGGCGGCAGCAAGCTGTCGGTGGACGGCGTAATCCTGATTGGGGAGCACGGCAATTATCCAAGGAACGAGAAAGGGCAAACGGAATATCCCCGCTACCAGTTCTTCCAGCAGATCGTCGGCGTGTATCGCTCGAGCGGGCGATCCGTTCCGCTGTTCAGCGACAAGCACCTCTCCTGGAACTGGGATTGGGCCAAGGAGATGTACGACACTTCGCGGAGCATGGCCTTTGCGTTCATGGCCGGATCGAGCCTGCCGGTGACCTGGCGAATCCCGTCGGTCGAGATGCCCCTCGGCACGCGCATCCGCGAAGCGATGTGCGTGGGGTACGGCGGGGTGGATAGCTACGACTTCCACGGCCTGGAAACGATCCAGTGCATGGTGGAGCGCCGCCAGGGCGGCGAGAGCGGGGTGAAATGGCTCCAGGCCTACCGGGGCGAGAGCTTCTGGCAGGCCTATCAGGAGGGCGTATGGTCGCGCGAGTTGTGCGAGGCGGCGCTTTGCCGCAGCCATACGCTGACGCCGGCGAGAGAGGGTTTCAATGACATTTTCCCCACCCTTGACGATATGCGCCGGATCGTTAAGGACCCGGTGGCATACCATTACGAGCACGCCGACGGTCTGAAGTGCACGTTGCTGCTGATGAACGGACTGGTGCAGGATTTCAACTTTGCCGCCCACGTTGAAGACCGGAAGGAGCCTTTCTCCACCCAGATGTATTTGCCCATGCCGCCGGATCGCACCACCCTGGCCAACTTCTTCAGCCCCCTGGTCAACAATGTGGAAAAGATGTTCCTGACGGGCAAGCCCAGTTATCCAATCGAGCGCACGCTGCTCACCACGGGGCTTACGGCTGCCGGCGTCGAGAGCCTGTACCGCAATCAGGCGCGCTATGATACGCCGCACCTCTCCATTCGGTATCAGCCGACGCGGGAATCTACTTATTGGAGGACGTGAAGACAGGCGTCATGGAAGGGCTATCAGCCGTCAGCGATCAGCTTTCAGCAAGAACGAATTGTTTGCTGAGAGCTGACTGCTTAGTGAACAGGAGTAAAGGTAGGAAATTGTCATCCTGAGCGAAGCGAAGGATCTCTGCAGTTGGTTGTCGGTTTGATGGCTTAGCGAAGACCGCGGAGATCCTTCGCTTCGCTCAGGATGACAGTCGGTCGGAGACATCATGAAGCAGATCGCAGTCATCACCACGGTGTATCGCTACCTCTCGCACGCGCAACACATGGCGGACCGTTTTCTGGTGGGATACCCGCACAACGGCGAGTGGCATCGCCCCGACATGAAAGTGGTTTCGTTGTACGTCGATCAGAAGCCGCCCGACGATCAGAGCGCCCAGCGGGGTCAGGAATTCGGTTTCCGCGTTTATCCGACGATTGCTGAAGCCCTGCGTTGCGGCGGCGACCGTCTGGCCGTCGATGCGGTCTTGATCGTCGGCGAGCACGGCGACTATCCGCGCAACGAGAAAGGGCAAATCCTTTACCCGCGCTACGAGTTCTTCCAGCAGTGCGTGGAGGTGTTCGAAAAGGACGGGCGGGCTGTGCCGGTTTACAACGACAAGCACCTCTCCTATAGCTTCGAGAAGGCGAAGTGGATGGTCGAGGCCTCGAAGCGCCTGAAGTTCCCCATGCTGGCGGGTTCTTCGCTTCCCGTCACCTGGCGCTTGCCGGACCTTGAATTGCCGCTTGACGGCGAGATCGAAAGCGCCCTGATGGTGGGCGAGGGCGGCTCGGACGCGATGGATTTCCACGCGCTCGAGGCCATGCAGTGCATGGTCGAGCGGCGCAAAGGGGGCGAGACCGGCGTGCAGGCGGTCCAGATGATCGAAGGCGAGGCGGTCTGGAAGGCCGGAGAGGAAGGGCGCTGGTCGAAGGAGATGCTCTCCTCGGCGCTTTCGCGCAGCGACACGCCGTTGGGGTCGACGCTGGTGGATGGGAGGACTCAGGATCTGGTGGGCAGCGGCGAGCTGCCCAAGCTGGTCAAGAACCCGGCGGCGTATTTTATAGACTACAATGATGGCCTACATACGACGCTGCTGATGCTCGACGGCGCCCTCCGGGATTTCAATTTCGCCGCCCGCCGGCGCGGCACGAACGACATTGTCTCCACCCAGTTCTTCCTCTCGCCGGTTCCCAATGTCACCTATTCCGCCTGCCTGGTGAACAAGATCGAGGAGATGTTTCGGACCGGCCAGGCGCCTTATCCGGTGGAACGCACGCTGCTGGTCAGCGGGGTGCTCGAGGCTTGCCTCACCTCGCGCCTCCAGGATCATCGGCGCCTGGAGACGCCGCAGCTTTCGGTGCGTTATCACGCTCCCCGCGTTTCGCAGTACTGCCGGGCCTGAGATGTCACCATAGGCGTTTTGGAGTGCGGCAGCTTGCTGCCGCTCTTGATCAGGCCAGCTTGCTGGCCGGGATCGCGAACCCTAATGAAGCAGCGCGAGCAAGCTCGCGCCCGGGGAAGAGCGGCAGCAAGCTGCCGCACTCCAAAGCAGGGCTGAATCCCGGCAAGCGGGCCTTACCCGTGCCGGCCAAGTTATCACACAGACTCCTCTGAGGAGTGGATCAAGGGGTGGTGCAGGCCGCAACGGCTTCCGGAGAGGCAGCGCAAACACGATCGATTTCCCTGGCTAACGCCGCACACCACTTGATCACAGATTCACGACCTTCATGGCTCGTTCCGGATATCGGTCCCCGGCGGTTGCTCCCTTCGGTACGGCCTCGTTGAGGCGCGCAAGGTCTTCAGGTGTGAGCGTCACCTCCAGGGCCGCGATGTTGTCCTCCAGGTGTGCGCGTCGCGTGGTGCCGGGAATCGGGACAACGTTGTCGCCCTGTGCCAGCACCCAGGCCAGAGCTAATTGCGACGCTTTGCAACCTTTCGCCGCGGCTAATTGCTCCACGCGGCGGACAATTTCCAGATTGTGTGCCAGATTCTCACCCTGGAAGCGCGGATGGTTGCGACGGAAATCCTCGGCCGTAAAGTCTTCTGGGGCCTTGAAACGGCCGGTCAAGAAACCACGGCCCAGGGGGCTGTATGCCACGAATGAGATGCCGAGCTCCCGGCAGGTCGAGAGAATCTCGTCTTCGGGATCGCGGCTCCAGAGTGAGTACTCCGTTTGCAAAGCGGAGATGGGGTGGGCGCGATGCGCGCGCCGGAGAGTTGCGGGCGCGGCCTCGGATAGCCCCAAGTACCTTACCTTGCCTTCCTCGATCAGTCGCGCCATCGCTCCCACCGTTTCCTCGATGGAGACGTCGGCATCTACGCGGTGCTGGTAATACAGGTCAATGGTCTCGACGTTCAGGCGCCGCAAGCTGGCTTCGCAGGCCGTGCGCACGTACTCGGGCCGGCCGTTGATTCCCAGGAAGCTGCCGTCAGGTCCTCGCACGTTACCGAACTTGGTGGCGAGCACGATCTCGTTTCGACGGCCTTTGATCGCTCTCCCCACCAACTCCTCGTTATGGCCCGTCCCATACATATCCGCGGTATCCAGGAAGTTCACGCCCCGGTCGAGCGCCAAATGAATCGTCGCCACGGATTCCTCTTCGTTCCGTGGCCCGTAGAACTCCGACATTCCCATGCATCCCAGACCGATAGCAGAGACGCTGAGGGAGCTGTGACCAAGTTTCCGATGACGCATTGAGTTTTCCTCCATGATTCAGGGGCAGTCTTGAGCCGCGGGCAGGCCTTCCATCGCCTCGAGGAGCGGCAAACATGGTTTGCCATTGACCCTGACCTTAACTCCGCCGGCTTAATTGCCGGGCTTGTCTCGCCTATGACCCGGCATCGTAATTTCAAGCCGAGGCACCCAAACTAAAGTATCATTGGGGTAGCTTTTGCTCAAGCGTTGTGCGCTGGCGCCTCGTCTGTTTACTTGGGTCGGTTGCCCTCAGGTGCGCAGCGCAGACCACGGTTTGGATTTTGCCGCTCACGTGGCCCGTGTAGTCCCTGCGGGCGGCCAGGAGCGCCGGCCACGCCAGGGCCTGGCGGAATCCGCGAGCAGGAACTCGCCAAGGTGCGTTTGCGTACTCTCTGATAGAAAGATATGGAGGATAGCCCCATGAGTACAAGTCCCCAATCCCCGCGCCCTCCCGTTCCACCACAAGCTCCGCCTCCCCCGGTGGCGCCCCAACCGCCGCGGTCAGGGAGCAACATTGTTGCGATTGTCCTATTGGTTTTGGCACTAATCGTTTTGGTCAGTGGCATCGTAGTTTGGACTGGCTTGAGGTTTCTTTCCCACAATCTCAGCGTGCAGGTCAAGGAGAGGGGAGGGAGCCAAAAGGATGTCGCAATCAACACGCCGGTCGGTTCCATGGAAGTTCACCAGGATGTCAGCGAGGACAACTTGGATTTGCCCATTTATCCGGGCGCGATCCGAGTCAAGAATAAGGATTCAGCCACGGTCGACTTCGGTTTTGGCGGCGAAGCAGGCGTGCACATCATGGCAGCCAGATTCGAAACCACAGATTCCGCGGAAGCTGTCAGGTCGTTTTACAAGGAGCACCTGGGTAGCGCGGTCACCAAATTCACCGACCACGGCTTAACCGGAAAGAGCTCATTCGAAATCAAGAACAAGGACCTCGAAAAGGTGGTGGAGATTGAAACCGAGGGAGGTAAGACCGTAATCAAACTGGTTCGGATCTCCGTCGGCAAAGGCGAGAGCAACTAGCCCCCTCCCAGGAACCAAGGTCCGCGTACTGGCGCTCCGAGTGGTCAAAGGCTCACCCCGCTTCCCTCAAGGTCCAGGCAGATTCAGCCTCGTTGCAGCACGGGCCACAGGCTGCCCTGGCCAACCTGATGACGGTCCAGGAAACGTTTTTCGCGTCGCAAGCGTCCAATCATGGGGGGCTAAACGCGGAACTGAACAGGTAGATTCCTGCACGGGTCCTCGAGTTGGGACAAACGACTGCTTATGATCATGCGGAAACTCAGGGCCCGGGCCTTTACACTGCACGCGATGGTGATCAGTACGTTGTTGTTCGCTTTCCCCCTGCTGGCGCAACAGAACCCTTCGCCCGAGACCACAACCTCGCAAGCTCAACCCAAACCGGATGAGAAGAGTGCAGCGAAGAACAACCCACCTAACCAGGAACAGAAGACTCCAAACCCGGCGCAGAGCCCGAAGAACGACCGGCTTTTCTTTGTCTTGCCGAACTACTTGACGGTTGAGAACGCCGGAAAGGTTCCGCCTCTTACGACGAGGCAGAAATTCAAGTTGGTGGCCCTGGGAACCTTCGATCCGGTTGAGTATCCGTACGTGGGTCTTCTGGCCGGCATCAATCAGGCTGAAAACGCTGACCCCAGTTACGGACAGGGTTTCAAAGGCTACGCGAAACGCTATGGCGCCGCCTTCGCTGACACCACGGTAGAGAACTTCATGGTGGGCGCCGTCTTCCCGTCCCTTCTCCACCAGGATCCACGCTACTTCCAGTCAGGCAAAGGAGGATTCTGGCGCCGCGCCGGCTTCGCTGCATCGCGGATCTTTGTCACTCGAACGGACTCCGGCAAGCGCCAATTCAACTATTCCGAGTGGGCAGGCAGCGCGATTGCCGCAGCTCTCTCCACCACCTATCATCCGGCGCAGGACCGCAACGCCGCGAGCGCCGCCAACGTTTGGGTGACGCAGTTGTGGGGTGATGCGCTCTCTTTTGAGATCAAAGAATTCTGGCCTGATATTAAACGCAAACTCGCTCATAAAAACTAACCAATTAACACGGCCCGAGAGGTGTTATGGAATCTCAGCAGCGTGTAGCGCTTGTAACGGGTGGAACAGGGGCTCTGGGCAGTGCAGTGGCGCTGGACTTGCTCAAATCCGGCGCCCGTGTTGCGGTTACTTATCGCTCGGACCGAGAGTGGGCGTCCCTGGAAGGCCGGGCAGGCGAACTCCGCCCACATCTCACCGGCGCGCCAGTGGATTTGGGGCAGGCCCAGGATGTGGAACGCCTGGTTGAAGGCCTTCTGGCGAACTGGCGGCGCATCGATTACCTGGTGGCGGTGGCGGGTGGCTTTGCTGCCGGAAAGAGCTTCGAGACCGATGAAGAGACCTGGGATCACATGCTGAAACTGAACCTGCGGTCACTCATCTCCTGTTTGCGCTTCGTCGTCCCGGTCATGATTCGCCAGAACTTCGGCAGGATCGTGACCGTCTCGAGCGGGTCGATCTTGCGCGGTGGAGGCGCGGGCATCGCTGCCTACGCCATCTCGAAAGGGGCGGTTCGCCAGCTTAGTGAAATCCTGGCGGATGAGCTGAAGGGCTACGATATTCACGTGCACTGTATCCTGCCGGGAACCATGGATACGGAGGCCAATCGCCTCGCCATGCCCAAAGCGGACTTCTCCAAGTGGGTGAGGACCGAAGAGGTGGCCGGCGTTGTCCGCTTTCTCCTAAGCGAGGACGCGCGCCCCGTGCGCTCCGCCGTCGTGCCCGTGCTGGGCTCGACGTAGCGTCGACCTCCATTTAGGATTGAAAACTTGGCCAGAGGCCGGTATAATAAGGGTTTGCACTTGTTGCGAAGGAGTTTCATGAAAAGCGCTATTCACCCCAACTATCACCCTGTGACTGTGGTCTGCGCCTGCGGGTACACTTTCAAGACGCGCTCGACCTATAAGAGCGACGTGTTGCACCTGGAAATCTGTTCCCATTGCCATCCATTCTTTACCGGCAAGCAGAAGATAATGGACAGTGCGGGCCGTGTGGAACGCTTCCAGCGCAAGTACGCGGACTTTAGGAAGGCCGCTGCAACCGCCGCCGAAGCGAAGGTGGCGGCAACGAGCAAGTAGGATATCCGAGTCTCGCTGTGTCGCCTCGAACTAGGTAGCGCGGACCCCCGAATTTGGGGTCCGCGGTTTTTTTTAGGCCCCTTGGACAAGCCTCGAGCCCAAGGTAGGAATCGGACTCCACACCATGCCTGAGCCGTACATCACTAAGCCGAAAGTTTACGTTGTCGGGCGCCAAACCGTAGTGCCCGAGGAAGTGGCTCGTTTTCTCCAAGACGAAGGCTTGGTATTCACCACCGACGCGCCGGCCCCGGCCGAAATGCTTGCCGAAATCGCCGGGCGCACCTGCTATATGTCATTCGGCAAGGGGCGGAAATCCAACCAGGAGTACGTTGAGAACATCCTGGGCTCGAAACACGGCAGCGTCCTCGAGCACGCCGTGTGGTGCCTGCTGATTACCGGCGTAAGCCGCGCTCTCACCCATGAACTGGTTCGCCACCGGGCCGGATTCAGCTACTCGCAGCTTTCGCAGCGCTACGTGGACGAGAGCGCGGCCAGCTATGTGGTTCCCCCGCTTTATCAGGAAAACGAAGAATTGCGCCGGAAATGGCAGGAGACGATCGAGATCATCCGCAAAGCCTACCTCGAGCTGGGCGAAGCTACCGTCCAATACGTTCAGCAGAAGCATCCGGAAATGGCCCCGCGCGACCGCCGCAAGTGGGCTCGCCAAGCGGCGAGGTCCATTCTTCCCAATGCCTGCGAAACCAAAATCTTCGTTACCGGTAACAGCCGTGCGTGGCGGCACTTCATGGAACTTCGCGGCAGCCCGCACGCCGATAGTGAAATTCGCCTGCTGGCTGTCGAGGTTTGCCGCCTCCTCAAGCAGGAAAGCCCCAACATCTTCCGCGACGTCGAAATCGTCGCAGAACCCGACGGCATGCCCGCCGTGCGCGTCCAGCACTCCAAAGTGTGATTCTCACTGAGTCGTAAGGACCGCCTGTGGTGCGGGCGCCCCGCTCCCGCGCGCGGGCAGGATGCCCGCGCGACAGCGGGCGGGACGCCCGCACCACGACCTTGGGCCGGCCCCCTCGACATCCATCACTCTGGGTGGGCCCAAGGCCCATGACCACTCAGGATGACATGTGGGTCAGACTCTCCCCAGAACCTCATCCACCGCTTCTTCCAAGACCCCAATGGACTCTCGCAGCGCGTCCTCAGGGATGCTCAAGGGAGGAGCGATTTTGATGCACTCTCCTGACGCACCTACAGGCGCAAACATCAGCAGCCCTTTTTGCAGGCAGGCGATGTTGATCTTCAACGCCAACTCGGGGTCGGGAGTCTTCGTCCCCGGCTTGACTACTTGAATCCCCGCCACCAGCCCTTTGCCTTGCACGCACCCCAGGACTTGGGGATGCTTCTGCTGGATGCGCCTCAACTCCGCCATGAGGATTTCCCCCAGTCGCGCCGCGCGTTCCACCAAACCTTCCTTCTGAATGATTTCGAGACTGGCAATAGCCGCGGCCACCGGCAAAGGCGATCCGGAATGCGTGGAAGTCATCGAGCCCGGGGGATAAAGTCCCATGATGTCTTCGCGCCCGATGACGGCCGAAATGGGCAATGACGAGGAGATGCCTTTGCCGCAGGCGATTAGGTCGGGCCGCACGCCATAATGTTCGTACCCGAACATCTTCCCCGTGCGCCCGAATCCTGCCTGCACTTCGTCATAGCACATCACGATGTCGTGTTCGCGGCAGAGTCTTTCAAGCTTCTGCGCATATTCCGCCGGCAGGAAATCCGGGCCGCCGCCTTGGTAGGTTTCCGTCATCACGCCGGCAATGTGTTGAGGCGACACGCCTTTTTCCCGCAGCGTTTTCAGGAAGAGGTCAAACGACGTGTCCTCATTCTTGTAGCCATCGGGAAACGGCACCTGCACAAAGCTCGGGTCGCGGTCGACCATCCACTGCTTTTGCTTCTCGATGCCACCGGCAAGCTGGGCGCCCATAGTGCGTCCGTGAAAGGCGTAGTCGAACGTCACGAAATACTTCTTGTGCGGCCCGTGTTTTTGCAGGCCATAGGTCTTCGACAGCTTGATGCAGTTCTCGGTCGCCTCGCTGCCGGTACTCATCAGAAAGACGCGGTACTTCTGCGGATCAGGGGAAAGGGCGCGGAGCATTTCCGTCAGCCGCGCGCGCCGTTCGTGCACGAACACGTAAGAAGCCAGCAGCCCGCGGTCGATCACTTCCCTCAACGCCGCGCGGATCTCCTCGCGTCCGTGCCCGGCGTTGGTGATGAGTACGCCGGACGACCAGTCGATCCAGCGGTTGCCCCACGGGTCACTGACGATGAAGTCTTCCGCCTTGTCCCACACGATGGGCGGCTGCCCGGCCATGGAGCGCGGCTCCGATCGGCCCAGCGATTCGAAAATAGGCAGTGACTGGGGCACCGGCAGCTTGGTTCTGATGCGGCGGTATTTCGTTTCCACCGGGGGGACTTCCACAGGTGTTAAATCGTAGACAGCCATGTTTCTCCTTCGACCCGCTCTCTCGTCCGAAATCTGGAATCTGAGATTTGAAAGAGACCACAACCCGCCGTGGATTCCCGACATCGCGGGAATGGCATCTCGTTGCCTGTTATTCCACGTGCGGGTGCTCGCCGTGTACGATGCGGACGGGCGCCGCACCTTGAGTGATGGACTTGCGCGCAGCCTCCACCACCAATTCGTTGATGGAGCTATTGGCGGGCGTGGCAATCAGGCCCCGCGCATCCACCTCGCGCAGGAATTGCCTGCGGCGCTCCAAGGCCACCTCGGGCGCCAAACCCGCCGTCTCTTTGGCTATGCGTTGGACGCTCTCGGTGATGCCCGCCACGGATTCGTACCCGTAACCAATCGGTTTATATCCCGGGCCTTCCCAGGGGACAAACCGAAAGAAATCAGGACTAACGTAGTTGTATTTCGATCCTCCCGGGCCAATGCCTTCGAGATAGGAGTAGGCCACACCCCGGTTGTGATCGTCGTGAAAGATGAGTCCCGTCTGGTCCTGCCCTTCGCAGTACATGATCAGCCCCTGGTCGTTGCTGCCCGCCGCGGCATCAGGGTAGCCCAGGCCGTTAACCACCGAGAGCAGCGCGCCATTCTCCCAGGTCACCCGCCCGTGCGACCACAGGTAAGCTTCGTTCCCGTTGGGAAATTCCCCTTTGACGCCCTGCACGGAAACTTCCACCGGCTTCAGCCCGGTAATGAAGTAAACAAGATCAACATAATGACAGCCGATATAAGTGAAAGGGTCCGTGTTGTTGCAGGTGATCCAGTTCTGAAAATTCGAGTGGCGATAATAGTAGGGCTCGATCAGCTTGGCCTCGCCCATAACGAACGCCCCAAACTGTCCCAGCCCATAGCTCCGCCTCGCCATCAGCGATCGGCGGTCAAAACGTTTGTGATACTCAATGCCTACCAGGCGTCCCTTGTCGGCAGCTAACTTCTCGATTTCGACGGCCTGTTGGTGTTTCAAAACCAGCGGTTTCACGCACAATACGTTCTGGTCGCAATGCAGGGCGTGCCGCACCACTTCGTTGTGAAGATGGTCGGGCATCGCCACCACCACCATGTTGCCCGGCGCCATCGCCGCAACTACCTCTTTGTAAAGCTCGGGGAACTTCCTCTCCGGCGGTTCTCCCAACGATGGATGCGGTGTGAAATCCTGCCCCGGAAAAGCTTCCCTGAAATCTGCGCTCTCCGCCAGTGCCTTCAAGGGTGGGCTGTCCAACGCACAGATGTCGAGCTTGCGGACGACGCCCGTTCTTTGCAATTGGTATAAGGAGGGAAGGAGTAAATCGTTGGTGATCATTCCCCCGCCCACGATCGTGACGTCAAGACTACTTCCGGATTGTGGAGTCACGGACTCCTCCTGTGATTGGCCGTAAGCTCAATGACAATCCACTAGACTACCATGGTGAGAGGGAAGACTCCACTCACAGTTTGCGCTTCTAGCGCCCGCTTCAGTTCGTCAATAGCGCCTTGCGGCCTTGGCGCTGTGCAGCGATTGCGCTCACGGTCGGCCGGGGTGTATATTCGATGCGGCTTTGAGACTCCCGCCAGGGGGAATGCCCTGGTCAACCGCAACATGCGCCGGTGTGCCCTTATTCTCGCGCTGCTTATGCTTGCGGCCCATCCGTGCCTGGACGCACAGAAGCCTGCCATTCAACGCTCCGAGTTTACCGTTCGCAGTGAAGTGGATCTCCTTTCCATTGCTGTGCGGGTGACCGACCGCAACGATAACGAGATTCACGGGTTGACCGCCAATCAATTCTCATTGTACGAGGACGGCAAGCGGCAAAAGTTGGAGTTCTTCGACGCGGAGGATGAACCTGTCAGCCTGGGAATTCTGCTCGATGTAAGCGGCAGCATGGGGCAGTCGGGAAAGCTTGAGCAAGCGAAGGCCGCGCTAGCCCGTGTCATCCGCACGATGCGTCCCGACGACGAAATGTTCTACCTGCGGTTCCATGTTGAAGTAGACAAAGTTGCAGACTTCACCGGCGACTCGTCCGGTATTCTCTCCGCAATTTCGCAGACCGTGGCAACGGAGAACAGCACCAGCTTGTACGACGCAATCGCCAGAGCGCTTTGCTACATGCGCAAGGCCCGCCACCGCCGCCAGGCATTGGTGGTGGTGACCGACGGCACAGACCAGCACAGTCATCGCTCGCTCGAGGACCTCATCCCGATTGTTCAAGCTTCGCAGACGCAGGTGTTCATCATCGGCGCCTTAGACAAGGAAGAGTACGACCTGTTCCGAAAATCCCGTGGTCAGAAGATTCCTCTCGTAACCCGGCAGGAGGTGGACAACCCTATCACGGCCTTCAACGATCTTGCCAACGAATCGGGCGCCGAATCGTTCTTCCCGGCGTCGCCCGAGAAGCTACAGGCAGCGGTCGATTCTGTAGCTCATCAACTGCGCACGCAATACACGGTGGCGTATTATCCTAAATTGAAGGGAGGCGGTTTCCATCGCATTGAAGTGAAGGTAGCCCAACGAGGCGTGCGAGTGCGTGCGCGCCGTGGATTCGAACTGGGTGAACTCGCGGCAGGCCCAGTACCGCCTCAACAGTTGGCCGGATGCGACGATGAAAAGCTGAAGCCCTACCCCTACGAGTCCAAGGTCACAGTCAAGAATGGGTGCACGGTCTATCACGAAGACTTTCAGAACACGTCCAGCGGTTGGCCCAACAAGCAGGGGTACCATTACAAATCCGGAACTTACGAGATTGTCAACGTGAGGCCACGGCCGGGGTCGAGTTATGCGTTTGACTACGACCACAGTTCCTGGGGTGCCGGTTCGAACGTTAATACCCAAGAAGTTGGAGAAGACACTTCGCTTGAAGGCGTGCTGGTTGCCAACGGGCCTATGTTTAGCGATGTGGACGTCTCAGTCCGCGTGGAGCTGAAGGCTGGCAGGAAACGCGGCGGGCCGGCCCCCCCTGAGGCGCAGGAAACTGAAACTATACTGGGCTGGGCCACCCCTGGGCTGGTTTTCCGCCTCGATCAGCACGGGTATTACGCCGTTCTCCTCGGCAGGCATCCTCGCAACTCGCAAGTGCTCGTCTATAAGCTCGTGAAGAAATACCATTCCGAACCGATGGTGCGGGATCTTATTCCATGGAACGATCTTCCGCTGAGGGAGGGGAATCCGCAAAAGGAAGAGAAGCTCACGGTCCAGTGCCGGGGTCCGGCGATCACGATAATTCTTCAGGGCGCCCCCGTCGCCAAATTCGAGGACGCCGACTTCAAAGATGGTCAAGTTGGGATGATCTTTTTCGGAGAGGGCCGTGCCGTTTTCCGCGACCTGATCGCAGAAGAGTTATCCGCCACCAGCCTGGTGCCGGCGCCCAGTTCCGAGTCGTGTCCACACTAGCGCAGCAGCAGCTTTGCGCCGTCCATTGGCCAGATAATCTCGCCGCGAAGATGGACGAAGAAATACAAGAGGCTTTGAGGATCGCTTAGTGTATATTCGATGCGACTTTGAGACTCCGGCCAGGAGGAATGTCTTGTTCAACCGCAACATGCGCCGACGCGCTCTTATGCTCGCGTTCTTCGTGCTTGCGGCTCACCAACGCCTGGAGGCACGAGTACCTGCGCCCCTTGGCGCCTCCAAGACGTTCGTCGACATGACGCCTGATGAGCTCGCCAAGCAGATTTCCGAGCTCAAGCATCTGGTGCCTGCGCAGAGCCAGGAAATGTTGCCGACGATCTTGGAGCGAGCAGGGGCTACCGTCGCCGACTTCTTCGATAACTTCTCTAACACCACCTGCACGGAACGCATCATGTCCCTCGTTGGTACTTCAATTAAGACGCCCGAGGCCCATTTCAATACCGAGTGCAGTTATTTGGCCTTGGCCAGACCGGGGGCTGACAAAACTCGCCTCCAGGAGTTTCGCGCAGACTCCAAGGGCGAACCAATTCCGCACCGAGGCTTGATAGAAACCACCGGATTCGTGGCTCTGCTCGCACATTTTCATCCGGCCCACCAACGTGAATCGGGGTTCCGGTATTTGGGGCGGGAGGCGGTGAAAGGCCAGGACACTTACGTCGTCGCGTTTGCCCAGCGGCCTGGCGTGGCGCGACCGGCAAGTCGTGTCGGCTTCGGCCACAAGACCGGATTTGCTTTCGTGCAGGGCGTGGCGTGGATCGATCCGGCGAGCTTCAGGATACTCCGTATGCGGACCGACATCGAGCAACCGGAGATGGACGTCGGCTTGAAGAGTGAGACAACCCAGGTCGAATACGCCGAAGTCACTTTCAAGGAGGGCGGCAAGACGCTGTGGCTGCCGCGTGAAGTGGACGTGAGTGGCGAATTAAACGGGAACATCTTCCACAACCGCCACCACTACTCGGACTTCCGCCTTTTTGTTGTTCAAACCGAGGAGAAACAGAAGAACCCTTGACACGGTTCTGGCGCATATTCGATGAGACTTTGAAACTCCGGCCAGGGGGACTGCCTTGGTCAACCGTTACATGGTCCGAGCTGCACTAATTCTCACGCTCTTCATGCTTCGCCTCGCCAACGCCTGGAGGCACAGGTACCTGAGTCCCACGGCGCCCCAGAGACCTACGTAGACCTGACGCCGGCTGAACTCGCCAAGCAGGTTTCCGAACTCAAGCATCTTATGCCGGCCTCCAGCCAGGAGATGCTC
>Ga0116217_10000962_pt1 | contig 28897 bp, 25 predicted proteins | sample Sb_taG_6_FD_89697 | JGI IMG/M metagenome (GOLD analysis project Ga0116217, IMG submission 89697) | Peat soil microbial communities from Weissenstadt, Germany - Sb_50d_4_PS metaG | ecosystem: Environmental > Terrestrial > Soil > Wetlands > Peat | place: Germany: Weissenstadt | collected 2010-09-21 | reverse complement strand
CCGCCACGCATGTTCTGGGTCTTTCGACTCGCCTCTGACCAGTCTTCGAGAAACGTAATAGCGGTAGCGGCGTTGGCCTTTTGCTGCGCCCTGTACGTACAGCGGCTCGCCGCTCTCGTCGAATAGCTTGCCCGCCAGCGGACTTCGCGTTGCCTCGGTCTTGCGGCCTTCACCCTGCCGGACCGCCCGGCTGCCCAATTGCTGTCGGACCCGCTCCCACAGCTCGCGGCTAACGATGGCCTCGTGCTGTCCCGGATGGCGTTCATTCCTGTGTCGGATCTCGCCCACGTAGATCGGGTTGGAAAGCAAGTTGTAGAGCGCTCCGCGCGAGAATGACTTGCCCCCCCGTGTGTTGCCCTTCCTTGACGCCCTGGTGGCCGACACAATTCCACTGCTGTCAAGATCCTTCTTCAAGAGCCGGACGCTGCCGAGTTTGAGGTACCGCTCAAAAATATGGCGTACGTTCTTGGCTTCGCTTTCGTTGACCACCAACTTGCGCTCACGGACGTCGTATCCATTCGGAACTGAACCTCCCATCCAGATCCCTTTACGCTTGGAGGCGGCGACCTTGTCGCGGATGCGTTCGCCGATAACTTCGCGCTCGAACTGTGCGAACGACAGCAGCACGTTCAGGGTGAGTCGGCCCATCGAGGTGGTGGTATTGAACTGCTGGGTGACCGCCACGAACGACACGTTATGGGCGTCGAACAGCTCGACCATTCTGGCGAAGTCGGCCAGCGACCGAGTCAGGCGATCGACCTTGTATACTACCACGACATCGATCGAGCCCTCGCGGATGTGCGACATGAGCTGCTGCAGCGCCGGCCGTTCCATCGTAGCGCCCGAGAAGCCCCCGTCGTCGTAGGCCGTCTTGATCAACTTCCAGCCCTCGCCGGCCTGGCTCCTGATGAACGCCTCGCACGCTTCGCGCTGTGCGTGCAGCGAGTTGTAGTCTTGCTCCAGTCCCTCTTCCGAGGATTTGCGGGTGTAGATCGCGCAACGCCTGATCGAGGTATTAGCCACGTGCCACCTCCTTGGCCCGGCCCTTCAGGCCGAAGAACAGCGGTCCCGACCAGCGGGTGCCGGTAATCGCTCGCGCTACTTCCGAAAGCGATTTGTAACGCCGACCGCGGTAGGTGACGTCATTATCGAGTACGACGACCCGGTGCCTGACTCCTCGCCACTCCCGGATCAGCACGGTCCCTGCACTGGCCCGCCGCTTCGGAATGTGCTGCTGAGCGACCTCTACGCGGCCATCGCAAACACGGTCAAGGATCCGTTGCATGGATGGCTTGAGACCACCGAAAGCCTCTTCCTGGAGGCGGTAGGCGATCGCCCCAATCAGAAGGGACCGGCCGATATGGCCTGACGGCTCATTGCCATACAAGGTCTTCCAGCGCTCGCGAAGGTCCTGGATACTGGCCTTCGATAGACCTGCGACCTCCGCGCTGAGCGCACCACCATCCAGAGCGGCCGCCCGCCGCTTCATGATCGTTTCTCTCGACATTTCGCGACCTTCAGCTCGGCATCCAAGCTCATATGCGGTCCTCCTTGAGGCGCGCCATTTGCTCTCCCAATGACACACACATTGCTCGATTCCCGGCACCAAGCCAGTCCTGCGCGGCTGGAGATTTCGGGCAATATCCGCTTTCACTAGGACTCGTCTTTTCTGCTGCGATTTCGGCAGTTCCATTCGCCTTCCAATCGCCCTGAGCGCGTCGATGCGCGCCAATAGCCAGCCTCTGCCCTTCTGCGCGAATGACGCTGGGAAATGGCGGAAATCACTCGCTTCACGCACTGAACAGAGCGAACATACCAGCGAGCCCTTACGGCTTAGGAGGTTTAGAGCGAATGGAGCACGCGAAATTGGCTAACGAAAGCGGGCATGAATTACCGATCGGACACTCCCCATCCCCGGCCGAGCAGGATCAGAAAGCCACGGCGCGCTCGGCAGGTAAGAAGGCGGTCCGGAAGAAGGTTGCCCGGAGAAAGGCCAAGCCTGCACGACCGCTCCGGAAGGAGATGGGCAGGAAGTCGAAATCAGACAAACTGGTTTGCCGCTATTGCGGGAGTGACGACCTGGCTCCGAGTTTCATCAAGCGGCGGGATCGCCTTTGCCGCAAGTGTTTCAGTAAACGCTATGGGTCGGCGGCACGGGCGAGGAAGGCGAAGGCCAAGAAGTAGCTTGAGCACGACGTCGGAGGAGGGGCCGGGCTCGAAAGTGCTCGGCCCTTTTCCGTTTAGGGTTTCAATGCCTCTTCCATCGCTCCCTTCTCCTCTGTGCCATAGGGGGGAGTTTTACATGATTGCTGACACGTCGCATTCGCAGCACGAGTACGGGGTGGGCTGGAGCCGGGGTCGTGGAATCTGAGGCCCAAGGTATCTTAATCAGAATCCCTCGATGAAATCAGAGAGCCCCGGTGAGTACCGCCGCCGGGTCGCCCGGCGGATGTCCCGCACCACCTTTTCCGCTTCATCCGAATGCGTATCCGCTTTCGATCTAATCTCCCTCCTATTGCGGTTAAGATGAGGCAAAAACCCTTTCTTCCTCAATCGCTACATACTGTCCAACTTGTGCTGACGGGGAACAGATAGACCGACGGTCCAGAAATCGTCGAGGCAATTGCCTAGCAGGGTGTTGATTAAAGGGTGAATTGGGAAAAGTCGTCTCCGATCGCGAAGCATAGGAGCGTCTTGAGATCATTGGAGATCAGTAAGTACGTAACTAAATCCGCCAGTTTGTATTTTTCAACACCCTGCTAGAGCATCACCAACCGACCTCCATGCTTAGGCGCCGCCAAAGCGTTTTCTTTGGTCGCTAGATTGGCAGACACAGAATGGAGAATTGAGAGTCCAATGAGAATTCCCGATCGAAACGACCTGCTCACGGCGCGGCGGCCAACGAGCAATTGCCGCTTTCCGATCGGCTACGACTTGTGGCTGCAGAGAAAGTCGCTTTCGTTAGCGAAAACGAGATTGAGCCCTGCGAGACCGTCGCGGCGCAATTCGGAGACGAATTCTGCGAGATCAATGACCAATTGGTGTTCGCCTGCCCGCTCCCGTCGGATTGCACTGTGTACGTTCCACTGGTCAGCGCGTAGGTGCAGGATATACCTGAAGCGCCAGGACCACCCTGGTATCTAGCGTTCCCGCTGGTCAAGTGACCTTGGCCGTCTGCAACCACCTTTATTGTCCCGGTTGCCAAAGCCGTGGGGCCAGCCAGAACGCCGGAAGTGCAGGTGATTCGTCCATTCACGGAAGTGTTGTCGTACCCGTAAGCGATGGGTGGAATCCAGACTTCGAGAACCAAGCTCAGGACTAATGCGCCGATCGAAATCGCTGGTGCATTGCGGTTCATATCACCCCTCCAGGTCGAACTATTAAATCACGTCGTGTTCAACGCGCTCAGATTGCCTTTATCCCTGCGGTCGAAAAGCGAAAGCGACCAGTGCGCCAATCGTCGCCGCCGCCGCGCAGAACTCGGCAAAGAGATCGCCGTGCTCGGTATAAAAGGTGCGGTTGCCGGTCCATAAGACAGTTTCCGTTTCGGTGATCCGGGTAGAGAGTTTGCTTGCGGCAACTATTTCCCCGGTGGGACTGACCACCGCACTGATCCCAGTATTCGCGACTCGCACCATCGCAGTATGGTTCTCGAGCGCCCGCATCGCCGCCATAGCTAGCAGCTGATAGGGCGCCGAGGTGGTGCCGAACCAAGCGTCATTGCTCAGGTTTACCAGCACATTGGCTCCGGCCCGGACAGAGTTGCGGGCGAGCGATGGAAAGATAGACTCGTAGCAGATGAGCACTCCAAGCTTCGCATCCTTTATCGGCAGGACCGTCTGCCGAGTCCCCGCCGTGATGGGACCAATGCTTTCGACAGGCTTATCGATGAACCGACCGAAGATACGCGCCATCGGAACATATTCGTCAAACGGTACCAACATCATCTTGTCATAGTAGCCGACAACGTTGCCGTCGGCCGAAATGAGGTCAGCACGGTTGCGCGTGGAAATCCTATCACTGAAGTCTAGCGCGGGTGCGCCCAGTAGGAGTGGTTGGCGGGTGTCACGCACCAGCTTCAGCAGCCGGTCGTGATAGGCCCGGTGAAACTGAAGCGGGCCGGGTGCGTAATCGGCTTGCGCAATGAAAACAAATGGCGCCGCGGTCTCCGGCCAGATCACCAGGTCCGGATGCTGTTGCGAAGCTGACAACGTCTCTTGTGCATAGATCTGAAACGTTGGTTCCACGCTCGACTGCTCCCACTTGAGGCTCTGAGGAATGTTGGCTTGGACGAGTGCGACCCGGAGGCTGCCTACGGCGGGAGTCGCGTGGAGTTGGCTAATGCGCGCCGTGCCGAAAAGCAGCGCAATACCAACCGCGCCGAACGCCGTGGCGGCCTCTACTAATTTCGCCGTGATGGTCGGAGAGCGCGTGAGCATCCGGTAGGCCGCGACATTGACCAGTACTATCAACGCCGAGACTCCGTAGATTCCGGTGAACTCCGCGAACTGGATCAGAGTCACGTCACGATACGCCGCATAACCGAGTAGCGCCCATGGAAATCCCAGCGGAAGGTAGGTGCGCAATAACTCGAAGGCGACCCATGTAGTCGGTAGCGTGATGGTTCCAGGCACCCCGAGCCGACGGCTGATGAGCTCTCCCAGGGTGAATGCTGCGGCAACCGACAACGCCTCGACTGCTGCGAGGAAACGCAGCTTGGCGAGCGCGGCTGCCAGCGATGCGTGAGCGTAAGTAATCAGGGCGACCGGGATCCAGTAGAGTATCGCAAGAAAAAAGACGAATCCTTGTAGCCACGAATATGCAAAAACCCTCTGCAGCGGGTTTCGCTCGATCGCGAATAACAACGGCACGAGGGCAAACCAGATGACCCCGGGGAGCTCGAATTTCGGGAAAGCGAGCGCGAGAATTAGTCCGCTGCAGGCGCTCAGCGCGAGGCGAGCAGAGTCGCGACTCCCAAACCGGCTCCGGCACTCGGTACTCATTTAGAAGTTAATATACTGCTAGCAGATTGTTGACAACCTTCGTGTTAGCGCGGCGTGTCCGTCAATCACACCGACGTGGGAGAAGCACTTCCCCATACGCAGAGATTATCGTATCGCATGCGTGCGCCGCTTATTGGAGCGCCTTCAAATCCTGATTGTCGGTATAGCCGCGCTTGCCTGGTTGTGTGGATCGCCGGGATTTGTCAGCGAGGCGCAAGCCGGGGACGGCGGAATCGGCGGTGGTTGTGGCGCCGAAGCCCGTAGTCGCGCACTTATACGAATTTGCCCACGCACCGTCAATCTCTCACCACAGCATTTGTCAACAGGCGGTCAAGCCTTTAAACTCGGCGTGTAACCCTTTGGCACACACCCTGTTGCCGTCGGCTACGTTCAACCGAGAAACGGAAAGGCCGTGTGGAGAGAAAAGCTCTCAAAATTGGGGCATAAGTTTGCGCACCTCTGGCTGGCACAGAACCTGCGTCGCCCGCAAGTTCGATGAGACGATGGGCGGCTTCCGCCGCTGCCGACGCGATCGCCCATAGATGACGAACTGTCGATTATCGGCAGTCTGAGTGTTGACATAACTGGCGTCTCGCGACTCTAGCAGGTGAGGTTCAGCGTACCGATACGATCGATGCGAGATCTCGAACTGGGGGTCGTCGATGATCGACAGCATTGCGCAAGTTGCCAAAAAGCGCTTCGGGCAAGGCACCAAACCGGATAAATCATTCCCGTCCGGCAAATCCCTCCGACGCTCCCTGATTTTGTTTGTCACGATCGGGGCGCTGATTCTGTCCACGCTGGCCGGAACTTCGATTCCCGCCGCGGTGGCTGGGGGGTATCCGGGGAACACCCGGGGGACATAATGCCAAGCACACCGACGCGGCAGGAGCACCTCCCCATAGGCGGAGATTATCGTACCGCATGCGCGCGCCGCTTGTCAGAGCGCCTTCAAATCCTGATTGTCGCTATAGCCGCGTTCGCCTGGTTGTGTGGATCGCCCGGATTTGTCAGCGAGGTACACGCGGGAGGCGCCGGATTGGGCTGCAATCCGACAGCGACCGCGACTCCGACGCCCTCAATGCCGACCCCTACGGCAACCCCGATTGTGTGCGGCAGCGGCACTCCAACTGTCACGTTCCTCACGACTGGCACCAGTTGGACCGTTCCGAACGCTTGGAATAGCTCGAACAATACTATCGAGTGCATCGGAGCTGGCGGAAACGGAGGCAATACAGTTGAGACCGGCTATGGCGGAGCCGGAGGCGGCGGCGGGGCCTACGCAAAGATCACCGGTCTTAGCCTCACTTCGGGCAATTCAGTCACCTATCAAATTGGTGCCGCAGGCGGGTCCACAACTACGACCGGTGCGACCTACTTTAATGGCACGAGCCTGTCAGGTTCGAGCGTCGGAGCGGCGGGCGGGACTACTCCCACAACAGTTACGGGCGGTGCTGGCGGGAGCACGGCTCATAGCGTCGGCAACACACTGTATGCGGGCGGAAACGGTGGAAATACGGCAGCACTAGAGTATGGATGAGGCGGTGGTGGCGCAGCAGGACCGAATGGTCCTGGCGCGAATGGCAGCGATGGTTATTGTAGTTCTGGTGGTAATGGTGGAGCGGGAGATAACTTTGCGGGTGGCGTTGGTGGAACTGGCGGTAGCTCTAGCTACGCTGGAGCGGCTGGTGGAAATGGCTCTGAGTATCAATCATCACCTGCCTATGGCAGTGGCGGAGGCGGAGGTGGCGGCGGCGTGGGTGCCGATTATTCTCCAGCGGGTCCGGGCGGAGCTTATGGAGGCGGGGGAGGAGGAGCCGGTCTTGGTGAGGGAGGTATTGGGAGTGCGGGCGCGGGCGGTCTTATCGTCATCACATATTGTCCGGCGCCAACGCCGACAGCGACCGCGACTGCGACGGCAACGGCAACTGCGACGGCCACTCGGACCGCAACAGCGACTGCAACCGCGACGGCCACTCGGACCGCGACCGCGACTGTGACGGCAACTTCCACTGCAACGGCGACGCCGACCGCGACTGCAACGGGGACTGCCACCGCAACACCAACTCAGACGGTGACCGCAACTGCTACGGCGACTGCAACGGGGACTGCCACCGCAACACCAACTCAGACGGTGACCGCAACTGCTACGGCCACGCCGACGGCGACCGCTACCGCAACGCCAACATCAACCGCTACGGCTACTGCCACCGCGACCGCAACCGCAACCGCAACGGCGACCGCCACGGCGATCCCAACCGCGACAGCTACGCCAACTGCGACGGCTACAGCCACTGCGACGCCGACCGTCACCGCGACGACAACTGCGACAGCTAGCGCAACTGAGACTGCGACGGCAACGTCAACCGCCACGGCGACGGACACTCCAACTGAGACTCCAACCGCAACGCCTACGCCCACGGCCACTGCGTCGGCGACAGCCACGCCAACTACAGCTGCAACGGCGACGCCGACTTTGACGGCAACTGCAACCGCGATTTTGACGACCACGCCGACTGCAACTGCAACACCTAGCTCAACCGTCAATACGCTCGTGGATGACAGCGGCTCCAGCGATGGCTTGTGCAGCTTGCGCAAAGCGATCAACAACGCCAACAACCCGGGAACGGATACCACCGGCGGGGACTGCGTATTAGTCACCGGCACCACCAACGACATCACTTTCAGCGTCACCGGTACCATCACGCTAAGCAGCGGGCTCCCGGCGATCGCGAACAGCTCGCCCGGCAGTCTGACGATAGATGGGACCGGGCAGGCCATTACTGTCAACGGCGCCAACTCGTACCAGATACTCTACGTGAATTCGGGTGCTACGCTCACCCTGAATGACCTGACGATTGCCAACGGCAGTTCAGGAGACGAAGGCGGCGGTGGCGTATACAACAGCGGCACGCTGACGATCAACAACAGCACCTTCTCCGGCAACAACGCGCCCGGCGGAGGTGGCGGCATCATCAGCTACGGCACGCTGACCGTCACCAACAGCACCTTCTCGAGCAACAGCGCGACTATCGAGGGCGGCGGCATCTACAGTTACGGCCCGCTGACCGTAACCAACAGTACCTTCTCGGGAAACAGCGCGGGGTACTATGGCGGCGGCATCTTCAACGAGGGTGCCACGCTGACCGTAACCAACAGCACCTTCTCGGGCAACAGCGCCATTCTCGACGACGGCGGCGGCATCTACAACGATGCTGGCACCGCCACCGTAACTAACTCCATCCTGGCTACGGACACGGACGGAAACTGCGGAGGGTCCGGTGTCACCGACGCCGGCTACAACATCTCCGATGACACCACGTGTGGTTTTACGGCTGCGGGGAGCACCAATAGTACCAATCCGAACTTCGCTACCGGCGTGTTGGCGGATAACGGCGGGCCTACGTATACGATCGCGCTTGGGGCCACGAGTCCGGCTATCGATATGATCCCGAGTGGGAGTCCAAATTGTCCGGGATTCGACCAGCGCGGCGCACTGCGCCCCGCGCCCACATACACCGACTGCGACAGCGGCGCGTTCGAGTACGGCGGTGTGGTTCCGACGCCTACGCCGACAGCCATGGCAACCCCGACTGTCACTGCAACGGCCACTCCGACAACTGCGACAGCTAGCGCAACTGAGACGGCGACGGCAACAAACACCCCCACAGCGACAGTGACCGTAACGGCCACGGACACGCCAACGCTGACACCGACGGCGACTCCGGCAGCGACGGCGTCGGTCGTTTGGCCGATGTTTCTGCATGATCCACAGCATTCAGGTCTGAGCCAAGCTAACACGAGTGCGAACACCGGCGCTCTAAAGTGGTATTACGCAACCAACAATGCGGTGGAGTCGTCAGCGGCAATCGGACCCGATGGCACGCTTTACTTCTATTCAGACGACGGAAATTTTTATGCCGTTAACAGAGGCTGGTTGAAGTGGGCCTATGCAACCCCCCAACTTTCGCTGACGTCTGCGGCGATCAGCGCCGATGGCACGACGATTTACGCCGGGGGCTCGGATGGCAATCTGTCTGCGATATACACTGCCAATGGCTCGTTAAAATGGTCTTTCAAAACCGGCGGTTCCGTGAGCTCCCCGCCTGTGATCGGACCGGACGGCACAATTTACTTCGGCTCTGATGACGACAACCTGTACGCGTTGACCGACGGCGGCCCGGGTACGGTCACGCAGAAGTGGGCATTCCCAACGAAAAGTGCGGTGGTATCCTCGCCTGCGGTCAGCGTCGATGGCAGCACGGTTTATTTGGCTTCTTCCTTGGACGGCAATCTCTACGCGATAAATGTCTCCGATGGTTCGAATAAGTGGACGTTCCCAGGGGGGGCGTGGACGTCCTCGTCCTCCCCGGCGATCGGCCCCAGCGGCACTATCTATTTCATCTCATCGGGCAACCTCCTCTACGCGCTAACCGACGGAGGACAAAGCAAAGTGACCCAGAACTGGCAGCTCAGCTTGGGCTGGGGTTCGAACTCTTCACCGGCGATAGGGCCTGATGGAACGATTTATGTGGGCTCTGAGGATGCCAACAATGACGTGTACGCGGTAACCGATTCTGGCAGTTCGCGTTCGGTGAAGTGGACCTTCCCAACGGGGGCCGTTGTAGATTCATCGCCCGCGATCGGCGCCGACGGCACTATCTACATCGGTTCCGAGGACGGCAACCTGTATGCGCTGACCGATGGCGGCACGTCGGCGACGCTGAAGTGGAGTTTCACCACCAACAGCGAGATCGATGCCTCGGCGGTGATTGGCGCCGACGGCACGGTCTATATCGGCTCCGAAGACAACAACCTCTATGCCTTTGGATCCGGCACCTCCGTGCCCACTCCAAGTGCCGCGCCAACGCCGGCGCCGAGCATAACCAGCGCCTCGCTCTCCCCGACTTCGCTTAACTTCGGCTCGGTGCAACAAGGTGCGACAGCCACCGGAAACGTGACGTTCACGGTCGCCGGCGTTTTTCCGCTGTTCGTTTCCACCCTGACCTTCTCCGACCCGGTTGACTTCGCTGTCGCAGGCAACAGTTGCGCCGCCGGCGCTGCCAGTGGCACAACCTGCACAGTCACGATCGCCTTCGCGCCGCAGTCGATTGGCGTTATCAGCGGGACGCTCACGATCGGCGACAATGCGGACACGAGCCCGCAAATTGTCAATCTGACGGGAACAGCGACGGCGCCCAACGGTACGACGGATTCGGTCACGCCAAGTTCGGTAAATTTCGGCTCGGTGGCGAAAGGAGGTTCGGTCACGGCGAACGTCACTATCACGAACAGCGGCGCGTCCCCGCTCTTCATTTCCGGGGCCGCCCTGTCGGACGGCGCGGATTTCGGCATAATGAGCAATGGATGCCAGGCACCGTCGGCGATCGGCCCGGGCGGGTCATGCACAATAGCGCTCAATTTCGCACCGCAGTCCGTTGGAACAATAACCGGGACCCTGACGATTACCGGCAACGCCGACCCGCAGACCGTGAACCTTACAGGAAACGGGAACGCACCGGCGAGCCTGCCGGTGTCGCTGTACCCGACGGCGATCAACTTCGGTTCCGTGATGGAGGGAACCGCGGCGCCCAATCAGAGCATCACGATCACGAATAATCAGGGGGTCACGATGAATATTTACAACCTGACATTGGCTGGCGCGCTCGGGTTCGGAATCGCCTCTTCAACCTGTGGCTTGGGGCTTGGCGGCTCGGCAGCCATCGCTGCAAACTCGAGTTGCACGCTCGTGGCTTCCTTCACCGCCCAGTCCGTGGATGTCTCTAACGCAACGCTGGCGCTTGTGGACGATGCGGCCACCAGTCCGCAGGTGGTCAACCTGTCGGGGAGCGGGACGGCGCCGTCGCCCAACGCCATCGATACGCTCGCACCCAATCCGCTCAGTTTCGGCCCGACCGCGGTGGGCTTTTCGACGCAACAAGACCTGACCGTAACCAACCGCGGAGACATTCCACTATACATTTCGAATCTGACTCTTTCAGATGCGGCCGATTTCGGGATCGCCACCAACGGATGTCCGCGTGCGCCGAACAGTCTTGCGCCGGGCTCGAATTGCGCGATCGCCTTCGACTTCGCGCCGCAATCCACCGGCACGATCAACGGGACGCTGACGATCGCGGACAACACGGCCGCAGGATCGGACACGGTGAATCTCGCGGGCAGCACCACCGGCTGCCCGGTTGGAGAGTCGTGGGGGCCAAGTCCGCCAAGGGCCAACCCCAGGGGGTTCTTTGCGAATGAAGAGACCGTCGTCACGGTCACCACGCAGGTGCCCTTTGACCCCAGCCTGATTAGTGGCAGCGTGACGCTGTTCCAGGTCGATGCCGCTGGGAACCAGACCGCGAACCTGGGACCGATGTACGACGACGGCACGCATGGCGACGCGCATGCGAACGACGGTCAGTACACCACGCAAGTTACTTTCAATCCCGCATCAGCGGGGCCAATTTACCTTGCGGTGCGGGCTAGCTATTCGGGTTCTCCTGGATGCAGACAATCGAATAACAACGACTGGCCAATCGTGGCTTCCGGGCCGCGCACCACGCCAGCCCAAATGCAGGCAGAGGACGCAGTGGAAAGCGCAGCGAACGCATATTATGACGGATTACTCGCGCCTGGGGGCCAGGATGAGGGCAATCCCGCGCAGGCGAAGGAGGATTTGATCAATTTCGTACTGACTAATTACGGCCCCAACGGGACGGTTAACCCAGGCCTTGTGGTACGCGTAGTTCTCGCTCCGGATGGCCAGTCTGTCTGGTGGTACTACAACGATGGTCTTAAAGTTGGTGTGGGTGACATCTCGCCGGACATGGGAGGCTCGGGTCTCTCAAACAACAAGAAATCCGTTGCAGACAAATCCAAGGCCGCGCAGCCCGCGCCCGCGCACGCAGAGGGGGTTAAACCTCCCAGTCATGAGGCCGCCCCGGCTGGGAAAGACCAGCCGCTGGCCGAAGCGCCGGTATCGCCCCAGGTTCCTCAAGCCCAGTCACCAGCCAGCAACCATCCGGAAGTTGGTAGTGAGCCCTCTCAGAGATCTACCGGGGGAAACCCATGATCGCACCAAAATCGAATCTGGCTCTTGCTGTAATGCTGGCCGTGGTTGCAGCTCTCCCCGTTGCAGCCATCGCGCAGACGGTGGACCTAACACAAAATTCCAAGGGGCTTATCTTGGATCCATTGGCGGGTTTTAACCCTGGCGCCCCAGATCCCACCGCCATCATCCAGCAAGACCTTTCCGGGATGTGCAGCGGCCCGCCGGACGTGTTTGCTTCTGGTTTTGCGAACATTCCTGCATTCTGGAACATTGGATCTCCCTCCTATGGTGCAATCACAATAGTGTCGCATGGATTTATTGATGATACGGGGCAATTAACGATTTTAGCTTACGACGAGGTAACCGACGCGACGAAGACAGCATACGCCAGCGATGTGAATTCACAGCCGCCCCGCATCGAACAATATCATCAATGGTGGGCAATCACGCCGACGTTTGTGCAGTATTACGGGAAGGGACCCCAGAATCGGATTGTTCTAGCCAGCACCTGTGATAGCTACTTGGACACGACATTTTCAGATGCCTTCTTCGGCTTCAGCAGCGGCGAGCAAGCATATCTTGGATACAACAATTCCGTATCGTTATCCTATGAATACTTAGCTGATGCCTCGTTCTACGAGACGCTGACTGATCTGACAAGATCTCCAGACCAACGAACGGTTCAGCAAGCTCTTCAGCAAGCCTACCAGTCTAGCCCGCCTCTGCAATTGGCCGCCGGCAGCGACCCGAATCTGGTACTGGAAGGCGGCGTCGTCAATGGCAATTTTGATACTGGCGATTTTACCGGATGGACGGTCGGCTTCACGACCGTGGCGACCGAGAACAGCGGCGGGGGGCCGTTTCCAGAGTACGAATCTGAACGCGAGGTCGACGGCTCCCCCGACGTGCCCTGCGTGCCTGCTGCTGACGGTCCCTATTCCCAAGTCACGAAAGAAAACCCTGTGCCACCGCCTACTCCGCCGCGTAAGGTGTCCCACCCTTACTCCGCGCGGATCGGAGCTTGGGGAACGCCCTTTGTATGTCTTGACCCGCAAGATTGGTGTCCGTACGAGGATTACCCGGACGTGGAACCGGCAGGCGATGACTACATTTATCAGGATGTTCAATTGGGAAGCGGTGGTCCATCCGGCCCGACGTCGTTTACGCTTAATTATTCCTGGGACATGGAGTCGGAGAACTATGATGGGGCGTCGGACTATTTTTACGTGTTGATAGAGGATCCGAGTTCAACTCCGGACCACCCAACCATTCTGGCAATTGTTCTGCCACCGACCAGCCTGACGGGGTTCTGCAGCCCCATGCAGGATAGCCGCATGAAGCATAGCCCCATGGAGGATAGCCGCACGGAGGATAGCCCCATGGAGAATCCGCCTTCATCCGCCGTTTTGTGTCCTCAGTATGTTTCGGGTTCGACCGCCGCCCTACCTTCGCAGAGTTCCTGGCAGCAGGGATCGTTTGACCTGTCGGCATTTGCCGGACAGACGGTCCGTCTTTTGTTCGGCGAATACGAAGACGGCTGGGGCGACCAAACGGCCACCTTCGTCGGGAACGTTTCCATTGGGTGTGCTTTAGAGGCGCCGGCTGGCCCGGCAGAAAGGGCTCATCATAGTAAAGGCCACAAGGATCGGAGATCGCGTTTCTCCCCGCAGGCGAATTTAAAGCGGTGATCGGCTTGGCGAACGAGGAGTACCGGAGAGAGACGAAACAGAGCCGAATTTCCGGCGACCAGATTCTCTCGAGCACAGATGTTTTCTTCGGGCCGAATAGTGCGCCAAGCTCGGGCCGAAATCCGCCCTTAGAAACGCTCGCGGCTGTCGGTACCGAAAACCTGATTCAGGGTGACGGGCGGGTCGCACTGTGATAATCGAACGCCCGACGGTCGATTTTCTGGTCAAGTTCCTGCTCGTCGTACGATCCCGACTGAAGTCACGGACGAGACTCGAGACTGAAATTCTCGTGCTGCGGCAGCAGGTGATCGTCCTGAGCCGCAAGTCCCGGTCTCGAGTGTGGCTGAGGAACACCGATCGGCTGATCTTCGTGTGGATGTACCAATTGTTCCCCTGGATTCTGAATGCGGTCACTGTCGTTAAGCCAGAAACCGTGATCCACTGGCATCGGCGTGGCTTTCGGGACTACTGGTCCTGGAAATCCCGCCGGCGTGGTGGCCGCCCCAGAATCGACCGCGAGATCCGCGACCTCATCGGAAGGATGAGCAGGGAGAACCCAATATGGGGAGCGCCGCGGATACACAGTGAACTGCTGATGCTCGGCATCGAAATCGCCCAATCAACCGTGGCAAGGTACATGGCCAGGAGGCAGGGGCCACCCTCGCAGGGCTGGAAGACATTTCTGCGCAACCACGCCGCCGGGATTGCTTCGGTCGATCTCTTTGTGGTTCGTACGATCTCATTCAAGCTGCTCTATGGCCTGGTAATTCTTCGCCACGCCCGAAGGCGATTGGTGAGAATCGGCGTGACAAACAATCGTAATTGCTACAACTCCGAAAGGAAGTCGCGGGTACGGTTGAATGGTCATACTGTGGCTGGATATTACCTCGAAGCAGATGCTGTCGATATTCGCCAAGGCGGTCAAACATGAAAGCTACTCCATTCGTGCCATTCTTTTTGTGTCTATTAGCAACACTGGGTGCTGCACAAGAGAAAGCTAGCTCAACTACGGTCACTACCACTCGTCTCGAAAGCCCTGAAATATCTCTAAACCCGCCTACTGTTCGTCCTTGTGAAACATACGTTGAGCAGGCTGTAATCGAAATAACAGACACGCACGACGGCAAGCATCCTCGCTGTACCGTAGAGATTTTTAATTTCTGTAAGGATCTCGCTGAATCTGCACGTGAATCTCCCAAGGTCCGAGGCATGCATGAAGCTCACGAACGTGAAGAAGTTGAGAGTTTCTGTAGGCATATGTTACCATTACCGGGCCACCAGTGTTTGTACACAGGCGAATGCGCTGCACTTGACGGGCACATCACGGAGTTGCAGCGTTTACAGTCTTGGGTCGATGGAAAATCGGGGGTTAAGAAGTAGCGTGAAGGAGTCAGACGAACAGTCACGCTGTCTCCGGATATGTTGGCTTCAAAGTTAAAGAGTTTGAAACGACTCTTTCTGTCCGGCCTTGACATCCGCCTTCGAAGCAGCCGGCGACGAGGTCGTCGCGACCTGCCTGTCTGTCCTGAGCGGCTACGGATTGGATCGCCGCGAGGGCCTTCACGCTCTCCGCGCGGTGCGCAGCGCCGTGCATGGCTTCGTCTCGCCCGAAATCGCAGGCGGATTCGGATTTCCGCTTGACTTCGCTGTCATTCGGAAAAACGGTGACAGTCGGAACTACCAGCAAGCCCAAGACGGTCACGATCAAGAATGCGGGTAAGAAGAAAACAGGTCTGGCGGTGAGTATCGAGAGCGAGACCGCGTCGCCGCCGGTGTTCGCGGTGACATCGGAGTGCAAAGAAACGCTCGCGCCCGGCCAGAGTTGCAAAGTTTCGGTGATGTTCACGCCAACGGGCACGTCGGAGCAAAGCGGAGAGTTGACTATCAACGACAACGCGATCGGCTCGCCCCAGTCCGTGGGGCTGTCGGGAACTGGACAGGTACCCAAGACGAAGAAATAGAACGGCAGACAGACGCTCGGCTGTAGCGACCGGCTTTCACCGCCGCCGCCTTCTCGCGCGCCATCGTCGCCGAATCGCGCCGCGTTTCCGCCACGCAGAGGATTACAAATCCCCTGATGCCATTTATTCCGATACGACGCGGCTAATCTTGGCCTGACTTGGCCTGAACCCAGCGCCAAAATCGCCCACTTCAGCCGCACGCTGCCGCCAGCCGATGTACACGCAGTCAACAGCGCAAGAGTACCCTCAAATCGGCCCGATATCGGCGCCAGGATTAGGAAGCCCGCGTGACAATTAAGCTGAGGTACCTCTCCGGTTATCGTGCTTACAGAATCGCGCTTATGTCGCTAACGAGGTTACCTCGGGTCTAAGTCAGGTTGGCTGGTCTCGGACACTTGCTGGACACCTCCCCGCGAGGCCGAATCTCTCCTGAACGCGCCGGCTCAGCTCAATTAATCGCTCCGGCGGTTCAACTTCTCTTCGCAACTTCCATCCCCGGTTCCGTCCGGCACGCTCGTATCAGCCTGACGCAGCCCGCCGGGATTTTCCCACTTCCAGCCAGGGAAACAACTTGTTAAGACAATCGCCATGCAAATCAATCGGATCCTGTTCATTGCAGTTTTGATGTTGGGGACGTCCTCCGGCGCGTGGGCCCAATGGGGGTCGATGAAGCTGATCGCTCCCAACGTCGGTTGGGCAGAGCCGCAAAGGTTTGGGATATCTCTCTTCTGGACAACGGATGGGGGCGTTCATTGGAAAAATATTTCGCCCGACCGGTTCAGTAACAGTGAAACCCTAAAGCTGGATAGGTTTGAGACGGGATCCGGCGACGAGCGCGAGTCCATCTCTGACGTGTTTTTTCTCGACACTCACAAGGGGTGGGTACTGTTCTGCTGCAACTACCCCGACACTGCCAAACATCCGGATGAGAAATCGCCAGAATACAATTTGGCCATGACCACGGACACGGGAGCTAGCTGGTCGATGGCCCATGTCGCCATCCCTGACGACGTGCATGTTGAAGCAGTGGACAATAACGGCGGCGAAATTGCATTCGCGAATTCTCTCTATGGCTGGATGCACCTATATTCGTGCGAAACGCATTCTTGTGGGGGTCCTTTGCTGATTAACTCAGACGGGGGTCGGACCTGGCGCGCAGCGCCTCACGACCTGCCCGACGGGGAGGCCTCCTTTTCCTTGGTGACACCCACGCTAGGCTGGAGTGTCACCATCCCAAACCAGTGGGAAGGAACTGACAAGGCGGAACTTTACGTTACCCGCGACGGCGCAAGAAGCTGGCAGCAAGTGTCGGTGCCATTCCCTAAGCAGATATTGTCGGCGGCTGATGTCAGCCAGTCGCCACCGACCGCTTTCTACAATGATCTGCCGACATTCGAAGACAGCAAGCACGGCCTTTTGCCGGTGACTTATATGGCTGAAAACGCGGACTCGAGCTCTATGGCGGAGAACGCAGACTCAGAGTCAGCGATAGTCCTGTTCGAAACCCTGGATGGCGGACGATCCTGGAAGCCAGTTCGGGCTCTCACGAACCTCTCTACACCACGCATGCCGCAGTCATACAGTGTGGCTGTCACTGATTCCACTTTGATCGCCGTCACCGCTTCAAGCGATCAGAACCACACAATGCTATCCAAAGATGGACCGAATGGCAGAACCGACATTGACATATCGACTTATACCCGCCCTAAGAACCTCGTCCGGCGTCATCAAGACTATCCCGCGAACACAAACTTGCCGCTCAGTTTTGCGACTCCGAAGCAGGGGTGGATGCAAATCCCCTATGGGCTGTCGTCAACCACGGACGGTGGCGCCACCTGGACCACGCACACGTTCATGCCGGAATCCGAAGTGCCGAACTCCGCCGCCTTTAAGCGGGTGCGCTCTCGGGTGGACGTGGACTCGATGCAACTGCTCTCTTCGGACATCGGCTGGACGTTGGTGTATGGAAAGCTTTACTGGACTGAAAGCGGAGGCACTGACTGGAAAGATATTTCGCCCCCCGGCCCCAACCGGAACGGCGCGGGAATCTCTTCTGCTTTTTTTCTCGATACTGAGCGGGGCTGGGCACTATCCCGCGACGGCAACAGGTTGCTAGTTTTCTCGACCACCAACGCAGGAGGGGACTGGTCAACAACCTGGGTTAACATTCCGGGCCTGCAGCTGCAACCGTACGTTGTCCTCCTCAATGGCAAGATCTACTTCGCCGATTCTCTCCATGGCTGGATCAGCGTCGCTGCTGAGAACAAGGCGAAGGACTCTGAGCCGGGACTGTTGGTAACTTCAGATGGAGGCCGAACGTGGGACCGGGCGCCAAGCGATGTAGGATCCGCGGGTTATATTCGTTTCCTTACACTAACGGAAGGCTGGAAGCTTGTACCTCCCAGCGATGAACTTTACGTTACTCGCGACGGAGCAAAGAGCTGGCAAAAAGTGTCGTTGCCGCCCCCCAAGGAAGTATATCCGGCGACAGAACCCACCTATGATCTGCCGACATTCCAGGATAGCAAGCACGGCTTCATTCCAGTGACCTATTCAGGCGGCTTGGGCGTGAAAGCGGCTGCGGTGCTGTTCGCAACCGAGGACGGCGGCCAGACCTGGAAGCCCAACAGGATACTGGCAAACCTGAACGGAATGCCGGTTGGCAACCGCGTGGCATCGGCAGTGGTTGGGCCTGCCTGGCTCACCGCGACATTGGTGGAGCCTGTCTGGATCACCCAGAACCAGTCGGACGACTCCCGTCCCACCGTCACGACGATAACCAGTGGCGCTACAGTTAACGCCGGTTCCGATGCTTCTCCGGGTTACTACGGGGCTGTTCAACTCAGCTTTGTCACTCCAACACGTGGATGGGTGTCGCTGAATCATGGTCGGGCGCTATCAACCACAGACGGAGGGGCGACCTGGGCTGATCTCATGGTTGCGCAGAACTGGCGAGTAATCGCCCGGCAACCGGCGCCGCGCCTGTGGTCGGTGGTATCGATGCAACTGCTCGGCCCCGAGGTGGGCGTGGCCACTTTGGGGAACAGCACTGTCGGAGAGCCAACGGCGCTCCACCTTTTTCGCACTGAAACCGGTGGCGCTCAGTGGAAGGAGATTTCGCCGCGCCTGACCTACTCCGATAAAATTGTTTCGAACTTCTTTTTCCTCGATGCCACGCATGGCTGGATAGTGCTGTGGCACTGGGGGCCTGTGGCGCCGTCGAGCTGGTTCCGGCGCTGGTGGCGTGCCGGAAGGCCGGCGAAGCCGGAGCTCGAACCCACATTCGAACTCGTATCCACTACCGACGCGGGCGCCACCTGGTCACGAACGCGTATTGACAACCCCGAACTGGCCTCGCTGAGGGATACTATTCTGCCTAAGGCGCAAGTCTCCTTCGCCGATTCCCTCCATGGTTGGGTGGACCTGACTGTTTCCGTTGCGAGCAATCCGAATTCTCACTGGGAAAAGGGGTTGATCACTGCGGATGGAGGCAAAACCTGGAATCAGGCGCCGAGCACTCCGATAAAGCCGACCGCAGTTCGTTTCCTTACGCCCTTGGAAGGCTGGATGCTTGGCGATCCGTCAAAGCCGGCTGCGGCGGTCAGTCCATCACCTTCCGGTCACGCGGAATTGCCGCCATCGGCCCGCGGTCTCGGGGGTCCGTTGGTAACAAACCCAATCCTCGCCAGACGCATGATGAGGATGAGGAGAACCCTTCCCGGCATGTTCGGCTGGTCGATGGGCGGACGCTTGCCGATGGCGCCAGACCAATTGCTTCGCGATGAGGCCGGTAAGGAACTCTACGTTACTCGCGATGGAGCAAAGAGCTGGCAAAAGGTGTCGTTAGCGCCTCCTGAAGAAGTGTATTCGGAGGATCTCGCCAGGCATCCTCCGCCGATCTCCAACTGCGGTAAGGTTACGGGCTATACGATGACTGATGTAACCTATCATCCGCCGACTGCTATCTACGATCTGCCGACTTTCACAGACAGCGAGCACGGCTTTTTGCCAGTGACGTATTTGGCGACCTCGGATACCAAATGGGTGGGAACAAACCTCGCGGTGTGGATGCAAAGAAACGGCGTGGCCTGTAGCGAGCAACACTATCACGCGGTGCTGTTCGCTACCGCCGACAGCGGCCGGACGTGGAAGCCGGATCGGATATTGGTCAGAAACCCGGTTCCATTTGTCTTAGGGTGCAATCCATGTACTGTGGTGTCCGCGGTGGCTGGTTCGGCTTGGATCGTAGCCAATCATTCAGAGGCCATCCCTCCATCATTCACCACCTTGGACACTGGTACCGGGGGTGACACCAGCGGCGACGGCGACCGCGTTTTCTGGCCGTTGATGGACCGAGGCTTGTTGCGTCTCGACTTTGCCACGTCGGCAATCGGTTGGATAATATGGCGCGGCGAGTTGCTATCGACGACGAATGGCGGTGCTACCTGGACCCCCATCACGCCCAAGCTGAACCAACCTGTGGCGCGGCCATAGGACATGGCTGCGATCATCGAGCCCTGACGGCCGTTCGACGCGCTCGCATCAGATTGACGTGCTACCTTGCGGTGGGGGACCGTCCCGCTTATACGGGAAGTTGCAATCGGAGATTCAAAAACGGAAATCCCGGATTACTGAAGTGACTTTCGCGTTTTGGGTCGGTGAAGTTATATACTTGAGGAGACCGGAGAAGCTGAGATTCTGCTGTCAGCAGCCAATTTGAGCTCGATTCTCTCTGTCGAGAACGGAGCCGGTGCCCATTTGACCTGGATCGAGATTCCGGGTTATCAGGCAGCCATGGCGACCAGGGGAAGTTGGCACGCTCAACGGCGCGAGAACCTTTCGCCTGGACGGACCTTGGTACTAATTCTAAGTTTGTTGACTACAGTTTCAGGATGCGCCGGCGTCGGCGCCAACGAAACGGCAAAGAGCCTGGCGGACAAAGGCTGCAAACTTGACGCGATGCGTATATGCGGAGCGATAAGGAACCGGCCTGTCGATATGGCGAGTACCGGCCTGCAGGCAGACCAGAGAATGGTCGAGCAGAACTCGCCTATCACGAGCGACATGGTTGTGCCGATCGCGATGCCGAATGGAGAACCCGCACTCACAATCCACTGCGGGATCAATACCCAGTTTCAATCCGTCACATATGCGGGTGTCGCCCGAGGGCCTGCCGTCTCCGACGCCGGAGTCAAGTACCTGCGAGCGCACGGATACTGCTCGGACTTTTGAAATCGATGACACTGCGCCCCTGTCGCTACTAAAAATTCCATCTGAACCGGAAATCGAGGGACAGCGAGAATGGCTCTCGAATTGATGCGCTATAGTGAGACTATTTGCAACCCGATCTCCAAGCGGCCGACCCTGATCGAGATCGAGAAACCTCCGATACATAGATTCTCAGACGACGGTGTGCGGGCCGCCGCGCAGCCATTGGTGAGCAGGAATCCGGGACGAATCAGGCGGCGAGGCGTTCGTAGCGATGATGCAGGCCGCCGACCTGCGAGAGCGCGACGGCTCTTCCTACCCCGCGTGGCTGGATCGGGCGCGGGTCCGGACAATCCTTGTCAAGCGAAAGATGCGTGCGGGTGCGTTGGTAATAGTCGACGTACGAGTGGAGAACTCGGCGCAGATGGCGCTCATTGAAGATCAGGATGTGATCCAAGCACTCGCGGCGAATCGAACCGATCACGCGCTCGACGTAAGCGTTCTGCCAAGGTGAGCGTGGTGCCGTAACGACTTCCGTGATGCCCATCGCTTCCACTCGGTTGCAGAAGTACGAGCCATACGACGCGTCGCGATCGCGCAGCAGGTAGCGCGGAGCCGTGTCCCAAGGGAACGCTTCGGTTACCTGGCGCGACAGCCACGCTGCGGTCGGATGCTCGGTGACCGCTGTGCGCATGATCGTCCTTCGATCGTGGGCCAGAATGATCATCACGTAAAGCAGCCGAAACGACGCGGAAGCCACAACGAACATGTCGACGGCGGCGATGCCTTCGGCGTGATTGCGCAAGAAGGTCCGCCAGTTCTGAGAAGGTGTTCCGCGTCTTCGCGCCATGTACTTCGCGACGGTAGCTTGGCTCACCTCGATGCCGAGCTTGAGCAGCTCGCCGTGGATCCGGGGCGCACCCCAGAGCGGGTTGGCGCTGCTCATTTGCCGAATCAGATCGCGGATCTCGCGCTCCACTGAAGGCCGCCCGGACCTGGAGCGCCAACGCCAAAACAGGCGGAAGCCCTGACGGTGCCACTTGATCACCGTTGTCGGCTTGACCAACACCATCGCCTCCAGACAACGCGGCCACAATCTGTAAAGCCAGACCCAGAGCAAGCGGTCGATCGCGAGCAGCCGGAGCCGACCCGGCCGCTGGCGGCGAAGAACGTGCAGCTGATGACGGAGGGCGAGGTTCTCCAGCTCCACAACCGCCCGACTACGGAATCGGCATACAAGCCGTGAAACGATCGATCGCTTGAGCTTATCCATGTCGGCGAGACTAGGGCGGCCAATGCCAAAACTCTACACTTTTCACCGCTTTCCGAATTTTCAGTAGCCACAGGCCTGAATTGGCTTCCAGTGGGTCCGTGATGTTGACGAATGCCTGGCCGCCGGTTGTGTTCGCGTTGCTGAAATAGCTGTCCCTCTGGACATCTTTGCACGTGGTTGCTCCGGGCGTGAAGGTGATTTCCGTCACTAGACCGACCGAGTCGGTCGTCCCGACACCGCTGCTGTCGAAGGCGAAAAGGCGGCTGGTCTGAGTGCCGCTGCTGTCGGCCTGGATAAAGCCGTTACCCGACCCATTGGGTACATTGTCCTGGTTTGTGATGACGAGGTCGATCAACAAGTTACCTCTGCACGGGTCGTATAAGAACGGACCGCCGGTGATGGTAAATGAGGGGTTTGAGTCCACGTCGTTGGAGAAAACGTTGAAGTTGGCGAACGTCACATTATCCGGTCCGATGTTGTTGGCCGCGATGGAACTCAGACCGTTTATTGGTGCGGCCGTGGTCGAAAGAGACACCTGGTAGTTGCCGTTGAGGACAAGGCTCGACCCGCCAAACTCGCTGGCAAAGAAGAAAGTCAGTGCGGTGATGCTAATCGGCGTGCTAAAGGCGGTTTAAGCGTAAACCTGCTGATATTCGATGGATTGACCGCTCGATATGCCGCTGTCATTGCAGAGAAACGGATAGCAGTTCCCGGTATTGTGGAATCCGACGGTGACCGTGGCGCCATGCGCGCCCGGGGCGAAGCCGAGGCAGACCGCCAATCCGAGAACGACTAATGTCGCTAGCACCGGTCCGCTGCGCTCAGAGCTTCGCCGAACTAAAATGGTGCACATTGAACTTCCTTTGAGAGCTTAGGACATCGCTACTAGTGGTGTCTGATTTCGCGGGTTGTTGAGGTTAGCGCGCGTTGCGGCGCCGGTGTGACCAGAAGCGCGAGCGCGATCAGAATGGATGTAATAGGATTCCCTTTCATTCGGCGTTCCCCCTCGCGCGTCTTTCTGTTGTCTAGCGCCGCAAGACGCGGCCAACGATAGGAGCTTTTTCTAGCCGAACGTCACATACAGCTACCGGCTTGCACAGGCGGCGCCTGCGTCGGAAGGAGTGTCCCCGAGCTGATAACCTGATCCTGGTCGAGCAAGTCGGCTTGATTGTCGCAAAGCGCAACACCGAATAGTCCCCCGGCTACCTGCTGGGGGTTGAAACCCGGCACGTACGCGTTCAAGCACTCGTCGGTAATGTTTCCAATCGTGATTAGTGCATTCGTATCCGTCGGATCAAGAATGTGCGCGACCACGTTGGTCGGGTGAAAAGACTGCTCGCGTGACGTCGGCTGGCAGAGGAAGTCGAATTTGTCGATCACGCACTGCTGCTGAGCGGCCGTCGCGGTTGCGAGCACGAGCTGCACATAGCCAACCACGTTGGCGCAGACGTCGCCCGGCAGGAGCGGCAGGTCTGACCCTGCAGGAGGGCCTGCATAGAGGCAGAGCTGGCCGCCGGGCGGGTTGGCAACGAGTGGTGGTCGTTCTGGGCACGGCGGCGGCGCCGATGGGTTAGGGGCGGAGCTTGCCAGGCAACTGTCCACATCGTTACCGGGCGGAAACGACTCAAATAACGCCGTTTTGCTGTTCTTGGTATCGAAAGGAAAGTGCGACTGAACCTGCGGCGCTTTCAAGGGATCACCGAAAGAAAGACCTGCCCCGGTGCCAAGGCGGAACCGATGAGACTCGTCGAACGGACCTGAATCGTAGTGCGCAAGCGTCTGATTGAAGTTAATCAGGGGATTATTTGGGGGAGTGGCGTCTATAATCGTTAGCGTCCCGAAGCCTAAGAGCCCCGTATCGATCGTTATAACCAGATCCACTTCCACGTCGGCGTTCGCTTTGGCGTTCACACTGGGCTCTATTGAGACTGCAGAGATGGGATTAACGACGTTCGGCTGGTCGACGCCGAGCGCGGCGTCGCGCAGCGCGTGGCGCATCGCGACGTCGCCAGTGAGCCCGCCCTGAGCGGCGAATCTAAGGTGGATCGCACCACCAAGAGGGAGTGAGACGTTCACCGGTGGCAACTTGCCAACGAGCTGGGCGGAAAGCCCGAGTGTGGTGCTGACCCAAACCTTACGATCGTCGTCCTCGAGCCCGCGGATGAGCATCGGATCAAAGGGCTGCAGGTTGAAAGACTCGAAGGAAGCAAAGGGCAATATCTCTACAGTGTTTGACAAACTTGTGTTGGCCGTGTCCAACGCCGGCGCCCAAGCGCCCTCATCCCAGACCCCAGCCTGCGGAAAATTCTGGAGGTCACCGTCCCTGATGGGAGAAGGCCACAGCGACGACACGATTGCGGCGAGCACCCGATCATTCGTAGGCGGGCATTGATCTGCCAGCTGAGGAGTATCCGGCGGTATGTCCCCTTGCTGAAGCGGGCACATGCACGGTGCAGGCGGCGGCTCGGTATCCAAGGGGGACGGGTAGCCGATTTGTTCGTCGCTGAACAGCTGGCCCACCCCGAAACCTACGCCGATATTCACCAAGAACATCAGGGGTCCAATCGAGAAGAGCGGGATCGAGTCCGAAGCGCCGCCAGTGAGTTCAGCGCTCAAAATGGCGTCGGCGTGCGTCACCGTTTGGTAGGTTCTTTGGCCAACGCCCGGCCCCCCCGGCGGTCCGGGGAATTTCGCCAATGTCAGGACCTCACTGTCACCAGTAACCATCACGACCGGCACGCGGATCTCAGGCAACGACGGCAGGAGACTGATCGGTGTGATCTGCGTGCCGACCAGGAACGGCACCATGAAAGCTTGCGCACCGTCGTTCTGGAGAGAAGCGGTGGCACAGTTCTGGCCATCGACCGGGCAGCGCGGAAAGTTCGGATCGAGGTAAGGCTGTGGCCCGTCGATCACTAGCGTCGGCTCGATCGTCAGGAAGTCAATTTCCTGGCCGAAAAGGTTGATCGAGAACGGTACCAGCTTGCCCATCGACTTGGTGCTCGGGGTCTGCATCTTCTGCGCTTCGCGGGCGGCGCAATAGAGCCGCGCCCCTCGCTCGCGCAGGTTGGCCATCACGATCGGATCGGCAAATGTGGTGGTCCCACCTCCAAAAATAGGGACCACTCCGCCAAAAGGTGAAAAGGCGCGCAGCCAGCGACCAAACTCCGGGAGGAAGTTGGCGTTGCCACCCGGATCGTTATTAGAGAACACCACAAACCGCGGCTCGCGCTTGGTGGACTCGGTCAGCGCGCCGAGGTCCTGGAGCAGCGTCAGCGCGCCGTTTGGGCCGACGAGGATATCTGCGTTGAGGTTCGTCAGCTCTGCATTTGCGTCGTCGATCGCGTTCTTGAGGTCCGCTGAGAGCGCTGGTGTGGCCGACCCGCGCGTGGTGAAGCACGTGTGAGAGGTGCTGCACACGTGCTGCAAGAAGGGGATTTCATTGATAGTGCCATCTATAGGGAATGATTGCGCACCAGCGCCGCAACCACTGGTGGCGTCCGTCTGATTGGGGATGAGCCACCAAGGGCCCAGCAGATCGAGGCCGTTTGTAAAGGATCCTTCGTGGATAGTCGTAGGATCTATTTTGAATTGCTTCGCCGGAAACGTGGTTCCCTGCACGTTGAGCGACGGAATATTCCCGACGATCTCCCCTTCTTGCACAGGTTTGTCGGTCTTGACGATTGCGACAGCCGGAGGCGGCCTTGCAAAATCCCATGCCAGCACGGCGGCAGCCAGCATCAATCGATAGCTCGTCATGCGCAAATTTCGAGAGCTCATTTTCCCACTCCCAATTGCTCGGGATCAGGGGCGCGCACAGAACCAGCCAGCTTTCCCCCGCTTATCAAATTGCCGCGCGAGCGTCCAGTCGGTCTTTCAGCTAAATTGCCGCGCGAGCGTCTATTAGCTGGCAGCCTCTGAGGACCTCGCTGGTGCTGGGTAGCCGCGGCTCCCGATCTGAAATGATTCAGGTCACCGCCGATGATGCTCTCGGCAACTACTGCGCCTCAGTCGGACTCAAACCCGAAATTGAGGTTTACATTCGCCCTCAAGGCGAAGCGAGTCAGCGGGCCTCCGGTGGTCTCTAAGCAGTAGCTCGGCTGGCGGCGTTTCGTTCCTTCTAGTTCGACAGCGGCACGCCGTGTCTGCTTTCAGCGATACTCGCCACGTCGGTCGCAAATCTCAAGTCGGCGAGAGCGCTCGCGCTCGATGACGATTTGGCAGTGCAGCATTTTCGCGTGCCTGACAGGGGACTGCCCAAAATGATTCTCGGCGCCCACGATGGCCGCTGGCGTGACGGATCGGCTATGGTCGATTGGTAATCTTATTGAAAGGGCGGAAGGCAGGTGAACGATGCGCTGCCAAACTGTCGGAGCTATGCACGACTTGGAACTCATCAATCTTCGCCGCCACCAGGTGCCCCGCGAACGGGACGGCATTTTCCATTTTGAGGGAGAATGCAGAGCCTGTGGGGCGTCTCACAGGAAGCACGGATCGTCTTCGGTGGAACCTTCTGGATGGAAATTGAAGTCTGCTACTCCTGATTGCGGCTGTGGCAGGGTCTGATTCGCACGCCACTTCAAATTAGAGCACAACCCTTGTATCGCAACCGACGATCCTCAGCTCTTGGGGAAGTAGAATGAAGCCACGTCACGCTATGAGCCTAACACACTGTCCGAATTGCGGCGCCAGAATCGTTCCCACCCCGAAAGAACTCAAACAGTGGCGGCTGGCTGCCGGGTTGACGCAGCGCCAGATAGCCGCGCGACTCAAGATTACTGCTGGGCATGTCGCTTATTTGGAACATGGAAAACGATCACCTAGCGCGACTCTGATCGCGCGCTACCGGAAATTCATCCCAAGCGGAGGAAACCCCGCATGAAGCCCCGCTACGTAGCCGCACGAACGTGCAAGCGCTACTGTCTCGGGTTGGCTTCCAAAAAGCGCACGGGCCGCACGCGGCACAAAAAATACCTTCCAAGCGCCGAACAGCGAGCCGAAGACGAGCGCCCAAGAAAAGAGTTCGATGGTCTTGCCAACGCTGATTTGAAGAAATTTGAACAGTCGCTTGACCGAATTTTCAACTCGGCGACAGCGGCTAGAATCCGGTACTGAAAAAGTACGGGCCAGCGTTGAGTCCGCCGCCAGCCCGAAGCCGACTGGTGAAAGGGGGCCCGACACCAGCCAGCGCCCCCCTTCTACCAAAGTGCCGGGTGAGCGTCTATCGTCCGTCGGAACTACGCTCAGCATGGTAACGGGAAGAACCCCTCGGTGATGGCCGCCAGCGAGACGGATCGGCTACGGTCGGATCGACGCTTCCTGACAGGAGAATCTCTATGAAATGCGTTCTATGCGGCAGGACATCCATTGAGGTTAAGATTGATCTGTTTCCGCTCAGTCCCGAAGCGCGAAAGATGCTACAAAAGCAATTCGGCATCAATCGTGATGCTGCCTTAGCTAGTCACGGAGTCTGTCGTGAGTGTTTGGCCCTCCCGGTCGGTGAGCGACGAAAACTGGCCGAGAAGGCTATCAAGGACGAACAGGACGAATATCGGCGTGAATTGATCAAGGATCTCCTCAAGAAAAATAGAAATTGAAATTAAGGCTCTAGTATCCGGCACCTTAGGACCCAGATTAGCTGATGGACCACATCGAGAGATCCGAGGAGACAATATGCAGACTGCGATAGTTACTGGCGGCAACAGCGGATTGGGTTATGAATGCGCGCGTGCGATCGCGGCGGCCTCATCGCAATGGCAGGTAGTCATTGCCAGCCGGGACCACGCCAAGTCGAATGAGGCGGCGCGTTCGCTGGCCGCCGAGACCGAGAATCAGTATGTCGTCGCGATGGACCTAGATCTCGGCTCGCTTGCCTCCGTGCGCAGATTCGCGGCCGACTTCGCCTCGGATGCGATGCCCCCGCTAAAAGCGATCGTCTGCAACGCTGGAGTTCAGATCATTAGCGGACTCACCTTCAACAGGGACGGCTTTGAAACGACCTTTGCGGTAAACCACCTCGGCCACTTTCTGCTCGTGAACCTTTTGCTAGGCCAGTTCGTTCCGCCGGCGCGCATCGTGATCGTGAGCAGCGGAACTCACAATCCTGACCAGTTCCGGCATGCCGAAGCCCATCTATTCCAGCGCCAAGTCCGCGGCAAAGCCGCAACCGGAAGCCGACGGCGCTACAGCGGGCCGCCGGGCGTATACCACATCGAAGTTGTGCAACGTGATGTTTGCCTATGAACTCTCGCGACGCCTGAGAGCGCAGGGTCGCGAGACGATCACCGTTAACGCTTTCGACCCGGGCCTGATGCCCGGGACAGGACTCGCGCGAGACTACAGTCGCGCGCAGAAATTCATGTGGAATTATGCGCTCCCCGCGCTTCGCTTCATTCCGGGAGTGAATAGTACGAGCAGGTCCGGCCGAGACCTGGCGCGGCTGGTCCTCGATCCTGCGCTCGAAGCGGTCACTGGCAAGTACTTTGTCGGCCGGAAGGAGCTTCCGTCTTCGAAGCAGTCCTATGACGAGAGCCAGGCGGCTGAATTGTGGGAGACTAGCGGCGAGATGGTTGGCCTGCGGTCCGACGCACCGCGAGGGGCCACAACCTTTAGACTGGCGCCGAGTTGACGCTGGAGCGGCTATCCGGCTAAGACTCTCGTGGTTGCAAAGTCAAAATGGAAATTCCGGATAGAATGAAGAGGCATATTGT
>Ga0116217_10000961_pt1 | contig 28901 bp, 29 predicted proteins | sample Sb_taG_6_FD_89697 | JGI IMG/M metagenome (GOLD analysis project Ga0116217, IMG submission 89697) | Peat soil microbial communities from Weissenstadt, Germany - Sb_50d_4_PS metaG | ecosystem: Environmental > Terrestrial > Soil > Wetlands > Peat | place: Germany: Weissenstadt | collected 2010-09-21 | reverse complement strand
ACCGAGCCGTCCTGAGGGCGGCCGCTGTCCAGGGGGAACGACGCCCCGAGCCGCGAGTGCACGTGGAGTTCTCCCCCACCCAAGGAGACGACTGAGCGCGTCGTGGTCGCCGGGCCAGCCGACAGCCGCCGTCGCCGTTGCCCGGCGCCATCCCCGTGTGGACCGGCTTCGAGCTTCCGTTGACCGGCGGCCTGCTCACGTGCCTCGCAATACTCCGCGTCAACATACTCGAACCCCGTTCAGATGATCCGAGTCCCCGCGTCGACGGTTTCACCCCGACACCTCGGGGGTAGATGACTGCTGAACGCCGCGACAACCAGCTGCGCAAGCAGGTGCGCAACGCTTTCGAGACGAACGGAGTCAAAGTCATGGGATTGATCCTCTTCGTGCTTCTGCTCGCCCTGCTCTTCGGCGGCCTCGGATTCGCCATCCATGCGCTTTGGGTCGTGGCGGTCGTCGTGTTCATCGCCTGGTTGATCGGGTTCGGCGTCGCCCGAGGTGAGGGAGCCGGCGGGCGAGCACGCTGGTACCGCTGGTGAGCACCTTTCGAGAGAGACGGACGTCGCACTCGACCTCATGATCGAACGGGAGGTATGAATCATGCGAAACGCATGGAAGGGACTCGTGGTCGGGGGTCTCACGGGGGTGGCGGCTGGTGTCGTCCTCGACGCCGCGGCGCGCGCCTCGCAGAAGGCGGTGGCCATCGGTGAGCAAGTGCGGGACCACGCCCCCGAGGCGGGGCGATGGCTGCACACGGTGACGGGCAGGGCCAGCGACAAGATCCATGACGCCGAGGTCCCCGAGCACGTTCGAGACGCAGCGCTGCGGGTCAAGGAGTCAGAGGCGGCGCAGCGTGCGGCTCAGGTCAGCCAGGACGTGGCCTCGGCCGCCAAGGAAGCCGCTGGCACGCGTCCGGGGTGACAGCGTTCAGCTCCCTGGGCGCCAAGGGCGACCGGCCAGGGAACCGCTAGGGATGTGACGTGTGGCGCGCCAGCGCAACCAAAGCGATGTCGTCGTCGTGATGCACCTTGTCGAGGACCATGGCCGCCAGCACCCCGTCGCACAGGTCGTCGGGCTTGATCCGTCCGCCTGCGGCGGAGACGAGCTCGGCCGCACCACTCTCGAAGCCACGGTGGCGGTCCTCGATCAGGCCGTCGGTGAAGAAGAGGAGGGCGGCTTCCTCGGCAAGGGTGCCCCGCCATTCGTGGACCGCGGACGACGGAGCCCCGAGAGGCGTGGTGGGCTTCACGTCCAGGAACTCTTCGTCGTCGATCGACACCAGGAGCGGAGGTGGGTGCCCCGCCGACACGATGCGAAGCTCCCCACTGCGCGCATCGGCGTGAGCGACGAGGAGGGTGACCATGCGCGTCAATTCGAGGTCGCCCCAACCGTGGCGAAGCATCTCGATCAGGTGCCTCGGCCCGGTCGCCTGGTTGGCGAGGACCCGGACCGCGGTCCTGATCTTGCCCATGTCGGCGGCTGCCTGCATGTCATGGCCGGCGACGTCTCCGATCACGACGGTCACGACCTCCGACGGACCCCGGATGACGTCGTAGAAATCGCCACCCACGTCATTGTCGAGCGTGGCCGGGAGATACCGAACAGCGATCGCCAGCCCTGGAACGTTGGGCACGTGGTCGGGCAGGAGGCTTGCCTGCAGGGTCTGTGCGGCATGACGGGCGGCATCGTTGCGGTGGGCCGCCGCCACCACTTGGGCCACGCACGAGGTGAAGTCGTCGGCCAACGCCACGTCTTCGTGTCCGAAGCGCCGTCCCGACCCGGCCGACACCAGGGTGATCGAGCCCAGGATCCTGTTCTCGGCGACCAACGGAAAGGCCATGTAGCTGGTGAAGCCGAGGCGCTTCAAGAGGTCGTAATGATGCTCGTCGCGACTGGTTTGCCGAAGGAACTCATCTGACATGGTCGCCGACCAGCGCACGCGTCCGCTCTGCATCACCGCGACGCTGGGATGTCTGCCGGCCGGATCGGGCGCGTAGTCCGCACCGAGCTCGTCGGCAAGCGCTTGCAGAGCGGAATCGGCGTGGCGGGCCGCCATCCGCACGATCCGCCCGTCCCAGGTGAGTGTGTCCACCAGGCACAGATCGGCCAACGTCGGCACGGCCACAGCCGCCAATCGCTTCAGGGTGTCGCTGTACCCGTCACCCCGGGAGATGATCTCGGCCGCCTGCAACAGGAATGCCTGGTGCTCGTGGCTTGTCTGCAATCGCTTCCAGGCTACGCGCTGCTCTGCCTCCTGGACACGTTGCTGCGTCTCGTCCCGGAGGTACCACACCCGTCCCAGTGCGATGTTGCGCCGGTCGACGATGGGCGTCGACGTGCAGGCCATCACCCTGCCGTCTTTCAGCTCGAAGTCGGCGGGCAACTCGTCAAAGGGCCGATCCCGGCTCGCGGTCAGGTGCTCGAGAACGGCATGGGGGTGCGCCGCCAGTCGGATGCAGTGTGCCAGCAGCGCAGTTGCCTCGTCACCCACCTCGATGGCGTCCTCGGCCAGGTCCATCAACTCACAGAAGCGGCGGTTGAAGGCGAGGATCCGATTGCCCGCCGACATGGCGAAGACCCCTTCGTCGGAGCCCTCGACCAGGAACTTGGTCACCTCGACCAGGAATTCCGTGGCCCGCCGCGCTTCTCGCTCCGCGTCGATGATGCGGACCTGTTCGAGGGCGAGGGCACATTGGCGCCCGACCCCGGCAAACAGAGAGATGTCGTCCTCGCCGAACTCCCGGTCCAGTCGCCAGGCGAAGACCACCACCCCGATCCCCTTGTCCTTGACCGACATGGGGACTAATGCCCAGGACTGGTGATCGGAGGCATAGGCGGCGAGCTCCGGATACTCGGTGTCGCGTTCGGTCCTCGATCGCCACAGCGTGATCGTCTGGGACCGCAGCGTGTCGCAATGGGGCAGACGGGCACCGAGGGGGGCCGGCTCTTGAAGGCGGGCGACGGTGGCGTCGGTCAAGCCGGTCGACGCCACCGCCACCAACGCGTTGTCCGTCGGATCGAGGGCCATGAGGACGGCGGCGGAGGCGGCGACGGCTTGCGCCGCACCGGACAAGGCCACCTCGACGACGTCGGACACATCGTGGCTTGCGGACAACGCCTCGGTGACCCGTTGGAGAAGCTCGAGCTGTGTTGCGGCGGACCGGGCCGACGTCACGGCGCTGCGAAGCTCGGTCGTCTCGGTCATGAGAACCACGACGCCCAGAGCTGAGCCCGACGCGTCGTCGAGGCGGTAGAAGGAGGAGGTGAACGTCCGCTCGGCGCCAGGGTCGGCGAAGGTGCCCCATGTCTCGAAGTCGACGACAGGAGTTCCCGATGCGATCACGTCGCGCAGGAGCGCTGCCGCCGGATCGACGAACGGCGCAGGAAGCACCTCGTCGATCCGCAAGCCGACGACCTCCGCCGCATCACCGCCGTCGAGGGCGGCCAGACCTCGGCTCACGAGGAGGAAACGCAGGTCGGTGTCGAGGACCGCTACTCCGAAGGGACCGCGATCGACGAAGGCGCTGATGGCCGCGGCGGCGTTGGGATGTGGCCAGAGGCGCGCCGCGAGGTCGGGGGGGACCTGGCCAGGCACCTTCATCTGACTCATCGCTTTGGCCTCCCGAGCCCTGGGGGTCAATCGAATCGTGGTCCGATCTCAAGGTACTGATTTTCGATTTTTCAGGCTGCATGCCGGCCTGTCAACCGCCTGACACCGCTGTCAGCCGCTCAGGTCCTCGGCAGGAGCACGCACCGCCGTCGCGGGTCCCGGGCTTTCCGCAGGCCCGCGGCGATGGCACGATGCGTGACCACGCTCGTGAGACCCCCGGACGCGCCCCGAGGCGCCAGAGAGGCGGAGGAGTGATCGACTCCATCGAACTGTCGATTCCCGCTCGGGCGGACCTCCTCCCGTTGGTGCGCCTGACGGCGGGGGTCGTCGCCGCCCGGGCGGGCCTGGGCCTGGACGATGGGGAGGACCTCCGCCTGGGTGTCGAGGAGCTGTGCCTGTCGCTGGTAGGCCCGACCGGAGACGCGCCCGGCCGCCTGACCCTCCTCTACAGATGGGACGACGACAAGATCGAGATCGAGATCGAGATCACCTGCATCCTTCGATCCACCGGTGCCGGGGGTGACGCACCGGCCGACCGGGACGGTGATGACGGCGGGGACGCGTCGACAAAGGCCTGGAACCACAACGAGCATGTCCGTCGGGACCTCTCGTCCCAGATCCTCGATGCCCTCGTCGACGAACACGGGGAGACGCACAGCGTGGATGGCCCCGGTGCCTGGCTCCGCATGCGCCGCACCCCACCCGACGCGCCGTGAGGCACGACGGCCTTCGACTATTTCGGCCCCATCTCCGTGGTGTCGATCTCGAACCACACGGTCTTGCCGCGCCCGTCGACGTCGGTGCCCCACTCGGTGGCGAGGGAGTCGATGAGCGCCAGGCCCCACCCTCCGGCCGACAGCCCTCGTCGAGCCCGTGTGACAGGTGGCCTCGGATCACCGTCCGCCACGGCCACCCGCAGGCACCTGCCGTCGAAGGTGAGAATCAGCTCGAGGGTGGTCCGCGCGTGCCGCACGCCGTTGCTGATCAGCTCGGTCACCAACAGACTGACCGTGTCCCGGAGGCTGGGGAGGCCCCATTCGGCCAGCGCGGACAACGCGATTCGACGAGCTTCGGCAGCGCTCGCCGCCACGGCCGGCAGAGGTGTTCGGGACTCGATAGGGGGAACCTACCCACATCGCACCTCGTCAACCGGTGGATCGGCCCCGGCAAGCCAAGGCCGTGACCTCGGGAAAGAGCGGAAGGTCGGCGCCATTGTGGATGCGATCGATCGCATCGGCCGGTGAATGAGAGGATGGGGGCCTCCGGGGACTGGTACCTGCCGAAGACCGACGACACGAACCAAGGGACCACCGCCGGCCGTTGGGGCCGGGGGACCACAAACGAGGAGGAGATGGCGGTGGTCGAGCCTGGATTACAGGTGAGTGTCGAGTCGGCATCCCATGGGGCCGGGTCGTGGCCGATGTTGCGGGTCAGCGGAGAGGTGGACATCCAGACCTCTCCCATCCTCGAACAACATCTGGCCAGGGTGCTCGACCAGGGCAGCACGTCGATCGTCATCGATCTCGCCGAGGTGACCTTTCTCGATTCGACGGGATTGAGCGTCCTCGTCGCCGGGCTCAAGCGCTGTCAGGGTTCGGGAGGGGACCTCCGTGTCGCCTCCCCGCAACCCAACGTCCGACGGGTGCTCGAGGTCACGGGTCTGGCCGATGTGTTCCACCTCGACGGCCCCGACCAGAGCACGTTCTGATTCGACGGGACCTCTTCGGGGTACGGCGGGGAGGAGACCCACGAGCCGCGGGGTCGCCCACCACAGCCGATGACGTGAGGTGCCAGTCGCATGAGCAACGAGCACACCGTGGTTTCCGACGCCACCCGGCTCGCCGAAGCCCGAGAGGCACAGGCGCGCCATGACCCCGACCGACCGGTCACACCCGAGGAGGACGAGGCCATCGAAGACCGAGAGGTCGACGACGACGTACGGGCGCACTTCGAGGAGATGGTCGAGCTCGGCGCCCGCGAGGTCGGCGAGGGACGCATTCCCTGAGGCTGACGGGCAAAACTGGTTTGGCGCCGTGACGGGCCGGGCATAGGGACACCGCCACAACGGTCGCCACCAGCACCATAGGGGTCAGCACCAGCACCGCGGAGATACCGTCTCTGCCCAGGTCGAGGAAACTATCTTTGGCCTGGGACGGTGGACTGGCACGTTCGAGGATGGGTGGATTCATGAGGACACCCGAGGAGCGCGGGGCTCACGAGTGTCGCCGGCGGGACGCGCCGTGGTGACGTCCGCGCTCGCCGGCCCTTTGGAGCTCCCGGACGCCTTCCGGCACGAGGCGTTCTTCTACGCGGGCCAAGCCCAATTCCTCGAGGGGGCCAGTGCGTTCATCCGGGACGCCGTCGACGTCGGGGAACCCGTTCTCGTCGTCGTCAGCGCCCGCAAGATCGATCTGCTCCGAGAGCAGCTCGGGTCGGCCGCGAGCGCGGTCCGGTTCGCCGACATGGCCGATGTCGGGGTCAACCCCGCCCGGATCATCCCGGCCTGGGCGGATTTCGTGAGCGAGCACGGCGCCGGTCCGATGCGAGGCATCGGCGAGCCGATCTGGGCGGAACGGAGCTCGGAGGAGCTCGTCGAGTGCCAGCGTCACGAGGCCTTGCTCAACGTGGCCTTCGCCGAGAGCAGCAGCTTCCGGTTGATGTGTCCCTACGACACCACCGCGCTCGGTCAGGACGTCATCGACGAAGCATGCCGAAACCACCGTTCATCCGGAGAGACGGCGCGCACGGGGCCAGTCCCCGGTACCCCGGGGTCGGCGAACTGGCTGGCCCGTTCTCGGTGTCCCTGCCCGAGCCACCCGGCTCGCCCGTCGAGTTCATGTTCGGCACGGGATCGTTGGCGGTGCTGCGGTCCCTCGTCTCGCGTGAGGCCGGCCAAGCGGGGTTGAGCCCGGGTCGGGCCGGCGACATGGTGACCGCCGTGAACGAAGTGGCCTCCAACAGCCTGCGCCATGCCGGGGGGCGAGGCCGGCTCCGGATGTGGCACACCCCCGATTCGGTCATCTGCGAGGTGTCCGACGACGGCCACATCGACGACCCTCTGGTGGGCCGCGTCCGCCCGGACGTCGACGATCGAGGCGGACGAGGCCTGTGGATGGTCAATCACCTGTGTGAGCTCGTCCAGCTCAGGTCCACCCCGACCGGCACCACCGTGCGCATGCACTTCGGTCGTCGCCCCCCGACGGAGCAGGAACAACGCCGTTCGCCCTGACGGGCGCGCCGGCAGGGCGGCGACGTGCCCTGGTCCTGCACCCGGGCGCTTTTCGCCGGATCGAGGTTCATCCCCAGTTCTTTTGGGGTATGTCCACCTATACCTCGCGCCGGGGCAAGTCCGCGCCACCAGGAATGGGCACGTTGAACGCACCTCGCCGCCGGAGCACCATGGAAGAAGAGCACCGTGGAAGAAGGATGTCGCCGATGACACCAGAAGCCCCTTTCGAAGTCGCGGAATCCGAGCAGCGCGGTGTGCCGGTCCTCGGAGTCCGAGGCGAAATCGACGTGGCCACCTCGCCCGAACTCGGTGACCTCCTGACCGGTCTGATCACGGCGGGGACCGAGCTCGTCATCGTGGACCTGACGGAGGTCACCTTCATCGACTCGACCGGCCTGGGCGTCCTGGTCGGTGCCGTCGGCGACGTGCACGCCCGAGGGGGAGACCTGCGCTTGGTGGTGACCCAGCCCCAGATCATCAAGCTCCTCGAGCTGACCGGTCTCGACGAGGTGTTCACCGTCATGTCGGACGCAAGCGACGCGGTGAGATCATGACCAGCCCCATGTCCGTTCCCGGATCCGTGGGCGCCCATGGCCTTAGCCGGGTCGAGCTGTCGCTTCCGGCCGATCCACAGATGCTCTTCCTGGCCCGCATGGCGGCGGCGGCCGTGGCAACCCGCGCCGAGCTGAGCTACGAACAGGTGGAGGACCTCCGCCTCGCCATCGACGAGTTGTGCGTCGCACTGCTCGGCTCCCGTTCGGGGGCGGGGCAGATCGCGCTGCTCTTCCAGTGGGACGCCGAGGGAACCTTGGACGTCGTCGGTACCCTGGTCCCCGACGGCGACCCGTCGCCCTCGACCAACGGAAAGGCGCCGGAGCGAACCGGCCCACCGCTGTCGTACGAGCTCTCTCAGCGGATCCTCGACGCACTTGTCGACGACCACGGCGCAGACGCCATCGGTGGGGTCCACCGGGCTTGGCTGCGAATGAGGCGCCAGGAGCTCTCGGTGTGATGTCGACCCGTGCCCGCCCCCGCCAGGAGCTCAAGGAGCTGTTCTTCGAGTTCGCTCGCAGCGGGGACCGCGACATCCGGTCGCAGCTCGTCGAGGCCCACGTCGGGCTCGCCCATCACCTGGCCCGGCGGTTCGTCTACCGCGGGGAGCCGTACGACGACCTGGTCCAGGTCGGCTCGCTGGCGCTGATCAAGGCGGTGGACCGTTTCGACCCCGATCGGGGCGTCGAATTCACCACGTTCGCCAGCAAGACGATCCTGGGGGAGCTCAAGCGCCACTTCCGCGACAAGGGCTGGGCCATCCGCGCCCCCCGTCGCCTACAGGAGCTGTACCTGCACCTCAACCAGTCGGTGGCCGTGCTCTCTCAGGAGCTCGGTCGCTCACCGACCATCGCCGAGCTCGCGGCCGACACCGATGCTCCCGAGGAGCAGGTGTTGGAGGCACTCGAGGCCGGACGCTCGTACCGGTCGGCGTCCCTGGAGAGCTCGGGTCCCGACGAGGAGGGCGTCGGGTCCCGTCTGGGTGCTGAAGCACCGGAGATGGGCAGCGTCGAGTGGCGCGCCACGCTCGCGCCCTATGTGCAGGCCCTGCCCGAACGCGAGCAGACGATCCTCCGGCTCCGGTTCGTCGTCGGCCTGACACAATCGGAGATCGCGTCTGAGATCGGCATCAGCCAGATGCACGTCTCCAGACTTCTCGCCCAGAGCCTGGCCACGTTGCGCCAGCGCTGCGGCGACGTCGAGGTCCGCCCCTGAGATTCGGGACAGATCCTGCCGGCCCGGCTTGCCGCGTGGCGGCGACCGTCGGCAAACGTCGTCAGGCCACGGACTCGACAGCCTCAGCGAGCTCGAGTCCGAGCGGAGCGTCGCTTTCGACCATTCCGTCTTCGTTGGCGTGCGCCGGCACCGCCTCGGCTTCGACCTGGTCACGCGATGCCCGCACCAGCACCCCGGCCACCACCGCGGCGCCGGCGAGCAGCACGGCGCTGATGGTGAAAGCCGTCGTGTACCCGTGCACGGCCGCGCTCTGCACGGCGGCAATGCTCCTGGCATGGCCGGCCAGGTAGCTGGTAGCCGCGGTGGCCGCCACGGTGTTGAGCAGGGCCGTGCCCAGCGAGCCCCCGACCTGTTGCGTGGTGTTGACCAGCGCGCTGGCCACCCCGGCGTCCTTGGGCTCGACCCCGATGAGGGCGGTGCTGCTCATGGGGACGAAGGCCATCCCCATCCCCAGGCTGACCAGGATCTCGGGGGAAAGGACGTGGGCCAGGTACGAGCTGTCGGCGGTCAGCCCCGTGAACCACAGGAGGCCGCCGCCGGCCAGGGTCAACCCGGCGATCATGAGGCCACGGGGACCGATCCGGGGCAGGAGCCGGCTGGCCAGGCCGGCGCCGACGATGATCCCCCCGGAGAAGGGAAGGAAGGCGAACCCGGTCCTGAGCGCCGAATAGTGCAGCGTTCCCTGGAAGAAGTACGTCAGGAAGAGGAACGTCCCCAGCATGCCGCTGCCCACGAGCAGCGACGCCAGGTAGGAGCCGCCCCGGTTGCGGTCGAGGACGACGCGCAGCGGGAGCAGAGGGTGTTCGCTGCGCAGCTCGACGGCCACGAAGGCGGCCATCAACACGGTCGCGCCGGCCAACAGCGCCACGGTGAGCGGCGCGGCCCAGCCGTGGGTGCCCGCCACGGTGAAGCCGTAGACGAGAAGGAAGAGCGCGCCGGTGACCGTCACCGCGCCCGGGAGGTCGTAGCCCCCCTTCGACTGGCCGCGGCTCTCGCGGACCACCCGGCTGGCGGCCACCGCCGCCACCAGTGCGATGGGCACGTTGATGAGCAGGGTCCAACGCCACGACGCCAGCTGGGTGAGGGTCCCGCCCAGGACAAGGCCGATGGCCGCTCCTCCCCCGGCGATGGCGCCGTACACGCCGAAAGCCCGGGCGCGCTCCCGAGGCTCGGTGAAGGTGACCGTCAACAGGGACAGGGCAGCGGGGGCCATCACGGCGGCCAGTGCACCTTGCAGGGCGCGGGCCCCGAACAACATGGCCGAGTCCTGCGCCAGCCCGCCCAGGGCAGAGGCGGCGCCGAAACCGAGGAGCCCGATGATGAACATGCGACGCCGGCCCAGATAGTCGGCGATCCGACCACCGAGCAGCAGCAAGCTCCCGAAGGCCAGGGTGTACGCGCTCATCACCCACTGCCGGTTGGCGATCGAGATGTGCAGCGCACGCTGGGCCGAGGGCAGAGCCACGATCACCACCGATGCGTCGAGCACGATCATGAGCTGGGCCACGGCGATGACCGCCAGGGACCAGTACCGCTTGGGGTCAGGTGCTTCGGTCCGGTCTGCGGTCGTCGACGCCATGTCGGTGGTGGTCATGGGGCACCTCGTTGCGTGGTCGTGGGGAAGGATCGGGGGTCTCCGCCGGGCCTGGATCCTGGCCCTCTGGGGCTCGGCCGGGCTATAATCGGAACGAAGGTTCCGGTTTCAGAGATACTATACGGAACGTGCGTTCCGTTTGTCAACCGGCTGTTGGGGGCCCAACGTCATGACGACCAAGGCACACACCGCCCCGGGCAGCGGCCCGGAGGCATCCGGCGCCGAGCGCGACGACGTGGACCCGGGACGGGCCGGGTGCCGGCCCATGCGGGCCGATGCCGTCAAGAACCGTCAGCGCATCCTCGAGGCAGCCGAGGCGATCTTCGCCACCGAGGGCTTGGCGGTCCCGATCGACGCCGTCGCCGAACGGGCGGGGGTCGGCATCGGGACCTTGTACCGCCACTTCCCCACCAAGGAGGCGCTGTTCGAGGCGATCGTGGCGGCACGACTCGAGTACCTCCTGGAGCTGGCCAAGGCACGCGCCGGCGCCAGCGATCCCGGCGAGGCGCTCTTCGCCTTCCTGGGTGAATTCGCCCACCAGGCGTCGGCCAAGCACGACCTCTTCGACGCGCTGAGCTCGGCGGGGATCGACATCAAGTCGACCTGCGCGGAGATGGTCGACGAGATGAAGCGAAGCATCGACGTGCTCCTGCAACGGGCCGTGGCGGCGAAATCTGTGCGCGGCGACGTCTCGACCGACGAGATGATGGGGATGGTCGTCGGGGTCTGCCAAGGCGGCGGCCACGCCGGGTACGACGACGCCACCGTGCAGCGCATGGTGGGGATCGTGTGCGACGGGCTCCGGCCGCCGGTCAAGGGCTGACCAGGATCGGCCTGCGACACAACACATCCGGCACTGAGCCATGATACGGGCGATGCCAGAAGCCGAACTGCCCGGTGTGACCATCGCCTATGACGTGTTCGGGCCCGCCTCGGGTGAGCCCGTCGTCCTCGTGTGCGGGCTCAGCCAGCCGGCTGTGGGCTGGCACTTCGCCATGATGCCGGCGCTCACCGAGGCCGGATACCAGGTCGTGACCTTCGACAATCGGGGGGTGGCCCCGTCGTCGGCTCCTCCCGCGCCGTACACCGTCGACGACATGGTCGACGACACCATCGGCTTGCTCGACCATCTCGGGCTGGAGGCCGTGCACATCGCGGGCTACTCCATGGGCGGGTGGATCGCGGAGACACTGGCCTTCCGGCATCCCGAGCGGGTGCGGTCCGCGGTGTTCATCGGCAGCTGCAACGTCGGGACCTCCTGGGAGAAGGCCATCACCACCGTGGAGCGCGACCTGGCCCGGCTCGACAACGAGCTGCCCACGTGGTTCAACGCCGTGGAGACGATGCGGTACCTGCCCAACCACGAGTTGCAGCAGGACGAGGTCGTCGACCAGTGGCTGGCCCTGATCGGCGACCTCGAGCCGTGGCCCAACCCGGGTCGGCTCGGCCAGTACGAAGCGGCCCTGGCCTGGTCGCTCGACGTCGAGCGGACCCGGCGCTGGCCGGAGCTGTCGAGACCGTGTCTGGTGCTCTCCTTCGAACACGACGTCGACTCCCCGCCGGCGCGGGCCCGCCAAGCCGCCGACGCCATCCCCGGCGCCCAGTTCGTCGAGGTGAGCGGCGCCAGCCATCTCGGCATCTTCACCCACGCCGACGCGGTGTCGAGCGAGGTGTTGCGCTTCCTGGCCGAATCCGCCCGAGAGGGTTGACCCACCCCGCCCTCACCCGAGGGGAGTCACCCCAGAGGCGCACCCACCTCGGCCATGAGGTTCTTGTAGGCCTGCTCCCCCATGGAGGTCCACATCTCCACGGCGGGGGGCGGCATGTGGGCGAGCATCTGGTCACGCTGGGCCTGGGTCATCCGCCCGCGGATGAGCCCCAGGATCAACCAGATCTTGTCTCCGCTGAAGTTGCCCATGGCGTGCCCCGGAAGGGCCCCCCACTCTTCCAGTGACATGTGCTCGGCACACAGCGGCAGCACCCGGCGCTCCTCCTCTCCGAGGTGCTGGTCGAGCCGGCTCCCCAGCTCCCCCAGCGCCTCGGCCGCGTCCACCTGCGCGGAGGTGTCGCCACCGGCCCACGCCGACAGCGCGCCCTCCGACCGCTGGACGAGCTCGACGACCTCGGCATGTTGCGACGCCATGAGATCCAACAGCTCGAGCTGGTCCGGGCACCGCTCGCGCAGCAACGGGAACATGAGCTGTTCCTCCCCGTCGTGGTGCACGTGGAGGAAGTCGAGCACGTTGTCGTACAGGTTCGTGATCAGCTCGACGCGCTGGGTGTCCGAGGCATCGACGCCGGGGACGAGCTGTGGAGCACCTCCGAGGGTGTCCCGCAGCGCCTGGTGCACGGCGAACATGTCGGTGACGTCGGGACGAGGGGCATCGTGTGCGGTCGTCATGGCAGCTCCCTGGTTCTCGGCTCTGGACTGATGTCGCCCGGCAACTCTAGAAAATCGGGACCACCCGTGCCCAGATGTCGGGAACAGGGATCACGCCGTCGCCCGATCACGCCGTGGCCCGTTCCGGTCGGGTGATCCACCACAGGCGTCCGAAGGCGATGACCACCGCCACCTCGGCCAGCCAGAGGGCGACCCGGATGCGGTGATGGCCCACGTCGACCCAGACCAGGCCCACCGCCACGGCCACGAACGCCGACACGGCCAGGGTCACGTTGACGAGTCGACGGGCCCGCGGGCCGCGACCGGGAGGAAAGGTGATGGTCGGCAGTGGGGCGGCCGGCTCGGTCGGGGATGGTGAGGGTCGATAGTACTCCTGCGCCGCCTTGCCCAGACGCCTCGTGGACCGGGCCGAGGTCGCCGCGCACACCGGGATGCTGAGGACGGGCACGAGGTAGCTCACGATCTGGATCACCGTCAGCGCCATCGACACCACGCCGCCCGATCGGGCCGAACGGAGCTTCACGCCGATGATGAGGGGTACCTGGCGCAGCGCCGCCACGAGCGCCGACCACAGGCCGCGCCGGGGATGCTTCGTGCGAGGAGAGCCCACCGAGCTGAGTGCCTCGGAAGCGGCGGCCACGGTGCGGTACCGGCCCTGGATCACGAGCAGCTCGGCGGCGCGGACAGGATCGCGGGGGTCCCGCCCGTGCAGCGCGGCGATCTCCAGCACCATGAGCAGTTGATGGACGTACGTCGATGCCACGGCGGCCGGCATCCCGAAGTAGAACGACGTCCCCGTGACCGCGCCGTCGCGTCGCGACAGGCTCACGGTCCGTCTCACCAGCCTTCGACCCCGCTCCTCCACGCTGTGCTGATCGCTCTCGACACGCCGTCGTCTCCACCGCTCCACCTGGGGAACCAGGTGCGGAAGCGCATAGAGCACGGCCAGCTCGACGGCGTGGGCCGGATCCCGCCGCAGGGCGCGCACGAACGTCCTCGGCATCTGACCGTCATCGGCTCCCCCGTCGGTCCCCATGGTCGGCGAACACGGTACCCGGCATGCCCCGGACGCCACCGGTCCGAGGCCCCCGTCATGTCACACCGCCCTGACACGCGGCTGTGCGCCTCCGGGGCTCGAGCGGGGGTCGCCGACCGCGGAGGCCCGAGGTGCGAATCAGCCCCGTGAACTGCGAAGACGTGTCACGTATCAAGGACCGGGCCCCGCCTGTCGAAAACTCTCCCGAGCCCATGGCGACCACACTCCTGAACCAGTCCGACGGCGGCACCCGGCCGACCGGAAGCGACTCGAGACCCGGTGCGGAGCTCGACGGGGAGCAACGCGCTCCGGAGTCCAAGTCCCGCCGGCACCTCGGGGTGCGCCTGCTGCTCACCCTGGTGGTCCTTCTGCCGATGCTCGCCACGGGGATCCTCATCGTCTCGTCGGCCGCCTCCGCCCTGAGGTTCCGCCAGAACGCCGAGGTGGTCGCCAAGGACGCCACCCGGCTCCAGGTCGTGGCATCAGCCCGGGCCCAGATGAACTCCCTGGAGGTGCCGCTGTCGGCGGTGTCCTACGCGGCCCAGATCGGCATCAGCGAGCCCGTGCTCGACACCCTCCTGCACCCGGCCATCCCCTTCAGCGACCAGCTGTCGCAGGGAACGGCCACCATCGCCCACTTCCCCACGTTCTCCTCGACCCCGACGCTGCGAGCCGACGTGTCGCAACTCCAGGCGATGATCCCCGAGGTGGCGGCGAAGACCGTGTCGTTCACCGCCGTCCACAACTTCCTCACCAAGATGGCGAACGACATCGACAACATCTGGTACGCCGACTACAACCGGCTCCAGTCCGACATCGCGTCGTGGCAGCCGCCGGGCTCTTTCGAGGTGCATGCCACGGCACTGCGCCAGACCTACGCGGCGTTCCTGGCCGGTGGGCACGAGATCGAAGGATCGATCTTCGTCCTCGAGGGCATCGGACCGGCCGACTCCAAGCAGGAGCTGGTCCAGGCAGCCGGCGAGTACCAGACCGCCACCGGAGAATTCGCGGGCCAACTGAGCCCCGACGCCGAGCAGGCGTGGCTCCACCTGCAGAGCGATCCGTCGGACCGGCGCTTCGCCGCCACCATCCAGCAAGGTCTCGACGTCGCCCTCTTCGGCCAGCCCCCGCCGTTCGTCGACAACACGACGTTCGCGGGTACCTCCATGACACCGGGGATCCACTACCTCAACGACCTGAACAAGCTCGTGACGTCCGCTTCCCAGGACCTCCACAACACCGCCCTGGCCCAGGCTTCTGCCGCCACGGGCCGGCTGTTCGGCGAGATCGTCTTCCTCGCCCTGCTGGCGCTGGTGTGCCTGGGCGGTGTCGTGATGGGTGGCCGGGTGCTCACCCGACCGCTCAAGAAGCTCGCCGGGGCGGCCATGCAGGTGCACAGCGGAGACTTCGACCTGGCCCGACTGCCCGACGCCGGGCCCCGCGAGGTCGTGACCACGACACAGGCATTCAACGACATGGCCTCCACCTTGAAGGCGGTCGAGGCCAAGGCAGTGGCGCTCGCCGCCGAGGACCTCTCGGATCCCGAGCTGCTCATCCCACTGCCGGGACGGACCGGCCACGCCCTACAGGCCTCGGTCGACACCCTCGCCATCCGGATCCGTGAGCGCGAGCTGCAGCGCCAGCTCCTGCACGAGGCGGCCACCCACGACGCCCTCACGGGGTTGCTCAACCGCGCCGCGGTCTTCGAGTACCTCACCCACGACGTGAGCCGACGCCGGGAAGCGGGTGAGACCGTTGCCGTGCTCTTCATCGACCTCGACGGGCTCAAGCCGCTCAACGACACTTACGGGCACGAGGTGGGCGACACCGCCATTCTCGCCACGGCCATAGCCCTCATGCAGGCCACCCAGGAATGTGACGTCGTGGGCCGCCTGGGTGGGGACGAGTTCCTGGTCGTGCTGTGCCACGACCACAGCTGCAACGGCGACACGGTCGTGCAACGGATCCGCGACAGCGTGGCGGAGTGCCGGATCCCCGTGCAGGGAGTCCTGGTGCCCCTGGAGGCGAGCGTGGGCGTGGCATTGGCGCAGTGCGACACAGACACCGACCCCATGCAGTTGGTGCGTCAGGCCGACGAGGCCATGTACGAGGCGAAGAAGACCGCACGCGCCATCCGCGACCGGTTCACCTCTGCCAACAGCTGATCCCGCTCGCTGCACACCGCACACCGCACACCGCACACCGCACACTGCACATGCCTTCGCCGGCGGCATGCCGGCCGCTTCACTGGTGCGAGCAGGGGCCGGCCGACCCACCGGGACTGTCTCCGACCTCGATCCCCTCGAAATCGGCCAGGGTGCTGATTCGGAACCTGTCGTCACGGGCCGCGGCCTGCTCCATCTCCTGGGCGCGCGCCGCGTAGTACCGCGTCCGGTCATACCCGTCTTCAAGGGGCGCGTAGCTTGCCACCAGCACCCGCCGCGCCGCCGGGCTCGCGTTGGCCTCGCTGTAGTGCGGGGTCAGCCCGTCGATGCACACGGCGTCGCCCGGCGCCAGCTCGGCCGGTGCCCATGACAGCGAGGACACCACCACCGGGTCCACAACCCCACGGCTGTCGGTGGGCAGGAGGTCGTCGACCCCGAGGGCGACCCACAGGCACCCCGAGGCGGTGGTGCACTCGTCGATGGCGACCAGGACCGACATGACGCGTGACGCACCGGGGTAGGCGACCAGGTCCTGATGAGGGCTGAAGCCGGCACCGCCCGGTTGCTTGTAGTTGATCTTGTCCTTGAAGTCGACGACGCGCCCACCGAGCTCGGATGCCGCCACGGCCGCCAGCGCCCCGCCGACGAGCCCGGCGAAGCCGGTGTGGCAGGCCGACACGTTCTCCGTCCGGCAGATGGCGTCGCCCACCGGCGTCCGCTCGGCGTACTGGCCCCAGCGGTGGCTGCCCGCCGGCCACGCCTGCACGTCTGTCGCCCAGGCCTGTAGGTCCGCCAGCTCGGCGCCGTCGACCACGGCCCGACGGATCGGCAGCGCCGGGCTCACCTCGGCTCCCCGGCCGATGTCGCCACGTCCTCGAGCATGGCCACCCAATGGGCGAGTGCCGGCACCCGGCGGCGCGGCACCTTGGCGGCGTCGTCGGCGCGGCGCAGGGCGACGGCGTCGAGGGCATGGGGCGACGACAGGAACGAGGCGATCTCGTCGGGGGTCAAAGGCCCGCCCTGGACGCCGAGGGTCCGGGTGCTCTCCGTCGAGAGCCGCGCCCGGTACGAGGGGTCGGTCGCCACCAGGTAGCGCTTGGCGGGGACATGGCCCTCCACCAGTCCGGCCACCCGATCCCCGAGCAGGCCGCGCACCTGCGCGGCACCGAGCACGCCATGTCGCTCGTCGGGTCCGTAGCGGTGCCCGATGTCGTGGACCAGCCCGGCCACGTGCAGCTCCCGGTCGTCGGGACGGACCCGGGCCAGCTCGAACGCGCACTGCAGGCCGTGGTCGAGCTCGCTCAACCCCTCGGTCTCCTCCGACGGATCAGACGCCAACGACTCCAGCACGTCGAGCAGCTCGGCGAGCGTCACGTCACGCGGCGCGGGACACGGCCGACGCCGCCGTCGTAGTCCAGCATGTCGCTGAGCGTACGGTCGGCGTGCCGGGACCGCCACGTGAGCATGGACTGCGCCTGCTCGAGGACGACGCCGGGGTCGGTGATCTCGGTGCGCCACGTCGGGTCGGCGGCGAGGTCGAAGCAGCGCCACTCCCCCTCCCCGTACTGGACGTAAGCCACCGACTCGGTGCGCAGCACCGCCAGGTGCATCGACTCCAGGCGGCGATCCCACGGCCAGGCGTGCGGGCCGCGGTAGATGTACTCCCAACGCCAGTCGTACTCCCAGTGCGCGGCGTGACGCCACCACGGTGGTCGCTCCCCCCGCAGGAAGGACGTGAGAGGCATGCCGTCGCATTGCGCCGGGACCTCGACATCGAGGGCCTCGCAGATGGTGGGGAACACGTCGACGTTCTCGGTGAAGTCGCTGACGACGTCTCCGTGGGCCTCGCCGTGGCGGGGGTCACGCACGATCCCCAGGATGTGGTAGCTCGACTCGAAGGGACCACCCTTGTCGAGCTTGCCCTGGTCCCCGAGCTGTTCGCCGTGGTCCGAAGTGACGACGACGAACGTGTCGTCCCACATCCCCAACGTCCGCAGGGTGTCGAACACGCGGCCCAGCTGGGCGTCGACGTCGGCGATCATCCCCAGGTACTGCGCCTGCAGCACCCGCAGCTCGTGATCCTCCACCGGCGCCCGCAGATCGGCCAGCCGCCCGCAGAACGGCATCTCCCGCTCGGGCGGGGCCAGCGCGCCAGGCAGTGCCTCGGGGTCGTAGTGGCGCGCCCAGTGCCCGGCGGCGGCATAGGGCGGGTGCGGTCGCAGGTAGCTGGCGTGCGCGAACCACGGTCCGTCCTGGCGATGGAGCCAGCCGATGACGGCGTCGCTCAAGAAGGCGGACACGCCGTGCTCGGCGGGCCGGTCGGGTTCGCTGGCCAAGGCGGCATCGCCGCCGGCGGGCACGTCGTAGCCGAGCCGGCCGAGCCACGCCCGCCACCCGTCTTGCTCGTCGGGCAGGTCCAGCTCGACGTCGAAGCCGGGGAGGAAGCCCTGATACGTCCACAGCCGGGCGTCCTCGGACCCCGTCACCATCCTGGGGTCGACTCCCTGGTCGGTGTAGCCGAACACGGTGGGGGCGTACCCGGCCCGCCGCGCCGCCCTGGCCACGTTGTCGAAGCGGAAGTCCAGTGGCGTGCCGTTGCCCACCACGCGGTGGTTGAACTGGTAGGTCCCCGTGTAGAGACAGGCCCGCCCCGGTCCGCACGGGGCGGCCTGGCTGTAGTGCCGGGCGAAGCGCACACCTTCTTCCGCCAACCGGTCGAGGTTGGGGGTCCGCACCACGGGGTGCCCGGCACAAGACAGGCAATCGCCGCGGAACTGGTCGAGGGTCACGAGAAGCACGTTCATGGCTGCGATCCAGCGCCCCTGTCGTCGTGGCACCCGCCCTCGGCGCGCCGCCCTATGGTGCCCCGGGGGCCTTCACGGCTACAACCACGGCTCCCCGTCATCGGCGTCGACGCGAGCTCTCGGGCGGCTCACCGGCTTGCAGGACGCGGCCGTCCACCCAGCCCGACCACCCCGTCGACGTGCGCACGTGCGCCCAGGCACCGAGCCGCTCGACGACCTGCACCGGCAGTCCCGGGGGCAGCTGCCCGACGAGACGGCTCGTAGGGGCGGGCTGCGCCCACGCCGGGAGCCCGGTCATGGGGACCAGCGTGTCGGGGGCGAACTGACCGGGGTGGGCCGGCGGCGGCGAGAGCGGCCGGGCGCGGACCTGGTGATGGCGGAAGGGGGACGCGGCCAGGGCCCGGCGGAAGAGATGAATGTAGAAGGCCACCCCCAGGGCGAGCACCGTGAAGGCCAGCACCGACGCGTGCAGGCCGAGGAGCGCGTCGTAGGTGGCGTGGCCGCACGCGGCGACCAGGTAGGCGCGCAACACCGCGGCGCGGCTGCCGATCCCGCAACGCCACCGGCCATAGGCGTAGCCGATGACTCCCGTCCAGGCCATGTGCCCGAGGTTGCCCACCAGGGCCCGCACCGGAGCGGTGGAGACGAGGGCCAGATGCGCAGCCGACGACGGGGACAGGTGGTAGGCCAGCCCCACGTCGTAGCTGCGCAGGATGTAGGTCAGCGACTCGAGGCCGGCGAAGCCCAGGGCCACCGCCGTGGCGTACACCATGCCGTCGACCGGTTCGTTGAGGTTCGGGTTCCGGCGCGTGCCCAGCACCAGCACGGCGAACTTGGATCCCTCCTCGATGAGCCCGACGACAAGGGCGCTCCCGACGACCACGATCGCCGCCCCGGTGAGGCGCGGTCGGGCCAGGGACTCCAGGACGAAGGCCATCGCCACAGCCAGGAGCGACAGGGCGTAGCACTTGGCGACGAGCCTCTTGGGCTCCTTCTCGTAGCGGTCGCGGCCGTAGACCAGGGCCAGCCACAGCAACGACGGGACGAAGGCAGCGATGGCGGCTTCGGTGCGGATGTCCACGGGGCTGTGGCGGCGCGGTGACGGCCCAGGCCCTCAGGCGCTGACCGGCACCTCGAGATCGGGCGGGGGCGGCACCGCCACGACGGGCCCCACCGACGCCGCCGCGGCGCGCTCGGCCCGATGCGCGGTGGCCCATCCCGGCCCCCGCACGATGTACGACAGGCGCTCGCGCCAGGTCGTGGAAGAGGCCACGTCGCGCAGCATCTCCACGTACTCGTGGGTGGCGATCCGGCCGGGATTGAAAGTGTTGATGTTCTTGGTGAGCCCGTAGACGACGCGCTCACCCTCGGGCTCGAAGGTGCCGAAGAGCCGGTCCCACAGGATGAGGATGCTGCCGTGGTTGCGGTCGAGGTACTGCCGGTTCGAGCCGTGGTGGACGCGGTGATGCGAGGGGGAGTTGAGCACGGTCTCGGCCGTGCCCAGCGCGCCCACGGTCTCGGTGTGGATCCAGTACTGGTACAGGAGGTTCACCCCGCGCGCCGTTTCGACCAGTCGGGGCCGGATGCCCAACAGGCACAGCGAGCCGAAGGGCACGAAAGTGCCGAACGCCTCGGCCACGGGCTGGCGCAGCGCCGTGGACAGGTTGTAGTGCTCGCTCGAGTGGTGCACGACGTGGACCGCCCACATGTACCGGCTGGTGTGCATGAAGCGATGGTCCCAGTAGTACAAGAAGTCCCACGCCACGATGGCTGCCACCAGGGCCAGGGACCCGGTGCCGAGGTCGGGCAGGATGCGACGCCGCCACAGGCGCTCGGGGGTCGTGCGTGACGCCCACGTCGAGGTGATGGCCACGCCTCCGGCCACCACGGCCGACACCCCCCCACCGACGACACCCGCCGCGCCACACGCGCCGCGCCGCGTCGTTCGGCCTGCGCCGCGTCGGCCTCCTCGGTCTCGATCCACCTCGTCACGAGGTCGGCGACCGTGGTGGTGGCGGCGGCCCCCAGGGCGCCGGCCACCAGCGCCTTGCCGTATCGGCCCCGACCGGGCGTGAAGGGCTTCAGGAGCTTGGGCATGACCAGGGGCGCCACGAGACTCCCCACCCCCATGGCCAGGCTGGCCAGGGTGTCGCGCTTCTCGTAGTCGCCTGCGGTCGGTCCGCGCTCCGCAGCGCGCCGGCGGAGCCACAGGTACTCCCCCGCCATGCTTGCGAAATAGAAGGGGACGGCCAGGACCGTCAGGTCCAGCGCCGCGTCCCCGTCGGGAGCGTTCTTGGCGGGAGCACTCGGGCTCGAACGGCGACGGCGCATCGCCCCCATTGTGCGCTGCCCGGCCCGCGGCCGTCGACCGCCCCGCTCGGGCGTGACCGGTCTCAGCCCGCCGGCGCGCCGTCCACAGCGTGCATGGCGGCCAGGGCCGGACCGGCCAGGCCGTGCAGGAGGAACGTGCACAGCTCGGCGGCCGCCTCCTCCACGGGGGCGGGCGTGGGCTCGCCGGCCCGAACCGACATCGCCCCGTAGAGCTGCTGGCCCACGAAGGTCGTGGCCTTGTCGGCGTCGAGCAACCGGAAGTCGCCCGACAAGGTGCCCTGTTCGATCACGTCGCGGATGAGGCCGGCGATGTCGAGCCCGATGAGGTCGAGCTCGGCGCCCACCGTGGAGGCGAATTGGTTGGGCACGCCTTGGGCCGCCACGGCCAGACGGAAGAAGGCGGGATTGTCGTCGATGCGCTCGAGCATGCCGAGCACCAACGTGCGGAGGCGCTCGACCGGAGCGCTGTCACGCTCCCAGGACGCCACGACGGAGTCGAGGAGGAGTGTGTGCATCCGCTGGAGGCACGCCCGGAGCAGTTCCTCACGATTGGCGAAGTACACGTACAAGGTCGACCGGGCCACCCCCGCCTCGGTGGCGATCTCGTCCATGGGGACCTCGGTCGTGCCCCGCTCGCCGAACAACCGGCGGGCCACGTCGATGATCTGGTCGCGACGGAAGTCGCGGATCAGGGCCTTCAGCTCGGCCGGTGACGATCGCGGCACTTCAACGGGCCCCGACCGGCGCCGTGGGCGAGAACGCCACGGGGAGGTGCTTCACCCCGTTGATGAAGTTCGACTGAAGCCGCTCGACCTCACCGGCCACGCCGATGTCGGGAAGACGGTCGAGCAGGTGCTCGAACATCACGATGATCTCCATGCGGGCGAGATTGGCCCCCAGGCAGAAGTGGGGCCCGCCGCCGCCGAAAGCCATATGGGGATTGGGTTTTCTGCCCACGTCGAACCGATCGGGGTCCTCGAACACCGTCTCGTCTCGGTTGGCCGACACGTGGAAGAAGACCACCTTGTCCCCTTCCTCGATCAGCTCGCCCCCGATCTCGACGTCTTCGGTGGCCTGGCGGCGGAAGTTCATGACGGGTGTGACGAAGCGCAGCATCTCCTCTACCGCCGAGGGCAGCAGCGACCTGTCCTGTCGCAGCCGCTCCCACTGGTCGGGGAATTGCGAGAAGGCCACCATGGCACCCGACATCAGGTTGCGGGTCGTCTCGTTCCCGGCCACGGCCAGGAGCATGAAGAACAGGTCGAGCTCGAGCTCCGACAGGCGCTCCCCGTCCAGCTCGACCTGGGTCAGCACGCTCATCAGATCCTGGCCCGGGTCGGCGCGTTTGTGCTCGTAGAGTTCGGCCGCGTATCCGAACAGCTCGGCGGCAGCCATGGCTGCGTTCTCGTCGGCGAGCATCTCGGCGCCTTGGTACTCGGCGTCCTCGCGTCCGATCATCCGGTTCGACCAGTCGAACATCTTGGACCGGTCCTCGGCCGGCACCCCGAGGAGCTCGGCCAGCACGACGAGGGGGAGCTCGGCGGCGACGTCGATGACGAAGTCGGCCGAGCCCGACTCGCAGATCCGGTCGATGATGTCGTCGGCCACGGCGTGGATGCTCTGCTGGAGCTCGCCGATCATGCGGGGGGTGAAGCCCTTGTTCACCAGACGCCGGTAGCGCGTGTGCAGCGGGGGGTCCATCGTCACCATCATCAGCCGCTGCTGCTCGAGCTGTTCTTCGGGTGTCTCCCACAAGAAGGTGCCCTTGCGGTACGAGGAGAAGCGCTGGGCGTCGCGGTTCACCGTCACGCAGTCCTCGTGCCGGGTGATGGCCCAGAAGCCCGGGCCCTCGGTCTCCTCGTGCCAGTAGGCCGGAGCGTGGTGCCGCAGGTAGGCGAACCAGTCATAGGGCACGCCGGCCACGAAGTTCCGGGAGTCGGTCAGGTCGATCGGGGAGCGGTCCATCCGGACGACACCTCCAGTGAATCAGACACGTTGTCCGATTTTCTGGATGTTATGTCCATAAGCCCGGCCCGTCAACGCCTCCGCTCGCTCGCGATCGACGGTCGTGGCAACGCGCACGGTGACTTGCGCTGGACAACGATCCCATCCGCGGCGACAGTTGGCGGCGTGAGGGTCGGGAACGAAGGCACGCGGTGACCAGCGCACGGGCCACGACCTCTTTTCCGTGACCACCCACATACTCGCCGCGGTCGCCCTGCTGGCGGTGGTGAGCGCCGGGGGGACGGTCTGGCTGCTGGTCCGGGACGAGCGCGGCGTGAGCCGGCCCGCCACCGCCCGCGCCCTGCGCCGTCTCAGCGCCGTGAGCACCGGGGTGGTGCTGGTCACGATCGCCTTCCTGCACCCGTGGTACTGGGACCTGTCCATCGCTGCCCTGGTGGCGGCAGCATTTCTCGGCGTGCACGCCATGCTACGGGCCCTGGAGCACCGGGCGTCGCCGGCGACCTGGGGGGCCATCGCCGTGGCCATGGCCTCGGTCGTCCTCGGATCCGCGCTCGTGACCCTGGGCGCCACCGCGGCGGTGATCGACGGGGCCGCCCTCGTCGGGGGGAAGGCGGTGCCGGTGGCGCACGACGGCGAGGTGCTGGCCCGACCTGAGCTGTACCAGGTGTTCTGGGGCCCGGAGTGGGACCGGCCCGGGACCACGGCCGCTCTCGGGCAAGGTGCCGCCTTCCAGCGCGCCCTGCCCGCGTCGTCATGGGCGTCGGCCGTGACCGAGGCGGGCTACGGCGTGGTCGGCCTGGACTCGGGCGGTTGTTGGGTCGACCCCAGCCCGCCGACGCCGTCGGGGCCGGCGTCGAGCATGTCGTCGGGGCCGTTCCCGGCCGAGATCCACCGCGTCTTCGGAGGCCACGCCCATCTCCGGCCCTGCCCGGGCTTCTCCGCCGCCACCCCGCGCCCGCCGTCGGCCGATGCCGTGGTGGTGGTGTGGGTCGACCCGGCCGTCGCCTACCAACTGGGGGGCGTCTCCGCTCACGGTGCGGTGCCCTGGCCTGGTCGGCCCGACGGCCTGGTGGCTGCCGGGCTCAGCGGTGGGTTCGCCTCGTGGGGCGGGCCGTCGTGCGCGCGTCGCGCCGCCTGCCGGGCGCTGCCGAGCTACGCCACTCCGACCTACGCGTTGTCCCACGAGCTGGTGGAGGCGGCCAGCAATCCCTTCGGCCACGGGTGGTACGCGGACGTCCCCCTGCGGTGGTCGGCGCGCTACTTCCTCTCGCACGGGCCGACCTCGCTGCTCGGGGCCGCCCCGGCCTTCCAGGGCGAGGTCGCCGACCTGTGCGAGCCCGGCCAACCCGACGCGCCGCGTCACCAGGTCAGCGCCACGTTCGGTGCCCGACGCCTGGCCGTGGCGGCCTTCTACCGCCCCGGCACGGGGTGTGGGTCGTGACCCTCAAGTCCACGAGGACCGGCGCCGACGCCCAATAGGTGATATCGAGCTCGCGACGGGTGGCGTCGGACCCCCGGCGGCCGGTACCGAACCCACGCGCCGTGCTGGCCGCCCAGTGGCGGCCGGTGGTGATGCCGGCGTTGGTGCTGTGGTTCTTGGCCTGCGTGGTGTCGACGACGGTGGGACGACCCTTCGACGTGCTCGAGTACGAGCAGTACGCCCACGCCGCGCTGCACAGCCCCCTGTTCCACCACCTCCCCCTCGAGTACCCGGCGCCGGCACTGGCCGTGTTCATCGCCCCCCTGCTGCTCCCCTTCTCCTACCCGTGGGCGTTCGCGGTGTTGGCCGGCCTCGCCATGCTGGTGATGGTCACGACGTACGAGGGCTCGGGCCTGGCCGGCTGGGACGTGCACGCCGCGGGGCGGCTCATCATCTACCTGGCGCTGGGTTCGGTCATGGTCCTCACCGGCCGCTACGACGTCTTCGCCGTCACGGCCGCCTTGTTGTCCCTGCGCGCGGCCCGACGCGACCGCTGGAACGCGGCGTGGACGTGGAGCGCGGTCGGGGCCGCCGTCAAGCTGTTCCCGGCCGTGTTCTGGCCGGTGTTCCTCATCGCCGAGTGGCGCCGGCACGGTCGCATCCCGGTCCGACGCCTGTGGTGGATGGCGGGCACGGTCTTGCTCGTGGCCGGGGTGCCCGCCCTGGTCGACCACACCGCCGCCCTCAACGTGCTGCACTACTACCTGCACCGCCCGACCGAGGACGGGAGCCTCGCCGCGGGCTTGTCGGTGCTCTTCGACTGGCACGGGACCAATTGGTCCTCCACCTTCCACAGCGTCAACGTCGTGAGCGCCATCTCGGGGGGCCTCGGGCTCGCCACCGAGGTCGCCGGGGCGGGCGCGTGTGTGTGGGTGTGGTGGCAGCAGGTCCGGGGCCGGCTCCCGCTCGAGGCCGCCTGTCTGGCCACGCTCACCTTCGTCATGCTCGGGTCGAAGGTCCTGTCCGTGCAGTACGTGATGTGGCTGATGCCGCTGTGGGCGCTGTACCGCCTGCGTGTCACATGGCTGCTGGCGGCGACGGCCAACCTGATCGTCTTCCCCTACGCGGTGTCGGCGACCGGTCTCGGGTACCTCCCCGAGCACGCCTTCGCCACCAGCCTCACCCTGACGTTCTTCGCCCGCGACGTGCTCATCGTGGTGGGCACGTGCCTGTGGCTCCGGACCGTGCTCGTGGCCCGGACGCCCCGGGCCGGTCGTCCCCTGGCCCTGCAGAACGCCTGACTACGGGCTGAGAACCGGGACCTGGCTCGAGGCGGCCAGGTTGTAGGTGAGGCCGATCGGCGCCACCAGGCCCTTGGTGCGCAAGGTCAGCGCCACCTCGACCGACGTCGGAACCGCGCACGACCCTCCGCACGTGACGGTGATGTTGACGTCCCCGTTGACCGCCGGCTGTGTCAGCTGCGTGGCCGTCTTGGTCTGCGCGCACAGGGGCGCGGGGTTGACCGTGAGCAGCGGCGACGCCTGGGACACGGCCTTCTCGATGGTGACCGGTGAGCCGGACTCGCAGTACACGTTGTTCTGCAAGGTCACGAGGGACGTCTCGATCGACGCCATGCGCGCTCCGGCGGTGGCACCGTCGTGGATGGCCGAGTTCTGGTAGGCGAGGAAGCTGCCCGCGATGATCCCGAAGATCAGCATGAAGACCAAGGGTGCGACGAGCGCGAACTCGACGAGGGTCGCGCCCGTGTCGGGACGACGACGAACCGCCAGGCGGGCGCGGGGTCGCATCACCCGATGAGCGACAGGCTGCTGCCGCCTGGCAACGCGTAGGGCTGGCCGAGGATGGTGATGGTGGTGGCCCCGTCGGTGTTGAAGTCGTCGACGATGGCGGTGCCGTCGAGGGTGAAGGACCCAGCCGACTGGGGCGGCCCAGCAGACCATCCCGCCCCGTAGCCCGACTGCAGGGTGCCGCCCGCGTAGAAGGGGATGCCGCCGCCCACGCCGTCCCAGTAGTCGAGGGGGGCGCTGGCCCCGTAGTTCGTGAGCGACGCGTTGTACACGACCCCGCTGACCTGGATCTTGGCCGCGTCACCGGGCTCGGCGTTGAAGCCGAAGTTGGCCTGCGTCCCGGAGTACTGGTATAGCGCCATGCCGGGCGTGCCGCCGACCCCCCCGAAGGCGCCGGAGGTCGGACCGGTCAGGGTCACCTGACTGCCGGCCGCGCCGCCGACGATGAGGGAGAAGTTGTTCCCCGTTCCGGTCATCGAGGTGTCGGGAACGAACGACGAGTCGCCGTAGGCGACGACCCCGTAGGTCGGCTCGACCGGGCTCGGGTACTGGGTGGTCGGCGGCGTGGTCCCGCCGCACTGCGTGGACGCAGACGCGGGCTGCGGGGTCTCGTGCTCCGGAGTGCCGTGACCACTGGCCGCACTGGTCAGGGTCGACGACGGCAGGCACGGCGCACCGTTTCCGCCGAAGCCGCTGGGAACGAAGCTGCCGTTGCTCTCCGAGCCCGGGACGTTGCCCGCCACGGGATAGGGCGTCTTGGTGGCGATCAGGACGTTGGACCCCGTCACCGTGTCGCTCGAGGACTGCGGGTTGATCCACAGCCCCCCCGGGAACTGGTAGATGCCGGGGTAGCCGCCGTCGGGCCCGGGGCAGTCCGCGAACGTGGCCGAGCCGGTGAGCTCGACCGGGTTCGGGTAGATGCCCGGCTGCAGGTTCTGGGTGCCACCCAGCACCCCCGAGATGCTGCTGTAGACCGTCGGGCTCGGGTTGCCCGGGCAGGCGGTGTTGGTGCTCGAGTTCAGCGGGCTCGGCGGTGCCTCGGGGGAGGTGAGGGGGTCGGTGATCTGCGTGCCCGACGCGTCGATGTTGTTGTAGTCGATGGTCACCGGTGACTCCGAGCAGATCATCTGGTTGGCGGGCAGCTGCGTGGCGGGGTCACCGCTCTGGTACGCAGGGCTCGTCGGAGGGCTCGTGGTGCCCGGAGGAGGGGGAGGCAGCAGACCCTTGATGCCGTTGCCCTCGAAGCAGGTGTCCAGCGGCCACAGGTTCTGGCCGTTCAACATGCCGATGGAGTGGATGGTGCCGTAGACGTAGAGGTTGCTGTCGGTCTTGGCGTCGATGGCATCGTCCCACTCGTACCCGTCGGCGGTCCCGCTCCAGGGCTGGTTGGTCACGTTGGTGTTGAGGACGATGTTCCCCGACACGACGAAGGTGCCGGTGCCCCCACCGAGGATCTCGTGCGGACCCACCTGGTTGAGGGCCACGATGGAGAAGGGCTGACCGGTGGCGGTGTTGGACACCGAGCCCGTGGCGTAGCCACCGAGTTGGTGGATGCCGAAGATCCCCGCGAAGAACGGCGACCACGTGGGATTGGCGGCCACGCTCACGCCACAGGACCCGGGAGGCGGTTCGGGGGTGTCGCTCGTGGTCGCCGTGAACGTCGAATTGGGTATGACCTTCCCGCTCGCGTTCAGGTACTGGGCGCTCCAGTTGGTCCCGATGCCGGCGTCGTTGTCGTGGATGAGCTGCTGGATGATGGCGGTGACCTGCTGCATGGTCAGCGCAGTCGTCCCGTTGCAGTACGTGGAGGTGTTGAGCTGTTGCGCCGCCGCGTAGGCCGCGAAGTCCGTGGCGTTCTGCGCACGGCGGTTCTGGACGAACCCGAAGCTGCCGTCGATGGCGATGGCGATGAGCCCGAGCAACACCACCAAGGCGATGGTGACGATGATCAGCACCGCGCCGCGCTCGCCTTCCTCTCCCCTGCGAATGGCTCTCGTCATGAGTACCTCGCCGATGCATGCACGGTGACGGGGAAGGTCCCCACGAAGGGGACGAGGGAGCCGGACCTCTGGGAGATGGTGATCGTGACGACGTTCATGGTGATCGTCGCTCCACCCGCGCCGGTGGCGACGGTCTCGCTCTTCGTCGACATGCTGACGTAGTCGTTGGCAGCTGAATCGCTGCTCTGGTACACGTTGGAGACACCTTCCTCGGCGTTGACGGCGTTGGTGGCGTCGGCCAACACGGTCGGAGTCGGAGTGGAACGACCGAGCTCGTTGGCGGCCTGGATGGCACCGGCGCGCGCCGCGCTCGTCAGGCGGACGGCCAATTGCATCCCGCTCCAGCCGTTGAAGGCGACGCCCAGGAGGAGGGCCACGAGGGGCAGCACCACGACCAGCTCGATGAGCGCCTGACCGCCCTCGTCACGTCGCGGGCCGCCCCGACTCACCCGATGAACCCTGCGTTGAACCTCTGAGCCGACGGAGCGGGCGCCGAACACCTGCCGGTCAAGGCGTCGGCTCATATTTTCCTCCGCCCGTCGAACCGGTCGAGGTGGAGCTCGAACCGGTGCTGGACGTGCCCGAGTGCGCCGGGCTGGCGAGGTTCGTGCCGCTGCTGGTCGAGCCCGATGCCGTCGGCGTGGCCGGGATGAGGTTCGAGCCGGTGATGGTGGTGGGGGCGCTGGGCTGGTTGCCCGTGGCCTCCAGGGCGAGGTAGATGCCGCCGGTCACACCGCCGCCGTCGCTGTT
>Ga0116217_10000957_pt1 | contig 28913 bp, 25 predicted proteins | sample Sb_taG_6_FD_89697 | JGI IMG/M metagenome (GOLD analysis project Ga0116217, IMG submission 89697) | Peat soil microbial communities from Weissenstadt, Germany - Sb_50d_4_PS metaG | ecosystem: Environmental > Terrestrial > Soil > Wetlands > Peat | place: Germany: Weissenstadt | collected 2010-09-21 | reverse complement strand
TTCCGGCGAGCGGGCGCCTGAACGTCAACTCGAACCCAAGGCCGGCGCCGCCCGAGCTCGGGCATTTTAGGAGAACCAATGCCATCAACCCAACCCTTGGCGCCCACGCGCGAGGATTTCACCGCGCTTCTGAACGAGACCTACGGCGCCGACGAAGCGTTCGAGGGAACGGTCGTCAAGGGCAAGGTCGTCGCGATTGAAAAGGACATGGCCGTCATCGACGTCGGCCTCAAGACGGAGGGCCGGGTCGCCCTCAGGGAATTCACCAACCACGGGCGAGACGCAGCCCCGGGCCTCGGCGACGAGGTCGAGGTCTATCTCGAGCGGATCGAGAACGCGCTGGGCGAAGCCGTCATTTCGCGCGACAAGGCGAGGCGCGAGGAGAGCTGGGTCAAGCTCGAACAGGCCTTCGAGAAGGGCGAGAAGGTCGAAGGCGTCATCTTCAACCAGGTCAAGGGCGGCTTCACCGTCGATCTCGACGGGGCGGTCGCCTTCCTGCCGCGCAGCCAGGTCGACATCCGCCCGGTGCGCGACGTCGGGCCGCTGATGAACGTGCCGCAGCCGTTCCAGATCCTCAAGATGGACCGGCGCCGCGGCAATATCGTCGTCTCCCGCCGCACGGTGCTCGAGGAGAGCAGGGCCGAGCAGCGCCACGAGATCGTCGCCAACCTCGCCGAAGGGCAGGTCATCGACGGCACGGTCAAGAACCTCACCGACTATGGCGCGTTCGTCGATCTCGGCGGCATCGACGGCCTTCTGCACGTGACCGACATCGCCTGGCGGCGCGTCAACCATCCGAGCGAAGTGCTGTCGATCGGCCAGCAGGTCAAGGTGCGCATCATCAAGATCAACCACGAGACGCACCGCATCTCGCTCGGCATGAAGCAACTGCAGGAAGATCCGTGGTCGGCGATCGAGACCCGCTACCAGATCGGCCAGAAGCTGAAGGGCCGCGTCACCAACATCGCCGACTACGGCGCGTTCGTCGAGCTCGAGCCGGGCATCGAAGGCCTCATTCACGTTTCGGAAATGTCCTGGACCAAGAAGAACGTCCATCCCGGCAAGATCGTCTCGACCAGCCAGGAGGTCGAGGTCCAGGTGCTCGAGGTCGACGCCGCCAAGCGCCGCATCTCGCTCGGGCTCAAGCAGACCCTGCAGAACCCGTGGGAAGCCTTCGCCGAGAAGCACCCGGTCGGCTCGGTCGTCGAGGGCGAGGTCAAGAACAAGACCGAGTTCGGCCTGTTCATCGGCCTCGACGGCGACGTCGACGGCATGGTCCATCTCTCCGATCTCGACTGGACGCGTCCGGGCGAGCAGGCGATCGAGGACTTCAAGAAGGGCGACAAGGTGCACGCCAAAGTGCTCGACGTCGACATCGAGAAGGAGCGCATCGCCATCGGCCTCAAGCAGGTGTCGAGTGACCCGTTCGCCGCCAAGAAGGTGGGCGAGGAGGGCGAGGGCGAACTGCGCAAGGGTTCGGTGGTGACCTGCGAGGTCGTCGAGGTCAAGGACGGCGGAATCGAAGTGAAGATCGCGGGCAGCGACCTCACCGCGTTCATCAAGCGCAGCGAGCTCGCGCGCGACCGCGGCGATCAGCGCCCCGAGCGCTTCTCGGTCGGCGAGAAGGTCGACGCGCGCATCGTCCAGTTCGACCGGCGCGCGCGCAAGATCGCGGTCTCGATCAAGGCGCTCGAAGTCGCCGAGGAGAAGGAGGCGATCGCACAGTACGGCTCGGCCGACTCGGGCGCTTCGCTCGGCGACATTCTCGGCGCGGCGCTGAAAGCGCGCGACAGGAGCGAGAAGAGCGACAAGGCGAAGTAGGGCGCCTCGCTCTCCCCTTCTCCGCGAAGCGGGGAAGGCAGCGCTATAGGGCGTTCGGAAGAACGCCCGTTCTTCCGACACGGCCCCCGGACTAAGATCCGGGGGGCCGGATGGGGTGCGGAAAGCGGCCCACCGGACTCTATAAGTTCGCGGCGACGCTTGTGCAATGCGACCTGTGTCCGCGGCAGCGGGCCATACCCCATCCGGCCTTCGGCCACCTTCCCCAGCACAGCTGGGGAAGGGATCGCCGACCTCAGCTCGTCACTTGTTCGGAGCGCCCGTAGACCAAGAGCATCAGGATGATCACGCCGCCGTAGATCACCTGCCGGCCGGCCTCCGGCATTTCCATGATCGACAACACGCTGTTGAGCAGCACGATGAGAATGACGCCGACGAGCGTGCCGAGGTAGCGTCCGCGGCCGCCGAGGATGTTGGTGCCGCCGATGACGACGGCGGCGATCGCGGGCAGGAGATAGGGGTCGCCCATGCCTTGATAGGCCTTCTGCGAGTAGCCGGCGAGAAGGACGCCAGCGAGGCCGGAGGTCAGGCCGCACAGAGCAAAGCAGACGACGATGACCCCTTTGGTATTGACGCCCGCGAGGTACGCTGCCGCCTCCTTGTTGCCGATGGCGTAGATGGAGCGGCCCAGCACCGTGCGCTGGAGCATGACGGCGACAATCGCGGAGACCGCGAGCCAGACGAACAGCGCATTGGGAATGCCGAAGATGTGTCCCGCCGCGAGCAAGCGCATGAGGCCGGTCGCCGCCGTGTCCGGCGCGAAGCCGCCGGTATGGGCGACCATCAGACCGCGCATGACTGCATTGACGCCAAGCGTGAAGATCATCGAGGGCACGCGCAGATAGGCGACGCCGAGCCCGTTGACGGCCCCGACCGCGAGCCCGACGGTGAGGCCGATCGGTATGGCCCAAGGCCCGCCGACCGCGGTCGCCATCATCGCGGCGGCGGTCAAGGTCCAGGGGACCGAAAGGTCGATCTGCGAGATCAATATGACGATCATCATCCCGGCGGCGACGATGCCGAGGAAGGCGCCGATCTGCAGCTGTTGCAGCAGGTAGTTCGGCGACAGCAGCGGCGCGCTGCCGAATCGCTGCAAAGTATAGGCGGTGCCGGCAATGAGGATCGCGACGATGAACAGCGCCGCGATGAAGATCGGCCGGTCGTCGCGCGACGGCATGAGATTCGTCGGAATGACCGTCACCGGAAGAGCTCCAGCGTGTTCTTGACCCTGAGCACGCGCAGCGCGCCGATGCTCACGGCGGCGAGCAGAATGATCCCTTCGAACAGCGGCTGCAGCAGCGGGGCAATGTCGAAAATGCGGAAGAAGAACGAGATGACCCTGAGGATCATCGCCCCGAAGACCGAGCCGATCGCCCCGCCGCTTCCTCCGAGAAGCGACGTGCCGCCGATCACAACGGAGGCGATCGAGTTCAACGTATAGGCGCCGGCCTGCGGAATGTCGGCGTTCCCCGAGGAGGTTTGGATCGCAAGAAAGAGTCCGCCGCAGCCCGCGAAGAACCCGCCTAGCGTGAAGGCGGCGATCCTAGCGCGATTGATGTCGAGGCCGGACATGTAGGCCGCGCCTTCGGCCGAACCGATCGCATAAATGGCCCGCCCGGTGACCGTCCGGCTGAACGGGACCCAGACCAGAAGCACGATCAGCGCGAGCAGCACGAAGGGGGTCGGAACGCCAGCGAACGGCGCGAACCAGGGCGCGGCGCCGTCATTGAAGATATGGACCGTCGAGGCGAAATCGCCGAGCGAGTTTGTCAGGGCCCAGTTCAGGTCTTCGTCGATCTTGCCGCCGGGCTGCGGCCGCAGGAACAGCGCCACGCCGATAAAGATCGCGCCGGTCGCGAGCGTCGCGATAATCGGCTGGATCCGGCCATAAACGACGACGACCCCGTTGATGAGCCCGGCGAAGGCGCCGATCGCCAGGCAGACGAGGATGCCGATGAGGATGCCGGGCACGCCTCCGGGCAGCGTCCCGAGGCCGAGACGCCATCCGGCAAGGTCGAGCGAGAGGGCAGTCCCGTCCGGCGCCCCGCTCAAAAGATAGCTGGCGAAACAGCCGACCATCGTCATCAGCGCGCCGACCGAGAGGTCGAGGCCCGCGGCCAGAACCGGCACGGTCTGCGCCATGGCCACCAGCGCGAGCGTGAACACCTCGTCGCCGTTCTGAACCAGCACCGCCGACGAGAAGCCCTTCGGATGAGCGACGTGGTAGAGAAGATAGACGACGCAGAACAGGGAGACCGCCGTCAGGAAGGCGAAGTTTTGGCGCATTCGGATCGCGAGATCGCTAGACATGGGCGGACTCGCGACCCACGCTCGCCGCCGCCGCGCCCTCGATGTTGAGCGAACTCGCCACGATGTTGGTCTCGTTCAGTTCGTCGCCGGAAAGTTCGCGCACGATGCGGCCGTCATACATGATGGCGACGCGGTCGCAGCATCCGATGAGTTCGTCGTAGTCGGTCGAATAGAACAGTATGGCGGCGCCCTGATCGGCGAGCTCGCGCATGAGACGATAGAGCTCCTGCTTGGTGCCGACGTCGATGCCGCGTGTCGGATCATTGAGCAGGATGATGCGCGGTTCGGTCATCAGCCATTTGGCGATCACGACCTTCTGCTGGTTGCCGCCGGACAGTGTCGAGACGGCGTCGGTCTTCGCGGCGATCTTGATGCGAAGGCGCTTGACGCCGGCCTCGACTGCGCCTGCCTCCTTGCTGAAATCGACGAACGGCCCGAACGATAGCGCGCCCAGCGAAGCGATCGTCAGGTTGTCGGAAACCGACATCGGCAGCATCAGCCCTTCCGTTTTTCGGTCCTCGGGAACGAGAGCGATGCGGATTTCCCCCGCCTTGGCTTGGGCCGGGGATCCCGGCCGCACTGCTCGCCCGTTGACCGTGATTAAGCCGGTAACGCCGCGCAGCACGCCGAAGAGGGCGAGAAGCAGCGTCTTCTGGCCCTGGCCGTCGAGCCCGCCAAGGCCGACGATCTCGCCCGCGCCGACTTCGAGCGAAATGCTCTCAAGGCTGTTCTCCCACCCGAGACGATCGACCTTGAGCGCCGCGGCGGGTCGTGCGCGTTTCGGCTTTGGCGGATATTGCGTGGCGATGTCGCGCCCAATCATTAACTGCACGATCTCCGCCGTCGAGCGCGCGCCCTTGTCGAAGGTCTCGATGTGGCGACCGTTGCGGAAAACCGAGGCGCGGTCCGCCAGCGCCTCGACCTCATGCATGCGATGGGTGATGTAGAGGATGGCGACGTTCTCTGTCTTCAGTCGCGCGAGCAGCGAATAAACCCTTTCGACGTCGGCGCTGGTCAGCGCCGACGTCGCCTCGTCGAGGATGAGAAGCTGCGGCTTTTGACCGAGCGCCTTGGCGATCTCGACCATCTGGCGGCGCGACAGCGGCAGCTCGCGCACGCGGAGAAGCGGATTGACGTCTTCACAGCCGACTTCCGCGAGCAGCGCTTCGGCCCGGCGACGCTGCGCGCGCGCGTCAATCAGGCCGAAACGTCTCGGCGGCGCGGCGATCGAAATGTTGTCCGCGGCCGAGAGGTCCGGCATCAATGAGAGTTCCTGAAAGATGCAGACCACCCCCGCGGCCGTCGCCGCCGCGGGGGCGCCGAATTGGCGCAGGCGGCCGTCGAGCGTAATCGAGCCCGCGTCCGGCTGAACTGCGCCGGCGACGATCTTGATCAAGGTCGACTTGCCTGCGCCGTTTTCGCCAAGCACCGCGTGGATCTTGCCGCGCCGGCAGCGGAAATCGACGTTCTCGAGCGCGCGCACGCCGCCATAGCGCTTGGAAATCTGCGAGAGGACAAGGAAATCGCCCTGGGGCGCGTCCGCCATGGCTGGCCTCGACAAGATGGGCAAACGGGCGCCGATACGGGCGGCGGAAGGATGGCCCGGCCTTTGCCGCCGGGCCAGGTTCTTGTCGCCTTCAGGCGATCATTGGGTGTTCTTCTCGCTTTGCGACATGATTTGCGGCGCAGTGAAGGTCACGTCGCAGGGAAGGAACTGGTTCGGCGCGAAGAAGTTCGCCTTCAGGTCCGGCCAGTAGTTTTCGCCAGGCTTCAGCGTCTTGTAGGTCGCGACCGGGATCGGGATCGAGATCAGCTGCGGCATGACGTTGCCTTGCAGCGCCGAGATCGCCGCCTTTATCGAGATCGCGACCAGCGCGGGCGACTGGCCGTAGGACAGGCCCTTGAGCCCGTCCTTGTTGTATTCGGCGATCTGCTTGCGGAACTCGTTCTCGCCCTCGCCTGCAAACGGCACGAACGGATGCTTGGCGTCTATCAACGCCTGCACCGTCCCGTCGTCGCCGCCCTGGCTGAAGATGCCGTCGAAATGCCCATGCACGGCGAGAGCGTCGGCCGTCACCTTCTGCGACGTTCCGGTGTCCCAATTGCCGACGACTTCGGTGATGTTGAACTTGTTGGGCGCCGCCTCCATAACCTCGCGGAAGCCGAGATGCCGGTCGCGGTCGACGGAGTTGCCGGGCAGACCGCGCACTTCGAGAATGTCGCCGGAGGTCTTGCCCATTTCGTCAAGCAGGAACTTGGCCGACATGCGGCCCATTTCCTTCTGGTCCTCGTTGACCATCATGACCTTGTCGGTATCGAGAATGTTGTCGAACGGAACGACGACGACGTTGTTCTTGTCCGCGAGACGGATGATGCGGTCGAAGCCGTCGGGCGCGACCGCGATCGTGACGATTGCGTCGTAGCCCTGATTGATGAAGTCCTCCATCGCGCCGAGTTGCGCGGCGACGTCCGTTCCGGTCGAGACGACCTTGAACTCCTTGATGTTTTCCTTGATGCCCGGCTGTTCGGCGAAGGCCTTGGCGGTCTTCACCATCTGAATGCGCCAAGTGTTGCCGACGAAGCCGTTGACGAGCGCGATCTTATAGGGGCCGGGCTTCTTCTCCCACTGGAAGAACTTGGTCGTCGCCGACCAGGGCTTGAAGCATTCGGGGTTGGCGCCGGGGCCGGAAACAATCTTCGGCCCGGCCCAAGCGGCCGACGACATGAAAAGGCCGACCAGCGTTACTGCGGTTAAGCGACTAACATTGTTCACTGCAAACTCCTCCCACTTGATCTGCATCCGCCCGACATCCGAACGGCATGCTCGCCCGGGGCTCGGCCCGGGGCGATTAGCGCTAACATGCCAGACGCGAGGCAGCCCGGCAAGGCGGTCCCTCCACCTGTCTTCCACCATGCACCGCGACGAAGCCAGGTAACGGCGGCGGCGGTTAGGTGTGGCGCGCGGTTTGATCGGGTTGTGACAGTTGTGTGACGTTGCTCACACCGCGGCGCGGAGAGGCGTGCTCTAACCGCAGCGTTCGATCGGATCGAAGTTAGCAATGATGCTGATCCCGATCCTAATGGAGGAGAAAATGAGAATCGTTTCGACATTTGCCCCAATGGTCGCGCTGGCGTTTGGCGTCGCTCTCGCAGCTCCCGCTTCAGCGCTCGCTGGCGACGGCGCGCATCCGTTTCACAAGCATGCGAATGAGATGCATCGGGTCGCGTATGCGGGCCCTTCATCGCATGCGACGGCCTTGGCGCCGGCGCGAGTAGTCGTTCCGGCCCTCCCTGCGACGGAGACCGATGGCCTGAGCCGCAATCTCGATGATTGCGTGAGGTACGGCTGCATCGGCAACAACTGACCGCCGAAGGTCGACGCCGCGCTTATGGCGGGCTGCTTTGAGGTGGACTCGCGACCTCATCCTGAGGTGGCTCCGCGCCAGCGGAGCCCTCGAAGGATGCACCAGCTGGCGCAGCCGCTCGAGCGAACCCACGCGTCCTTCGAGGCCGCTTCGCGGCGCCTCAGGACGAGGTCCAGGTATGGCAGGCGGTTCCACCTGTCGATGACAGTTTTCCGCGCCAAATCGCGAGTTCAGCCCGCTTCGGGCGTCCGCGCCCGCATTTCGACCGCTTGCGATCAAACGATCTGCCCTGCGCCGGCGGCCTCCGGCGCCGGCCTTTGCGCCGCCGCCAACTCTCTTCGCCGCGCGTCCCACGCCTGCGCAACGCCGGGGCAGGTCTTGAGCCGCTCGCGAAGGTCGGCGACCAGCCATTTCCCGGCGCGCCCGAGCTCGCGGCCGCGTTCGGACGCGACGTAGAGCCGAAACACCGGCGCCGCCTCGTCGGCAAGAACGAGGCGCTTGAGGCGGCCCGCGGCGACATGGTCCTCGACCATGTGATGGGGCATGTTGCACCAGCCGAAACCAGCCAGCAGGAATTCCAGTCGCGTCGTCAGATCGGCGAAGCGCCAGAGATAGTGGCTGACGATGCCGCCGCGCGCGTTCTGCGCAAAGGCGGTTTTGCCGGTAAGCACGAGCTGGACATGGCGCTCCAGCGTTTCGCGGCCGATCGGCTCCGCCGCCCGGGCCAGCGGATGGTCGGAGGCGACGACCGGGACGAGCGCGATCGTGGTGAGAAACTCCGCGGAAATGTCCGGGGTCGGCCCGGCGACAAGCGGGAAGATCGCCATGCGCGCCGCGCCGCTCAGCAAGGTCTCCTCGGCGCCGCCGAGCGCTTCGGTGAAGACGGTCGCCGGCAGCTTCGGGAAGGCCCCGCGCAGCGCGCGCAGGCTCGCCATCAATAACGGCATCGGGAAGGTGGCGTCGATCGCGAGCGTCAATTCGGGCTCGACGTCCTCGGCGATGCTCTGGGCGCGCGCACGCAGCGCCCTGGCGCTGTCGACGATCGCGCGGGCGTCCTGAACGATCGCCGCCCCGGCCTCGGTCAGGGTCGGCGTCTTCGTGGATCGATCGAACAGCGCGACGCCGAGCGTCGTCTCCATGGCGCGGACGGCCTGGCTGACCGCCGACTGCACGCGGCCGAGCTTACGCGAAGCGGCGGAGAAACTGCCGGTTTCGGCGACCGCGACGAGCACGCGCATCTGGTCAAGCGTCAGCGGGTCGATCATCCATCATCTCCAGAGATGGATATTAGCATAATTTTGCCAATTGCAACGATGGAGTGACAGGTCCATTTTATGACGCAGCGCAACAATTCGAGGGGATTTCTCGCATGACCATACACGTTCCCGAGCCCAAGACGATCGACTCTGCGGCGCTCGCGCAGATATTTACCGACGCGCGCACGCACAATGTGTTTCTCGACAAGCCGGTTTCGGATGAGCTGCTGCGGAAGGCGATCGAGCTGGCCAAAATGGGGCCGACCAGCGCCAACCAGTCGCCGATGCGCGTTCTGTTCTTGCGCTCGCACGCCGCCAAGGAGCGGCTTCGGCCGGCCCTGGCGCCCGGCAATCTCGCCAAGACGATGAACGCGCCGGTCGTCGCGATCACCGCGTATGACGAAGAGTTCTACGAGCATCTGCCGTTCCTGATGCCCCATGTCGACGCCAAGTCGTGGTTCTCGGGCGACCCCGTCAAGGCCGCCCGCAGCGCCTTCCAGAACGGAACCCTGCAGGTCGCCTATCTCCTGATCGCGCTGCGTTCGCTCGGGCTTGACACCGGGCCGATGACCGGATTCGACAATGCGAAGGTCGACGCCGAGTTCTTTCCCGAGGGACACGTGAAGTCGAACGTGCTGATCAATATCGGCTACGGCGACGCGAGCAAGCTGTTCCCGCGCAGCCCGCGGCTCTCGTTCGACCAGATGGCGAAGATCCTCTGAACTCTTCGCGCCGCCACCAAAGCTTCAAGGAGGCCTGAATGACGAAGGTGCTCGTGCTCTATTATTCCGCTTATGGCCACATCGAGACGATGGCCTACGCGGTCGCCGAAGGCGCGCGCTCTGCGGGCGCGACGGTTGAGGTGAAGCGTGTGCCGGAGAACGTCCCCGAGGCGATCGCCAAAGCCTCGCACTTCAAGCTTGATCAACCGGCGCCGATCGCCACGCCCGGCGAGCTTGGGAACTACGACGCGATCGTAGTCGGCGCCCCGACGCGATTCGGCCGCATGCCTTCGGCGATGGGAAGCTTCTGGGAACAGGCGGGCGCTCTGTGGATGAGCGGAGCATTGATTGGCAAGGCCGGAGGGGCCTTTACCTCGAGCGCGACGCAACATGGCGGCAACGAAACGACCCTCTTCTCCATCATCGCCAACCTGATGCACTTCGGCATGGTCATCGTCGGTCTGCCGTACAGCCACGCCGGGCAAATGACCCTCGATGAGATCGTCGGCGGAGCGCCCTACGGCGCGACGACGATCGCCGGCGCGCAGGGCCAGCGCCAGCCGGCCAAGCTCGAACTCGACGGCGCCCGGCATCAAGGCGAGCTGATCGCCAAGACCGCCGCCAAGCTTTCGGCGTAGGGTCGGGGCGCCGGCGCTCAAGCACACTTCAACCACGAGATTTGACAAACATGAGCAATGTTCTCCCTCGTTCCATCGCGCCGGCGCTCAATTCGACGCTGCTCGGGCCGCCGATGCTTTCGGTGCTGCGCATCGTGACCGGCCTGGCGTTTCTCGAACATGGGACCGGCAAGCTGCTTGGTTTCCCCGCCGGCCTGCCGTTCATCGACAAGATGCCGGCCGGATTAATGTACTTCACCGGAACGATGGAGCTCGTCGGCGGAGCGCTCATCGTGCTCGGCCTGTTCACGCGTCCGGTCGCGTTCATCCTCTCCGGCTTCATGGCCGCGGCCTATTTCATGGCGCATTTCCCGATGAGCTTCTTTCCGGCGCTCAACTTCGGCGAGCCGGCGCTGCTCTATTGCTTCATCTTCCTCTATCTCGCCGCGGCCGGCCCGGGGCCCTGGGCGCTCGACAGGAAGCAAGGATCCGCTTGACCGGCCGCTTTGCCTCGTTGGCGAATTCGGCCGGTCGTCGAATCAGACCCGTCATTGCGAGCGTGAGCCGAAGCAATCCAGGAGAACATAGGGCGCCCTACGTCCGCTGGTTTGCTTCGTTGGCTCACGCTCCTCGCAATGACGGCGACGGTCGACTTATCGCAACCCGCTTTAGAGCCGATCCCATTGCGGAGTGGGGCCTGGCTACGCCAAGCCTCTCAAAACACGGCCGCGGTTACTGCGGGCCGCGCAAATCGCCCACGCCCGGGGCGGCGGGCGCGGTCGTCTTGAAGGCGTCGAACGGCAGGCCGCCAAATAGGCGCGCGAGCTCTTCGGCCGACATTGCGGCCGATTGCACGGCGCCGCCGCCAGTGTTCGTCTGCGGCGGCGCGAGGGCCTTCTCAGGCGTCATTGCGGCGCCGACATTCGGGATCGGCATTGGGGGCAAGGGCGCGGTGAGCTCGGCCGCGCGCGCCAGCAAGGCGTTGTCGTAATGTTTCTGCGCAGGCGAGCCTTCCGCCAGCGCGAGCGCGCCGATCGGCGCGCCGTCGATGCCGTACATGATGACCGGCGGCAGTAAGCCATGCTGCGCGACCGCGCCGACGAGGCCGGGCCGTTTGTTCGACGGCGCCGGCCAGGAGACATCGGCGCCCATCCCTTGCGCCGGCGACGTCAGGATGAGATTGGCCGGACGCGCCGGAGGCATGGGCGCGTCGGCGAGGGCGACCGCGACGTCGAGATCAGTCGGCCGCCGCGGCGGCAGCGGCGCCAGGAACTTCGCCCCAATGGCGCTCTGCGGCTCACGCGGCGCAGCGTCGCTTGCGGCGTTGGGCTCAACCAGCGCCGCGACGACCTGCGGTTTGACCGGCGGCGTCGGCGCCGATTCGGCGGCGCTGGCGTAGGCCGGGCCGGTCGGCAAGTTGCGCTTGGCCTTGGCGATCGCTTCCGGTCCAGCCTCGAGGCCCCGCGAATTGGCGGCGGGCGCCGGCGCCGGGGTGACCGAGCCCGCGTAGGCCGGGCCGGTCGGCAGGTTGCGCTTGGCCATGGCGACCGCTTCCGGCCCCGCCTCCGCGACCTGGATCTCCGGCGCCCCGCCGCCGCGGCCGCCGCGCGCCACGCCGGTAGCTTCCCCTCCGCCTTCTTCCTCCGCGTCGTCCGCGCCGCCTCCGCGCGCGCCGAACAGCCAGGAGAAGATGCCAAACCCGCCGCCCGCCACCTGCACCTGGCCGCCGCGGGCCTCGATCTCGGCCCGCGCCTGCTCGTAGCCGGGCATCGGCTGGCCGTCCGCGGGGATGAACACCGTCTTTCCGTCAGGGAACAACCGAGCCAGCGCGTCTCGGCTCATCCGCGGCCAGTAGCGGACCGGGCCGCTGTCGATATGCACCCACGGCTGGGCGCCCGACGGATAGAAGCCGACGCCGCCCGCCTCCATGCGCATGGCGATGTCGCGGATGCGCGCGGTGCCGACATCGATGAAATGGGCGTCGATGGCCTTGCCTGCCATATGCGCCGAATGCTCGGCTACCTGCCGCGAGCGGCGGCGCAGCATCGCGTTGGTTTGCGGCGAACGATACCCGCTGAGAACGTCGATCGGCTGAGACGACCCTGATTCGCGATAGACCTCCCAAACGATGTCGAAGAGATGGGGGTCCATCTGGGTCGGCTCGTTAAGCCGCCAATCGCGACAGAGCCAATTCAGCTTGTCGAGCGTCGCCTGGTCATAGATTCCGTTGACCATATAGGTGAACGAGCCGGACTCGTTGGTGTGGCCGTTCGACAACGTGATGGTGCGCGTGTCGCCGTTGGCGACCGCTGATTCGGTGGAGTTCGGGACGAGCAAAGCGGCCGTCAATGCGGCCGCCACCGCCAGCTGCGGCGCCGCTCCGACGCGCCAGCGCGCGCGTATCGTCGCATCCCAACCCGCCAACAACCCGCCCTTTCCAGAAGGCACGCGACCCGCGGCGAAGCCGGCCGGCTCGTGCCTTTCCCTTCCCTACGCAAACGCCTTGGCCGGCCCATCTCCCGCCGGCCTCCACTCGACCCGTCGAGCGCGCGTCCCCGGCGCGCCTTGTTCGGACCTCCGCATTGTGACGAGCGCGTCACAGTTGGGGCAGAAAAGCGATCTCAAACCCCTATAGCCCGATATCGCGGCCCTTTCAATCTTGACTTGCCGCCGCGATCATGCCGGCCACTTTTTGCGTCAGGCCATAGACGTCCGGGCGCTCGCGCAACTCGCCAACTTCGTCAACGAATTCAGTGAAGTACTCAATGTGGACGGGCAACGGCTGAGGCAGGAAGACCGTCCGTTCCGGCCCCCCGAACGCCGCCTCGATGCGCTTCTCCGACCATCCCTTCGCCGCGCCGCCCAGCACCAGCTCCGCCAGACTCATGGGGTCTTCCACGCGGATGCAGCCGTGGCTGAAGGCGCGCGTTTCCTCGTCGAACAATTCCCGCGAGGGCGTGTCGTGCAGGTAGATCGAATGGTCGTTGGGGAACATGAAGGCGATTCGCCCGAGCGCGTTGGTTTCGCCTGGCAGCTGGCGCACGGTGAGCCGTCCACCGACGGTTTTCACCTCGTAGCCGTGGCGGCTCAGATAGTCGAGCTTGGGCAGCATTTCCTTCTGAATGATCGAATCGGGAACCTGCCAGGACGGATTGATGAGGATGTAGCGCATGACGTTGGAAAAGATCGGCGTCGGCGTTTCCGGCTTGCCGACGATCACGCGCGATTGGTGGATGATTGTGTCGCCATCCATGACCGCGGCCGAGTAGTCCGCGACATTGACCTCGATTCGCCGCTCGCCCATGTCGCGCGGCTCCCAGCGCCACAATTCCATATTGGCGAGGATCGCCGCGCGCTTCCTGGCCAACGAGCCGAACGCGAGCGCCGCGTCTGCGGAGGCGGTCGCGACGCGGCCGCCGGCCAGTCCTCTCACTCGCCGGCGGCCCTCGTCGCCCTGCCGATCGGCTGACTTCCCAGCGTGCGATTGGGCGCGTCCCGGCGCGGCCTCGGTCAACCGCTTCAATTCTTCGCGCAGCTCGCGATATCCCTTCTGCGGCGGGTTGAAATCGGCGAGTCGCCGAGCCGGATCCGCCGCCGCGGCGGTCTCGGCGAGCGCCGCGGCGGGTTCGGCGACGCTCGGCGTCGCCCTAAGCAACGGCCAAACGCGCGAGGCAGCGATTCGCGACCCGCTCGCCTGTTCGGCGTAGGTCACCACGGCCGAGGCGATGGTCGTCTCGGCCTCGGCGAGCGCGTCTGCGTCGAGGCCGGGTCCGATGCCGCGCGGGAGCGCGAATTGCGAGAGATCGAGGCCGTCGTCGCCGGCGCGTTCCAGTTGCGAGAGGGCGGCGCGCCCGGCCTCGGTCAGGCCATCCTCGCTGACCCACACTGGCGCGTAGTCGCGCGCGACGTAGAAGGCCGCAATCGCGGCGCGCGCGGCCCGCCAGTCGCCCGCGCCGAGCGGGTTAGGCTGATCGCCTCGAGCGACGATCCGCTCAAGCGCCGCCTCGAGCGCGCTCCGCAGAGGCGATAACGAAGCGGCGATAGGCGCCGCGGCGAATCCCGGCCGCGGATTGTCTTGAGCGCCTGGCCCTTCCGGAAGCGCGCCCACCGGCGACGGCGCGAAGGGGGACGTCCCGGCGTCGTCGACGCGCCCGGCCGCGTCGTTCGCCTGCCCCCGGGGACGGTTCGTGTGAGCCGCATTATCGACGGGCGCGATTTCACCAACCGGTGTGAAGTCGAGCTTCGGGCTGGCGAACAGGGTGAGGCTCGGCGCGCCGTCTCCGCCGACGCGGGCGGCGTTGAACACCGCAACCAACGGGCTCGCGTCGCCGACTTCGCCGAGGCTTGGCGCCGCCTCCGGCGACAGGAGCGGGAGCCGAGCACCGTGGTCGGCTAGGGCGGGTCCGGCGGCGGGCGCGGCCTCGGCCGCGGCGAGGCTTGCGGCTAGCGCGACCGCGACGCCGCCGACCGACAACAAGGCGCGCTGCTTTCCTCGCCCGAACGTGCGCATGCTCCGCTCCGCCGCGCGGCGCGCGCTTTAGCCGAGGCGCCTCCGCTCAACCCCCTGCAACGCAATGGCCTCGGGGATCGCCGCCCGCCAACGCTTCGTCCCCACTATGCCGCGGCGTCGCCGAGAATGTCATCAGCGATTCCGATGTCCTTCATCTTGCGATAAAGCGTTGAGCGCCCGATGCCGAGCTTGCGCGCCATTTGTGACATCTGCCCGCGGTAGTGGGCGAGCGCGAAGCGGATGGCCTCGGTTTCAATGTCCTCGAGCGTGCGCACGTCTCCGCCGTCGTTGATGAGCCTCAGCGAATGCGGGTCGTGGTTCTCGAGGCTGGCGGGCCGCAAGACGGCGGAAGGCGCCGGATCGGCGGCGATCGGCGGCGGGGCCGGCGGAATGCGCACGTCGTAGCCCTCGACCTGCGCCGCGATCTGCGGAAACTCGGCAGTCGTCAGTTCGTCGCCGTCGGCCAGCACCACGGCGCGAAACACGGCGTTCTCGAGCTGCCGGACGTTGCCCGGCCAGTCATAGCTGCTGAGCAGCGCCAGCGCGTCGTTGGAGATGCCGCGGATGCGCTTGCCTTCTTCGACGCAGAAGCGGGCGAGAAAACGCCTCGCGAGATCCGGCACGTCACAAACGCGGGCGCGCAACGGCGGAATTGAAATGGGAAACACGTTGAGGCGATAGAACAGGTCCTCGCGGAAGCGCCCGGCTTTGACGAGTTCGATCAGGCTCTTATTGCTCGCCGAAACAAGCCGGAAATCCACCTTGACCGACCGACGCGAGCCGACCGGATCGATTTCGCCCTCCTGCAGCGCGCGCAACAGCTTGACTTGCGCTTCGGGGGGCAGTTCGCCGATCTCATCGAGGAACAGCGTGCCGCCGTTCGCCTCGGCGAACTTGCCCACATGCTTGTCGATGGCGCCGGTGAATGAGCCTTTTTCGTGCCCGAACAGGATGGATTCGACGAGAGTCTCGGGAAGCGCGCCGCAATTGACGATGACGAACGGTTTGCCTCTCCGCTCGGAGCCGCCCTGGATCGCTCGCGCCATCAATTCCTTGCCGACGCCGGATTCGCCTTCGATCAGCACCGGGATGTTCGATTTGGCGGCGCGCTCGGCGAGGCGGGTGGTGCGCGCCATCGATTCCGCACGGCTGACAATGTCGCGGAAGCTGAGCTCGCCGGCGTTGCGCCGCGTGGCCCGGCGCAATTCGTCCTCGAGCGCGTCGACGCGCAGCGCATTGCGGATCGATACGTGAAGGCGCTCGGCCCCGACCGGCTTGACGACAAAATCGATCGCGCCCGCGCGCATGGCCGAGATGACGGCCTCAATCGAGCCGTGCGCCGTCTGCACGATCGCGGGGACCGCAATGTCGCGCTGGCGCATGCGCGCCAATACGCCCATGCCGTCGAGATCGGGCATGACGAGGTCGAGAATTAAGAGATTGATCGGCGGCCGGTCGCTCGCTTCAAGACGCGCCAGCGCGCCTTCCCCCGAATCGACGGTTTCGGCGTCGTAGCCAAATCGTCTGGCCGTCGCCTCGAGCAGTCGGCGCTGGATGGGATCGTCATCGGCAATGAGTAAGAGGGCGGCCATCGTCATCCTAACGGCGGCCTTGGGAGCCGCGACGCATTGCGCCACACTCTGACATCACGGTAAATGCGATGTTAACGCCGTCCCGCAATGAGCCGCCGTGTCCCCAAAAGCGCCGATGTCAGCGCGTAGCAACCGCGCAAGCGTTAGCAACAGATTAAAGGGGCTTCGCCTATGAGCTTGCCGTTTCTTTCCGTGGACGCCGCTGTGGCGCGCTCGCCCGCGCCGGCGGATCTCGGCCAGCTGCCGGAGTGGCGGCTCGACGATCTTTACGAGGGCATGGATTCGCCGCGCTTCGCCGCCGATCTCGAGCGCGCGCGGCGGGAAGCCAAGCAATTTAAGGAAACTCATCGCGGCAAGCTCATCGCGCTTGCCGATGAGCCCGAGGGGGGCGAGGCGCTCGCCGCGGCGGTGAGCGCGTACGAGTCGCTGCAAGATCTAACTGGGCGCGTCATGGCCTACGCTTCGCTCATCTATGCGTCCGACACGAGCGACGGAGCGCGCGCGAAGTTCCATGGCGACGCGCAGGAACGCGTGACTGCGCTAGCCGGCGATCTCCTGTTCTTCGAGCTCGAGCTCAACCGCATCGACGACGCCAGGCTCGAGGCTGCGATGGCGACGCCGGCGCTTAGGCATTACCGCCCCTGGCTTGAGGACATCCGCAAGGAGAAGCCGCATCAGCTTCCCGACGATCTCGAGCGCCTGTTCCTCGAAAAATCGGTCAGCGGTGCCGCCGCCTGGAACCGGCTGTTCGACGACACGATGGCGGCGCTGCGGTTCGACTTCGAAGGCGAGAGCCTGACCCTCGAACCGCTGCTCGGCAAGCTGCAGGATCCGGACGAGAGGAAACGCGAAGCGGCGGCCAACGCCCTCGCCCTGACGCTCGGCGCGAATTCGCGGGTCTTCGCTCTCATCACCAGCACGCTGGCCAAGGACAAGGAGATCTCCGACCGGTGGCGCAAATTCGCGGACGTCGCGGATTCGCGCCACCTCGCCAATCGGGTCGAGCGCGAGGTGGTCGAGGCGCTGGTTAAGGCGGTGACCGACGCCTATCCGCGCCTCTCGCATCGCTATTATGCGCTGAAAGCCCGGTGGTTCGGCAAGGAGCGGCTCGACCATTGGGACCGCAACGCCCCGCTGCTGGACGCTCCGCGGCGCATCATCAGATGGGAGACCGCGCGCGACATCGTGCTCGACGCCTATCGCGAGTTTTCCCCGCGAATGGCCGACCTCGCGCGGCGCTTCTTCGACGAAGGGTGGATCGACGCGCCGGTCCGGCCCGGCAAGGCGCCCGGCGCCTTCTCGCATCCGACGACGCCGTCGTCCCACCCGTACGTGCTGGTGAACTACCTCGGCAAGCCGCGCGACGTGACGACGCTTGCGCACGAACTCGGCCACGGCGTCCATCAGGTGCTGGCCGGCGTCAACGGGGCGCTCATGGCGCCGACGCCGTTGACGCTCGCCGAAACGGCCTCGGTGTTCGGCGAAATGCTGACCTTCCGCTCGATGCTCGCGGTCACGACCGATCCGGCCGAGCGCAAGTCCATGCTCGCGGCCAAGGTCGAGGACATGCTCAACACCGTGGTGCGCCAGATCGCCTTCTACAAGTTCGAGCGGCTCGTCCACCTTGAGCGCCGCAACGGCGAACTGACGCCCGAGCGGATCGGCCAATTATGGATGAACGTGCAAGCAGAGAGCCTCGGCCCGGCGATCGAACTCGGAAACGGCTACGAAACCTATTGGGCCTATATCGGGCATTTCGTGCATTCGCCGTTCTACGTCTACGCCTATGCGTTCGGCGATTGCCTGGTCAATTCGCTCTACGGCGTCTATGAGCGTTCGCGCGAAGGGTTCGCCGAGCGGTATCTGGCGATGCTTTCGGCCGGCGGCTCCAAGTCCTATTCCGAACTGCTCGCCCCCTTCGGCCTCGACGCGAAGGACCCGGCGTTCTGGAGCATCGGCCTTTCGGTGATCGAGCGCCTGATCGGCGAGCTCGACGCGATGGGGTAGGGCGAGCGCAGACGCGATCGCTGATCGCGCCTTTTTAGTCGCCGACGATTGATCTTCACGGCGCGGCCTTCGAGGGCGCGATGCTCAGGCTGATCTCGCCGACGCCGGCGATGCGGCCCTCGAGCCGGTCGCCCGCTTCGACGGGGCCGACGCCCTCCGGCGTGCCGGTGAAGATGAGGTCGCCCGGCTCGAGATGGTAGAAGAGCGAGAGGTCGGCGATCAGCTCGCGCACGCTCCAGATGAGTTTCATGAGGTCGGAGCGCTGCCGGACCTTGCCGTTCACGTTGAGCGCGATCTCGCCGCGTTCCAACGCGACGCCGGGCATGGGCGCAATCTCGGAGATAATCGCCGCGTTTTCGAAATCCTTGGCGACGTCCCAAGGAAGGCCCTTGTCGCGCAGCGCGAACTGCAAATCGCGCCGCGTCATGTCGAGACCGCAGGCGTAGCCGACGATCAATTCATGCGCTCGGTCCGGGTCCACGCGGAACCCGGCCGCGCCAAGGACCGCAACGAGCTCCATCTCATGATGGAGGTTCGTCGTCTCCGGCGGATAAGGGATCGCGGCGCCGGTTTCGACGAGCGCTTGGGGCGATTTGATGAAGTAGAAGGGCCGCCCGCCCGACTTGTCGACCGGCCGGCCCATCTCGACCGAATGCGCGTGATAGTTGCGCCCAACGCAGAAGATGCGGTTGACCGGCGCGCGTTCGTGTCTTCCTTTCACCCGCAGCGAGGGAACAGGGCGCGGCGGCCAGAGATAGGGAGACTCGTTCATCGACGGACCTGAAGATGGTGGAAAATGCGTCGCAGGCTTAAGCGCCGGCGCCGCGCATTCTATATCCCCTCGGCTAGAACCTCAGGGGTTCATGGCCCGACGCGTGAAAGAATTTGCTCGCCGAGACGAAGGAGCGCATTCCCGATTGTGCAAGGACCAGCTGGAATCTCAAGAAAGCAATGTGGAGCTGACCATTTGACCCACGACGACGAAGCCAATCGCTTGAGCGCGCGGGCGACGCGCTACGCGCGCCTCGGCGTCAACGCCGGCGCGCTCGCGGCGCGGGTCGGCGTCAACCGGCTCAGGGGCGGCGGGCGCGAAGTGGACGCCAAGGCGCTCGCGTCCGCCCTGGGCTCGATGAAGGGCCCATTGATGAAGGTCGCGCAGATGCTGACGACGATCCCGGACGCGGTCCCTGCGGATTTCGCCGCCGAATTGACGCAGCTGCAATCGCAGGCGCCGCCGATGGGCGCGGCCTTCGTGCGCCGCCGCATGCAAGCCGAGCTCGGGCCGTACTGGCGGCAGCGCTTCGCCGAGTTCGACTTCAAGCCCGCGGCCGCCGCCTCGCTCGGCCAGGTGCATCGGGCAAAGAGCCTTGCCGGCGATTGGCTCGCCTGCAAGCTGCAATATCCCGACATGGCCTCGGCGGTGGAGACTGACCTCTCGAACCTCGACCTCTTGCTATCGCTCCATCGGCGCGTCGGCGCGGCCTTCGACACGCGCGAAATTGCGCGCGAGATCAGGGAGCGGGTGCGCGAGGAGCTCGACTACCAGCGTGAGGCCAAGATCGCGCGGCTCTATCGCATGATGCTCGCCGACCGGCCGTTCGTGCGCGTGCCGCGGGTCGAGGAGAGCCTTTCGACCCGGCGTCTCTTGACGCTGCAATGGCTCGACGGCGAGCCGCTGGTCGCCTTCGAGACCGCTCAGCAGGAGGCGCGCGACGCCATCGCCGTCGGCCTGTTCGAGGCGTGGTGGCGCCCGTTCCTTCGATACGGGATTATCCACGGTGACCCGCACCTCGGCAATTACACGGTCGCTGCGTCGGGAGAAGGCGGCAAGCGCACGGTCGAAGGCGTCAACTTGTTCGATTACGGCTGCGTGCGCATCTTCCCGCCGCGGTTCGTTCTCGGCGTCGTCGAGCTCTATCAGGCGCTGAGGGCCAACGACCGGGGCCGGATCGAACAAGCGTACGCGATGTGGGGATTTCCCAACCTCACCCGCGGGACGACCGCGGCCATGACCATCTGGGCGCGCTTCATGTGCGGCCCGATCCTCGACGATCGCGTGCGCAGCGCGGCCGACGGCGTCAAGCCTTCGGAATACGGGCGGCGCGAGATCGGCCAGGTCATGCGGGCCTTGAAGGCCGAGGGCGGGGGCCTGCCCGTGCCGCGCGAGTTCGTGTTTCTCGAGCGGGCGACGATCGGCCTCGGCAGCGCGTTCCTGCGCCTCGGCGCGCGGCTCAATTTTCATCGGATGTATGAGGACGCGATCGCCGATTTCGACGAGACGGCCGTCGCGAAGCGGCAGGCCGGGGCGCTCGCGGCGGTCGGGCTGTAGACGCAGTCGCTGACTGCGTCCGCGATCAGCGATCGCGGCTACAGCTCCGCCTTGGGTTGCGCAGGCGCGTCGCGCCGCCAAGGTTAGGCCGGCAGCAATTGACCCGTCGGCGATCGCCTGTGCCGGCGCCAGAAGAGCCAGGCGACGATCGCGAAATTGAACGCGTTCCATAAGATCCCGTTCAGGAACGCCGTGCGGTAGGAGCTGGTGAGATCGAAGATGACGCCGGAAAACCACCCGCCGAACGCCATGCCGAAGATCGTCGCGGAAACGACGAGGCCGATCACGGCGCCGGCCTGGCGCGGCGGCAACAGTTCGCGGCAGATGACCGCGTACATCGGCACGATCCCGCCCTGAAACAGGCCAAATATTCCCGAGACGACGAAGAGCGACGTCAGTCCATTGAAATAGAGATAGAGCATGAGCGCCACGCCTTGCATGAAGGAGCCGATCATGAGCGTCGCCGCGCCGCCAATCGCGTCGGCGACGATTCCGGAGCCGATGCGCGATACGATGCCGAGCAACATCATGAGCGAAAGCATTTCGGCGCCGCGCGCGACGCCGTAGCCGAGGTCGCCGCAATAGGCGACGAGATGAACCTGCGGCATCGACATCGCCACACAGCAGGAAAAGCCGGCGAGAACCAACAGAACCAGCAACAGTCGCGGCGATATTCCAACATCGGCGCGCGCCGCCCGGGTCGCCTCCTCGGCATCGTCGAATGCCGCGGCCGATGGTCGCCGGCGCATCAGAGAAGCCAAAGGCAAGACTGTCGCAGCGATGATGAGCCCGATGCCGGCATAAGTCGCCCGCCAGCCGATGAGCGGCATCGTCAGGCTCATGAGCAACGGCCAGACCGTGCCCGCGAGGTAATTGCCGGACGCCACAATGACCACCGCGAGCCCGCGCCGCTTGACGAACCAGTGCGAAATATCCGCCATCATCGGCCCGAATCCGGTCCCCGCGCCGACGCCGATCAGCACGTGGGCCGCTGAAAACACGAAGAGGTTGGGCGCGTAACCGGCCAGAACAAAGCCGATGCCAAGGCTCGCGCCGCTGATCGCCATGGGAACGGCGATGCCGCCGCGATCCGTCATTCGCCCCAACGCGATCGTCGCGAAGGCGAGCGTGCACATCATCACGGTGTAAGGTAGCGAGGCCGCCGATCGGTCGACGCCGAATTCAAGCTGCGCCTGCGGCAAGACCACGATGACCGCCCACATGCCCGCCCCGACCAACGTCGAGATCATGAGCGACAAGGCGAGCCGGGCAAAGGCATAGGGGCCGTCGGACGCATAGCGGTCGGGATGCTTGAGTGGTACAGGCGGAAACAGCGTCATCACGCGAACTTGCGACGCGCCGCCGCCGATGGCAAGGAGCGGCAGCGCGACCTCGTCGCCTCGAAACTCGCGCGCTCCAGGCGACGCTTGCGCCAATCCGTGCCTCCCAAACGGCTTTTCACGCGCCCTGATCGCGGAAGCGCCGCAATTGCCGCGAACGGCGGTATTGGTGTAGGTTTGCTTTTTTAAGGCGCAGCGAAGCAAAAAGCACCGCGCCCGGGGGACTGCCGTGACGAAGCCTCTAACGCCGCTCTTGGATCAGATTGGCTCGCCGGCCGATTTACGCAAGCTGAGCCCGGGCGACCTCGCCAAGGTCGCCGACGAATTGCGCGCCGAGACGATCAGCGCGGTTTCGGTGACCGGCGGGCATCTCGGCGCAGGGCTCGGCGTCATCGAACTGACGGTGGCGCTGCACTATATTTTCGACACGCCCGCCGACCGCATCGTCTGGGACGTCGGCCACCAAGCCTACCCCCACAAGATTCTGACTGGACGGCGCGACCGAATCCGCACGCTCAGGCAGGGCGGAGGCCTGAGCGGCTTCGCCAAGCGCTCGGAAAGCGAATACGATACGTTCGGAGCGGGCCATTCCTCGACTTCGATCTCCGCCGCCCTTGGCATGGCCGTCGCGCGCGACCTGTCGCACGCCAACAACCATGTTGTCGCGGTCATCGGCGACGGGGCGATGTCGGCGGGAATGGCCTACGAAGCGATGAACAACGCCGGCGCCCTCGGCTCGCGGCTCATCGTCATCCTCAACGACAACAACATGTCGATCGCCCCGCCGACCGGCGCGATGTCGGCGTATCTGGCGCGCCTCGTCTCGGGCCGCGCCTATCGCTCGCTGCGCGACGTCGCCAAGCACCTGGCGCGCCGCCTGCCGAGGTTTTTCTACGACAAGGCCAAGCGTACGGAGGAATACGGCCGCGGCTTCTGGACCGGCGGCACCTTGTTCGAGGAGCTCGGCTTCTATTACGTCGGACCGATCGACGGCCACAATCTCGCCCATCTGCTGCCGGTCTTGAAGAACGTGCGCGACATGCAAAACGGGCCGGCGCTCGTGCATGTGGTGACCAAGAAGGGCAAGGGCTACCCGCCCGCCGAGGCGGCCGACGACAAGTATCACGGCGTGTCCGCGTTCGACGTCATCACCGGCGTCCAGGCCAAGCCGAAGACCAGCGCGCCCTCCTATACGAGAGTCTTCGCCGACGCGCTGATCGACGGGGCGCGGCGAGACGACAAAATCGTCGCCATCACCGCCGCGATGCCCGAAGGCACCGGGCTCGACCGCATGAAGGGCGTCTTTCCCGAGCGCGTGTTCGACGTCGGCATCGCCGAGCAGCACGCGGTCACCTTCGCGGCCGGGCTGGCGACACAAGGCTATAAGCCGTTCTGCGCGATCTATTCGACCTTCCTGCAGCGCGGCTACGACCAGGTCGTGCACGATGTGGCGATCCAGAAGCTGCCAGTCCGCTTTGCGATCGACCGCGCGGGGCTGGTCGGCGCCGACGGCCCGACCCATGCCGGCGCTTTCGATATCGCGTATCTCGCCTGCCTGCCGAACATGACGGTGATGGCGGCGGCCGATGAGGCCGAGCTCGTCCACATGGTCGCGACCGCAGCCGCTTTCGACTCAGGCCCGATCGCCTTGCGCTACCCGCGCGGCGAGGGGGTCGGCGTCGAGCTGCCGCAGCGCGGCGAGCCGCTGCCGATCGGCAAGGGCCGGATCTTACGCGAGGGCTCGCGGATCGCGATCCTGTCGCTCGGGCCGCGGCTTGCCGAGGCCTTGAAGGCGGCCGACGAACTGGCGGCGCGGGGCTTATCGACCACGGTCGCCGACGCGCGCTTCGCCAAGCCCCTCGACCGCGAACTCATCCTCAACCTCGCCGCCGGCCACGAACTCCTCATCACGATCGAGGAAGGCTCGGTCGGTGGTTTCGGGGCGCATGTGATGACCTGCCTGAGCGAAGCGGGCGCGCTCGACACCGGGCTCAAGGTGCGGACGATGACGCTACCGGATAGATTCCTCGATCACGACAAGCCCGAGCGCATGTATGCCGCCGCCGGGCTCGACGCGAAGGGCATCGTCGCCAAGGCGTTGGCGGCGCTCGGCGCGATCGACCGGAAGGCTTCGAGCCTCATCGCATGAGCCCCCCGCCATCCGGCGGCGAGAACGAAGAGCCCCGGACCGGCGGACGCGGCAATTTCGCCGCCATCATCGCCGTGATCGTGCTCGTGATCCTGGGCTACTGGGCGTTCAATTTTCTGGATCAACAGCGCAAGCTGCAGAATTGCCTGGATTCGGGGCGGCGCGACTGCGGGCAAGTGGTCAATCCGCAACGATGAGGCGCCGATTCGACGCCTTCGTCGCGCGGTTCGCCATGACCTCCATGCCCATCGAATGACGCAGACGCTCACGCAAACGAACAAGGAGCGACAAAATGGACGCCAACTTGACAAAGGTCGCCCAAACCTGCCTCGACGGCGCGGAAGCCAACATGATGACCTTCCCGCAGATCGTCCAGACGCTGATGAAGGAAGGCTTCGAAGGCTACGCCATCGACTTCCGCCGAGCCACGGCGACCTACTATCTCACTGGCGGCGACAGCGTCGAACTGCCGACCCACCGCGCCGAGACGCCGATCGCTGCCGCTTTTGACGTCGGCTCGGTCCGGGCCGCTATCCGGGAAGCGCAACAGCTAGTCTCGGGCTACACCTACGCGGGATTCTGCAGGAAGGTCATGGCGGCCGGCTGCGCCGGTTACATTGTATCGTTCCTCGGACGCCGCGCTCTTTACTTCGGCCGCACCGCCGAGACCCACGTCGAGCTCTTTCCGCCGCAACCTTGATCGCGTCCGCCCAACCATCGCCGGCTCTTCGCAAGACGGGCCTGACAAGGCCGCGCGACTCGGCGCTCGGGCGATTGACTTCCCGTGCCCCTCGCGGCATAAGCCGCGACCTGAAGCGGCGCGAGAGCGCCGCGCTGATTTTGTCCGTCTCGCTGCTCGACCTCGATGGCCGCAGCAGCGGAGCTGGATTCTGGCGTTGCAATCGTGCGGCGTTTCGACTTTCGCCGGCAATCGCATTCGGAGACTGAATCGTGAAGCGGACTTACCAACCGAGCAAGCTCGTGCGCAAGCGCCGTCACGGCTTTCGCGCCCGCATGGCGACGGTCGGCGGCCGCAAGGTCTTGAATGTGCGCCGCGCCCAAGGCCGCAAGAAGCTCTCCGCCTGATCCGACGGCCGCTGCGCGGCCGCCACACACTTTACCCATTCGTCTCGTGCCCAGGACGTCGCGGAATGGAGCCTTAACTCCTTGCACGAGGATGGAAGGCCGGCGCCCGCCGGCGAACCTCTGGGCCGCCTGACCAAGCGCGCCGAATTTCAGCGCGTCTCGCGCGGCGGGCGCGTATCGGTCGAGAGCTTCACTCTGCAGTCCCGCCGGCGCGAAGGAACAGGGCGGGAGGCGTTCGCCGCCCGCGTCGGACTGACCGTGACCAAGAGCGTCGGCGGCGCGGTCGAGCGCAATCGCATCCGCAGGCGTTTGAAAGAGGCGTTGCGCGCCGCAGCGCCCCTTGAGACGGAGAGCGATCACGATTACGTGCTGATGGCTCGGCGCGAGGCGCTGGGGCGCCGCTTCGCCGCTCTTGTCAAGGATGTTCGCGACGCGTTCGGCGCCGCTCGGCGCGGCGAAGCGGACCGTCGCCGGCGGCGGTCGGCCCATCTGACGCCAAAGGGCAAAGACAGACGAACATGAACACAGAGGATACGAGGAACCTCTTTCTTGCGATCGCGCTGTCGGTCCTGGTGATGGCCGCCTGGCAGTATTTCTACGCCGGTCCTCTGTACCAGCGTGAGCATCAGGCGCAGCTCCAGGCCAACAATCCGGTTCCGAAAAGCGAAGCCCAGTCGCCCGCGGCGCCGGGCGCGCCGCTTCCCGCGACCGTTTTGCCGCTCGGCGCGCCTGCCGCAGCGACGGCCTCCGAGACGGTCAGTCAGGTTTTGGCGGCGAGCCCGCGCGTCGTCATCGACACGCCGAGCCTCGGCGGCTCGATCGACCTCAAGGGCGGCAAGATCGACGATCTCGTGCTCAAGGACTACCACGAGACGATCAGCAAACAGAGCCCGCTGATCCGGCTCTTCTCGCCGCCCGGCGCGCCCGACGCCTATTGGGCGGAGACCGGGTTCGTGAGCCCCGGGGCCGCCAAGACCCCCAATCTCGAGAGCGATTGGACCGCCGACGCCAAAACGCTGACCTCCGAGCGCCCCGTGACGCTGACTTGGGACAACAGCGCGGGCCTTGTCTTCAAGCGCGTCATCGCCGTCGACGACAAATATATGTTCACGATCACCGATTCGGTCGCCAATTCGGGCGGCGCGCCCGCGACGGTGCAGCCTTTCGCGCTCATCCTGCGCCACGGCAAGCCCAACGTCGCCGGATATTCGGTGCTCCATGAGGGCTTTGTCGGCGTGATCGGCGACGGCGGAGTGCAGGAAGTCACGTACGCTGGGATCGAAAAGGATACCGGCAAGGTCCGCGCCTTCAAGGGCGATGGCGGCTGGCTCGGCTTCACCGACAAGTACTGGGGCTCGGCGGTCATTCCAGAGCAGACCGCCCCGATCGACGCGCGCTTTTCCGCCAGCGGGAGCGTACAGCCGGAGGACTATCAGGCCGATTTCCTCGGGGCGGAACAAACGGTCGCGCCCGGGGCCGCGTTCGAGACGACGACCCGACTCTTCGCCGGCGCCAAAGAGGTCAGCACCATCGACAATTACGCGTCGAGGCTCGGCATCAAGAAGTTCGATCTGATGATCGACTGGGGCTGGTTCTACTTCATCACCAAACCGCTGTTCCTGCTTATCGATGCGATCTACCGGTGGGTCGGCAATTTTGGCGTCGCCATTCTCATCGTGACCGTCCTCGTCAAGCTCGCCTTCTTCCCGCTCGCCAATCGCTCCTACCAGTCGATGGCGAAGATGAAGAAGATCCAGCCGCAAATCGCGGCGTTGAAGGATCTCTATCCTGACGATCGCGCCAAGCAGCAGCAAGAGCAGATGGAGCTGTTCAAGCGCGAGGGGGTCAATCCGGTCTCCGGCTGTCTGCCGATGGTGATCCAGATCCCTGTATTCTTCGCGCTCTACAAGGTCATTTTCATCACCATCGAGATGCGGCACGCGCCGTTCTTCGGCTGGATCAGGGATCTTTCCGCGCCCGATCCGACCAACGTGTTCACGCTGTTCGGCCTGGTCCCGTGGGAGCCGACCGCCGTGCCGATCTTTGGCCATTTCCTCGCGCTCGGCGTCTGGCCGCTCATCATGGGCGTGTCGATGTTCTTCCAGATGAAGATGAACCCCGAGCCGACCGATCCGGTTCAGAAGTCGATGTTCGCCTGGATGCCGGTCATCTTCACCTTCATGCTCGGCACGTTCCCGGCTGGACTCGTCATCTACTGGACCTGGAACAATACGCTGACCGTGATCCAGCAGTACTACATCATGACCAAGGCGGGCGTAAAGGTCGAGCTTTGGGACAATCTGTTCAAACTGTTCAAACTGTTCGCCAGGACGCCGGCGAAGACCCCGAGCGCATGAGCGACGCCGCAGCCGCGGCCGACTGGGCGGAGGCCGGGCGCAAACTGTTCGCGGGCCGTTGCGAGTTTATCTTCGCGGCCGCCCGCTCGGACGGCCTGCCGCCGATCGGCGCACCGGAGGTGGCCTTCGCCGGGCGCTCGAATGTCGGCAAGTCTTCCCTCGTCAACGCGTTGACCGGCCGCTCGGGCCTCGCGCGCACGTCGCGCACGCCCGGGCGCACGCAGGAGCTCATCTTCTTCGATCTTCATGGGCAAGCGACGCTCGTCGACATGCCAGGCTACGGCTATGCCGCGGCATCCAAAGAGAAAGCCGCCGCGTGGGGCGGCCTCGCGCGCGACTATCTGCGCGGCCGGCCCACGTTGTTGCGCGTGTTCGTGCTCGTCGACGGCCACCATGGCCTGAAAGAGAGCGACCAGGAGACGATGCGCCTGCTCGACGCCGCCGCGGTCTCTTACGCGATCGTGCTGACGAAGGGCGACGAAGTGAAGGCCGCCGACAGGAGCGCACGAATCGCGGCGACGCTGGATGCCTTACGCAAGCGCGTCGCCGCTTACCCCGAAGTCATGTTCACCTCCGCCCGCACCGGCGAGGGAATCGCGGATTTGCGCGCCCATATCGCCCGCCTCCTCGCGGAGCGGCGCGCTGAGCGAACGGCAAGCGCAGGTTGACCGCACGCTGCGTCCGTTGCGATGGTCGCGCCGTGACGAACCACTACAATTCCTTCGCTGGCGGCGACGTCGGCCGCATCGAGGCGCTCAGCGACGGCATTTTCGCGTTTGCCGCCACGGTGCTGGTGCTCGATTTCCGCACCCCCGACGCCGCCGACATCCATTCGGAGGCTGAATTGCTCGGCGCGCTCGCGGCCTCGTCGCACAGGCTCTTGCCCTGGCTTCTCAGCCTGTTGACGCTTGGCATCTTCTGGGTCGCGCAACAGACGCAGCTCAGCCAACTCGCGCGCTCGAACCGCGACCTGACCTGGCTGCACCTGACGTTTCTCGCGATCATCACCGTCTTGCCGTTCACGACCCGGCTGCTCGCTGACTTCTTCGCCTACCGCTCGGCTTTTCTCATCTATTGGGCCAACCTTTTCATTCTCGGCATAGCCGTCTACGCCACTTGGGCCTACGCCGAACGGGCGAAACTCATTCGTGACGACGCGCCCGCGGAGCTGTCGGACGCCTTCCGGAGGCGGGTCATCATCGCTCAATCGCTCTACGCGGTGGGCGCGCTCGTCGGCCTCCTGAACGTGCCGCTCGGGCTCGCACTGATCATTCTCATCCAGCTCAACTACGCCATCGCGCCGAGGCTGCCGGTTCTCTCGCGGCTTTGAGCGGGACGGCGCGCGCTCCCCTCTCCCGATGGGAGAGGGGCCGGGGGTGAGCGACTGTCTTGGATGTCAAGGTCGATTTGCGAGGTTTGAGCGTGTCTGCGTCC
>Ga0116217_10000956_pt1 | contig 28940 bp, 23 predicted proteins | sample Sb_taG_6_FD_89697 | JGI IMG/M metagenome (GOLD analysis project Ga0116217, IMG submission 89697) | Peat soil microbial communities from Weissenstadt, Germany - Sb_50d_4_PS metaG | ecosystem: Environmental > Terrestrial > Soil > Wetlands > Peat | place: Germany: Weissenstadt | collected 2010-09-21 | reverse complement strand
GAGCCCGCTACACGCAGAGTTTCTGGGTCCTGGGCACCACCAGCATCCTCAGCGTGCTGCTCATGGGGGGCCTGCTCCGCTTCTTCTACCATTGGGTCTTCCACCCGGTTCGCGACCTGATGCAGGGCGTCGCGTGCGTGGCGCAGGGGAACTTTGAGCACGGCATCGAGGTCAAGAGCGGCGACGAAATGCAAGAGTTGGCGGTCGCCTTCAACGACATGACCGGCCGGCTGCGCGAGATCTATCGCAGCCTGGCGCAGCAGGTCAACGAGCGCAGCCGGCAACTGGTGCGCTCCGAGCGCCTGGCCAGCGTCGGCTTCCTGGCGGCCGGCGTGGCTCACGAAATCAACAACCCGCTGGCGAGCATCGCCTTTTGCAGCGAGGCCCTGGAGGCACGCCTGGCCGAAATCCTCGCCCAGGGGCGCGGCATGACCGGGGCCGGCCGCACCGATTCCGAGGTCATCTTCAAGTACCTCAAAATGATTCAGGAGGAGGCGTTCCGCTGCAAGGAGATCACGCAGAAGCTCCTGGAGTTCAGCCGCGGCGGCGAGCGCCGCCGCGAGCCGACCGACCTGGGTGAACTGATCCAGTCGGTGCTGGACGTGACGAAGCACTTGCAAAATCACAAGGGGAAGCGCATTGTGTTCGAGCCTCCGGGGCGGGTGACGGCCTGGGTCAACTCGCAGGAGGTCAAGTCGGTGGTGCTGAACCTGGTGGTCAACGCCCTGGACAGCATGGAGGAGGGCGGCACGCTGACGATCGGCCTGCGGCCGCACGACGGCATGGCGGAAATGACCTTCCTGGACACCGGCTGCGGCATGACCGCGGAAATCTTGGAGAACATCTTCGAGCCGTTCTTCACGCGCAGCCGCACCGGCAAGGGCACCGGACTCGGCCTGACGCTCAGCCACCGCATCGTCACCGGCCACGGCGGCGAGATCGAGGCGAAGAGCGCCGGGCCCAACCAGGGCAGCACGTTCACGGTGCGCCTGCCGCTGCGGGCGCCCGCGGAGGACCACGGGTCGGGCGCCAAGGAAGACGCCGACGTCGGCACCCCGGAGTCGCTGTTCCGCAAGCGGAGCGCCGCATGATCGCGATTTATCGGTTCGCGATTCGATTTATCGGTTCGCGAAACGATAAATCGATAAGGAGGAGAGCTTGGCCACACCGTCGCACCACAGCTTGCGCGTCCTGTTCGTTGACGACGAGAAGTCGTTGCAGGAGTTCATGCGCTCCGAGCTGCCGCGGCTAGGGCACGAGGTCACGGTCTGCCCCGACGGGCGGGCCGCCCTCAAGGTGCTGGAAAAGAACACCTTCGACGCGGCCATCCTCGACCTGCGCATGCCCGGCCTGACCGGCATCGAGGTGCTGGAGCACCTCAAGGGGGTGTCGCCGGACACCGAGGCCATCGTCATGACCGGCCACGCCAGCACCGACACTGCCATCCAGGCCATGCGCCTCGGGGCCTTCGACTACATCACCAAGCCGTGCAAGCTGGCCGAGATCGAAGCCATCCTCGCCAAGGTGGCCGAGAAACGCACTCTCAAGCACCAGAACCTCGCCCTTCAGACCCGGGTACAGGCGATTGAAGGGCCGACGGTCCTGGTCGGCAACTCGGTGCCGATGGCCGGCGTGCAGCGGCTGATCGCCACGGTGGCCCCGACCGACTCGGTGGCGCTCATCCTGGGGGAGACCGGCACCGGCAAGGAGTTGGCGGCCCGCGCCCTGTGGCAGCAGAGCAAGCGCGCCGACATGCCGTTCGTGCCGATCAACTGCGGGGCCCTGTCGCAGAACCTGGTCGAGAGCGAGCTGTTCGGCCACCGCAAGGGGGCGTTCACCGGCGCCGACCGCGACCACAAGGGCCTCTTCGAGGTCGCCAACGGCGGCACCGTCTTCCTCGACGAGCTGGGCGAGCTGGACAGGAACATTCAGGTGAAGCTGCTGCGCTTCCTCGAGGCAGGCGAGATCCGCCGGCTGGGCGACACGGAGCCGTTCCACGTCGATGCCCGCGTGCTGTGCGCCACCAACCGCGACTTGCAGAAGATGATCCAGGAAGAAGAATTTCGCGAGGATCTTTATTATCGTCTGAACACGTTCGAGATTCGTCTGCCGGCGCTGCGCGAGCGCCGCTCGGACATCCCCGACCTGGCGCGGCACCTCCTCAGCCGGGCGGCACGGCGGCCCATCGACCAGGTCGCCGACCTGCTGACGCCGGAGACGATCGACGCCCTGCTGGAGCACGACTGGCCGGGGAACGTCCGTGAGCTGGCCAACGTGATGGAGCACGCCTACATCATCTCGGGCGGCCAGCCGATCACGCCGGAGCACCTGCCGCGCAGCGTCCGTGCGCAGCCGCCGGGCCGGGCGACAATCAGCCTGACCGCGGCCAAAGGGGAAGCGGCGGCGCCCGTAGCGGCCCGGACGCTGGAAGAGATCGAGATGGAGCACATCCTCCGCGTGCTCGACAAGCACAAGGGGAGCAAGCCGGCGGCCGCGGCCGAGTTGGGAATCAGCCTCAAGACGCTGTACAACAAGTTGGCCAAGCTCGAAGAGCAGCGCAAGGCGGCGGGATGACGCCGCTTGCGGCTTCGCACGGCCGGTACACTACCCGGATTACCACCTTTGTCACCGAATCACCGGCCTCGCGGTCGTAAGGGCTGACCTTGATGGACCTGAACATGCACCTCGCCCGGGCGCAGACCCGGAGGCAGTTCCTTAAGAACACCGGCCTGGGCGCCATCGCCCTCGCCACGCTCCTCCAGCGCGACGGCAGCGCCGCCCCGGCGGGCGGCGCCAACCCGATGGCGCCGAAGCCGCCGCACTTCGCCCCCAGGGCGAAAAGCGTCATCTACCTGCACATGTCCGGCGCCCCGCCGCAGCACGACCTCTTCGACTACAAGCCGGAGCTGGTCAAGAACCACCTGAAGCCGTGCCCCGACTACCTCCTGAAGAACCAGCGCTTCGCCTTCATCAAGGGCACGCCGAAGCTGCTCGGCTCGCCGTGGAAGTTCAAGCAATACGGCAAGTCGGGCGCCTGGGTCAGCGAACTGCTGCCCGGGTTCAGTCGCCACGTCGATGACGTCGCCTTCATCAAGTCGATGTGGACCGACCAGTTCAACCACGCCCCGGCCGAGCTGTTCCTCTACACCGGCTCGCCGCGCAACGGCGGGGCGTCGATGGGCTCGTGGATCACCTGGGGACTCGGCTCCGAAAGCCAGGAATTGCCCGGCTTCGTCGTCCTCATCTCCGGCGGCACCGACCCCACCGGCGGCAAGGCGCTGTGGAGCACCGGCTTCCTGCCCACCGTCTACCAGGGCGTCCAGTGCCGCACCTCCGGCGAGCCGATCCTCTACGTCAACGACCCCAAGGGCATGGGCCGCGACGTGCGCCGCCGCAGCCTCGACGCCCTCAAGCAGCTCAACGAGCTGGAGTTGAAGGAGTACGGCGACCCCGAAACGCTGACCCGCATCGAGCAGTACGAGCTAGCTTACCGCATGCAGCTCGCGGTGCCCGCCGTCATGGACGTCAAGCAGGAGACGCAGAAGACCCTCGAAATGTACGGGGCGCAGCCCGGGGCCGCGTCGTTCGCCAACAACTGCCTGCTCGCCCGCCGACTCGTGGAGCGGGGCGTGCGCTACGTGCAGCTCTTCGACTGGGGTTGGGACTGCCACGGCACCGGCGCCGGCGACGACATCGTCAACCACCTGCCGCAGAAGTGCAAGGAGATCGACCGGCCCATCGCGGCGCTCCTGCGCGACCTGAAGGCGCGCGGGCTGTTCGACGAGACGCTGGTGATCTGGGGCGGCGAGTTCGGGCGCACGTCGATGAACGAGGCACGCGGCGGCTCGACCTTCCTCGGCCGCGACCATCACCCGCACTGCTTCACCATCTGGATGGCCGGGGCGGGCGTCAAGCCGGGCACCGTGTTCGGCGCCACCGACGAACTGGGTTACTTCATCAGTGAAGGCAAGACCGGCATCCACGACCTGCAGGCGACCATCCTGCACCTGCTCGGCCTGGACGCCACCCGGCTGCGCTTTCCGTTCCAGGGGCTGGAAAACCGGCTCATCGGCCCCGAAGACGGCCCGAGCGTCGTGAAGGAAGTGCTGGCGTAACCGACAGCCCCTCGCCGTCCTGTTAGAAACTGTAACAACAATGTCTTAGCCGCTTGCGGCTTCGCAATCGTTCCTGCGAAGCCGCAAGCGGCAAGAGGGGTGTTGATACCGTTTCTTAGTGGCTCTCACCGACAAGTCCGCGTCCCCTGCTTGGCGGGTGGGTTCGGCGTCCGTATACTGCTTAAGTAGCTGCGAACGGCCCCGGCGGCTTCCGGGGCACCGCCGCCTCCTACCCACCGCGCCCACTGAGCCGCCCGCCGTCCCTCCCGCCTGACCCTGTTCATGCCCCGCTCCCGAGGTCCCGGATGAAAAGGCGACTGCTATTCCTGTTGGCTTGCCTCCCCGGGTTAGCTCTGCCGGCCGTCATCGCCGCGCCGGCTCCCTCCGAACGGCCCCGCTTCGACTGGCCGCAGTGGCGCGGCCCCGACCGCAGCGACGTCTCCAGGGAAACGGGACTGCTCAAGGACTGGCCCTCGGAAGGCCCCAAGCTGCTGTGGACCTACGAGGACGCGGGGGCCGGCTTCTCGGGTCCCTCCGTCGTCGGCGACCGCTCCTTCTCGATGGGCGCCGATGCCCAGGCTGAATATGTCTTCTGCCTCGACGTCAAGAATGGTACGAAGCTCTGGTCGGTCCTGGTCGGCCCGCGCCTCGAAAACAACTGGGGCGACGGCCCGCGCAGTACCCCGACCGTGGACGGCAACCGCGTCTACGCTCTCGGCGGCAAGGGCAACATCGTCTGCCTGGAGCTGGCCAACGGCAACAAGGTGTGGGAGAAGAGCCTGGTCAAGGATCTCAGCGGCAATGTTCCCGGCTGGGGATATTGCGAGTCGCCGCTGGTGGACGGGGACAAGGTCGTCGTCACCCCCGGCGGCGGCAAGGGGGCCATCGCCGCCCTGGACAAGAAAAGCGGCGACGTGCTCTGGCAGAGCAAGGGGTTCACCGACGGCGCCCAGTACTCCTCGCTGGTCATCAGCAACGCGGCCGGGATCAAGCAGTACGTGCAGATGACCGCGACAAGCGTGGCCGGCGTGGCCGCGGACGACGGCCGGTTACTGTGGCGTCACGAGTGCGGTAACCCGGTGGCCGCCGTACCGACCCCCATCGTGCAGGACGACCTCGTCTACTCCATGTCGGGCTACGGCGCCGGCTGCCGACTCGTCAAGGTGATGCCCAAGGGCGACGGCAAGCAGAAGGAAGAAGAGGTATACGCCAACAAGGCCATGAGCAATCACCACGGCGGCGTCGTCAAGGTCGGCGACTACCTTTACGGCTATTCCGACAACGGCGATTGGATGTGTCAGGAATTCAAGACCGGCAAGGTCGCCTGGAAAGAACGGAAGCTCGGCAAGGGCTGCCTGACCTGCGCCGACGACCGCCTTTACCTCTGCTCCGAGGACGACGGCACCTGCGTGCTGATCGAGCCGTCGCCGGACGGCTGGAAGGAGCACGGCCGGTTCAAGATCCCGCAGCAGACGAAACTGAAACGGAAGTCCGGCCACATCTGGACGCACCCGGTGGTCGCCAACGGCCGGCTCTTCCTGCGCGACCAAGAGCTGATCTTCGCTTTCGATGTAAGGGCGGCGGGGAGCGGGCAGTAACACTCCTGGCGGCCCAGACCGGCATTCCCCCAACCTTCGGGCTGGGGGCGGATTGAAACGGATTGAAACAGGTGATCGATGAAGACCCGAGCGCTGCTCGCGTTGGCCGGGTGCCTGCTGGCACTTTCGACCCGCGCCGACGACTGGCCGCAGTTCCGCGGCCCCAACCGCGACAACGCGTCGAAGGAGACGGGGTTGCTCAAGGCGTGGCCGGAGGCCGGGCCGAAGCTGCTGTGGACCTACAAGGACGCGGGGACCGGCTACTCCGGGCCGGCCATCGTTGGCGACACGCTCTACACGATGGGCGCTCGCGGTGACGACGAATTCCTCATCGCCCTCGATCTGACGAAGACTCCGCCGGTGCAGAAGTGGGCGGAAAAGATCGGGCCGACGTTCACCACGAAGGGCAACATCTGGAACAAGGGCCCCAGTTCCTCGCCGACCGTTGCCAATGGTTACGTTTATGCCCTCGGCGGGTTCGGCGACCTCATTTGTGTCACCACCGACGGCAAGTTCATCTGGCGCGTGGCCCTGGTCAAGGACCTCAAGGGCGAAATCAATCCGATCCAAAACACACCCGGAACCCTGGCTTGGGGCTACGCGGGCTCACCGCTGGTGGACGGCGACAAGCTCATCTGCGTGCCGGGGGGGCCAAACGGGACCGTCGCAGCGCTGGATGCCAAGAAGGGCAACGTCGTCTGGCGCAGCGTGATGTTCACTGAGCAAGCGACCTACACCTCGCCTGTGATGGCGACCCTCGGCGGCATTAAGCAGTACATCGTCATGGTGCAGGACGGTGTCGCAGGCATCGACGCCGATGGCAATCTCCTCTGGAGATATCAACGCTCGAATCCTTACGATGAAATTCTCGCTTCGACTCCGGTTGTCAAGGATGATCTCGTCTTCATTTCCGGTGTCAAGGGTGGCACCGAGCTCCTCAAAGTTACTGCTGCCGCTGGGAAATTCAAGGCCGAGCAGGTGTTCAAAGATCGGAGATTGGAGAATTTCGTCGGCGGGACGGCACTTGTCGGCGACACCATTTATGGCTGCTCCGGCATGGGGCGTTCCGAATGGTTCGCCTTCGATTTGAAGAAACAGAAGCTCGCCTGGCGCAAGGCCGATACGGACGTCCCCCAGGGCGCCGTGACCGCTGCCGATGGGAAGTTGTACCTTCTGGACGAGAAGGGCGATGTTGGCCTGGCCGAAGCTTCGCCCAAGGAGTGGAACCTCATCAGCCACTTCACCCTGCCGGAAGAGTCGAAACTGCGCCTGCCGAGCAGCCGGGTCTGGACAGTCCCGGTCGTCGCCGACGGCAAGCTGTATCTGCGCGATCAGGAGTTGCTTTTCTGCTATCAGGTGAAGTGAGCTGCCGCTTGCGGCTTAGCGTTCGCACCATCCCCGATGGCGCGAACGCTAAGCCGCAAGCGGCACGGAGGCGCCGCGGATGCGACTCACGACGGTGCAGAGCGGTCGCCTCGACGACCTTCTCGCCGAAACCCTACCCCGCAACCGCTTCTACGCCGCCCGCTACGCCCGCCTCGATCCGCATGACTTCGCCCGCCTGCCGCTGACGACGAAGGCCGACCTTTTCGCCGACCAGGCGGCGAACCCGCCGTACGGCACCGTGCTGACCTACCCGCGTGAGCGCTACTGCCGGCTGCACCAGACCTCCGGCACCTCGGGCCAGCCCCTGCGCTGGCTGGACACCGCCGAAAGTTGGGACTGGATGCTGAGTTGCTGGGAGCAGATGTTTGCCGTGATCGGGCTGCGGCCGGAGGATCGGCTGTTCTTTCCGTTCTCGTTCGGCCCATTCCTCGGCTTCTGGACGGCGTTCGAGGCGGCGGCCCGGGCGGGGTACTTCTGCCTGCCGGCCGGCGGCATGAGCAGCGGCGCCCGCCTCCGCCTGCTGCTCGACAACGAAGCGACCGTGGTCTTTTGCACGCCCACCTACGCCCTCCGCCTGGCGGAGGTGGCCCGCGACGAGGGCATTGACCTGCCGTCGTCGCCGGTGCGTGCGGTCATCGTGGCCGGCGAGCCGGGCGGCAGCATCCCCACGACGCGCGGCCTGATCGAGCGCGGCTGGGGCGCGCGCGTCTTCGACCACGGCGGCATGACCGAGGTCGGCCCGATGGCCATCGAGTGCCCGGCCAACCCCGCCGGGCTGCACGTTCTGGAGGACGACTACGTCGCGGAGGTGATCGACCCCGGCAGCGGAGAGCCGGTCGCGCCGGGGCAGACGGGCGAGCTGGTGCTGACCAACCTCGGCCGGCGGGGCAGTCCGCTGCTGCGCTACCGCACCGGCGACGTGGTGCGCCTCGACCCGAGGCCCTGCCCCTGCGGCAGCCGCTTCGCTCGCCTGGACGGTGGCATCCTCGGCCGCTGCGATGATATGATTCACCTTCGCGGCAACAACGTCTATCCCAGTGCCCTGGAAGCGTTGCTGCGGCGCTTCCCCGACGTGGCGGAGTACCGCGTCGAGGTCGATCAGTCGGCGGCGTTGCCGAGCCTGCGGATCGAGGTGGAGCCGACGTCGGCCGGCGCGGACGACCTGCTCGACCGCCTCGACCGGGCCATCCGCGACGAGTTCCTGTTCCGGGCCGAGCTGCGCCGCGTGCCGCCGGGCAGTCTCCCTCGTTATGAGATGAAATCGCGGCGGTTCGTCCGCAAGACCTGAGCCACCCGGGCATAAAGGCACAAAAGAAGACACCGCAAGGAGAGACGCATGCGCTATCCCCCCCGAACGCTTCCGCCCCGTGGTCTGCTGTTCTTGCTCTGTGCCGCGCTGGCCGGCGCGCCCGGCTGCTCGGGCCCGCCCGCCCCAGTGGTGGAGCCGGCGCCCAAGGCGACGCCCAAGGAGGAACCGAAGGTCACACTCAAGGAGGCGCCGAAAGAGCCGGCGCCCGAAACGCCAAAGCCGACGCCGAAAGAGTCGCCGAAAGAGCCGATCGCCGTGGCGCCGAAGCTCGTCGTCAACCCGCTCGACTGGCCGGAGATGCGCGGGCCCGAACAGAACGGTGTCGCGCGCGACAAGAACCTGCCCGACAGCTTCTCCCCCGACCCGAACGACAAGGACGGCAACCTCATCTGGAAGCAGCCCTTCGGCGGCCGCTCCACCCCTGTCGTCATGAACGGCCGGGTGTTCGTCATCAACCCCACGACCGAGGGCGTCAGCGCGGAAGAGCGCTTGCACCTGGAAGAGCGGGTCATGTGCTTCGACGCCGACAACGGCAAGGTGCTCTGGGAACACAAGTTCCCCATCTTCCACACCGACATCGTCGCCGCCCGTGTCGGCTGGACGAGCGTCGTCGGCGACCCCGAGACGGACAACGTCTACGCCCACGGCGTGCAGGGGCTGCTGTTCTGCTTCGAGGGCAAGACGGGCAAGGTGTTGTGGCAGAAGTCGCTGACCGAGGAGTACGGCCGGGTGTCCGGCTACGGCGGCCGCGTGACTAGCCCCATCATCGATGGCGATTTGCTCATCCTTGGCATGATCAACTCCAACTGGGGCGAATACGCCCGCGGCGGCAACCGCTTCGTGGCCTTCGACAAGAAGACCGGCGACATCGTCTGGTGGTCGGAGACCGGCCTGCCGGTGAAGTTCACCTACGCCTCGGTGCCGGTGGTCGCGGTCATCAACGGCGAGCGACTGCTCATCAGCGGCGGCGGCGACGGCGCCGTCCACGCCTTCCAGGTCCGCACCGGCAAGAAGGTGTGGAGCTACCTCTTCAGTACCGGCGGCATCAACCCGGCGCCCGTCGTGGATGGTAATTATGTCTACAGCAGCCACGGCGACGAGAACCTCGAGGGCGGCAAGCGCGGTATGCTCGTTTGCCTCGACGCCTCCAAGGTGACCGACGGCAAACCCGAGTTGGTGTGGAAGGCCGACGGCAAACTCTTCAAGTTCGCCTCGCCCATCGTTCACGACGGCAAACTCTACGCCTGCGACGAAAACGCGACCATGTACTGCTACGAGGCCAAGAAGGGCAAACTCCTGTGGCATTACGGCTACGGCAAGAGCGCCAAGGGCTCGCCGGTCTGGGCCGACGGCAAGATCTACGTCAACGCGGTCGGCGGCGAGTTCCACATCATCGAGCCGGGCGAGAAGAGTGCCAAGACGCTGTTCAAGACGACGATCGAGAGCCGGCTGTCCGGGGCGCTGGAGTTCAACGGCGGCCTCGCGGTGGCCAACAGTCGGGTGTACTTCATGACCAGCCAGGACATCTACTGCATCGGGTTGAAGGACGGCAAGCCGGCGGCCGACCCGATCCCGACCCGGCCGACGGACGGCAAACCGGGCGCGGATGCCAAGGCGGCGCAACTGCTCGTCTACCCCGCCGACGTCACCCTGACGCCCGGCGCGTCGGCGACCTTCAAGGCCAGGCTGTACGACGCCGAGGGCCGCTTCCTGCGCGAGGCGGACAAGGTCGAGTGGGCCCCAGCGCCGTTCCTGGCGCCGCCCCCAATCCCCGGTCAGCCGCCGCAGGTCGGCCCGCCGCCCCCGACCCTCGCGGGCAAGATCGAGGCCGGCGGCAAACTGACCGTCTCCGACAAGGTGCCGAGCCAGTTCGGCGGCGTCACCGCCAAGGCCGACGGCCTCGAGGGCCGCGCCCGCATCCGCGTGGCCCCGGTGCTGCCCTACTCGCAGGACTTCGAGAAGGTGCCGGACAACCGCACGCCGGGCGGCTGGATCAACGCCCAGGGCAAGTACCTCGTCAAGGACCTGCCCGGAGCCGGCAAGGTGCTGATGAAGAACAACACCAACGCCGCCCCGCCGGTGGCCCGCGCCAACGCCTACATCACGCTGCCGTCGGCGAAGGACTACACGGTGCAAGCCGACGTGATGGGCCGCAAGAAGGGCAACGACCTGCCCGACATGGGCGTCGTCAACAGCCGCTACACGCTGCAACTCGCCGGCCAGTACCAGCAGCTGAGCCTGGCGGGTTGGGACGCCCTGCCGCGCGTCGATAAGAGCGTCCCCTTCGCGTGGAAGCCGGACGTCTGGTACACGCTGAAGTTCACCGTCGAGCCGGCCAAGGACGGCAGCAAGGCGACCATCAAGGGCAAGGCGTGGGAAAAGGGCAAGGAAGAGCCGAAGGACTGGACCATCACCTTCGAGGACCCGGTGCCGTACACCGAAGGCGCCGGCGGCCTGTACGGCTACGCCACCGGCATCGAGGAGACGGTGCCCGGGACGGAAATCTACTACGATAACGTGAAGATCACGCCCAATCACGGCGCCAAGCCGGCACCGGAAGAGAAGTAGGTCCCGCCTTGATTTATCGTTTCGCGCTGGCGCCACGGCGCCAGCGCGAAACGATAAATCAAGGCGGGACCTACCGTGAGCGAATCGAACGACTTACCGAATAGATAAAGGACCTACCATGACTTGCTGTCCCTCCCTGCGGCGTTGGCTTTCCGCCACGCTCACCGCACTCATCCTGGGGGTGGTCCTCGCCGTCGTCCTCTTCAGCGGCCGCCCGGATCGCAAGGAGGACGCCCAGGCCGCCGACGCCAAGGCCGACGCGGCGCGCTCCTGGCCGACGTTCGGCGGCGGCTTGCAGCGCAACATGGTCAACACGTTCGAGAAGGGCATGCCCACGGACTGGGACGTGGAAAACGCCAAGAACATCAAGTGGAGCGTCAAACTCGGCTCCAAGGCCTACGGCGGCCCGATCATCTCGGGCGGCAAGGTCTTCGTCGGCACCAACAACGACGCGCCGCGCGACCCCAAGGTCAAGGGCGACAAGGGCGTCCTGATGTGCTTTGACGAGGCCACGGGCAAGTTCCTCTGGCAGGTCATCCACGACAAGCTCAAGGCGGGACAGGTCAACGACTGGCCACACGAAGGCATCTGCTCCAGCTCCTACGTCGAGGGCAATCGCCTCTGGTACGTCAGCAATCGTTGCGAGGTCGTCTGCCGCGACACCGACGGCAAGGAGATCTGGTCGCTCGACATGATCGGCAAGCTCGACGTCTTCCCGCACAACCTCGCGGTCTGCTCGCCGCTGGTCGTCGGCGACACGCTTTTCGTCATCACCAGCAACGGCGTGGACGAAGGGCACAAAAACATCCCCAAGCCGGGGGCCCCGAGCTTCATCGCCGTCAACAAGAAGACCGGCGAGGTGCTCTGGACCAAGAACCAGCCCAGCGCGAACGTGAAGCCCGGTGCCGAATTGAAGAACCTCCTGGATCGCGGCCTGGTGCTGATGCACGGACAGTGGTCCAATCCCGTCTACGCCGAGGTGGACGGGCGGGGAGAGATCATCTTCCCGGGCGGCGATGGCTGGCTCCGCGCGTTGGACCCCAAGAACGGCGACCTGATCTGGGAGTTCGACGGCAACCCGAAGGACGCCATCTATGCCCTGGGCGGCAAGGGGGAGCGCAACGACTACCTGGCGACGCCGGTGGTCCACGACAACAAGCTGTACATCGGCCTGGGCCAAGATCCCGAGCACGATTTCGGCGTCGGTCACTTCTGGTGCATCGACCTGGTCAAGGCCACGAAGACCGGGGGCGACGTGTCGGACGAGTTGGCGGCCGAGGGCCCCGGTGGGGCACAGGTCGGCAAGCCGAACAAGAATTCGGCCAAGGTGTGGCACGTCGGTGGCATGCTCAACCCCGCACCCAAGAAGGGGCGGAAGTGGACCTTCGGCCGGACGATCTCGACCGCGGCCGTGGCGGACGGGTTGTGCTACGTTGGCGAGCTGGAGGGCATCCTGCACTGCTTCGACGCCAATACCGGCAAGGAATACTGGCAGCACGACCTGAGCAAGCAGACGTGGAGTTCGCCCTACGTCGTGGACGGCAAGGTCTACATGGGCAGCGACAACGCCTACCTGTGCATCTTTGAACACGGCAAGGAGAAGAAGAAGATTGCCGAGATCGACATGGGGGCCGTGGTGCGGGCGACGCCGGTCGCCGCCAACGGCGTGCTGTACGTGATGACCGAGGAGCAGCTGTACGCCATCAAGAAGTAAGCCCCGCCTGATTGTTTGCGTTTCGCGCTCGCAGGGGCGGGCGCGAATCGCAAACGCACACCGAAGCCCTCGCCAAGGAACCCACGCATGTATTCGCGCCTCCTCCCCACCCTGACCGTGCTGGCCGCGCTGCTCGCCGGCGCCTGCACCGGCCCCGTCGCCATGATGACGGCCGAGGAGAAGCCCACCGCCAAGGCGGCGCCGGCGGAGGCCGGCCGCGACTGGCCGATGTACGGCGGCACCCCGTCGCGCAACATGGTCAACACGGTCGCCCGGGGCATCCCGACGGACTGGGGGAACAAGAAGGGCGGCAAGAACGTCAAGTGGGTGGCGGACCTCGGCGACCGCGGCTACCTGCCGCCGGCCGTCGCGGGCGGCAAGGTCTACATCCCCACCAACAACCACAAGCCGCGCGACCCGAAGGTCAAGGGCGACAAGGCCGTCCTCATGTGCTTCGACGAGGCTACCGGCGAGTTCCTCTGGCAGATCGTCCACGACATGCCGCCCGCGGAAATCGTCACCGACCAGGCCAAGGCCGAAGGGTTGCTGTCCACGCCGGTCGTCGAGGGCGATCGCCTGTACTACGTCACCCCGGCGGCCGAGGTGATCTGCGCCGACGCCTCGAACAAGGGGGCGATCCTCTGGCGCCGCGACCTGATGAAGGACTACAAGGTCTACCCGCATTACGTCACGTTCTGTTCGCCGCTGGTGGTGGGCGACCTGGTGTTCGTGGGGACCGGCAACGGCAGGGCCGGCGACGACCCTGACAAGCCGGTGCCCGAGCCGAAGGCGCCCAGCTTCGTGGCCATCAACAAGAAGGACGGCAAGGTCGTCTGGCACGACAACTCGCCCGGCGACAAGATCATGGAGGGAGCGTGGGCGAGCCCGCTGTACGCCAACGTCAACGGCCAGGGGCAGGTGATCTTCCCCGGCGGCGACGGTTGGTTGTACGCCTTCGAGGCCAAGAATGAGAAGAAGCTGATCTGGAAATTCGACTGCAACCCCAAGGGGAGCGAGTTCCGCAAGGATAGCCGGGGGACCGCCAGCTACCTGATGACTCCGGCGGTCCACGACAGCCACTTGTACACGGCGGTCGGCCAGCAGCCCGACAACGGCGCCGGCGTCGGCCACCTGTGGTGCGTCGATATCACCAGGACCGGCGACCTCTCGGAGGAGTTGGAGAAGGGCAAGCGGAACTCGAACAGCGGCCTGGTGTGGCACTTCGGCGGCCCGACGCCGAAGGGGTCGGCCCGCGACTGGGTGTTCGGCCGCTCGATCAGCGGCTTCGCCGTCCACGACGGTCTGCTGTACACCGCCGACCTGGAGGGCTTCCTGTACTGCCTCGAGGCGAAGACGGGCAAGCAGCTCTGGCAAGACGACCTGAAGGCGAACGTCTGGGCCTCGCCGCTGTGGGTGGACGGCAAGGTTTACCTGGCAGACGACTCGGGCAACGTGACTATTTTTGAACACGGCAAGGAGAAGAAGTCCGTCAACAGGTCGATATGGACGACGGCGTCAAGGCGACGCCGGTCGTCGCCAACGGCGTGCTGTACATCGCGACTCCCAAGCGCCTGTTCGCGATCACAGCAAAGTGACGCCGCTTGCGGCTTAGCGCTTGAGCAATCAGGGATTGCTGGGCATGGTCCTCCGGGCGAAAGATCTGTGGAGCCTCGTGCTGAATCACCAGTGGGTCGATGCGCAGGAGCTGCGCGCGGGCGTCGAGGATCAGGTGGTGCGGCGCGACCTGGACTACCGCAGCCGCGTCCTGATCCGCGATAGCGTGAAGGCGCTGCGGCACCACTGGGGTGACGAGCGCGTCGAGACATGGCTGAGGAGAAGCCCGGTCGGCGAGGAGATCAAGACCATTTGCCGCGGGCCGTGGGACGACGACCGCGGATTTTCTTCACTAATGAGGCGCGTGATGGACGTGACCAGGCCGGAAACCATCCAGGAATACTTCCGTGAGCTGAGCCGGCATATCCGCCGCCCACTGCGCCTGGCGGTCGGCGGCTCGGCGGCGTTGATTCTGCCCGGCTACCTCTCCCGGCCGACTGAGGACATCGACGTCGTTGACGAAGTTCCCGCGGAGATCCGCTCGCAGCACGCTTTGCTCGACCAGCTGAAGGACCGCTACGGCCTGGAGATAGCCCATTTCCAGCAGCACTATCTGCCAATGCGTTGGCAGGATCGCTTGCACTACCTCGACACCTTCGGCGAGCTGACCGTGTACCTCGTCGATGTGTACGACGTGTTCCTGAGCAAGCTCTTCAGCATCCGCGAGAAGGACATCGACGACCTGCGCGCCCTCACCCGGCATTTGGACAAGGACACCCTCATTCGTCGCCTGCACGACACGACCGGCTCGATGCTTGTCGCCGAATCGCTGCGCCCGCGGGCCGAGCAGAACTGGTACATCCTCTACGGAGAAGCTTTGCCGACATGAGCACGACATCCCCCGCCGACAAGGTCCGCCAGGCCCGCGAGCAGCTCGACGCCCAGGTGCGCGACGTCATCCGCTGGCACTTCAGCCCCGACACCGGCACGCCCTTCTGGCTGGAGAAGGCCGCGTCGTTCCAGTTCGACCCGCTGAAGGACGTCAAGGGCTACGACGATCTGAAATTGTTCGGCCACTTCGAGGACGAGTGGCTGCGCGGCGGCCCCGTGCGCCGCTGGGTGCCCAAGGCGCTGCAGAACAAGCCGATCTACGTCTTCGAGACCGGCGGCACCACCGGCATTCCCAAGAGCCGCGTCGTCGTCGAGGACCACTGGACCGACTACGAGATGTTCAGCAACACGCTGCCGGAGAAGTACTTCCCCAAGGGGAGCAACTGGCTGATGCTCGGCCCGTCCGGCCCGCGGCGGCTGCGCCTGGCCGTAGAGCACCTGTGCCAGTACCGCGGCGGCGTCTGCTTCTGTGTCGATCTCGACCCGCGCTGGGTCGTCAAGCTCATCAAGAAGGGGTGGATGGAGCACCTCAAGGCGTACCAGGAGCACGTCATCGACCAGGCGATGACGGTCCTGTCGGCCAACCACGAGATCAAGTGCATGTTCACGACCCCGAAACTCCTCGATTCCCTGTGCGGCCGGCTGGAGAAGGAGGGGACCACGCTGGAGAAGAAGGGGATCACCGGCGTCTTCTGCGGCGGCACCGAGATGACGTCGCAGTGGATCCGCTTCGCCATCGAGGAGTTCCTGGGGCCCAACGTGTACATCGCGCCGACCTACGGCAACACGCTGATGGGCCTGGCGGCCGCGGAGATGCCGGCGGCGGCGGACGAGTACAAGATCGCCTACTACGCCCCGCAGCCGCGGGCCGTCGTCGAGGTGGTGGACTTCGACAACTACGACAAGGTGGTCGATTACGGACATGAAGGGCGCGTCATGCTGACGACGCTGACGAAGGAGTTCTTCGTGCCGCGCTTCATGGAGCGCGACGAGGGGCTGCGCGAGAAGCCGTCGGCCAAGTACGCCTGGGACGGCGTCAGCGGCGTCAAGCCGTTCCGCGCCTTCGCGGCAACCACGACGGTGGGCGTGTATTAACCCCAACTCGGGGGGAGGTCGGTGATGCCTTCGCCGTTTCCGGGAATGGATCCGTACCTTGAACACTCGGACGTATGGTCGGACTTCCACAGTACGTTCCTCATGTGCATACGGGCGGAACTGAACAAGATTCTGCCCGAACACTTCGTGGCGCGCTGGGATCGCCACGTCTGGATCGACGAGCCCGATGCGGAATCGCGGGGCCCACTCGGCAGGCCGGACGTCTTCGTCACGGACTCGCTCGGGCGAGACACGGCCGTAGAGCCGACCTCGGTGCTGGCGGCCCCGGGGACAGCGACGCTCCCATCGGTCGATCCTCAGGGGAAGCCCTTCCTGAAAATCGTGGACGTCCGCGGGCGGCGCGTCGTTACGGTGATCGAGATGCTGAGTCCGGCAAACAAGTCGTCCGGCCGTGACGGGGATGCTTACCTGGCGAAGCGCCAGGAATACTTCCGGAGTGGTACAAATTTGGTGGAGATCGACTTGTTACGCAGCGGGAGGCGGCCTCCGGTGGACAGCCCGCGCCAGCCCGCCAGCTATTACATCATCGTCAGCCTCGCTGCCGACTACCCGCGCGCCGGCATCTGGTCGCTGGGCATACGAGAGCCTCTCCCCACAATCCCCGTTCCGTTGGGCGCGGGGATAGAGCCCGTGAAGCTGGTGCTCCAACCTTGCCTGGATCGCGCGTACGACGAGGCACGCTTTGACGAGGACATCGACTATCGGCAACCGCCTTCACCGGCGTTAGTCGAGCCCGACGCCACCTGGGCGCGAGACTTGCTCGCAAGACGCCGGCCGATCGAAGACTGACACCCAACCAAGGAACCTTCCCATGATTCACATCCCCGTTCTGCGCTGGGGCGAACCCTACAAGAGCCTCGACATCGATCGCGTCGTTCACTTCGCCACCGGCGAGCCGCTCGCCGAGGTCAGCCGCGCCAACGCCGGCCTCGTCGAGCGCGACATGCGCCAGGCCAAGCGCGCCCGCGAGGTGCTGCGGCAGATCCCCATCAAGGACCTCTTGCAGATGGCCAAGAAGGCCGGCGAATTGTTCGCCAAGGCCGAATTGCCGCTGGGCGACGGCACGCAGACGCCCGAGCAGTTCGTGCGCATGCAGTCGGCCACCACCGGCCTGCCGGAGCACATGTGCCGCTTCAACATGGAGAAGAACAACTTCGTCCTGGGCAACATGGACAAGATCCTCGACGCCCTGACGCGCGGCCTCGACCTGAACGTGCTGTCGCGCGGCTACGGCATCGAGGCGCGCGGCGTGCCGATCAGCTACCAGGCGCAGTCGCCGGTGCTCGGCCTGGTGCTACCGAGCAACTCGCCCGGGGTTCATACGCTGTGGCTGCCGATCATCCCGATGCAGGTCGGCCTGGTGCTCAAGCCGGGCCCGCAGGAGCCGTGGACGCCCTACCGCATGGCGTCGGCCTTCGTCCAGGCGGGGGTGCCGCGGCAGGCCATCGCCATCTACCCCGGCCTCGGCGACGTCGGCGCCGCCGTCCTGCAGCACTGCCCGCGCAACCTGATCTTCGGCGGCAGCGCCACCGTCGAGCAGTACAAGGGCAACCCGCGCGTGCAGGCGCACGGCCCCGGCTTCAGCAAGGTCCTCCTCGGCGACGACGAGGTCGATAACTGGGAAAAGTACCTCGACCTCATGGTCGATAGCGTCTTCGTCAACAGCGGCCGCGGTTGCATCAACTGCTCCGGCATCTGGGTGCCGCGCCACGCCCGGGCCATCGCCGAGGCCATCGCCGCCCGCATCGGCCCCGTCGAGCCGCTGCCGCCGGACGACCCGAAGTCGGCCCTGGCCGCCTTCACCGTCCCGGGCCAGGCCGAAGGCGTGTCCAGCGACATCGACAACGACCTCAAGCAGCCCGGCACCTACGACCTGACGGCGAAGTACGGCCCCCGCCTGGTCAAGCAGGAGCGCTGCGCCTACCTGCGGCCGACGGTCGTCCTGTGCGATTCGCCGGACGTGAACATCGCGAAGAAGGAATATATGTTCCCGTTCTGCACCGTCGTGCAGTGCCCGCAAGAGCAGATGCTGGACCGGATCGGGCCGACCCTGGTGTGCTCGGCGATCAGCAAGGACAAGAAGTTCCAGCGCGCCCTGATCGACGCGACGCACATCGACCGGCTGAACATCGGGCCGATGCCGACGATCAAGCTGAACTGGCTGCAGCCGCACGAGGGGAGCATCGTCGATTTCCTGTTCCGGGCGCGCGCCTTCCAGCACGAAGGGCCGATCGAGGCGTGATGAGATCGCCGCTTGCGGCTTCGCGCTCGCTTTATCGTTTCGCGAAACGATGAATCGAGCGCTAAGCCGCGAGCGGCCCGCGAACGAGGGGAGACCTACCCATGAAGGCGACCTCTGCGGCCCCCGTGTTGCCCGGGCCTCGCGCCGCCGGCGCCGCGCCGCCGGCCTTCGACTTCCAGCCGCTGACGCGCGTGGTCTGCGGGGCCGGCACCGCCGCGCGCCTCGGCGAATTGGTGCGCGAGCACGGCGGCCAGCGCGTCCTCCTCGTGACCGACCCCGGCCTGGAGGAGGCCGGCCACCCGCAGCGGGCCCTGGCGTCGCTGCGCGAGGCGGGATTGATGGCCTTCGTCTTCGACGCCGTCGAGGTCAACCCGAGCGAGCGCCACGTCGAGGCCGGGCTGAAGGCGGCGCGCAACCACAACGTCAATTTCCTGGTGGCGGTCGGCGGCGGCTCGTCGATGGATTGTGCCAAGGGGATCAACTTCTTGCTGACCAACGGCGGCCGCATGTCCGACTACAAGGGCTTCGGCAAGGCGACCCGGCCGATGCTGCCGTCGCTCGCGGTGCCGACCACGGCCGGCACCGGCAGCGAGGGGCAGTCGTACGCCCTAATCGCCGACGAGCGCTCACACGTGAAGATGGCCTGCGGCGACCGCAAGGCGGCGTTCCGCGTCGCGATCCTCGACCCCGAAGTGACGGTGTCGCAGCCCACCAAGGTCACCGCGGTGACAGGCATCGATGCCCTGTCGCACGCGCTGGAGTCGTACGTCACCACGCGCCGCAACCCGCTATCGCAGCTGTTTGCGCGCGAGGCGTGGCGGCTCATGGAGCCCAACCTCGCCGTGGTGCTGCGTGACCCCGGCAACCTGCAGTCGCGCGGCGCTATGCAGGTGGGCGCCAACTTCGCCGGCGTCGCCATCGAGAACTCGATGCTGGGCGCCGCCCACGCCCTGGCGAATCCGCTGACGGCGCACTACGGCATCACGCACGGGGTGGCCATCGGCATCGTGCTGCCCCACGTGGTCCGCTTCAACGCGTCGGTGGCCGGGCCGCTGTATGCCGAGTTGGCCCACGAGTCGGGGCTGGTCAACGGTGACACCGAGGTCGCCGCGGGGGCCATCGCCCGCCGCATCACCGGGCTGATGGAGGCGGCGGGGCTGCCCACGGCGCTGTCGCCCTGCGGCGTCAGCAGGGGCATCCTGCCGCTGCTCGCGGAGGAGGCGGCGCAGCAGTGGACTGGCCGCTTCAACCCGCGGCCGGTGTCCGAGAAGGACTTGCTGGCGCTGTACGAGGCGGCGCTTTGAGCCGCTTGCGGCTTAGCGTTCGCGCAGCCCTGGTGAAGCGAACGCTAAGCCGCAAGCGGCCTCATCGGGAGGAGCGTATCATGACCCACGATCCCGCGCGTCAATTGGTTGGGGCGGCCCTGCTGCTCGGGGCCGTCGTGTCCCTGCCCGCGGCCGACGACTGGCCGCTGTTCCGGGGCAACCCCTTGCAGACGGGCGTGACGGCGCAGAAACTGCCGGACAAGCTCGAAATCCTCTGGCAATTCGAGACGAAAGATTCCGTCGAGGGGACGGCGGCCGTCGTCGGCGGCACGGTCTACGTCGGCTCGATGGACGAGCACCTCTACGCCCTCGACCTCGCCGACGGCAAGCCGCGGTGGAAGTACAAGGCTGGCCCCATCAGGGCGCCGGTCAGCGTGCAAGGCGGCGCCGTCTACGTCGGCAACATCGACGGCGTGTTCCACCGCGTCGATGCGGCCAAGGGCGAGAAGAACTGGACGTTCAAAACCGACGGCGAGATCACCTCCGGGGCCAACTTCGCCGGCGACAGCGTGCTGTTCGGCTCGGGCGACCAGAACCTGTATCGCCTGGCGACGAAGGACGGCAAGCGGCTGTGGCGGTTCGAGGTCGCGGGGGGGCCGGTGCTGGGCACGCCGGCCGTCGTGGGCGGGCGCACCTTCGCGGCCGGCTGCGACAGCAAACTGCACGTGATCGACCTGGAATCGGGGAAGGGCCTGACGGGCGTGGAGCTGAGCGGCCAGGTGGGCTCCGCGGCGGCGGTCGGCGGCGACCGCATCTACGTCAGCACCATGACCAACCAGGTGCAGGCGGTGGACTGGAAGAAGGGGGAAGTGGCCTGGACCTTCGAGGCGGAAAAGCGCTCGGAGCCCTACGCGTCCTCCGCCGCCCTGACCGACAAGCTGGTCATCGCCGGCAGCCGCGACAAGCGCGTCCACGCCCTGGACCGCGACAAGGGCACCGAGGTCTGGAGCTTCCTGACGGGGGGCAAGGTGGACAGCTCGCCCGTGGTCGCCGATGGCCGCGTCTACGTCGGGTCGGCTGACGGCAACCTGTACGTCCTCGACGCGGCGAAGGGGACGCAGCTGCAGAAGATCGACCTCGGCGATTCCATCGTGGCCTCGGCGGCGGTGGGCGGCGGCCGCCTGGTGATCGGCACGGAAAAGGGCGTGGTGTACTGTCTCGGGGCGAAGAAGTGACGCCGCTTGCGGCTTAGCGTTCGCGCCATCCTTCGATGGCGCGAACGCTAAGCCGCAAGCGGCGTGTGGGGCATCCTTATGGCGACCGCGGAATCGACTCAGGAAAAAACGGGCCTCGGCAACTACTTCGTCGCCAACTACCCGCCGTTCTCCTTCTGGAAGCCGGACTTCCTCCCCGACGCGCGCGCGGCGCTGCACGCGCCGCCGAGGCCGGGGACGCCGCTGGGGCTGTACCTGCACATCCCGTTCTGCCGCAAGCGCTGCAAGTTCTGCTACTTCCGCGTCTACACCGACAAGAACGCCCGCGACATCGAGGTCTACCTCGCCGCCCTTCTGAAGGAAGTCGAGCTGTGCAGCCGCCTCCCCATCGTCGGCGGCCGAGCGCCGCAGTACGTCTACTTCGGCGGCGGCACCCCGTCCTACCTGAGCGCCGCCCAGCTGCGCGGCCTGATGACGCGGCTGAAGGAAATCCTGCCGTGGGACGGCGCCTCGGAGGTGACCTTCGAGTGCGAGCCGGGCACCCTGCAGGAACACAAGCTCGAAGCCCTCCGCGAAATGGGCGTGACGCGGCTGTCGCTCGGCGTCGAGAACTTCGATTACAAGATCCTCGAATACAACGGCCGCGCTCACCACGACGAGGAGATCTACCGCGCCTACGGCTGGGCGCGGACGATGGGCTTCGACCAGGTCAACATCGACCTCATCGCCGGCATGGTCGGCGAGTCGTGGGACAACTGGAAACGCTGCGTCGTCAAGACGATCGAGTTGGCCCCCGAGAGCGTCACCATCTACCAGATGGAGCTGCCGTACAACACCGTCTTCTCGAAGGAGCTGCGCGTCCTGGGGGCCGACGAGCCGGCGTCGTTCGCCGTCGCCGACTGGCCGACGAAGCGGGCGTGGGTCAGCTACGTCTTCGACGAGCTGGCGCGGGCCGGCTACGAGTCGTCGAGCGCCTACACGATGGTCAAGGACAAGCGGCGGACGAAATTCGTCTACCGCGACAGTCTCTGGCACGGGGCCGACATGTTCGGCACCGGCGTCGCCTCGTTCGGCCACGCCAACCGCGTCCACGTGCAAAACGTGGACGAGTGGGAAACCTATATCGACATGCTCGACAAGGGCGATCTGCCGCTGGGTCGGGCGCTGCCGCTGCAGTCGCGCGAGCTGCTCATCCGCGAGCTGATCCTGCAAATGAAAACGGGCCGGCTCGAGGCGGACTACTTCCGCGGCAAGTTCGGCGCCGATATCCTAAAGGACTTCGGCGCCGCCTTCGGCCGCCTCGCGGAGAGCGGGGACCTGACCATCGAGGAGGACGGCGTGGCGCTAACGCGGCAGGGATTGTTGCACGTGGACCGGCTGCTGCCGGAGTTCTTCGACCCGCGGCACCGGACGACGCGGTATACGTGATTGCGAAGCCGCAAGCGGCGGAACCCATGCCCGACGACCTGACCTTCCTGATGGGCAAGTTCCCGGCGGTGTTGCCGGGCGGGCTGCGCTACGCGCGCAACCACATGTGGTGCCGCACCGAGGAGGACCGCCACCGTTTCGGCTTCACGTCTTACGCCGTCCGCCTGATGCAGGACGTGTACTTCCTCGACTGGTCGCTCGGCGACGGCGACGAGGTCCACCTGCTGCAGGAGATCGGCCACATCGAAACGTCGAAGGCCGAGTCGGACCTGTTCGCCCCGCTCGCCGGTACGATCGTGCTCTTCAACCGAGAACTGCTGAAGGACCCGACGCCGATCAACCTCGATGTGTACGGGTCCGGCTGGCTGTTCGAGATGGCGGGCGACGCCGCCGGCCTGATGACGGTGACGGATTACCACCAGTTTCTCGCGGAGAACTGGGAGAAGACGCAACGGATGATTAAAGGGAAGATCAACGAGGACTGAGACCCACATGGCCCGTCACCGTCTGACCGTCGTGCTGTCGCAGGCCCAGGGGAAGAACCCGGCCAAGCGCGCCCTGGAAGAGTCGATCGCTGCGGCCCTGATCATGGAGCCCGGCCTCGACGTATCGATCATCCCCTACCTGTACGACCTCGGCCCCGACCACACCGGCCGGCTCTTTCTGGAATCGGTGAAGGGCGACATGGTCGTGCTGAGCTGGCTCTTCCCGCGTGCCGCCTACTGGCTGCTCGACCGCATCGGCGTCAAGGGGCACTTCGGCGAGAGTCAGCTCAAGCCGCCGGCCGACGTCGATGAGGAGGACGAGGAAGCGGGCGAGCCGGAGCCGCCCAAGGGCATCGGCGCCGTGGGCGTGCCGGACCGGCAGATCTGCTGCCTCGACCTGCGCGATTTCAAGAGCCACGAGCCCTACGTCGAGGAGGTCACGCGCATCGCCCAGGAATGCCGCGAGCGCCGCGAGGCGATGCCGAAGACCAATGGCACCGCGGCGCTGGTGCAGCTTGGCGTGGTGCTGCGGGCCGAGGAGCCGCCAGCGCCCGAGCCGCGCTTCGCCCCGGAACAGCTCCTCAAGGCGCCGGAGCGGCGCTGGTATCCGGTCATCGACTACAGCCGCTGCACCAACTGCATGGAGTGCATCGACTTCTGCCTGTTCGGCGTCTACGGCGTGGACCAGCTGGACCGCCTCTTCGTGGAGAACCAGGATAGCTGCAAGAAGGGCTGCCCTGCGTGCAGCCGGGTGTGCCCGGAACAGGCCATCATGTTCCCCGACCACAAGACGCCGGCCATCGCGGGCGCGCCGGGCGGCGCCGTCAGTGGGCTGAAGATCGACCTGACGCGGCTGTTCGGCGGGGGGGATGCCATCGCCATCGCCGCCGCGGAGCGCGACCGCGAGCTGGTCGCCGACGGCCGGCAGGCGGTCGGCTTGACGGTCGGCATTCCCAAGAGGCAGGCCGATAAGGTACAACAACCGAAGGACGATTTGGACAAGCTGACCGACGCGCTGGACGCGCTGGACATTTGAGGAGGTGAGATCATGCCGGAGACCCTTCAGGCGAAGTCAGTGAAGCAGGGGGTGATGGAGATGATCCAGCGGCTGCCGGACGATTGCACGCTGGAGGACATTCATGACACCCTGAGCCTGTTCGCCGCGGTGAGAGAGGGGATCGCCGACATCGAAGCCGGCCGTGTGATTCCTCATGAAGAGGTGAAGAGGAGGGCGGCAGAATGGCTCAAGTCCTATGGACTGAACGGGCAACCCGCGACCTGAGAGAGATCGTCGATTACGTGGCGCAACAGGCCCCGGCGCGGGCCGCGGGTCTGGTTGACCGCCTTACCGCGGCCGTGGAGCCTCTCCACTCCTCGCCTCGACTCGGACGAGTCGTGCCCGACTTTGGGGAGGACCATATCCGCGAGCTTGTGAGCGTGCGCCCCTATCGAATCGTCTATATGATTCGGGATGATGACTGTTACATCACTCACATCATTCACGGCCGCCGCAACTTCGCGGACTGGGTGCGCCGAGCGGATTTCGATGACATTTGACAAGCGCGTCCGATGTGAGGAGCCTCAACCATGCACCCAGACTGGGCTTCGCTCCCGCCGAGTATTATCGATCTCGATGACCGGGGCATTGTGATCTACAACCGTGATGACGAGCCGGACGTTGCCAAGATCGATGCGATGCTCGCGATGACGCCTACCGAACGTCTGCACTGGAATGAATACTGGCGACGGCGTGTGCGGAATGCGCTCCGTCCTCGCAGCGAATAACGGCCGCAGACTCTGCATGCACTCCGCTGATACAGACCGGCTCAACCACGCCTACCGCACCGCCCTCGCCGCGCTCCTCGCCGAGCGCACGCCGGAAGGCCACTGGGTCGGCGAATTGTCCACCTCCGCCCTCGCCACCGCCACTGCCGTCAGCGCCCTCGCCCTCGTCCGCAAGCACGACCCATCGGCCCCGCCCCACGACGACCTCATCGCCGGCGGCGCCGCATGGCTGGCCGCCCACCAGAACGCCGACGGCGGCTGGGGCGACACCGTCAAGAGCTTCAGCAACATCTCCACCACCATGCTCTGCCGGGCCGTGTTCCACATCACCGGGACTGCGGAGCGACATGCCGACTGCCTGCGCCGGGCCGATGCCTACATGGCCGAGCGCTACGGCACGACGCCCGAGGAGCACGCCGAGGCGGTGCGGCGCCGCTACGGCAAGGACCGCACCTTCTCGGTGCCCATCCTCATGACCAGCGCCCTCGCCGGGCTCGTGTCGTGGCGCGAGGTGCCGCCGCTGCCGTTCGAGCTGGCCTGCTTCCCGCAGTCGCTGTTCCGCTTCCTCCGGTTGCCGGTCGTCAGCTACGCCCTGCCGGCGCTCATCGCCATCGGCCAGGCGGTCTACCACCACCGCCCGCCGTGGAACCCGGTCAGCCGCGTCGTCCGCCGGTTGGCGATTCACAAGAGCCTTCGCGTGCTGCAAGCGATCCAGCCGTCGAGCGGCGGCTTCCTCGAAGCGACGCCGCTGACGAGCTTCGTCACGATGGGGCTGGCGAGCATCGGCCGGGCCGATCATGCGGTCGCGCGGAAGGCTGTCGAGTTCCTGGTCAAGTCGGTGCTGCCCGATGGGAGCTGGCCAATCGACACCAACCTGGCGACGTGGGTGACGACGCTATCGATCAACGCGCTGGCTGCTGCCGGGGAGCTGGAGTCGCTGGACAATCGCGAGGCAGTGCTCGAGTGGTTGCTGAAACAGCAGTACCGGGAGCGGCATCCTTACACCGGGGCGGACCCCGGCGCCTGGGCGTGGACCGACCTGCCCGGCGGCGTGCCCGACGTGGACGATACCGCGGGGGCGCTGCTGGCCCTTCGCCGGATGTATCAAGATCACCTGCGAACCCTTGACGCGGTGGAACAAGGGCAGCCCTGGCTTATCGGGTTGCAGAATCGGGATGGGGGATGGCCGACGTTCTGTCGGGGCTGGGGGAATCTTCCCTTTGATCGGAGCGGGGCCGATCTGACCGCACACGCCCTGCGCGCGCTCGCCGCTTGGACCCCTGAGTATGCCCCGAGCCGCTGCCAGGATCTCCCCGATGCTGCAACGATTACCTACCCGTCGCGCGTAACTGGCGCGAGGGTCAAGTATGTGCCGCCTATCTTTGATCCACAACGCTCGGTACTTCTCCGTGGCTTCACTTACCTCGCCCGTCACCAGCGCCCCGACGGCGCCTGGCTGCCGCTCTGGTTCGGTAATCAGCACGCCTCCGACGACGAGAACCCCACCTACGGCACCGCCCGCGTCCTCGCCGCCTATCGCGACCTCGAAATGATGGACAGCGAACCGGCGCGGCGCGGCGTCGCGTGGCTGGTGTCGGCGCAGAACGCCGACGGCGGTTGGGGCGGCGCCGTGAACGCCCCATCGAGTGTCGAGGAGACGGCGCTGGCCGTGGAGGTGTTGCTTGATGCGAAGCGGCAAGCGGCGGAGCGCGGGTTGGCGTGGCTGGTCGAGCGGATCGAAGCGGGCGGACTGCGCGAGCCGACACCCATCGGCTTCTACTTCGCGAAGCTGTGGTACTATGAGAAGCTGTACCCGATCATCTTCAGCGTTGCAGCCCTCGGCCGCGCCGTCAACCGAAAGCGCTCCCCATGAGCGAGACCCTCCCGAGCCCGCTGCCTCCTCGCCGCCGGAAGCTGCCGGGCTCGGCGCTCGGCCTCACCCTCGCCGCCCTCCTGACGTTGGGCCTCGCCGCTGGCGCCTGGTATCTCTTCCACGGCGGGCGCAGCTCTGACCCCGCGCCCGGCCGCCGCGATTTGCCGGAGGATCCGCGCCTGGTCTACGCGGGGCCCTTCCGCAACATCACCCGGGACGTCAAGTATGTCGGCAGTGCCAGCTGTGCCGTCACCGGTTGCCACGACAGCAAGGTCGCCTCGTATTCTCGCCACCCGATGGGCCGGTCGCTCTTCGCCGTCGCCGAGGTCGATCCCGTTCCACCGGAGGATCGGGCGCACAACAACCCTTTCAACGCCCTGGACTCGCAATTCCGTGTCGAGCGCGACGGCGACACAGTTCGGCACCGGCGGGCCGCGTTCGACGAGGGCGGCCGTCCCGTTTACGACGTCTCTCTCGACGCGGCCTACGCCATCGGCTCGGGCACCCACGGCCATTCGTACCTGGCGATTCGTGAGGGCGGCTATGTCTTCCAAACGCCGATCAGCTGGTACGCGCAGAAGCACACCTGGGACCTCTCGCCGGGATTCCGGGAGGCGCCGAGCAAGGAGTGGCTGACCGCGGGCCGGCCGGTCAAGCCCGACTGCCTCTTCTGCCACGCCAACCGCGCCGAGCCCCAGGGGGGGACCGTCAACCGCTATCGCGAGCCGGTGTTCGATGGGTTGGCCATCGGCTGCGAGCGCTGTCACGGGCCGGGGGAGAAGCACGTCGCCGCGCGCCGGAACAAGGAGCCGGTGGAGGGGGGCGCGGACTACACCATCGTCCACCCCGGCCGCCTCGACCCGCCGCTGCGCGAGGCGGTTTGCGAACAGTGCCACCTGGCCGGCGAGGTGCGCGTGCTGCGCCGCGGCCGGGGGGTCTACGACTTCCGCCCGGGGCTGCCGCTGGAGGAGTTCCTGACCGTGTTCGTCCGCGCCTCCGAAGGGGGGCGCGACAACAAGGCGGTCAACCACGTCGAGCAGATGCACGTCAGCCGCTGCTTCCGCGACAGCGCTGGCGACAACAAGCTCGGCTGCGTCTCCTGTCACGACCCCCACGTCCACGTCGTCGAGCCGGCGGAGCGCGTCAGGCATTACCGCGACAGCTGCCTGGCCTGCCACCAAGAACACGGCTGCCGCCTGCCGCGCGAGGAGCGGCTGAAGACCACCCCGGAAGACAGCTGCATCGACTGCCACATGCCGCGCCACTCCCTCGGCAACGTCCCGCACACCGCCGCGACGACCACCGCATCGTCCGCTTCCGGCATGGCGAAGGGCCGCGGCGCGAACCGCTCCCCGCCGGTCCCGGACTGCCGGTGACGCCGTTCCACCAACCGCCGGGCGTCGGGCTCGGGCCAGAGGCGGAGCGCGACCTGGCAATCGCCTTGCTGGGGCCTCTGTCCGAGACCGGCAAGGTCGCACCGCTGAGCTACAGCGCTCGGGCCCTCCGCCTGCTCGAGCCTGCCGTGAGCCGCGACCCCGAGGACTGGGAAGCGCAGGAGGCGAAGGCCAACGCCTTCTGGGCGCAGGGCCGGCGCGGCGAGGCGCTCGCCGTCCTTCAGACCGTGCTCGCCAGGGCCCCGCGCCGGGAAGCCGCGCTGACCCGCGCCGGCACCCTGGCGCGCGACCTGAATCAGCGCCCATCGGCGATCGATTACTGGCGGCGCGCCGTCGAGGTCAACCCGTGGGTGGCAGGTTACCGCGCGTTCCTCTGCGAGCTGTTGGCGGGCGAGGGGGCCTGGGAAGAGCTGCGGCCGCACTGCGAGGCATGGTTGCGACTCGACCCGGCCAGCATCGACGCGCGGCAGACGTGGGTGAAGTACCTGCTCCGCACCGGCCGCAAGGGCGAGGCGCGCTCCGAGTTTGAACGGGTCCGGGCGCTGCGCCCGCCGAACCTCAGCCGGCTCCAGGCGTGGTTCGACGAGGAGTCGAAGTGATTTGTTTAGCGGCCGCCCTCGGGGCGGCGCGGATTCATCGGTTCGCGAAACGATAAATCGAGGGCGGCGACTAAACGGAGGGACAGGGATTCTCGATCCACCGGCGGAAACAGGGGACGCACAACCACAGCGTCACCCGGCGGTGGACCTCGTCCATCGCTTCCCGCTCCGATAACTCCCCCGCCCGTTGCAGCAGCGACTCGATCTGCGCACGGATCGCTTCGGCAGAGAGTTCCTCCGCGAGCCCCGACTGCGGGAACGGGTCGGCCACCGCATCGATGGTCACGACGTAGAGATCCCCGGCACCGGGAGTCAACTGGCGCGAGCAGCGGTCGCAGAAGTAGGGTTCGTCCACGGCCTCCTACAGCTCCCCGTTCTGTTCGGCGGTATTCGGTTTGCCGACG
>Ga0116217_10000954_pt1 | contig 28964 bp, 27 predicted proteins | sample Sb_taG_6_FD_89697 | JGI IMG/M metagenome (GOLD analysis project Ga0116217, IMG submission 89697) | Peat soil microbial communities from Weissenstadt, Germany - Sb_50d_4_PS metaG | ecosystem: Environmental > Terrestrial > Soil > Wetlands > Peat | place: Germany: Weissenstadt | collected 2010-09-21 | reverse complement strand
GATCAGCAGCACCACGCCGATCACCCAGTTCAGCTCGCGCGGGTACTTGTAGGCGCCGAAGAAGAAGGTGCGGCCCATGTGCAGGAAGACCAGGATCACCATCACGCTCGATCCCCACTTGTGCATGCCGCGCACGAACTGGCCCAGGAAGACTTCGTTGGTGACGTAGCGAATCGATTCGTAGGCGCCCCCCGAGGGGTCGGGGCGGTAGTACATCGCCAGGAACACGCCCGTGACGGCCTGCGAGAGGAAGGCGAACATCGTGGCCGAGCCGAGGGTGTAGAACCAGTTGGTGCCCCTGGGCACCTTGCGGAACATCAGCCAGCGCGCGGCGCCGCTCAGAGAGGTGCGCTCGTCGACCCAGTCCACCACCGTGGTGCCGGCCTCGCGCGCGTGATCCGCGGGCGTGGCCCTGCCGCTGCCGCTGCCGTCGCCGTCGCCCTCGCCCGGCCGCGGGGGGGGCGCCTTGAACGGGCCGGGAACGGGGGGAGCGGGGAGCTTGGGCAGTCGGGGCATGGTCTGTGGTGTCCTGAGCGTGGTCTGCGCTGTCCTTAGCGGAACCGCTCCTAGAGCTTCTGCGCGCTGGGCCGTGAGGGGTAGAGGTACTGCCCGATGCCGTCGATCGGCTCGCCCGGGTCGCGTGGGGAGAAGCGTTCCAGCTCGCTGTTGACGCTGTAGCGCGGCCCGATCTGCACGTAGAGGCCATCCTCCACGCGCGTGTAGAAGCGATCCAGCGGCCGCACCGGCGGCCCCCCCACGCGCCGGCCCAGGAGGTCGTAGACGCCGCCGTGGCAGGGGCAGATGAAGCGCTCGGCGGCGTTCACCCAGCGCACGGGGCAGCCCAGGTGCGCGCAGCGCGAGGAGATGGCGATGAACTGCGTGTCCCGATCGGGGGGATCGGTGTCGATCGCGGGGTTGCGCTTGCGCACGTACACCGTCGTCTTGCCCGCCTCGCCGATGCCGGGGGTGAGCGTGATGACCGTGGGGATGTAGTTGCTGTCGAGGAAGTCGTCGATCGTGCCCACGGTCTCCCAACGGTGGGGGGTGCTCTTGAAGATCGGCCCGAGGGCGAAGCCCAGGGCGGGCAGCAGGAAGGAGGCCGCGGCCACCCCCCCGGCGGCCTGGCCGCCGATGTTCATGAAGCGCCGCCGCGTGACGGTCTCGCCCTCGAACGCCCCGGGCATGCCGCGGTCGGCGGTGTACTTCGACTTGTGCTGTTCGTGCCTGCTGGCCAAGGGCCGTTAAGAATATCGGGCGGGGCCGGCCACCGCGCGCATGGCCTCCAGCGCCTCGGGCGCGCCCGCGCGGGCCAGCGCCTTGGCGTGCTCGTGCTCGGCGCTCGGGCCCCAGCCCACGGCGCACGCGCCCGCGTCCCAGATGGCGCCCGCCAGCTCCCCGTCGCCAGCGCCGTGCGCGAGGGCCGTGAGCGTGATCACGTCCGCCAGCTCGGCCACCGCCACGAGGTCGCCCATAGCCACCAGCCGCGCGAGGCCCAGCGCGTACAGCTGATCCCCCGCGAGCAAGCCCAGATCGGCCTCGGGTGTGCGCAGCAGGCGCGCGCGGCCGTAGTGCAGCAGATAGCCCTCGTAGATGGCCTCCACCAGCAGCTCGTACTCGGCGGCCACTTCGCTGTCGCCCACCCTTGGCCCGCTGGCGACCACCTGCGCGGGGCCGTGACCGTTGCCCGCCGCCGGCCGCGCGGGCAGCAGGCCGGCCATCAGCCCGCCCTGTTCGCGCAAGAGCGCCTCCAGGCGCGCCAGAGGGCTCACCGAAGCTCCCGAAACGCGGCGTGCGCCGCCTCCACGGTGCGCTCCACGTGCTCGGGCGTGTGCGCGAGGGAGGGGAACCACGCCTCGAACTGGCTCGGCGGCGGGTAGACGCCGCGCGCCAAGAGGCCCCGGCACCAGGCGCCGTAGGCGTCGAGGTCGCACGCCTGCGCGTCTGTGAGATTCGCCACGGGTCGCTCGGAGAAGAACACCGTGAGCAATCCTGGCACATGCACCACCTGCACCGGGCGCTCGCTGTCCCCGGCGGCCTCGCGCAGCCCCTGGGCCAGGTGCTCCGTCACCGCCGCCAGGCGCAGATATGCCTGCTCGTCCAGGAGCTCCAGCGTGGCCAGGCCGGCGGCGACCGCGAGGGGGTTGCCCGAGAGCGTCCCCGCCTGGTAGACGCCGCCGGCGGGCGCCAGCATCTCCAGCAGCTCCGCGCGGCCCCCCACGGCGCCCGCGGGCAGGCCGCCGCCGAGGATCTTGCCCATGACGACCAGATCGCCCCCCACCCCCGTCAATTCCTGCGCGCCCCCGCGCGCGACGCGAAAGCCGCTGATGACCTCGTCGAGCACGAGCAGGGCGCCGTTGGAGTCGGCGCACGTGCGCAGCAGCTCCATGTACTCCTCGGGCGCGGGCACGAGGCCCATGTTCGCCGGCACCGCCTCGGCGAGGATCGCCGCGAGCTCGTGCTCCGCGACCGCCTCCTCGAGCGCCCCGGGGTCGTTCCAGGGCACCACCACCGTGGCCGCCGTCGCCGACGCGGGAACCCCCAGGCTGCTGGGCAGCGCCTGCGTGGCCAGGCCCGAGCCCGCCTGCGCGAGCAGCCCATCCACATGCCCGTGATAGGCGCCCGCGAACTTGAGCACCCGCTCGCGCCCCGTGGCCGCGCGCGCGAGGCGCAGGGCGGTCATCGTGGCCTCGGTGCCCGAGGAGGTCATGCGCAGCATCTCCACCGCCTCCATGCGCTCGCAGACCTCCTCCGCCAGGCGCACCTCCCCGGGCGTGGGCGCGCCGAAGCTCATGCCTTCGCGGGCCGCGCGCGCCACCGCAGCGACCACGCGCGGGTGGGCGTGGCCGTGGATGAGGGGGCCCCAGGAGCAGACGTAGTCGACATAGCGGTTGCCATCGACGTCGATGAGCTCCGCCCCATGGGCGCGCTCGATGAACACGGGATCGCGGCCGATCGCGCGCATCGCGCGCACGGGAGAATTGACACCCCCGGGGAGCACACGCAGCGCGCGCCTGTACAGCTCGGCCGAGTGGGTGTCCGTGAGCGACGTCATGGGGTGCGCTCGCACGACGGGGCCGATCGTCTGTCACTGCGCGTCGTCATGGGGTGCGCGGCCACCTGGGCCGGCTCCGGCCGGCCCCCTCCCCCTCAACCAAACCGCCGCTCCCACTCCTTGAATTCGTCCGTGAAGTACAGCAGTCGGATCTTCTTGAACTCCGTCGAGCTGTAGAGGGTCGCGCGCTCCTCGATGCCTGTCTGCGCGGCGATCGCATCGAGCACGGCGTCGCACTCCTCCTTGGAGCGCCCGTGGGCCATCGTGAAGACGCTGTAGGGCCAATCCTCGTAGGTGGGGCGCTCGTAGCAGTGGCTGATGCCGCGAAACGCCGCCATGCGCGGGCCCAGCTCCACGATCCGCTCCGGGGGGACCTTCCACACGCCCATCCCATTGGCCGAGAAGCCCGCGCGACGGTGGTAGAGGATCGCGGCCACGCGGCGCAGGATGCCGCGCTCGCGCATGCCCGCCATGTGCTCCAGCAGGCCCTCTACGGTCATGCCCAGGCGCCGCGCCGCGGGCTCGTAGGGCTCGCTCATGACCTCCATATCGCCCTGCGTCGCGCGGATCACGGCGATGTCGAGCTCGTCGTACTCGACCGGCCGCAGGTCCACGGGCTCCTGCGCGACGCCCTCGCTGGCGAGCGCCTTCGTGTCCCCCTCCATCTCCAGATCCATGCGGATCTTGAACAGCTTCAGCGTCGGCAGCTGGCGGATCGACTCGGCGCCCGTGAGCTCCTTGAGCACGTCCAGCGTGCCCTCCAGGCCGAGCTTGGAATCGGGCTCGGTGGCCAGCGTGAACCACATGTTGAAGTCGTGATTGCGCAGGTAGTTGTGCGAGACCCCGGGGTGGCCATTGATGATCTTGCCCGCCCGCCAGGGGTGCTCGGGGTCCACCTTCGCCGCCACCAGCATCGAGGAGTAGCCCAGCGCGCGCGTGTCGTAGATGGGCGTCACCTGGCGCACGATGCGCTCGTCCAAGAGGCGCCTCACGCGGCGCATCGCCTCCTCCTCGGGCATCTCCGCCGCGTGCGCCACCGCCGCGTAGGGCCGGGCCTGGAGGGGGAAGCTGCCCTGCATCAGGTTCAGCAGCCTGCGGTCGAGGTCGTCGAGCGCCACCGCCGCGCCCTCCTTGCGGCTGCGCGTCTTGGGGATCGGGGTGTTGGGGATCGGGGTGTCTACTCGGCCAGCCATCGGGCGGCGTCCTTCGCGTGGTAGGTGACTATGACGTCCGCGCCCGCGCGGCGCAGCGAGGTGAGGATCTCCATCACGGTGGCGCGCTCGTCCAGATAGCCCGCCGCGGCGGCGGCCTTGACCATCGCGTACTCGCCGCTGACGTTGTAGGCGGCCACCGGCAGCCGCGTCGCGCGCTTCACGGCGCGAATCAGATCGCCGTAGGCGAGGGCCGGCTTGACCATCACGATGTCCGCGCCCTCCTGCGCGTCGAGCAGCGCCTCGCGCACCGCCTCCCCGCCGTTGGCGGGGTCCATCTGGTAGCCCCTCCGGTCGCCGAAGGCCGGCGCGCTGTCGGCGGCGTCGCGGAAGGGGCCGTAGAAGGCCGAGGCGAACTTCGCGCTGTAGGCCATGATCGGGGTCTGCGCGAAGCCCTCCTCGTCGAGCGCCTCGCGGATCGCGCCCACGCGCCCGTCCATCATGTCCGAGGGCGCCACCACGTCGGCGCCCGCGCGCGCGTGCGAGACGGCGGTGCGCGCCAGCAGCTCGACGGAGGCGTCGTTGTCCACGTGGCCGTCCTCGCCGACCAACCCGCAGTGCCCGTGATCGGTGTACTCGCAGAGGCACACATCGGTCATCACCAGCAGCTCGGGGTGGGCCTGCTTGATCGCACGTACGGAGAGCTGCACGACGCCCTCCTCATCCCACGCCGCCGAGCCCTCGGCGTCCTTCTCGGCGGGCAGGCCGAACAGCAGCACCGCCCCTAGGCCGAGGCCCGCCGCGGCGCCGGCCTCGCGCACGGCCTCCGCGATCGACAGGCGCGCCACCCCCGGCATCGCCGCGATCTCCTCGCGGCCGGCCGTCGTCTCGGAGACGAACAGCGGCAGCACCAGCTGCTCAGCGCGCAGATCGGTCTCGCGTACCAGCCCGCGCAGGGCCGGCGAGGAGCGCAGCCTGCGCAGGCGCGTCTGTGGAAAGGCCATGGCGTCTTCGAGGATAGTCGCCTACGCCCGGCGCAGGCCCACGCGGGCCAGCACACTGAACAAAAGGGTCAGCGCCAGCAGGTGCGCGATGGAGCCAGCGATGGCCGGTTCGGCCCCGTTGACCGCGTTGTCCAATGCCTGGAGCGCGGCCTTGAAGGGGAACACCACCGAGACCCCGCGAATCACGTCGTAGAGCGCCGGCGCGACGGCCCCCGCGGGCACCAGCGCCAGGAAGGCCAGCGGCAGGGACAGCAGGAAGGCCAGCAGCGAGGCCGCCCTCACCTCCCGCGCGAGCGCGCCGATGGCGACCCCCATCGCGCCGAACGCCAGCGCGCCCGCCGCCAGCGCCAGCAGCCACAAACCGATGCGGCTCCATTCCAGGGCCACGAAGGCCCCTATGCCGGCGAGCATCGCGAAGGCCAGCACGAACGCGCAGCCGCCGGCGAGCAGCAGCTTCTCCACGACCAGGCCCTCGCGGGAGACGAGACCGCGCGTCAACCGCGCAAGCGTGTTGTCTTCGCGCTCCAGCGCGATCCCTCCCGCGGCCAGGAGCACGCACACGAACATCAGCGAGATGCTCACCGCCACCACCACCGCGAAGGCGTTCAAGGGCGTGCGCCTGCCGTGGACCAACGCGCTGCGCACCTGCACCGGCTGCCCGATGGTGGCCAGCACGTCCTTGCTGATGTTGAGGTTGCTCGCGGCGAAGTCGGCGAGTTCCTTGATGCGCACCAGTTCCTGCCGATCGCGCCCCGGGGGCGCGCGGGCGATGAGGCCGCCCAGCACCTTGGGCAGCGCTTCCAGCCCCAGCAGGCGGTTCTGGTTGATCCCCAGCTGGCTCAGATCCCCTCCCTGGAGCAGCAGATTGATGCCCCGCGAGGCGAGCTGCCTGATCTGCTCTGACAGTTCGAGGTTGGCCTGCGCGACGGCCGCCTGGATCTTCGACTGCGCCAGGCTCTGCTCCAGCGCGTCGCCGTTGTAGATCACTTCCAGCTGGCCCTGATTGAGCACCGAGGAGAGCTTCGCGGCGATGTTCGCGGGGATCACCACGGCCGCCAGCGCCTCGCCGGAGCGCACCTTTTCAAGCGCCTGCGCGCGCGTGGCCACCTTCAGCGGCTGCACTTCGCTGAAGAGCTGCGCGTAGTAGCGCCCCACTTCCACCTTGCTTCCGCCCAGTTCCACGCTCGCCCCCGGCGGGGCCAGGTTGACGATGGCCACCTTCGGCTTGCCCGGGCTGCGCGAGATGGCCAGGCCGATCAACAGCGCGATGGCGATGGGGTAGACCACGAGCACCCCCACCAGCACCCGCGAGCGGCGCAGGATCAGCAGGTCCTTGCCAAGCAGCCACCTCATGCGCGAGCACGCGCCTGAAGGAACTCCACGAATGCCTCCTCGAAGTCGATCCCGTCTCCCGCCTCGCCGCGACCGGTGGCCTGCCCCATCAGCGTCCGGGGCGAGCCGTCGAACAGCAGCTCGCCCTCGTCGAGCACCAGCACGCGCCCCGCGTAGCGCTCGGCCTCGGCGACGTTGTGCGTGGAGAACATCACGCACGTGCCGTGCGCGGTGAGACCTTCGATGAACTCCCACAGACGCCCCCGCTGGATCGGATCGAGCGCCGCGCTGGGCTCGTCCAGCAGGAGCGCCGCGGGCTGGGAGAGCATGCCCACGGCGATGTTCACGCGCTGGCGGTTGCCGCCGGAGAGGCGCCCCACCTGCTCGTCGGCGCGCTCCGCCAGGTCGGTCTGCTCCAGCATCCGGCGCACCGTCGCCGCGGGGTCGCTCACGCGCTCCAGGCGCGCCCACAGCGCCAGGTTCTCCACGACCGTGAGCTTGGTGTACACGGCCGGCTGCTGGGGCACCCAGCCGACCCGCTGCGCCGCTCCGCCCACGTCGCCATCCGTGGGGGCCTGCACGCCAGCGAGCACCGACAGCAGCGTCGTCTTGCCCGCGCCGTTGGGGCCGATCACGGCCACCAGCTCCCCGGGGCGCACGTCGAAGCTGACGTCGTGCAGGGCCACGCGCTCGCCGAAGCGCTTGCTCAGGGCGCGGGCGCTGAGCACCGCCCCAGCCGCCCCCGCAGGCTCTCGCCCGCTCACAGCAGCCCGCCCGGAGAGCGCTCCCACGGCTCGAGGGTCAGATGGCGGCTCAGGTACAGCGCCGTCTCGCGCAGCACCGCCAGGATCGGCAGCGCCACCAGCGCGCCGATCACCCCATACAGCTGCAACCCCAGCAGCAGCGCGAAGATCACCAGCAATGGGTTGATGCGCAGCGTGTGCGCGAAGATCTGCGGCGCCACCACGTGGCCCTCCAGCTGCTGCAGGCCCACGAACAGCAGCGCCACCCACACGGCCGAGATCGGGTTCGTGAAGAGCGCCACGAGGATCGCCGGCACCGCGCCGAGGATCGGGCCGATGTAGGGGATCAGCTCCATCACGCCGTAGAACATCGCGAACGCCACCGCGTAGCGCTTGCCATCCGGGAAGATGCCCAGCACGCCGAACAGATACAGCGCCAGCCCCGTGCTCACCCCCATGACGACGCTGAACAGCAGCTGCCCGCCCACGTAGCGCGAGACCGCGTGCTGGGTCAGCGTGGGGTAGTCGTCGGCCGCGCTGCCATCGCCCTCGGGCATCGCCCTGCGCACCAGCCGCCCGATGCGCTCGCCGTAGAGCAGCATGTACACCGAGAGCACGAACACCAGCACCAGATCGAAGAAGGCCGAGGCCGCTTCGGTCAAGAGGCTCCCGCCGAAGGAGGCCAGCGAGCTGGAGCTCTTGGCGATCTTGTCCTGGAGGGTCTGCAGCGCCGTCTTGCCCTGCTTGACGAGGTGCGCGTGGATGCCGTGTTCGTTGAGATAGCTCTGGAAGTTTTCGATCGTGCGGTTCGCTTCGGCCACCAGATGGGGCAGGTTGTGCGTGAACGAGCGCACCTGATTGGAGATGGGGTTGGCCAGCAGGAAGCCGATCCCGGCCAATGTGAGGAAGAATGCGAGATACACAGCCAGCACGGCCAGGCCGCGGGGGAGGCGCGAGCGCTGGAGCAGCGACACCGCAGGGTTGAGGATCAGCGCGATGACCCCCGCCACCACAAAGATCAGCAGCACCTTGCCCGAGGCCCTTGCCAGCGCCCACAGCGCCAGCAGCGCCAGCGGCAGCGCCACCAGCTGCACCCAGCGGGGGACCACCACGCGCGGCTGGTCGCTCACATCCCTCCCGTCATGGGCAGAGTATGGCTGAGGCGCAGGCGACCATCCTGTTCGTGGGCGACCTCGTGGGGAGCGTCGGGCGGCGCACCCTCCTGCGCTGCCTGCCCGAGCTGCGCGAGCGCTATGAGCCCACGTTCGTGGTGATCAACGGCGAGAACGTCGCCGGGGGCCTGGGCATCACTCCCAAGGCCGCGCGCCAGCTCTTCGCCGCGGGCGTCGACGCGATCACGCTGGGCAACCACGCCTATCACCGCCGCGAGATCTACCCCTATCTGGACGAAGAGCCGCGCATCCTGCGCCCCTACAACTACCTCCGCGGCCAGCCGGGCAGGGGCGCGTGCGTGGTGCAGAGCGCCGGCGTGCGGGGCAGCGGTGGCGGCGTGCAGAGCGCCGGCGTGCGCCTGGGGGTCGTCAACCTCAGCGGCAACCTGTTCGTGCGCGCGGGCCGCAGCGCGTTCACGGAGATCGACATGGCCCTGCAGGAGCTCGGCGACGTCGAGCACGTGCTCGTGGACATGCACGCCGAGGCCACCAGCGAGAAGATCGCCATGGGCTGGCTCCTGGACGGACGGGTGAGCGCGGTGGTGGGCACCCACACGCACGTCCCCACGGCAGACGGCCGCGTGCTGCCGGGCGGCACCGCCTACATCACCGACGTCGGCATGACCGGCGCCCGCGGCGGCGTCATCGGCGTCAAGCGCGAGCAGGCCGTGGAGGCGCTCGTCACGCAGATGCCCGTGCGCTTTGAGACCTCCGAAGAGGACCCCTGGCTGATGGGGGTGGTGATCAGGTGCACGCGCCCGCGACGGGCCGACTCGATCGAGCAGGTGCTGATGTCCGCTCCGGCGGCGCGGCGGTAGAGCGGAGGGCGGGGGCACCCCTCGCACCGGCGGCGCTCACCGCCCTGGCGGCCCTCACCGCGCTGGCGCTGGCCCTGCGCGTGACGCACCTCGGACGCAGCCTCTTCACCGACGAGGCCTTCTCGCTGGCCCTCGCCCAGCGCGACTTCGCGCACATGCTGGGCCTCTTCGGCTACGAGGCCAACGGCACGCCCTATCCGATCGTGCTGTGGCCCGTCATTCGCGTGTTCGGCACGGGCGAGGCGGTGCTGAGGGCGCCCGCGGTGCTGGCCGGCGCCGCGAGCGTGCCGGCGCTGTGGTGGGCCGCCAGGCGCCTGGGATACGGGGACGCGGTGGCGCTGGGGGCCGCCGCCCTGCTGGCCGTCAACCCGATGGCGGTGTGGTACAGCCAGGAGGCCCGGCCCTATGCGCTGGTGGTGCCGGCGGCGTGCCTGGCGTTCGGGGCGCTGCCGCGCGCGCTGGAGCCGAGACAGAGGCGGTGGCCATACGTGATGGCGATGGCATTGCTGGCCTACTGCGACCTGCTCGCGGCGCCGATCGCCCTGCCTGCCCAGTTCGTGATCGCCCGGCGGACAGGTCGCGATGGGATGCGCCGCTGGCTGTGGTCGCTGGTGGCGGTGCTCCTGTGCTGCGTGCCTCTGCTGGTGGCCGCGACGATCGCCCGCGGACGCCGCGACGCTCTCTACTGGCTGCCGAAGCTGAGCCGGGCGCTGGTGGAAGGGGGCGTGCAGGAGTTCACGAGGGGGTTTTCGGGTGTGGCGGCGGTGCCGGGGGTGACCGTGCTGGCAGCGGCTGTGCTGATCGGAGCGGCCCTTTGGCGCCTGCGCGGGCGGAGCGCCCCCGAGCAGGCCACTCCCGGAGAGGAAGCCGGCGTGCAGCCGCCCACGCCTCCCTCCCGGCTGGCCGTGGCGGCCTGCTGGGGCCTGGCCCCGCCGGCGCTGCTGCTGGCCGTGACGGCGGTGGAGCCCGTGTTCTGGGCGCGCTACGCGATCCTGGCGCTGCCCGGACTCTGCCTGCTGGTCACCGAGGCGGCGGGGCAGCTGTGGTACGGGTCATCCGCACGCGACGGCGTGCCCACGCGGGTCGGGCTGCCCACGCGGGTGCTCGCAATGGGATGCCTGGCGGCGATCCTCCTGGCCGGCGCCGTGGCCGATGTGCGCCAGCAGAGCGTGCTGCAGGAGAACTGGCCCCCGATCGCCGCCTGGCTGCGCGCCGAACGCGCCCCGGGCGAAGCGGTGGTGGTGGACAACGCGCTGGTGCTGCCCTCGCTGGGCTACTACGACCCCGCGCTGCGCGCCCGCGACGGCGCGCTGGTGGTGCAAGAGTGGCACGACCGCCCCCTGCCCGCGGGCTTTGTGGGCTACAGGGACCGTGGCGGCTATGGAGACGTGCCGGTGGGCCCGCCCCCGGCGAGGGTCTTCGCGGAACTGGCCCGCCGCGCCGGCGGCGGCGCCTGGCTGGTGGTGAGCGAGGTGGACGACAACCTGCAGGCCGATCCGCGCACGGGTGCGGCGGTGGCGTGGGCGCGGCGTCACTGCCGCGTTCAGGTGCGCGAAAGCGCGGGCGTCTGGGCGCTGCACGCCACGGGCTGCTCGTAGACCGGGGGCGCCCACTCGTCGGGCGCTCCGGCGAGCAGGACCAGCATGACGAGCCCGAAGAACCAGGGGATGTAGAGATAGAACCAGTGTTCGATGCCCAGCTGCGTGGCGATCAGAACCGCCGCACAGGCCGCGGCGAGCCCGACCGTGTCCGCGCGGCGGGGCAGCAGCGCGAGCAGAACCGCCAGCGCGACCGCCAGCGCCTCCGCCGCGGTCTCCCAGCCGTGCAGCCCGTAGAGCCCCCACACCGAGAAGGGCGAGCCGCGGTTGGCCTGATAGGCGATCGTGCGCTCGTAGATCGTGTGCAGGGAGTCGTGGGCGAGGGCCGGGATGCTCACGAGCGCGGCGGTGGCGAGGAAGGCCGCCAGGAAGGCCGCCGATGCGCGGGCGCGAATGGCCCTCCCAGTTCCCGACCCCCCGCCGGGCAGCTGGCGCAGGCCATGCGTGGCGAGCAGCGGCGCCAGCGCGAGCGGCGCGAACTTGGTCAAGCCGGCCAGCGCCGCGAAGGCGCCGCGCGCGGGCGGCGAGCCGGCGAGGAGCACCGCCGCGAGCACCAGCGCGCCCACGAAGACGTCGTTGCTGTTGCTCTCCAGGGCATAGAGCGTGAAGGGAAAGGCCGCCCAGGCGTAGGCCAGAGCGACGCCCAGCGAGGGCCCGCGCACGCGCCGCCCGAGCAGGAACAGAAGACCGATCGCGAGCAGATCGCAGAAGATCGCGAAGGCGTGCGCGGCGGGCAGGTCGTCCCAGCGGCCGCTCCAGCCGAAGATCTGCTGGAAGGGCACATATGCCTCGTAGTCGACCGGCCCGTAGGTGTCGCCGTGTTCGTTATCGCTGGGGTAGCCGCCGTAGAGCGGCTTGCCGTGGACGAGCCGCTGCGCCCCGATCACCCCGGCGTAGCCGACGTCGATGACGTTGGAATCGGCGACGTTGAGGCCGATGCGAAAGCCGATCAGGAACACGAGGCCGACGGCGAGCGCCTCCGGGGGCACGCGCGGGGTCCAGGCGCGCCCGCGAGCGCAGCGGCGCAGCGCCAGGAGCATGCGCACGAGCAGATACACCAGCGGCGGGTAGGCCAGCGGCACCGAGGCGTAGATGTCGGCGTGGTTGAAGAAGGCCAGCGAGACCGAGAGGGAGAGCAGCGCCAGCAGGTCCAGGTGCGCCAGCGAGAGGGGCCGGCGCCAGTCGCACAGGCCCACGAAGAAGAGCGCGCACAGGGGCAGCCAGATGTAGAGCGCGTTGACGTGCCTGCCGAAGGCCCCCGGATAGCCGCGCGCCATCGTCCAGGCCACCTGAAAGCCGGTCCACTGCTCGAGCACGCGCCCGGAGGCGTCGGCGATGTAGACCTGCACGATCTCCCTGCCCCCGCGAGAGAAGTAGGAGACCTGCCAGCGCCCCGGACCCTTCAAATAGGCGCCGCCGTAGGAGCCGGGGTAGTGGGCGCGCTCGGCGCGCACCTTGGGCAGGACTTCGGCGATGCGCATGACCTGGTTCGCCGAGAGGCGGCGGCCGGGATAGGGGATGTCCGAGGGCACCACGGGAACCGGCGCGTCGGGGTTGACGGCCGGTGGGTTTGATGGAGAGGAGGATGGGCCGCGTAGTGGGGTACCGGGGCTGCTGCCGGCCAGCGAGGGAGAGGAGGGCCCGGTGGGCGCCACGAGCGCGGCGGCAGCCAAGAGCGCGAGCGCAGCTGGGTGCAGGGGCATCGTCCCGCGAGGTTACCGGCGCACGCGGGAGGAGCGGGTGCGTTTGATCGCTTGGCGCCCCGAGCAGGGCTCCGGGCGCTGGGGGCGCGGCGCGGGCGTCAGGGCCCGCTCCACCGCCGCGCACACCCGCTCCACATCCTCGGCGCTCATGCCGATGAACAGCGGCAGGCGCACAAGCGTGTCGCTGACGCGATCGGTCACGGGCAGCTCCCCGGCGGCCCGCCCGAAGCGCCGGCCGGCGATCGAGGAGTGCAGGGGGATGTAGTGGAAGTGGGCTTCCACGCGCCGCGAGGCGAGCCGCTTGATGAAGCGATCGCGCGCTCCCCGGGTGGGCAGCAGCAGGTGGTACATGTGCGCGTTGTGGGTGCGATCGGCGGGGATCGTGGGGCGGCGCAGCACGCCCCGCTCCTCCAGCGCCGCGAAGCGCTCGTTGTATACGTTCCAGATCGCCGTGCGCCGCTCGAGGATTTTGGCGGAGTGCTGGATCTGCGCCCAGAGGAAGGCGGCGTTGATCTCGCTGGCGAGGAAGGAGGAGCCGAGGTCCACCCAGGTGTACTTGTCCACCTGCCCGCGCAGGAACTGGCTGCGGTTGGTGCCCTTCTCCTGCAGGATCTCCGCGCGCTCCACCCACTCGGCGCGGTTGACCAGCAGCGCGCCGCCCTCGCCGCAGGTGAGGTTCTTGGTCTCGTGGAAGCTGAGGCAGCCGAGGTCCCCCAGGGCGCCCAGGGGACGGCCCCTGTAGGAGGCCGATATGCCCTGCGCGGCGTCCTCGATCACGGTCAGCCCGTGGCGCGCGGCGAGCGCGGCGATGGCGTCCATGTCGCACCCCACGCCCGCGTAGTGCACGGGGACGATCGCGCGCGTGCGCGGGGTGATGGCCTGCTCGATGAGGCGCTCGTCGAGGTTGAGCGTATCGGGGCGGATGTCCACGAACACCGGCACGGCCCCGCGCAGGGCCACGGCGCCGGCCGTGGTGGGGAAGGTGTAGGAGGGCACGATCGCCTCGTCATCCGGGCCGATCCCGGCCACGAGCATGGCCATCTCCAGGGCCGATGAGCAGGAGGTGCTCAGCAGCGCCCGCTCGCTGCCGATCTGCTCGGCCAGCCAGCGCGAGCAGCGCTCGGTGAAGGGCCCATTGCCCGAGAGGTGCAGGTTGTCGATCGCCTGCTGGATATAGCCGAACTCCTCGCCGGTCGTGAAGGGGCGGTTGAAGGGGACCCTGGAGGGCGGCGCGCTCTCGGGGGAGGGCGGCGCGCTCTCGGGGGACGACGGCGCGGTCTCGGCGTCGGTTTCCATTTGCAAAATGGTCCCAGCTATCAGCGAGGGGTTCAAGTGTGCAGTCGGAAACAGCGCGGGCCGGCGGGAGCGTTTGGACGCCCGTGGCGCCCGTGGCCGTTTGGGCCGGCCGGGGCGCGTCGGTAGCGTCGCCCTCGATGGATTTCGAGAACCCGAACGGCCAGGGCGGGGGCGGTGGCGCTCCCGAGCCCTCTGGAAAGGCCAGGGGCGGTTCCCCCTCGATCTCCGTGGTGGTCCCGGTGTACGGCTGCGGCGCCTGCGTCGGTCACCTGTACGAGCGCCTCACCGCGGTGCTGGGGGAGATGGGCGCCGGCTATGAGATCGTGCTCGTGGACGACCGCTCCGGCGACGGCTCGTGGCCGCAGATCGAACGCCTGGCCGAAGCGGACCCGGCCGTCAGGGGCGTGCTCTTGAGCCGCAACTTCGGCCAGCACGCGGCGATCACCGCGGGGCTGGCGCACGCGCGCGGCGAGCGCGTGGCCGTGATGGACTGCGACCTGCAGGACCCCCCGGAGGATCTGCCGCGCCTGTACGCCAAGGCGCTGGAGGGCTATGACATCGTCTTCGGCCGGCGCGTGCGCAAGCCCACGGGGTGGCTGCGAGGCCTCCTGGGGCGCATGTACTTCCGCGGCATACGGGTCTTTGCGGGCGCCGACCTCGACGGGCAGTTCGGCAGCTTCAGCGTGATCTCGCGCAAGGTGGTCGACGCGTTTCTGACATTCAAGGATCAGGACCGCCACTACATGATGATCCTCACCTGGCTGAAGTTCGACACCGCCGCGGTCGACTACCAGCCCGCCGCGCGCTATGAGGGCCGCAGCTCCTACAGCCTGCCCAAGCTGATCGAGCACGCGCTCGACGGGGTCTTCTTCCAGACCACCGTGCTGCTGCGCTGGATCGTCTACACGGGCTTCGGCCTCGCGGTCCTGGGCGTGCTGCTGGCGCTGCGCGTCGTCTACGCGAAGCTCGTGGGAACGGTTTTCCCCGGCTGGACCAGCCTCGTCGCCGGCGGACTCTTCCTGGGCGGCTTCGTGATCCTCAGCACGGGCATCACGGGCCTCTACATCGGCAAGGTCTTCGACCAGGTGCGGGCCAGGCCGGTGTACGTGGTGGATCGCATGGTCGGGGGAGAGCGCGGCGCGGTGGGCGAGCCGTCCCCGACCCGCGTGGAGGCCATTTAGTGGGCTGGGAGCGCAGGGGAGTGCTGCTGTGCGCGCCACCACAGAGCTCCTGGAGCCACTCCCATGTGGCGCTGCCAGCAGTGGAGAAGACGGCGGAGGGCGCGCTGAACCTGTATTACTCCCCGCGCGATGAGAGAGGTCGCGCGCACATCGCGCGGGCGCGGCTGGAGGTGGGGCCGGGGGGAGATCTGGCGGTGGCGGCGCACGATCCCGATCCTGTCCTGAGCCCCGGGGAGCTGGGCGCGTTCGACGACGCCGGCGTGAGCGTCTCGTGCGTGGTGGAGGGCGATGAGGGGCAGGGCACGCTGCTCTACTACACCGGCTGGTCGCTGGGGGTGAGCGTGCCCTTCTACCTCTACGCCGGCCTGGCCGCGCGACGGCCCGGGGAGCGGAGCTTCGAGCGCGTCTCGCGGGCGCCGATCCTGGAGCGAAGCGCGGTCGATCCATATCTGACGGCCTCGCCGTGGGTGCTGCGCGAGGCCGATGGGATGTGGCGCATGTGGTACGTCTCCTGCACGCGGTGGGAGGTGGATGAGAACCCCACCCACCCGCCGCGCCACCACTACCACGTGCGCTGTGCGCAGAGCGAGGATGGCGTGCGCTGGCGCCGCGAGGGGCGGGTGGCGATCGACTTCAAGGACGAGGGCGAGTACGCCATGGGGCGCCCGTGCGTGGTGCGCGACGAGGATCGCTACCGCATGTGGTTCTGCGCCCGGGGCGAGCGCTACCGGCTGGCGTACGCGGAGTCGGCGGATGGAGTGAACTGGCGGCGCAAGGACACCGTCACCGCATTGGCACAGGAGATCTGGGACTCGGAAATGCAGGCATATCCCACGGTATTTGACTGGGGCGGGGAGCGTTATCTCCTCTACAACGGCAACGGCTACGGTCGCAGCGGCGTGGGCTGCGCCGTGAGCGAACGGGGGAGCGAGTAGGCGAGACATGGCGTGGGTGTATGTGGCGATATCGGTGCTGGTGACCGCGTATGGGCAGCTGGTGGTCAAGTGGCGCGTGACCGAGCACGGTCACATGCCGGCGGGATTGGACGGCAAGGCGCACTTCTTCCTGGGCCTGCTCACCGACCCCTGGGTGCTGAGCGCGATGGCGACGACGTTCCTGGCGGCGCTGTGCTGGATGGCGGCGCTGTCGAAGCTGGACCTGAGCCAGGCATACCCCTTCTCGGCGCTGTCGTTCGTGTCGGTGCTGGTGTTCAGCGGGATCTTCCTGGGCGAGGGGGTCACGTTCGGCAAGGTCGCGGGCGTGGTGATCGTGATCGCGGGCCTGATCATCGGCGTGAGGTCGTGAGGGCGCGAGGGCGTGGGGCGTGAGGTCGTGAGGGCGCCGGACGTGGCGGAGAAGACCGTGGCGATCCTCCAGTCCAACTACGTGCCGTGGAAGGGCTACTTCGACCTGATGCGCCGCGTGGACGAGTTCGTGCTCTACGACGACGTGCAGTACACGCGCCGCGACTGGCGCAACCGCAACCGCTTCAAGACGCCCGCGGGCGTGCGCTGGCTGACGATCCCCGTGCAGGTGAAAGGACGCTACCTCCAGCGCATCGACGAAACGCTGGTGAGCGATCCCGGCTGGGCGCGCCAGCACTGGACGGCGCTGAGGTCCTGGTATCGCAAGGCCCCCTTCTTCAAGCGCTACGAGAGCGTGCTGGAGGGTCTGTACATGGGCCGCCAGGACCTTGCGCTGTCCGCGATCAACCGGCGCTTCCTGGAGGGCCTGCGCGACCTGCTGGGGATACGCACCCCCCTGACGGCCTCCAGCGACTACGCGACGAGCGGGCAGAGGACCGAGCGCCTGCTGGGGATCTGCGAAGCGGCGGGCGCCACCCGCTACCTCTCGGGTCCCGCGGCGCGCGACTACCTCGAGGAGGAGCGCTTCCGCGCGGCGGGGATCGCGGTGGAGTGGATGAGCTATGAGGGCTACCCCGAGTACCCGCAGCTGCACGGGCCCTTCGAGCACGGGGTGAGCGTGCTCGATCTGCTGCTGAACGTGGGCGAGGAGGCCCCCGATTACATGCTGGGAGCCACGTGAAGCCCGTGGTGATCTTCGGCGTGGGCGCCTTCGCGCAGGTGGCGGAGGTGTATCTGCGCAGGGACAGCCCGCGCGAGGTGGTCGCCTATACGGTGGATGGCGAGTACGTGACCGCGGCGGAGTTCGCCGGCCTGCCGGTGGTGGCGTTCGAGGAGCTCCTGGAGAGCCACCCGCCCGACCGCGTCGATCTGCTGGTGGCGACAGGATTCCGCGGAGTCAATACGGTGAGGCGCGGCATCTACGAGCGCTGCAGGGAGCACGGCTACGGGTTCGTCAAATACATCAGCTCCAGGGCGTACGTGATGAGCGACGAGGACCCGGGCGAGAACACCTTCGTGTTCGAGGCCAACGTGATCCAGCCGTTTGTGGAGATCGGCAGCGATGTGGTCATCTGGAGCGGCAACCACATCGGCCATCACAGCCGCATCGAGGACCACTGCTTCATCGCCTCCCATGCGGTGATATCGGGGCACGTGATCGTGGGCGAAATGTCCTTCATAGGGGTGAATGCGACGCTGCGCGATGGCATCGGGCTGGGCCGCAGCTGCGTCATCGGCGCCGGCGCGGTCGTATTGGCTGACCAGGACGAGGGGACGGTGCTGCGCGCGACCGAGGCGCCGGTGCACCCGAAGAAGAGCTGGGAGCTGCGCAATTTCTGAGCGCCCCTCTCCCGCCGCGGGGGCCGATGCGGTGAGCCCGGGGGCCGATGCGGTGAGCCCGAGGGCCGATGTGGTGAGCCCTGTGGCGCGCTACTACGCCGAGAAGCTGAGCGCCCACGGCGTCACCCCGCAGGGGGTCGATTGGAACTCCGACGAGTCCCAGCAGCTGCGCTTCACCCAGCTGCTGAGGGTGGCCGAGGGGTGGGCGGGAGGCGAGGAGCGGGCGGGAGAGTGCACGCTGCTGGACTACGGCTGCGGCTACGGCGCGCTGGCGCAGCGCCTGATCGCCGAGAACCCCCGCTTTCGCTACGTGGGATTCGATGTGTGCACGCCGATGATCGAGCGCGCGCGGGCGAATGTGCGAGACCCCCGCTGCACCTTCGTCGACAGCGACGAGGACCTGCCCCTGGCGGACTACACGGTTGCCAGCGGCATCTTCAACGTCCGGCTGAACGCCGCGGACGAGCAGTGGCGGGCGCACATCGTGGCGACGATCGACAGGCTGGCCGCGCACAGCAGCAGGGGCTTCGCCTTCAACATGCTCACCCGCTACGCCGACAGGGAGAGGCTGCGCGAGCACCTCCACTACGCCGACCCCGGCGAGTGCTTCCGGTTGTGCAAGGAGCGATGGTCGCGCAACGTGGCGCTGCTGCACGACTACGACCTGTATGAGTTCACGCTGCTTGTGCGCATGGGCAGCGAGCCCAAGGCCCTCATCCCCCGATAGGCTGCGCTCCCCACCCCTGCCCGGCGCGCTCCTCACCCCTGCCCGGCGCGATAGAGACGCCCCTCGGCGGGCCGATAGTACTCGTCGAGGCTGGTGACCACGCGCGTGTACCACCCGAGCAGCTGCTGCACGCGGGGGGGCTGGGAGAGCACCAGCTCCTCGCCGAGCGCGCGCACGTAGTCGACCTGCTGCTTGAAGAAGGAGCGCGTGTACTGGTGGTTGATGGCCAGGCGATCGGCGTCGGTCATGTTGCGCCCCGCGGCATGCCAGAGGGTGGAGTCGAACACGACGAGCGACCCGGGCGGGCACTCCACGGGGACGGCGGCCGCTTCCAGATAGCCCTGCCGCGGGCGCTGCGCGCGCTGGTGGCTCCCGGGCACGACCAGCGTGCCGCCGTTGGCGGCCGTGAAGGCGTCGATGGCGAGCATGATGTTCAGCGAGGCCAGGTAGCCGTTCATGTGGCGGGGGAAGTCCTGGTGAAAGGTGTGCTGGAAGACATGGCCGGTGGATGCCTCCCAGGGGGGGAGGATGAGGCCGGTCTGCAGGTGCATGACGGCCGTGTCGGAGACAGTGCCATCGATCAGCGCGAGCATCTCGGGGAGGGCGATCAGCTCCAGAAAGAAGGGGTCGCAGCGAGGCATCAGCCGAACCACGCCGACCTCGCCGGCGCGATCGAGGCGCTGCTGCCCGATCTCGGCTCGGATGCGCGCCTGCGCCTCATACATGGCCGGGCGGGCGCGCGCGATCAGCTCGGGGGAGAGGACGTCGGCGACGACCGCGCAGCCGGCGCAGCGCAGGGCCTCGAGCGTGGTGGGGAGCCAGTCGGGGTGTCTACACGAATTGATGGACAACATCGGCTGAATCGTATCAGTGGCAGGTTCCTCGGCAGGCGCGCGAAGAGCGCCCGTTTGCGCTGGCCCGATGTCATACCTACGATGATTCGATTATGTCGAGTGCGCTGCTGTCCAGCGATGAGACCTCGCCGGGGGAGGAGGCCGGGCTCAGAACACCCCCGGCCCTGCTCGTGGCGGGGGCGGTGGCGGCGGCGGTGCTCGGCACGTGGCTGGGGTCGGGCGTGGCGCCATCGGCGGTGCTGCGCTTCGTGGCCTTCGAAGCCCTCTACGTGGTGCTGCCGGGGTGCCTGCTGTACGTCCTGCTGAGCCCCGCTCCGGGGGGGCGCCTGCGCACGCTGGCGATCGGCTGGCCGCTGGGCTATGCGATGGAGGTGGGAGCGTTTGCGTCGACGGCTGCGCTGCACGCGCGCGGAGCGCTCACGCTGCTGCCGCTCGGCTCGCTGGCGCTGGGCGGGCTGCTCCTGGCGCGGCCGGCGGGGCGCGAGCGCCTGCGCGGGCTGCTGGCTTCCGGGAGGCCGCCCCGCGCCTCCCCGGAGCGGACGATCGATCGAGCGGGGGCGCCCGTGTCCGAGCCTCCGCCGGGCGCGCCGTCGTGGCGCAGGCCGGAGCTGCTGGTGGCGCTGGGCGTCACGGCGGCCGTGCTCGTTCTGGCGTTCACCTACTTTGCCTCCTACCCCCTTCCCGAACACGCGCGCAGCGTGTCCTACAACGAGGACAACGTGTTCGACATGGCGCTCGCCGCCGAGGCGCGCCGCCACTGGCCGATCACCGAGGCGTGGGTGGCGGGAGAACCGTTGCACTACTACACGGGCATCTTCATGCACGCCGCGGCGCTCAATCAGGTTCTGGGCACGCCCTACGCGACGGCGTTTCTGCGGCTGCTTCCCAGCACGATGTTCCTGATCGCCGCCCTGCAGCTGTGGGCGCTGGGAGCGGCGGTGGCGGGCGGCTCGGCGGGGCGTTCGCGCGGGGCGGATGGCTCGCGCCTGGTGGAGGGCTCGCGCCGGGTGGGTCCGCTGGCGGTCGCGCTGCTGCTGATGGCGCGGGACGTGAACCTGAGCCCGCTGAAATCCTCGGTGCTGACCATCGACCCCTTCACGCAGTTCCCGTACAGCCCGACCTTCGCCTTCGGCGTCGTCTTCTTTCTCGGCGCGCTGCTCCTGGTCCAGACGCGCGTGGTGCAGCCGCCCGCGGTGCCGCCGCCGCCGCGCTCCGGCGGAGCGCCGCCGCCCTCGCGCGAGGTCCTCTCCCATGTCCGCGACGGCGCGGCGAGGAGGGTCCCGCGGCGGGACACTGCGGGGCTGCTGGCGATGGCCGGGGCGCTGACAGCGGGGCTGGGAGCGGCGAAGGCCTTCGGCGCCTTCGACTTCGTGGGCGGCCTCGGCGTCTACTGGCTGTGGCAGACGATCCGGAGCAGGGGGACGCGGACGCTCACATACTGCACGGCGGCGGCCGCGATCGCCGTGCTCGCCATCTACTTCCTGCTGATCGCCGGCGGCGGCGAGGCCACGATGGGGTTTCGTCCCCTGAAATTCCTCCAGGAAGCCAACACTCTGGAACAGGCGACCCACCTGGCCAAACGCGTGGCGGGGCCGTCGCTCTACTGGCTCGTGCTGGCGGCCGGCGGCGGCGCGCTGGCGGTTCTGGCGCTGGCGCCGCTGCTGGGGGCCGGATGGCTGCTGTGGCGCAGGCGCGGCGTTTCCGAAGAGCTGCTCCTGCTGCTGTGCGTGTTCGCGGTGGGCATGCTCGGCTACACGATGCTGGGGGCGCCGGGGGGCGTCGAGGGAGTGTTCTTCGTGTATGGCTACATCGCGCTGGTGCCCGTCGCCGCGCTGGGCCTGGCGCGCCTGTGGGATGAAACGCCCGCGCAGGTGAGGCGGGGGCTGCTGCGCGCCGGCGGGGCGCTGGTCGCGCTGGGGGTGGCCTTCGCGACGGTCACGGCCTCGGTGAGGCTGACGGGGAGGGCAGGCGACGCATTGCGGGCATCCGCATACGCGGCCGTCGCGGCGGGAGCGGCGGTGGCGGTGAGGAGGCTTGCGCCGCTGTACGCGCCGGCGCTGCCCTCGCGGCCGGCCCGCGTGGTGGCCTGCGCCATCCTGCTGTTGAGCGCGCTCGCGCTGGTGAAGCCGCTGACGCTGACGGGAAACGGAGCGTGGAAGACGCTCACCGGGAAAGCCATCTCGGCCGGGGACGCGCCCGCGGAATACGGGATGACGGCGGCGCTTTACGAAGGTCTCGGGTGGGTGCGCGCGCACACGACCCCCTGCGACGTGCTGGCGGTGAGCAATGTGTATGACAACGCCGCGAGGACTGAGTCCGCCTACTTCTACTACTCGGCGTTCGCCGAACGGCGCACCTACCTGGAGAGCTGGCACTACACCGCCGGCGGGCAGACCGGCGCGCAGCCCTACCCCGCGCGCTTCGCGCTCAATCAAAGCGCGACCCGGCAGGGCGATCCCGGCGCACTGCGCGAGCTGGCGCGCAGGGGCGTCAAATATGTGCTCATCGACAGGACCCACGGGGGCGGCGCCGCCGAGCCCGCGAGCGTGAGCACATTGGTGTACTCGAGCCCCGCCCTGGACGTCTACCGGCTGCATGCGGTCGCGGGGGGCCCGCGGAGGTGCGCGGCGGTGAGCTGACCTCGAAGAGGGCGCGCCGCCAGTCCAGGTCAGGCCCCCGCCGCCAGCGCCGATGGCGGGAGGCCGAAGTGCCCCGCGATCAGCGCCGCCACGTCGCGGATGGCCCACTGCGCGGGCTCCAGCACAGGCTCGCGCCCATAATCCAGCCCGCAGAGAACGAGCGCCCCCAGCGAGTCCTCGGCGTGCAGCGAGCCGTGTGAGCCGCCGCCCACGTGCGCCTGGCCGCCCCAGTCCAGGAACTCATAGCCGGGAGCCGCCGAGAGCAGCACGTCGCCCGAGGTCGCGCAGGTGAGCGCCGACCACACGCGCGCGAGCGCATCGGGGAAGGCGGGGGCGTGCAGGATTCCCTCGCGCAGGCTCGCCTCGAGCACCGCCAGCTCGCCCTCGATGCTCCAGCTCCCGCCGCGCGCATCGCGGACCTCGCCGTCGCTCGGCCGGAAGCGCAGCTCGCCGATGGAGGCGCGCGCGAGGACGGCCTCCAGGGGCGCCCCGTGGGGATCGAGCTCCAGCCACATCACCAGCTGCACCCCATCGATCTGAAGCGCCCGCCGGATCACACTCGAGCGCAGCGTGGAGCGGCGATGCTCGCTGAGCACATACACCATCGCCGCGCGCTGGGAGGGGCACACCGCTATCCGCGCCTGGCCCCGGGCGCGGCGGACGGAGGGCAGGGCGGAGCCCGCGGGGCCGAGCCGCGAGCCCGCGGGTCCCGCGATCTCCAGCTCCCCCAGCGCGCCGTTCAGATCGATCGTCTCCGTTATCGGGGCCTGGGAGTGGTCGGCCATGACGATCATCGCGTGCTCCTCCAGGAAGGCGTCGATGCCGCCGCCCGCCGCCACCAGGCGCGCCAGCTGCTCATCGGCGTGCGCCAGCGAGCGCACCTGCTCGGCCGGACCGGCCCTGTGCGAGTGCCAATCGTTGTCGGGCAGCGACAGCAGCAGGAAGTCGAACAGATCGTGCTCCACCAGATAGGCCCCCACGCAGCCGCTGTGGCGGTCGCGCACCCCCGGCATGCCCAGCCCCGAGCGGCAGCCCGTGGGGCGGCTGGAGAAGATGTCCGCATAGAACAGCTCGCGCGGCCCCAGCACCGGGTGGCGCACCAGCGTCGCGGCGATGCGCGTCAGCGCGCTGTCGCGCTGGGGCTCGTGGCGGTGGCGCCCGCGGTACATGAGGTAGGTGGTTCCCGCGGTGCGCACCCCCGCGTCGTCGAGCGCCTCGAACACCGTCGGCGTCTCGGGAGACAGATGGGCGCGGTTCATGTTGTAGACGGTGTCGGTGAGCTGGCGCGCGATGCCGAAGCGCTGCGCCGCGCGGAAGCTCGAGCCGTACTCCACGTAGCGCCCTTCCTCGCGGTGGTACCAGTTCATGCCGGGGATGAGGTGCCGATCCTGGCCCGCGCCGGTGACGATCGAGGCCGCGCACACCGGGGTCACCGAGGGGAAGGCGGCCACGCAGTCGGGCACGTAGCGCCCGCGGCGCATCAGCTCCGCCAGGATCGGCGCGCGCCCCGCGGCGACGGTCTGCTCCAGCATCGCCGGCGCCATCGCGTCGATCACGCAGAGGATCAGCTTGGGGGGCGTGGACACGGAGGGAAGGCGATGAGGGCGGGGACGAGGGAGGACTGAGGGCGAAGAGGGGACACCGGCGACCGGCTGCTCAGCGCCGCAGGATGCGCAGCCCCGCGTACTTCTCGCCCGCGCGACGGCGCGTGGAGAGCGCCAGCCAGGCGAAGGGCACCGGCGCGAGATAGCCGAGCGGGTGCAGCAGCGCGGTCAGGGCGGCGATCGCCAGCGCGGCGCCGTCCACGTAGAGAGTGAGGGCTTCGCGCGCGCCGCGGTGCTCGTGCAGGCGCGCACGGGCGCGGGCGATCAGCGGGCGCACCGCCGCCTGGCCCAGCAGCGCCGCCAGAGCGCCGCCGATGAGGCCCGGCCAGAACACGTCGCCGTGCTCGCTCAGGGTGCCCGCGAACAGCAGCGCGCCGACGCCGATGCCCAGGCCGGCCACGGCAGCCCCCAGCGGCCCTGCCTCGAAGCGCTCCGCGCCGAGGCGAAACTGCGCCAGGTATGCCCCCAGCAGCATCGCCGCAGTGGCGATCAGCCACCAGCCTTCTTCCAGGAACGAGAAGTCGCCGTGGGAGAAGCCCACCCCGAGCGCTCCCGCGCCGGCCAGCGCGCCGGCCAGCAGCGCGGGGAGGAAGGGGCGCAGGCCGGCCGCCAGCGCCAGGCCGAGGCCGAGGCCGATGTAGAAGGCGAGGTTGTTCACGGTGGGTGGTGAGGGCGTTTTGGCGAGCGGCCGGGGTCCGTGTCTTCGTTGGCGGCCGAGCGTCCGCGGCAGAGCCGCACGACGGCTGCTGCATGGAGCCTATCCACCCCGTGCCATGGCCCCCTGCCCAGCTACCCTCTCCAGGTATGTCAATGGACGACGGGGGTCGGCGGGCTCGTCCCGCGGCACACGAGCTCGCGCGCTACGAAAGCCTCTTCGCCGCGCGCACGCACGGGATGCGCAGCTCGGCGATGCGCGAGATGATGGCTCTCACCGAGCGCCCCGAGGTGATCTCCCTCGCGGGGGGCCTCCCCGACACCTCCACCTTCCCGCCCGAGCTCTACGCGCAGCTGATGGCGCACGTCGCGGCCGACTCCACGGCGCGGGCCCTCCAGTACGGGCCCACGGGCGGCATGGCGGTGGTCATGGAGGGGATCGTCGAGGTGATGGCCGCCGAGGGCACCATGGTCGACCTCGAGGACATCATCGTCACCACCGGCGGCCAGCAGGTGATCGACCTCGTCTGCAAGACGCTCATCGACCCGGGGGATGTGATCGTCGCCGAGGCGCCCACCTACCCGGGCGCAGTGCCCACCTTCGGCGCGTATGAGGCCGACGTCGTGCAGATCGAGATGGACGACGAGGGGATGCCGATCGATGCCCTGGAGGCAGCCCTCGACGAGCTGCAAGCGCAAGGCCGGCGCCCGAAGTTCATCTACACCATCCCCAACTTCCAGAATCCCGGCGGAGTCACCATGTCCCTGGAGCGCCGCCGGCAGTTGGTGGAGCTGGCGCGCGAGCGCGAGCTGCTGGTGCTCGAGGACAACCCCTACGGGCTGCTGCGCTACGAGGGCGAGGCGCTGCCCACGCTCTACTCGCTGGACGCCTCCAGCGCCGGGCGCGGGGGCGCCTCGGACCTCGTCATCTACCTCGGCACCTTCTCCAAGATCCTCTCCCCGGGGGTGCGCCTGGGCTGGGCCGTCGCGCCACGGCCGGTGCTGGAGAAGCTCAACCTGGGCAAGCAGGGGGCCGATCTGTGCTCCTCGTCGGTGACCCAGCTGTTCGTCGCCGCCTACCTGCGGGAGCAGGACTGGATGGGCTACATCCACACGCTGCGCGATCTCTACCGCCGGCGCCGCGACACGATGCTCGATGCGCTGGAGGAGCACTTCGGCGAGCACTCGCGCTGGACCAAGCCGCAGGGCGGGCTCTTCATCTGGGCCACGCTCCCGGAGTACATCGACACCACCGACCTGCTCGCGCGGGCGCTCGAGAGCGAGGACGTCGCCTTCGTGCCGGGCAGGGCCGCCTACATGGACGGCCGCGGGGCCTCCTCGATGCGCCTGAACTTCGCCGGCATCCGCGAGGAGGACATCCGCGAGGGGATCAGGCGCATCGGCAAGGTCGTGGGCGAGCAGGTCGGCCTGTTCGGGACGCTCACCGAATCCCCGCCCCCTCCCGCCAGCCCACCCTCCGCCACCTCGTCCGCCTCCGGCGCGCCGCCCGCCAGTCCACCGGCGGCCGTTCCTCCAGCCGAACACCCCTCAAAGCCCAAGCCGCTGGCCGATGTCGTCGAGCTTCCGCAACGCCGACGGGCGCGAGGTCGATGAAGGTCGCCGTCCTCAAGGGAGGGCGCTCGCTCGAGCGCCAGGTGTCGCTGCGCTCCGGAGCGCAGATCGAGGACGCCCTGCAGCGGCTGGGCCACGAGACCGTCGTGATCGACGTCGGCCCCGAGCTCGTCAAGCAGGTGCGCGCCGCCAGGCCCGATGTGGCCTTCATCGCCCTCCACGGACGCGACGGCGAGGACGGGGCGGTGCAGGAGCTCCTGGGCGCCATCGGGGTGCCCTACACGGGCTCGGGTCCCTCCGCGTGCATCCGCTGCGCCGACAAGGTGCTGGCCAAGCACCTCATGCGCGACGCGGGCATACCCACGCCCGAGTTCCACTCCTTCAACGAGACGGCCTTCCGCGAGCTGGGCGCAGCGGCGGCGCTAAAGGACATCGAGGCCAGCCTGGGGTTTCCGCTGGTCGTCAAGCCGGCCGGCCAGGGCAGCGCCCTGGGAATCAAGTTCGCGCGCTCGAGCGAGGAGGTGCCCAGCGCGCTGCTCGCGGCCTTCTCCTACGACCGCAAGGTCCTCCTGGAGCGCTACATCCAGGGCCGGGATCTGGCGGTCTCGGTGCTCGACTCCGAGATGAGCTCAACGGCCGCCCAGCCGACCGCCCAGCCGCTGGCCCTCCCCGTGGTGGAGGCCGTCCCGCGCGAAGAGGACTTCTACGACTTCGAGGCGCGCTATCAGATCGGGCGCACCGCGTTCGTCTGCCCTGCCGAGCTGCCGCTCCTCCTCGCCGCGCGGGCGCAGCAGCTGGCGCTGGAGGTATACGCGCTGCTGGGCTGTCGCGGGTTCGCGCGCGTGGACCTCATGCTGGAGGACGGCTCAGGCGAGCTGTGGGTGCTGGAGACGAACGCCATTCCGGGGTTCACCGAGACGAGCCTCCTGCCGCAGGCCGCCGACGCGGCCGGCATCGGCTTCGACGAGCTGGTCAGCCGCATCCTCCTCAGCGCCCCCGCGCGCTGAGACATTCGACGGGCGCGGTGGCGCTCATACCGCTGGGATGACCGCGGAGTCCGAGCGGATCAGTAGTCCTCCGCAACGGCCGGCGGCCGATCGCGGATATGCGCGCCGCGCGCGCACGGCATCCTCCCGAGCATGACAACGACCATCGCCGCACCTCAGGCCACACCCTTGAAAGAGCTCATCGACCTCACCGGGCGCACCGCGATCGTCACCGGCGGCGCGATGGGGATCGGATTGGGCATCGTCCGCCGCCTGCACGAGGCGGGCGCGAGCGTACTCCTCGCGGACCTCGACCTGGCCGCCGGCGAGCGCGCGACCGAGGCCCTCTGCGCCGCGCGCGCGGACAGCGCTCTCGCCGTGCACGGCGACGTCAGCGACCCGGCGAGCGTGCAGGGCATGGTGCGGGCCGCCGTGGAGAGCTTCGGCGGGCTGGACATCCTCGTCAACAACGCCGGCATCTATCCGATGGTTCCGCTCAAGGAACTCGACGTGGAGACCTTCCGCCGCGTCATCGACGTCAATCTCGTCGGCCTCTTCCTCTGCACCAAGGCCGCCTCCGAGCGCATGATCGCGCAGGGCCGGGGCGGGCGGATCGTCAACATCACATCGATCGACGCGCTGCACCCTTCGATGGTGGGGCTCTCCCACTACGACGCCTCCAAGCACGGCGCCTGGGGCTTCACCAAGAACATCGCCCTGGAGCTCGCGCCGCACGGCATCTGGGTCAACGCCATCGCGCCGGGCGGGATCGCCACGCCGGGCATCGGCGACATGGACGACGCCGCGCTGAAGGGCTTCGAGGCGATGATCCCGATGCGGCGCATGGGCGACCCCGACGACATCGCGCGCACGGCGCTGTTCCTTGCCTGCGAGCTCTCCAGCTACATGACCGGCACCCAGATCGTGGTCGACGGCGGGCGGCTCCTGGCCTGAAGGGGGTCCACCTGGCGATCGCCTCCTGTCCGGCGCCAGCCGGCGGCCAAGCCCCGGGTCCAGACCGCGCGGCCACCCGGCGGCCGGTAGGCCGCCTCTCAAAAACCCAAACGCCCCTACGAATCGCCCGCGGCGAAGTCCTCCGGTGAGACCTCGTCGAGGAACTCCTTGAACTTCTCCACCACGTCCTCGGACTCCTCGATGTTGTGCTCGAACTCGATCGCCGACTCGTTGATGACCTCCTCGGCGGCGAAGATCGGCGCGCCGCAGCGCACGGCCAGGGCGATGGCGTCGCTGGGGCGGCTGTCGAGCTCGAGCTCGCGCCCGTTCATGCTGATGGTGATGGAGGCGAAGAAGGTGTTCTCGCGCAGCTCCGTCACGGCCACCTGCGTGCACTTGGCCTCCAGCTCGCCGAGCATGTCGTAGAGGAGGTCGTGGGTCATCGGCCGCGGCGTCGAGGCGCCCTGGAGCTTCATCAGGATCGAGGCGGCCTCGGGGTGGCCGATCCAGATCGGCAGAAACCGATTGCCGTCGACTGTCTTCAGGAGCACGATCGGCTGCTTGCCGACCATGTCGAAGCTGACGCCGTAGATGACCATCTCCTGCACGAGCATCCTCCGGGAGGGTGGGGCTCAGAGTATAGGTGCCCGTCGCGCCTGCCCTAAAGGGACGAAGAGCCCGCCAGGGGCCGTCGCGCGCGGAAGCTCCAGAGCTTGTTGCCGAGGAAGTTCAGGGGCGTGGAGGCCGCCACGGCCAGCGCCTCGGCCGGCACCTTGGCGAGTCCCGCGCCCTCCACGAAGAGGGTCAGGAGCAGAAAGCCGAAGGCCGCCGCCGCGGCGCTCACCACGAAGAAGCGCAGCGCCTGGAAGCGCGCGCTGCCCGCGGCGGCATCGAAGGTCCAGTGGCGGTTGAGGAGGAAGTTGTTGCTCACCGCCACCAGCCACGCCAGCACGAAGGCCACGCGGTAGTCGATCGCCAGCGCGTGCACGCACAGCGCGTATACGCCCACGTTGATCACGAACCCCGTGGCGCCCACGAGGCCGAAGCGGATCAGTTGCAGCCAGTTGGCGGGGCGGCGCAGGCCGTGCAGCAGGCGCGCGTGCGGGCGCAGCTCCACCGCCGCCGGGGCGGGCGGGCGGCGCAGCTCCATCGCCGTCGGCGCGGCGGGCGGGCGCAGGTCCACGGCTGTGGCCTCATCGGGCATCCATCAAGATTAGCG
>Ga0116217_10000951_pt1 | contig 29022 bp, 27 predicted proteins | sample Sb_taG_6_FD_89697 | JGI IMG/M metagenome (GOLD analysis project Ga0116217, IMG submission 89697) | Peat soil microbial communities from Weissenstadt, Germany - Sb_50d_4_PS metaG | ecosystem: Environmental > Terrestrial > Soil > Wetlands > Peat | place: Germany: Weissenstadt | collected 2010-09-21 | reverse complement strand
TCGCGGCGAACGAAGGCCCAGACTTCGGCGACACGCGCCAGGTGCGCGGCGTAGAGACTGCCGATCGCACCGCAACCGATAATGCAGACTTTCTTCATGCCGTCATTCATTCCGTCAAGAAACCTGCCGAGCTTCGCTCGGCCGGACGGCCGGGGGCGGCCGTCCGTAGATGGTTCATCTCTTTTCCAACTTCACTAACTGAGCGAGTTGTCCGCCTTCGTGATATTTGAGCGAGCGGAAAATGCTGTCGGCGTTGTTAAAGGAGTCGTTGATAAAAATACCTTGCGAAAACAACGCGTCCTGCAATGCCGCTGAAATCGTGTGCACCGGGGCCGCGCCTCCTTCGCCCATGCCTTTCGCGCCGCTGTAGCTGTGGGGAGAAGGCGTTGTCGTGTGGCCATACCTGATCTTCGGAATATTCATGGAGGTGATCGGGGTGTAATCGCTGAAGGTGCTGGTCAGCATATTGCCGACGGCGTCATAGACACAGGTTTCCATCAGTGCCGCACCGATCCCGTGTGCGGTCGCGCCATAGACCTGCCCTTCAACGATTGGCGGATTGATGACCGTGCCACAATCATCGACGGCCACGTAGTCGAGAATCTTCGGGACAAAAGTTTCGCGGTCCACTTCGACGATCGCGATGTGCAATTGCGAGGCGTAGGTCAGTGTGAGACTGCCGTATTTTGTTTTCAAATCCGGAACCTTGAACGGCGCGCGCCATACGTAGCGGCAGTTGAGCGTGACATCGTACAGTTCGGGTGGGAGCACGGCGCTATTCACGTTCACAATGTTTGCCAAGCCCCAGTAGTTGATGGATTTTCCGTTACTCTTTGCCTTGATCTCGGGCCCCTGCTGGCCGACTCCGAATTCGAGATCGTCTTCTTTCGTTTCGAGAACAAAGGCGGCCAGGCGCTTCATTTCAGTTTTGAGTTTCTGGGCGGCGCCGTGCACCGCAGACAAACCGGAAACCGCAAATTGGCTGGCGTACGTGCCCGACATGCCGGTGTGCACGTTGCGCTCAGTATCGAAGCCCGTACGCACGGTGATCAGGTCGGGATGAATGTTGAGTACGTCGGCGACGACTTGTGCGGAGGTGGTTTCGTGTCCCTGGCCTTGCGGACAAGAGCCGACGGCAACCACCACTTCGCCGTAGATATCGAGTTTGCAGTTCGCGCCCTGCGAGTTGCCGGAGAAAGGCGCGTAGGGGTTGATGATCTGCGACTGGCCGAAATTGTTCGTTCCGGAATCGAGCGTGGTACCAATGCCAATGCCGATCATGCGGCCGTCTTTTTCTTTGCGCGCCTCGGCCTGCTTCTCCTTCCAGTCGTCCCAACCGATCAGGTCTTTCGCGACTTCGAGCATCTTGGGATAGTTGCCGGAGTCGTACACGCAGCCGTTGGGCGTGGTGTAGGGGAACTCTTCGGGGCGGATGTAGTTGCGCAGGCGCATTTCGTCGGGTGCGATGCCGAGTTCGTGGGCGCAGATGTCGACGACGCGCTCCAGGAACCAGAGGTGCTGCATGCGCGAGTATCCGCGATTGGGGCCGACGGGACACTTGTTGGTAACCACCTGGCAGAAATCGATGCGAGCGTTCTTGAAGCGATATACCCCACAGAAAACCTGCGACCAGATCACGCAGCCCAGGGGCTCATAGCGCGGGTAGGCGCCGCAGTCGTCGATGTGGCGCGAGTCGATGGCGGTGATGACGCCGTTTTTGTCGAGGGCTACGCGCGTGTTGCGGAAGGTGCGCTCGTTGCCGTGGGCGCTCGAAACCATGTGCTCGGAACGGGTTTCGACCCACTTGATGGGGCGCCCGCCGGTCTTTTTCGATGCCAGAGCGCAGACGGCCATCTGCGGATAACTGGTGATCTTGATGCCGAAGCTGCCGCCGATGTCGAAAGTCTGAACTCGGATCTTATCGATATGAATATTCAGGTGCGCGGCGAGGAACTGGATTGCGAATGACGGGAATGAATTATTGCACCAATAGTAGATGCGATCGTCTTTCGGATTCCATTCGGCGATCACGACGTTGTTTTCGAGCGGCGTCGAGGAAAAGCGATGGAAGTGCAAGCGGTCGATGTCGACGACATACGCCGCATCCTTGAAGGCTCGCTCAACATCGCCGTATTCCCACACGCCATTCCAAACTCGGTTCGTGCCAGCTTCTTCGTGGAGGATGCTGTGATCGTTGAGGGCCTGCTCGGCTTCGATGACAGGTTCGAGCGGCTCGTACTCGACCTGGACGAGTTCAGCGGCATCGTCGGCAAGGCTCGGGGATTCGGCGACCGCGGCGGCAACCGGCTCACCCTGGTAAAGGACCTTGCCCGCTGCCATGGGGAAGTCGCGAATCTTCTGCGCATGGTCGGGTCCGATTTCGATGAAGGGCTGCGTTTGCGCTGCAACTTCTTTGCCGTTAATCGCACACACTACGCCGGGCAGCGCCTCGGCAGCGGAGGTGTCGACGCTGACGATACGCGCGTGCGCATAGGGAGAGCGCACAAAGCGGAGATAGAGCATTTCGCGAAGTTTGATGTCGTCGGCGAACTTGCCCCGGCCGCGCAATAGACGGTCTTCTTCTTTGCGGGGGAACGCGGCCCCTACCCAGCGTCCGCTACCGTTCTTTTTTCCTTTAGCCCCGTTTTCGTCAGCCACGATATTCAATGCCTCCGCAAACATTTCGCGGACAAGTGTCCACGCCACGCGAGCTATACCAGCGCCGCCTGCAGCCCGTCTATCAATTTCTGAATCTGTTTCTTGCCCAGCGGTTCGAGCATGCCACCGGCTACGGACGCCAGGCGGCCAAAGATTTGGGCTTCACCCTGCCAGTTGACTTTGGTTCCGACCGCGGTTCCGAGTGGGGTTCCGGGTACGATGCCGTCTGCGACTGCCGGTGCGGTTCCGGCCGCGGCTGCCGGCGCGGTTCCGTCCACGATCGCGGTCAGGTCAAACCCAGCGACCATCGTGACATTTCCTCCGCCGACGGCTCCCTGTCCTTTATATTGAGCGCGACGCGGCCGATCGGCCTCGGCCAGTTCCAGTTTCACGTCTGCGATGCCTTTGATGTAAGAAATGCCCACATTCACCTTGACAATGAAATGCGTGGCGTCCTGCATTGCCAGACTTAGAAACTCCGGGAGCAGCGGCGCAAATCGACTGGGGTCGGTGAGGAAGTCGTAAACCTCCTCGGGCTTTTTCTTGATCTCGAATTCGCCGGAGAATTTGATCGCCATCTCAGGCTCCCTTCATGTTCCGGCCTGCGAGCTCGATGGCCTTGAAGATGTTCATATATCCGGTGCAGCGGCAGGTGTTACCGGCAATCGCTTTGCGAATTTCCTTTTCGCTCGGCTCAGGATTCTCGGAGAGCAACTGATGAGTTGAGAGCATCAGACCGGGCGTGCAGTAGCCACACTGCAGGCCGTACGAATCGCCAAAGGCTTTTTGAATGGGATGAAGCTTGCCGTCTTTTTCGAGGCCTTCGACGGTGGTGATCTCCGATCCGTCCGCCTGCACTGCAAACATCGTGCAGGACTTTACCGCCAGGCCGTTCATCAGTACGGTGCAGGCGCCGCAGTACGTCGTGTCGCAACCGACGTGTGTGCCGGTGAGGTCGCAGGCCTCACGCAGGAACTCGACCAGCAACATGCGCGGCTCGACCTGCCGCGCGTAGGGCTTGCCGTTTACGTTGATCTTGATGTTGACGGCGATTTTTTCTACGGTTGCGGTTTCAGGCATATTTTCAAGCATAGATATGAGCCCCTTCGACCGGTTCTCCGTGAGCACGGCGCACGGCAATCTGAATCGCGCGCTTCACCAGAGCTACCACCAGTTGGCGCTTGTATTCGGCGGACCCGCGCATGTCGGGCCGGGGATCTGCGGCGGCACGAGCGGCTTCGGCGGCGATAGCAATCGTCTTGTCGTCCAGGATTTTTCCGCGGAGTGCCGTCTCGGCCTCGGTCGCGAGAATCGCCGTCAGTCCGACGCTGCCCAGAGCAATGGCGGCATCCTGGCAGACGTCGCCCGCCAAGGTGAGTTGTACGGCAGCACTGGCACTTGGATACACGGGAGCGCTCCGCTTGAATGCAAGATAGGCGCCGCCGCTGCCCTTAGGTGGAATCTTCACTTCAACTTCAGTTACAAGTTCGTCGTAAGCGAGCGCTGTTGTGTAAGCGTCTTTGATGAAGTCTTTCAGGTGAATGGCGCGCTCGCCGCTCGACCCGAGGCAATGAACGGTGGTGTCGAGCGTGATCAAGACATTGGCCCAATCGCTGCTTGGATCGGCTTCCGCGAGCGATCCGCCAATGGTTCCCCGATTGCGCACTTGCACGTCGGCAATCCCGGCGGCACAGTCGTGCAAGACCGGGATCTTTCTCGCAAGCGCGGAGTGTTCGATCTCGGCGTGGCGGGTCATCGTTCCGAAACGAAACGCTCCCGAGTCTTCCTTAATAAAGGAGGTGCCCGGGATGAAGTTCAAGTCCACCAGGTGCTCGGGATTGGCAAAGCGAAGCTTGAGCAACGGAATCAGACTCTGTCCGCCGGCGAGAAACTTCGCGCCCTCGCCGAGTTGGCCGAGCATGGAGACTGCTTCTTTCAGTGATCCCGCCCGGTGATAGTGAAAAGATCGCGGATACATTGCTGTCCGTCCCTTGTTTAAGTCATTGTGCGCGGCCGGGCAAATCCCCAAGCCGCAGCCGCCAACGCGGCGATGACCAGCCCGGAGCCGACCACGGCCAGAGCCTTCAAAACCGATGCACCATGATGATACGTCTGAAGTATGACCGCCAGCGGGAATAGCGCACTGCCCACCAGCAGAGAAAATGCAACCAGCTGCCGAATTCCTTCGCTGAAGTTCATCCTTTCGAAAATCACACCCAGCACGATCATGAGCATGGCGAGCCCGATCCAGTGGGAGTGAGCGTCTACCTGGCGAACATAGTCGTACTTGGTTTCGCCGTACTGCTCGAGCGAAACCTGGGACTGCCCGAGATTGCGGCGGGCCGCTGCGGTAAAAGACTGGGCGAGTGATCCGCTCATGTGATCGAGCGCCTGGTGCTCGACAAAGAGCGCATACTGCAACCCGTAGAGCATGCCGAAGGCGGCGAGAGTCATACCACCGAAAATCAGAAGTTTGCGCGATCCCGTCACCGTGCACCCTCCGCAGCATCGGCCTCGGCAACATCGTTTTCCGTAACATCGAGGCCACCGGAATAGCGCAAGATGCCAACCAGCATTCCAACCAGCCCGACGATGACCATCAGGCCGCCGATGTCGGCGATGCCTCCGGCCAGCAATCCGAGTCTTAGCTCGAGGAGCACGAACACGGGCAAAATCACCGAGCCCCCGAGAGCAACTTCACCCACCGCCGCTTCCATTTTTCCGAGAGGAACACGAAGGGCTGCACGAACGATAGCAGCATCGCCAGCAGACCAAACTCGATGATGTGCGAGTGCGCGGCGATGTTCACGGCTCGCGCGCCGGCCAGAGCGCCGAAGTTATTGACCTCGGTTGTGGCGGCGTCGAGATTTCCTGCGGTGGCAGCGTTGATCAAACGTTGCAGGATCGCGGTCTCCATCCGCTCGTGCTCGTACAATAGAGTGCCCGCGTAATACGCGCCGTGCAGGAATCCGAGCAAAACAAGAATCGTGCCACCGGTCAAAAGCGCGCGACGCGGCATGCTGTCTTCGCCTGGAAGTTCAGGCTCGCTCAGTTGGCGGCTGCGAACATATTTCCAGAAACCCCACGCTTGAACGATAAGAACGACGATTAGCAAAGCTCCGGCGGAATCGGCCAGTACGCTCGCCCAGCCGATTGCGGAAAACGGGCTGCCGGCAAGGCCGACATAGTGAATCAGAAAAATGCCGACAGGCAAAAGAACTCCACCGGCGATGAACAGAGAAGCCATGGATTTTTTCGTCTGGCGTGAGAGTGCGATGTACGGCTGCACCAGCGCCAGCAGCAGCGCCAGGTAGCCGGCGGCAATCATGTGGACGTGGGCATCCACCTTGGTGCCACGATCCTCCAGCAGGTTTCCGAGATGACTGAACGCTTCATTCACCGCTGCGGCATTTCCGGCAGCGACGGCGTGCGAGGCTGCGATGAGCGCTTCGCCTTGCCGGGCGGCGTTTTGGTGGAGGATGAAAACGGCAAAGATGTCGCCGAAGAGAAGGCCCGCTGCAATCAGAGCGATGCCACCGAAGATGTAGAGGCGGCGCGCGCTCATCGGCGCGAAATCAGGTGCACAACCGGGCACGGAATTCGCGGGCGCGAAACTGGCAGTGTCCGGGAATGGTCTGGGAATCGCTGGCATTAGTGTCCCACTGGTTCAATGTCGCGGTATCGGCTGCGGAAATAAAGTAGTGGCTCACCGTCCCGGACCAGGACCTCTTCCACCGCCGCGATGAAGATGGTGTGGTCGCCTGCGGTCTGAGTCGCGTGCAACCGGCACTCGAGGTACGCCAGAGCTCCTTGCAGTACGGGTGTGCCTTGGGCGGTGCGATCGAAGCGGGCGCCCGCGGCTTCCGGATGCTGATGGGTCTCCGCGGAGCGCGCGTAATATTCCGAGATGGTCTGTTGATCGCTGCGCAGCACGTTCACTCCAAATCTCTTCCGGGCATGCAGATGAGCGTGCGTCCGCGCCCGGTGATCCACACAAACCAGAACCAGCACGGGGTCAAGTGAGACCGCGGTGAAAGCATTCGCCGTCATGCCGTGGACCTCGCCGTCGTGGTCGACGGTGATGACCGTAACCCCGGTTGCGAAACATCCCATGGCCTTGCGGAAATCGCTCGCGGTAAGGCTCATGCGGAAAGCTGCGGGTTCTGGTTTCGAATGGCCTGGCTCTGAATAACTTCGTTCTGAATAAATTCGTACTGAATCACTTCGGCCTGAATCACTTCGCTGTGAATACTTTCGTCCTGAATCGTTTTGCGCTGCATCGCCGGACGGGCCACGAAGACAGCCCGTCCGGCAAGTGACCACGCTACCACGTCAGACGCAGCGCAAGCTGAATCTGACGCGGGTTAAATACTGCGCTGGGCGTTCCGTAGGTCGGGTTGGGCGAGCCCTCCCGGTAGAATGCAGTCGCTCCGGAGCAACCCGGCGCGCCCGGATCCTTCGGGCAGAAGTCCGCTGCGCCATAACTTGTGTTGTAGTAGCGAACGTTGACCGTGTTCAGCAAGTTGAAGGCTTCCGCCAAGAATTGGAGATGCAACTTTTCATAAATTGGGAAGGTGCGCTCCAGGCGAACGTCGACGGTCTGCAGTGTATCTCCCTTGAATGTGTTGCGCGGCTCGCCGCCGACCCGGTCATTGTTTCCAAAGACGTCGCCATTGGCGTCAAAGCCGGCATACTTGGTGAAGTACTGCGGAGACTGCAGGGTGAGGATCGTGCTGAAACTGAAGTCGCGCGCGATCATGTTCCAGCTCTTAGGACTGGTAAAGATGGCATTGCCAACAAAGCGATGCCGGGCATCGTCGGCGGAACTGGCGCGCTCCGCGCGGAAGTTGGCGCTGTCCTGCGGAATTAACACGAAGCTGGGATTGGGCCCGTTATCGATGGAATGCGAATAGGTGTAGCTGATGGCAAACGAAAAATTGTTAGTCATCCGCTTGTTCATATTGATGAGCAAACCGTCGTAAACAGAATCCCAACTCGAACGGGCCTCGAAGAAGACGCTGTATTGCGGATCGCGGAAACCGGGAACTCCGTTGACGTGGGGCACACCCGGAATAATCATTATCGAGGGGTACTGGTCGCCGTTGGCGCAATTGGGGGGCGGGATCGGATTCCCGCCGGGATTCAAGTTCGAAGCGAAGTCGAAGTAGACGTTCTTGCAACTCGCCTGTCCCTTGGAGTTGTAGACCTGTATCGTGCCGCTGGGGTCGGGCTGATTCACGTTGTAAAAGCTGCCGAGGTGCACTCCTCGCAGGTGGATTCCGGTGAGGCTCAGCAGCGAGTCCTTGAAGGGCTGGAACTCGAGCGAGGCGCTGGTCTGAATGCCATACGGGTTCTGGCTATTCTGATCGAACCGTACGATGGTCGCGTCTTGCAGGAATCCGCAACTATCCAGGGTTCCAGTCGGGCAAAACGGCGCGGCTGTTCCGTTCGGGTAAGTGGCATTGGTCAGCAAGGCATTGAGGGCGTAATTGGTGATGAATGGGGAGCTGGCAAAACTAAACAGGCCAGTCGTCGCATTCAAACTGTTTTCAGATGGGCGACCCGGATAGGCGGATTCTCCGCCGCAGGAAGGCGCTTGGCACATGAGCAGGGGTGATGGAATAATGCCGTGGAACAGCCCGAAACCGGCACGGAATACGACGTTGCGTGACGTTCCCATTCCGTAGGCCAAGCCCACGCGCGGGTCAACGTTCTTCCATTGCGTATTGAGCACTCCTGCAGGCCACGTCTCAAATTCCCACCGCGCCCCGAAGTTCAATGTCAGGTTCTGGGAGGCGCGCCACTTATCCTGCAGGTAGAAGCCGGTGTAGGTGTGGTCGAGCGTGTCCGAGGCTTGGTTACGGATAGCCTGAGGAATCGCGCCGCCTTGATACACCGCCGTTCCTCCCGCCAGAGACCCCTCGGTGAAAAGCGGGGTCGTCGTCGTGCTGAAGCGTTCGAAAAAGATCACGAAGGGATCGGGGCATGACACTCCTGTCGGACATCCCGCTGCGCTATCGGTGCCGAGAAAAGCAGCGAGGTTCGAGAAGTCCGCCTCGAACGGATAAAACAGCGGGAAGGATTCGTAAGTGCCGACGCGATCGAAGTTACCGCCGAAGCCGATGGTGTGGTTCGACACGTTGTGCGTCATGTTGTCGACCACCTCGAAGCGCGACTCGTGATAAATGTCCGGGTTCCCGCGGTTAACGCCGACTGCAAAAGTATTGGCGACTTCCAGGTGGGGCTGGGTGGAAACCACCGGGAAATCGAAGTTGCGGTGCGCATACTGCATACGCAGTTCGTTCACCCACGACGGGGAAATCACCGTCGTCAGTCCGCCGGCGAGCGACTGGTCGCGAATGTTGTTGTTCTTGAATGCAGACGGCAGGTCGAAACCATTGTTCAGAGGCGACTGGTTGGTCAAACGATCGTCGTTGATGAAATAGCGGACATACAGGTTGCTGCGGCCGAAGTTTTGATCGAGCCGAAGCAAACCGTTGTCCGTGTTTGCGTCGCGCAGTACAAACAGGTTTTCGGCGGGCAGCCCGAACACCGTTGTCTTGACGTTATTAATCGCCGCAATGTTGCTCAGCACGGTCGAATTGTAGGTCGGCGATTCGGCTCTCCTCTGACCTTCGTAATTGGCAAAAATGAATGTCTTGTCTTTCTTGAGAGGTCCGCCGATAGCGCCGCCAAACTGATTTTGCCGCAGCACGTTAAAACCGGACGCGGAGAGAATGCTGACGGCGTCGAGTTTGTTATTACGAAGATAGTCGTAAAGCGAGCCGTGCACGTTGTTGCTGCCACTCTTGGTGATGATGTTCACGATGCCGGCGGTGGCTCGTCCAAATTCCGTGGTGTAGTCGGTGTTGATGACGCGAAACTCCAGCACCGACTCCTGTGGCGGCGTGCCCCGCTGAATGCCCGAGGCAGTCGAGATATCATCGGCGCCGTCTACCGCGATGAAGTTGTAGTGAATGTTCTGGCCGGCGAAGGAGAGCTTGGTGACCGGTTCGACGATGACGTCGGTGCTGCCGGAGGTCGTGTTTCCGATGGTGATGCCGGGTGCGAGCAACGCGAAATCGATGAACTCCCGTCCGTTGACCGGAAGGTTCTCGATCTTTTGCTCATCAATGACCGAGCTCACCATGGTTCGAGTGGGCTCAGCAACTTCGCCAACGTCTTGCACCTCGACCTGGGTTTGAACCTGGCCCAGAGCCAGCGCGAAATCCACATTGCCGGATGCACCCAGATCTAAATGAATCTTCTTGGCGGACTTTTGGAAACCCTGCTTTTCGGCAATGACGGTGTAATCGCCCGCTGGAAGTCCGCCAATCTGATATTCGCCCACCGCATTGGCGGTGACGGAGCGCTTCAAACCGGTGGCCGCATTTAGCACCGTAACCGACGCTTCTGCAATCACGGCGCCGGTGGTGTCAGAGATGCGTCCTTGGAGAGTGCTCGTAACGGCCTGGGCTCCCAGCCAACTCGACGCGGCCAAGAGCAGTAGAAGAAGACAAATGACCGCTCCCCCGCGACGGCGATGGAACGAGGACTGAACCGAGCCAGGTGTTCCGGCATCGGATTCCACAACATATTGAACCGCCATCGAATTCCCCCTCGTAAGTCTGGTGTTGTTGCGCGGTCGGCTACTGAGCTGTCCGCACGACTCGTGCTGCGTGCGCGTGCATGATCCGAGTCAACCTCGATTCGGAGTCCTCGAGATGCTGCTCCAGTACAGCGGCACACTGCTTAAGCTTTCCGGTACTGAGCAATTGGCACATTTTCCGATGGACAGGAATCAGTGCGCCCGGATTGTCATGACTGCGGTCCACCAGCACCATGCCGACACGTAGTTCGCCGAGCATGTTTTTATAAAACGTATCCAGCCGTTTGTTGCCGTGGAAGCGGATCAGCAGGCTGTGAAAATGCAGGTCGTGACTGACGGCGCAGGACCAGTTCCGGTCGCGCACGGCCAGTTCGTATTGCTCTACTGCGCTGCGGATTTCCTGCAACAAACCAGGGTCTGGACGGTGCGCCGCAAGCACGGCGGGCAACTCCAGCATCCGGCGCAACTGGTAGATCTCCTGCACATCGTGCAATGAGAGTTGCGAGACCGCAGCGCCATGATGGAGGCTGCGTCGCAAAAGGCCCTCGAGTGACAAGATCCGGATTGCCTCCCGCATGGTGTTACGGGAAACGCCCAGAGACGAAGCCAAGGGCAATTCCTGCAACTGGGTGCCGGGGCGGAACTCGCCCTCGAGAATGCGTCGGCGCAGGAGAGTGGCCACCTGATCCGCCACACTTTCGCGGTTAATCTGCGTTCGATCCATGCTGAGAAATTGTCGTCCGGCTAAGTTGCGGAATTTTCTTCCTAACTGTTCACGTTGTCAAGTGTTGAAATGTTCACCACTTTGAGAGTATGTTGCAGGATCGAAAGCGGGCCCGTACGTTCCGTTTCCTGGGCACGGGAAAGTTCCCTGAAAATCACGAAGGGACAGGGATCCGCTGGGTCCGCTATGATCGTTGCCAGCGCCGGACAGAACTTGCGGCGGGTTCGGAGGAAACGAGTTTCGAAGTAAAGACGCATGGCCACCTTTTTTCCAGATGCGCTGTCCGCGACGGCTGCGGAGTTGGCTGACGCCAGCCTGGAGCCGTTTTCTCGTGAAGCGGTTTACCGGCTGCTGCGAACGGACGACGACATGCTGCCTTCCCTGCTCTCGGCGGCTCAACTTGCCCGCGCGAGATTCAAACCGGGTGTCATCACGTACTCCCGCAAGGTGTTTCTTCCCCTGACGAATCTTTGTCGCGACTACTGCGGCTACTGCACATTCCGGCGCGATCCCGGCCAGCCCGGTGCGCATACCATGGCGCCGGACGAGGTGATGGAGGTGGTGCGCGCGGGAGAGCGCATGGGATGTACCGAGGCGTTGTTCAGCTTGGGCGACAAGCCGGAGTTGCTTTTTTCCCAGATGCGCGATACGCTGCGGCGCTTCGGGTATAAATCCACGCTCCATTATCTGGAAGCAATGTGCGAGAAGGTGCTTCGCGAATCGAGTCTGCTGCCGCATCCGAATCCCGGGCTCATGAGCGCGGAGTGGCTGGAACGGCTGTCACGCGTGGCTCCGAGCATGGGGCTCATGCTTGAAACGACCAGCGGGCGGCTGCTCGCGAAAAACGCCGCACACGACAATGCTCCCGACAAAGAACCGGCGAAGCGCCTGCGTGTAATTGAGGATGCGGGGCGGCTGAAGATTCCTTTTACCACGGGAATTCTGATCGGAATTGGCGAGACGCCGGAAGAGCGAGTGGATTCGCTGCTCGCGATTCGCGACTTGCATGCAAGGTATGGGCACATTCAGGAAGTGATCGTCCAGAACTTCCGCGCCAAGAGAGGGACGCCGATGGCACACTGGCCCGAACCGGACCGCGGGGAAATGCTGCGAACGTTGGCCGTGGCGCGCCTCCTGATGCCGAAGATGAATATTCAAGCGCCGCCGAATCTCTCCGATCCGCACTACGCCGATCTGCTCGAGGGCGGCATCAATGACTGGGGCGGAGTTTCGCCGCTGACGCCGGATTTCATCAATCCGGAAAAGCCGTGGCCGCATCTGGAACAGTTGCGGCAGCGGACCGAGGTGAAAGGATTCGAGTTGCGCCAGAGGTTGCCGGTTTATCCTGAATTTGCACAACAAGCGGCGGCCCACGACGACTTGCTAGCGCGGCGCCTGGGCGTTGCTGCCGACGCTGAGGGCTATGCTCGGAGGGCGGCATGATCACGGTTCTGACCGGCGGCACGGGCGGCGCCAAGTTTGTGGATGGACTCCGGCAGATCGTTCGTCCGGAAAAACTGACGATCATCGTGAATACGGGCGACGACTTGCTGTGGTGGGGACTGTACGCTTCGCCCGATCTGGATTCCATCATTTACATGCTGGCCGGCAAACTGAGCCAGGAGCGCGGCTGGGGCGTGAAAGGCGACACTTTTTTTTGTCTGCATGCCATGGGGCAGATGGGACAACCGACGTGGTTTCACGCCGGCGATCGCGATCTGGCCACGCACATTTTTCGCTCGAAGCTGCTTGCCGATGGCAAAACGCTCAGTGAAGCCACGTCCGAGATCGCAACCAGGCTTGGAATCAAGACACGTGTCCTGCCGATGAGCAATTCGCGCGTGTAGACGCGGGTTTTGACTCCGGCGGGAGACCTGAGCTTTGAAGAATATTTCGTCCAGCGCTGGTACCAGGATCCCGTGGAATCGGTTCGGTTCGCCGGCGCCTCGGATGCGGAGCCGGCGCCGGGAGTGATCGAGGCGATCCGCTCGGCAGACCTTGTGCTACTGGCGCCGAGTAATCCGGTAACCAGCATCGCGCCGATTCTCGCCGTGCCGGGAATTCGCGAGGCGATGCGCGAAAGTCGCGCCCGCACTGTGGCCGTGAGCCCGATTGTGGGAGGATCCGCGGTCACCGGGCCCGCAGGAACACTCATGGCCGCGCAAGGCTTCGCCGTTTCGATTGCCGGCGTTGCCGACTGCTATCGCGACTTCCTTGATCTGCTGGTGGTCGATTCCGAGGACGCCCCGGCTGCCGAAGAGCTGCGCAAGACCGGCATGCGTGTGCATTGCACCCCGACCATCATGCGTAAATATGAAGATAGAATCGCGCTGGCAAAGAGCGTCCTGGACGCCGCGATGCAACCTCCGCCGGCTCAGGCCGCGGTGGAGCAGCCATGATTCTGGTTCCCGTAAAAAACCTCGTCGACGCCAAGCAGCGGCTGTCCCCTATCTTGAGTCCGGAACAACGTTTCGCCCTGGCGTGCGCAATGTGCGAGGACGTGCTGCAAGCGCTGGCGCGCTGGCAAAGCCGGCCCGCCGTTGCGGTGGTAACGAGCGATTCGTTCGCGCACGCCTTGGCGGTGCGTTTCAATTTCGAGGTCGTTGCCGACCACAACTCCGGAGAGACCAGCGCCATCGAGATGGCAACGGCGGTATGCAAAGAGCGTGGAGCGGGCAGCACCCTGGTGGTTCCGGCAGATATTCCTTTGATTGACAGTTCGGAACTGCAGAAGATCGTGGACAGCGCTCCTCCAGGTGGCGCGGTGCTGGTGCCGGACGCGGCCGGGCGCGGCACGAATGCAGCCTGGCGATCTCCGGGTGATTTGTTTCCGCTTCGCTTTGGGAACGACAGCTTCTTGCCGCACTTGGCCGCGGCGAAGGCAACGGGCCTGCCTTGTGTTGTGCTCGAACTGCCGGGGATTGCGCTGGATGTCGATCGTCCCGAAGATCTCCGCGAACTCGCCGGCGCCAGCGGAGATCGGCGATCGCAGAAGCTGGTGCGAAGCTGGAACCTCAGCAGTCGGAATCATGCCTAACAGCCCGTGCTGCAGGTACGGTTCGTATCAGGGCATGCCTTCAGACATGCCGTAAGTGTTGCGTTATGGGAGCGCCTTCAGGCGCTGAGGGCGGAGATTGGAGTTTCACCACGGGCTCCTAACATGATCAGGTCTAACATGGGGTCCAGCACTGGCAAGCGCGCGGCGGGGGAAGTTCGCATTCTTCCGGTCGCCGTCAGTGGCGAAATCCGCGCCGGAGATTCACTGTGCGCGCGGTTGTTGGCGGCGGCGCGAAGCCTGAGGCTGCGCTTTCAGGATGGCGACATCCTGGTGGTGAAGCATAAAGTTGTTTCGAAAGCGGAAGGCGCACTGGTCGCGCTTGATAAGATACGACCCTCGGCGGCTTCACGGGCTTGGGCTCGACGCTACGGCCTCGACGCACGCGTCAGTGAATTGGCGGTGCGTGAGAGTCGGCGAATCGTGCGGCGAAAACGCGGTGTGCTGATCACCGAGACGAAGCACGGGTTCGTTTGCGCGAACAGTGGCGTGGATGTATCGAACGTGGATGGTGGGTGGCACGCGGTGTTGCTGCCGGTGAATCCGGATCGCTCCGCGGCGCGGTTGCGGCGGCAGTTGAAGAAGCAGCTTGGGATCGAGATCGCGGTCATCGTCAGCGATAGTTTCGGGCGTCCGTGGCGGGAAGGCTTGACGGAAGTGGCGATTGGCATCGCAGGAATACGGCCTCTGGTCGACTACCGCGGACGTCGCGATCCGCACGGCTACTCGCTGCATGCGACGGTGGATGCGGTGGCGGACGAACTGGCTTGTGCGGCGGGACTGGTCTGCGGCAAGCTGGCAGGCACTCCCGCATGCATTATTCGCGGCTACTCTTACCGCCGAGGAAGCGGTGGGGCGCGGCAACTGATCCGGCCCGCGAAGAACGATCTTTTCCGATAGGAGCTTTTCGATAGGAGAATGTTATGGCCTGGCAGGCGTCAGAACTCGAGCTATTCCACGCGCTAACCTGGGACCAGATCGCACCGCAAACTTCTGTGGCGATTCGCCACGCCTTGGAACGCGTGCTGGAAAAGCAAGACGGAGCATGCCTGCGGGATGAGGAGCGCTACGCCTTGGCGAACTGTGACGGTGCGGATTTGTTCGCACTGCTGGTCGCCGCAGATACCCTTCGGCGTGACCTGGTCGGCAACATCGTCAGCTACGTGGTGAACCGCAATATCAACTTCACGAACATCTGTTTCGTCGGATGCAAGTTTTGCGCCTTCAGCCGCGGGCCGCGGGAGGCCGACTCCTATTTTCATTCGCTCGAAGACATGGGGCGCAAATCCAAAGAAGCGTGGGAACTGGGCGCTACCGAAGTCTGCATCCAGGGCGGCCTGCCGCACGGGCTGCCGCCGTTCTATTATCGCGACATTCTCCGTGCCGTGAAGAATGCGGTGCCGGGTATGCACATCCACGCGTTTTCTCCCATGGAAATTGTGTATGGCGTGGAACTGACCGGCATGACACTGCGCGACTATCTCATGATGCTGCGCGATAACGGACTCGACACGCTGCCGGGCACGGCGGCTGAGATTCTGGATGACGAAGTGCGCCATGTGCTGTCGCGCAACAAACTTTCGTCAGCGCAATGGCAAGAGGTGATCCGCACGGCACACGCGTGTGGAATCCCGAGCACTTCGACGCTGATGTATGGGCACATGGAAACGCCCGACCACTGGGTGCGGCAGTTGTCTTTGCTCCGGCAGATTCAGGCTGAGACCGGAGGCTTCACCGAGTTTGTGCCGCTTGGCTTTGTACATCAGAACACGCTTCTATTCCAGCAGGGACTGGCGCGCACGGGACCGACGCTCGCCGAACACCTCAAGATTCATGCGCTCGCCAGAGTACTGCTCGCCGGCTCGATTCATAACATCCAGGTCTCGTGGGTGAAGCTGAACCGTCAGCTTTCGCAGCTTTGCCTGCACGCCGGCGCCAACGACTACGGCGGGACGCTGATGGAAGAAAATATCTCGCGTGAGGCCGGAGCGACCGCGGGCCAGTACACCAGTCCGGAAGATTTCCAGGCGTTGATTCTGGAGATCGGGCGCATTCCGGCGGAGCGCAACACAAAATATTCGCGAATGAAGATCAAGCTCCCGCTCGTGGAGGGACGGGCGCCCTCGCCCGTCCAGGCCGAGCGTAGCTCGGTCGTTGCCGGCGGCCACCGCAACTCTGGAGCCGCTATAGAACGTACGCAGGTGCCGGAGTCCGCATGAGCCGCGCCATCGCAGTCATCGGCGGCACCGGCCCGGCTGGCACGGGGCTGGCGTTACGCTGGGCGCGCGCGGGAGAGACCGTCATCATCGGCTCGCGCGATGCCGCTCGGGCACAGCAGACGGCAGATACAATCCGCAAGCGGGCGGGCGCAAACGCTCAAGTTTCCGGGCTGGAGAATTCGGCAGCCTGTGCCGCAAGCGATTTGCTGGTGCTAACCGTGCCGTTCGAAGGGCAGGCCACGCTGCTGAAGCAGTTGAAGCCAGCGATCCGTCCGGGCAGCTTGCTGATTGATGCCACCGTTCCGCTGGCTGCGAGCGTGGGCGGACGCGCCAGCCGCACCCTCGCAGTGTGGCAAGGCTCGGCGGCGCAACAGACGGCTGAACTTGTTCCGAAGGGCGTTTCCGTCGTGGCGGCATTCCAGAATGTTTCGGCGGACGTGCTCAAAGGCGACAGTAATGAAGACGTGGATTGCGATGTGATTGTATGCAGCGACGATCCGAATGCCATGCAGGTTGCGATGGAACTCGCGGCGAAGATCGCGGGCGTGCGAGCGATTGATGGCGGAAAGCTTGAGAACGCGCGCATCGTCGAGCAGATCACCGCGCTGCTGATCGGTCTCAATATCCGGCACAAAGGGCACGGCGGAATACGGATCACGGGGTTGCCGGACGGTGCGTACAAGATGGGGCTGGGCACCCGATAGCTCAACCCACATCGTCCGGGCAGGGTGCCCCGCCCAACAACTGGCGCGTCGCAGGCAAGCCGCGGATCCAGATATACAAGCGGAACATTGAAAGCCTCCTTTTTCCGCAGCCCACTGCATTTGCCCAGGGACGCTGGCGCGACACGGTCGGATTGTGTTTAGATTCGGGAGTCGTCCACACAGTTCACTTCAAGACGAGGGGCTTCATGCGTCGGAGACTGTTCTCGTTCTTATTCTGCTTTCTGCTGCTGGCTATCCCCAGCGCTGCCGCCAAACGCGCCTTCACCATCGAAGACTTTTACCGCGTTCGCGGAATAGAAGACTTGCACGTATCTCCCGACGGCAAAACCGTCCTGTTCACCCTTTACATCAACGACTTGGCGAAGGCGAAGCGCGCCGGGCACGTGTGGCTGATGGACGCCGACGGCAAGAACGCGCGCCAGTTTACGTTTGGCGAAAAAGGTGAATCGTCGCCCATCTTCTCACCCGACGGCAAGTGGATCGCCTTCATCAGTTCGCGGGATGGCGAAGACAATCTCTACGTCATCTCCGCCAGCGGTGGCGAAGCCCGGCAACTCACCCACCTTTCCACGGGAGTTTCCGACCCGCTCTGGTCTCCGGACGGAAAATGGATTGCGTTTTCGAGCGACGTCTGTCCGGAGTGCGGCGCCGACGATGCTTGCAACAAGAAGATCAGCGAGCGCTGGAGCAAGGGCCCGCTCCACGCGCACATGGCCGATGCGCTGCTCTACCGCCATTGGACGCAATGGAAGGACGGTAAGCGCACCCACGTCCTGCTTGCTGACGTTTCCAGCGGCGCCGTGCGCGATCTGACGCCAGGTGATTTCGATTCGCCTCCCTTCCAACTCGGCGGACCCTTGCGCTACGATTTCTCTCCGGATAGCACGGAACTCGCCTTCGACTCCAATCATGACCGCGACCAGGCTTCATCCACCAACAGCGACGTGTGGATCGTCCCGCTCTCTGGCAATCAACCGCCGCGCAACATCACCGCTTCCAATCCTGCCTTCGACGGCCATCCGAGATACTCGCCGGACGGAAAATACATCGCCTATCAACTGCAAAAGCAACCCGGCTATGAATCCGACCTCTTTCGCCTGGCCATCTATGATCGCTCCGGCGGCGCATCACACGTGCTCACCGAGTCCTTCCGTAACTGGGTGGACGCCTTCCAATGGGCCTCAGACTCGAAATCTCTCTACTTCACCGCTCCGGTTGAAGGCGACAACCCCATCTTCCGCGTGACCCTCGACTCCGGCTCCATTCAACCAGTGTTGGCGGACCGCACCATCGACTCTTTCCAGCTCTACCATGACAACCGCCGCATCATCTACACCCGGCGCTCCGTCAGCGACCCGATCGAAATTTTTGCGGTGGACCTGGCTGACGGCAAGTCCTTGGCGCCGCAACGCCTCTCTCAATTCAACGACGAAGTCGCCAACGAGGTGGACCTCCGTCCGGTCGAGCGAATGTGGGTGAAGGGAGCTGACGGAGCGAAGATCGAAGTCTTCATCGTCAAGCCCCACAACTTCGATCCGTCCAAGAAATATCCGCTCATCCTCAACGTGCACGGTGGGCCGCAGTTTCAGTGGCAGGATGCTTTTCGCGGTGATTGGCAGGTTTATCCCGGCTCCGGCTACGTTGTTGCCTTCGCTAATCCGCATGGATCCACCGGCTATGGCCAGGATTTCACGGCCGAAATTTCGGGAGACCACGGTGGCAAGGTTTTTGAAGACCTGATGAAGGTCACCGACGAACTGATCAAGCTTCCTTACGTCGATCCCGACCGCATCGGCGCCATGGGCTGGTCCTACGGCGGCTACATGATGGACTGGTTCGAGGGCCACACCAACCGCTTCAAGGCCATCGCCTCGATGATGGGTGTCTTCGATCTCCGCTCCATGTACGGCGCGACCGAAGAACTATGGTTCCCCAAGTGGGACTACAAAGGTCAGCCGTGGAACTCCGATCAGTACGAGAAGTTTTCGCCCTCCTATTTTGTGAAAAACTTCAAGACGCCCTGCCTGGTTATCTCCGGCGAGCGCGATTATCGCGTCCCCTACACGCAGTCGCTGCAGATGTTCACGTCACTGCAAGAGATGAAAGTCCCCTCGAAACTGATCGTCTATTCCAACGCCGGCCACTGGCCCAGTTGGTATGAAATGGCCCTGTACTACACCGCGCACCTCGAGTGGTTCCATCAGTATCTCGGAGGAGACGCGCCGTCCTGGTCGTCGGAACAATTCCTGCGCAACGCCGTCTTTGACAAGGAGACGGGGCAGCGGCTCAAGTAACACATGGCCGCGAAACTGTCCCGCCTACTCTTCCACCGGCTGCGCGTTCAGTTCCTGCGCGGGTTCGCCTGCGGCCAAGCCCTGGGCGATGATGAGGCGCCGAGCTTCGATGCGCAGTTCGGGCAGGGCGCGCCCGAACCAGATCGCACCGAGGACGCAGGCCACTCCTCCAACGGCGACCGTGATGGGCGCGCCGATGCGGTGCGCCAACGCTCCGCCAAAGAAAGCTCCGAAGGGAGCCATCCCCATGAACATCATCGAATAAACGGACATGACGCGGCCGCGCAGTTGGTCGGGGACCATGGTCTGGATCAGCGTATTCGAGCAGGCCATCTGCAACATCATCGAGTAACCGGCGGGCAACAGGAGCGCGGCTGACAACCAGAATGAAGTTGAGAACGAAAAGAGAAACAGGCTGATCCCCAAGCTCGCGCACGCGATTGCCACCCAACGCCCGAGCCCTTTTATTCCAGTCTTAGCGGCGAGCGTCAAGGCGCCGAATAGCGCGCCTACGCCCGTGGCGCCCATCAGGATGCCGAGGCCACGCGCGCCCCCGTGCAGGATTCTGTCGGCGAATACCGGCATCAGCACGGTGTAGGGCATGCCGACCAGGCTCACCAAGCCAATCAGTAACAGCAGCGCGCGAATGACCCGCGTCTGATTGACCCAGCGAAAACCTTCGATGATGTCTTCGATCGGCGAATGCTTGCTGGCGCGCGGAGCGCTGTGCACGTGCATCAGCGACAGGCCGACGATCACGGCGATGTAGCTAATTGAATTGGCGGCAAAGCACCAGCCTTCGCCGATTCTCGCCACCAAAATTCCGGCGATGGCCGGGCCGATGACGCGCGCGCCATTGAACATCGAGGAATTCAGCGCGATGGCGTTCATCAGATCCTCCTTGCCGACCATGTCGACGAGGAAGGCCTGCCGGCCGGGAATATCGAACGCGTTCACCACCCCGAGCATGGCCGCCAGCACAAAGATGTGCCACACCTGGACGCGCCCGCTCAGCGTGAGCCAAGCCAGAATCCCCGCGAGGATCATGGCAGAGGTCTGGGTGGCGATCACCAGTCGCTGGCGATTGGTGCGGTCGGCGGTAATCCCCCCGAAAGGCGCGATGAGGAAGACAGGAATCTGGCTGGCAAAACCGACAGAACCGAGCAACAGGGCAGATTTCGTCATCCGGTAGACGAGCCACGCCTGGGCTACGGTCTGCATCCACGTGCCGATGAGAGAAATCAGTTGTCCGCTGAAGAAGAGCTGAAAATTGCGGTGGCGCAAGGCGCGCAGGGTTGTCGCCCACTTCGGCAGGCGCGCCGTTTTCGCAGCCGCTTCTTCAACCGCGGCGGAATTTTGTTCCTCAGTCACTCTTCTAGAACTTTTTCACATCTTGGGGATGACGGCAACCGGCAGGAAGATGCCGAGAGGAACTCGACGGCTCCCCAAGTCCGCTGCCGAAACGATGGCTGTTTACTTTACACGCAGATTTCCACAGCTCGGCCACCGACTTAGAACTTCCCCGCCGGTTCGATCCGCGATAGAGTTATAGAGTTAAGGTCCACCGATCCGAGAGAGCCGAATCCGCGAAGGATAAACAATGAGCACAGATCCTAATCGTCTTGAACGCCGGGGCGCGCAGCGTTTCGAATTGCACCTGCCGTTGGCGGTTCACTTCGATGGACGGACTGTGCCCGGATTTACTCAGGACTTGAGTGGTCGTGGAATTTTCTTTTACGCCGAGACGGCGCTCCTGCAAGGGGCAGTTGTGGAATTGACTTTTACCATGCCCTCGGAAATCACTTTGGCGGAGAACATGCCTGTTCGATGTAGTGGGCGGGTGTTGCGCGCCTCGGCTTCCCAAGCCGGTCAACGAAGCGGGATTGCCGTGCAACTCGATTCCTACCAGTACTTACCCTCCAACGAGCCAATCGCTCAATTCGTGCGAGTTTCGCCCGCAAGTGCCGCCGGAACAACTTCCGGCCCGCTACCGCGCTGAGAAATTCTGTGTCTTTTCAAGCGCTGGACTTTGCCTTACAATTAGGTAAACCAGCAGTCTGACGGGGTTTTTGCCCTAATTGAAAACCCGCTGGCGATGTGCCGCTTCTTCTGAGGTCCCCTTCGATTACGAAGGTCATTTGGCTCCGACGCTGGAAGTTTGTAGCATGACAATGAACACTGAGAATCGAGTCATGCCCGGGATCGCCGTCGCTCTCCTGACCGAGGACCGCGAAAAATCCGTCGTACTGCACAGCCGGGTGGAGAGCACCAATCTGGCCCGAACGGTATTGAGCCATGTCGGTTTCCCTCCCGGACCGGGTGATGCCGTTTTGCGTCAATTGCAAGATCAGCGCGCCGAAGTTGTCCTGGTGGATATTGATCCCCAGAATCCGCAGCGCGCCATCCGCACCATCGAACTGATCCACGCCAGCATTCCCGAAGTCACGATTTTTGCCGTGGGCGAAATGAACCAGCCCACGAACATTGTTTCCGCCATGCGCGCCGGCGCGCGTGAGTTTCTGGATCATGCCGCTAGCCGCGAAGCCTTGATCGAAGCCTTCACTCGCTTCTCGGCCACCTTGAGCCGGGCGCAGCGCAGTTCCAGTAAGGCCCGAGTCCTTACTTTCCTGAACGCCAAGGGCGGTGCCGGCGCCACCACCACCGCGGTGAATACCGCCGTCGCTTTGCAGGAGACTCACGGGCGCGTGGTGCTGGTGGATTTCGCTCCCATCGGCCACGCTGCCCTGCAGCTGAATCTGCGGCCTCAATTCACGCTGATCGATGCCTTGCAGAACCTGCATCGCATGGACGGTTCGCTCCTCGATGGCCTGATGACGCCGTATCGCAATGGCCTTCATCTGCTGGCCGGAGCTCAGCAACCGCACAGCGCGGTCCCGACCGCGTCGGAACTGGCTCGCCTCTTCGACCTGCTGGTAGGCCAGTATCACTTCGTCGTACTCGATGGCTCGGGCCGGATGGATAGCTCGATGCAAATGATCTGCGACCTCTCCAACGCCGTGCTGCTGGTCACGCAGACCGATGTCGTTTCGCTCTGGAGCGCTGGCCGGATTCACGCGTTCCTGCAGGAAGGAGCGGGCCGCGATCGCCTGCGGATCGTGCTCAACCGTTACAAAAAAATTCCCGGCTTCACCGACGAGGATGTGGAGAAAGCCACTAATTGTAAGGTGCTATGGAAGGTGCCCAACAACTTCCAGGTCATCGGACCTGCGATTGACAAGGGCAGCCCGGTAGCCGAGCAGGGCCATCACGATATCGGCCGCTCCTATCAGGGTCTGGCGGCGGAACTCGCCGGCGCGACCACGTCCGCCGAAGGCGCCCTCTCGCTGCTCTACCAGCACGACAAGGGCGACACCAAGAAACGAGCCGCCGGCCACCTGGTCGCCTCGCCGGTGCGCGCCGGGCAGTAGGTCCCATCCCATTGTCGACATCGACGCAAACCAAATGGACGCAAACCATGGTTCGGCCCGAAACTATGAGTGCATTCCGCAAATCGAAGGTTAGGAATCGCAAGCTGCTTCGGATGTTAGCCAAGCAAACGGCCAATTCCGCGACAACACCTGGCCGCGAATAGTCTACGCAATTTCCAAGAACACGTTTCGTTGTGGGCGATCCTTGGCTGGATCAATGCCAGCGTGAAGCCCTTGTAGAGGGTGCGTGACAACTCGTCTGCGGGTAACTTATTGGAACAAAGCAGAAGAATCCAGCCCCGGAGGGGCGAACCAGTTTAGCCCTGCGCTTCAGCGCTGGGAAAAGTGGAAGAAATGATTCAAGTCCCGGAGGGACGACCCAGCTCTCGCAGACTCGTGTAGCTCCAGTGCGATGCAAGTCAAGTCCTCCGCAATCCGACTTCCGACTCCGCAATCTCGGGGCTTTGTTAGAATCAGGGTTCACCAATGACGCCGAGAATCGTTGGAATCCTGTATCAGATGATCGCGTTCCTGTTTGCGATCAGCGTGCACGAGTCCGCCCACGCCTGGACCGCGTCACGCTGCGGCGATCCCACGGCTCGCATGCTAGGACGCGTATCGCTGAATCCGATTCGGCACATCGATCTGTTTGGCACAATCATACTGCCGCTCGTCGCGGCCATCAGCGGCATCCCATTGCTCGGCTGGGCCAAGCCCACACCGGTGGACCCCCGAAATTTTCGCCATCCCGTGATGGACGACATTCTCACCTCAGTGGCCGGTCCAGTCAGCAACTTCATCGTTTCCACCGGGGCGCTTCTGCTGCTGGGCGGCATCTCACTTTCATCAACCTCCGGACACACTCTTGTCACGGGATTGGCGGGGGGGGGCGACGGCGCTCCTTCCGATTTCGCGTTGACGCCCGTCGCTATGCTGCTGTATGCACTCATGATCATTAACATCGTTCTGGCGGTCTTCAACCTGATCCCAGTCCCGCCGCTCGATGGCAGCCACGTGCTGCGGCATTTCCTGCCGGATTCGGCGCGAATGGTGTACGACCGCATCGGCATATTCGCGCTGCTGGCACTGGTGTATCTGGGCGGAGGCCTGCTCTGGAGCTTGATCCGCCCGTTTGTTGACTTCTACCGCTGGATGCTGGTGAAATTCTGAATGGCAACTCCTTCCAAGAGACGCGTGCTGAGCGGCATGCGCTCGACCGGCAAGCTGCACCTGGGAAACTACGTTGGCGCGCTCGGAAACTGGGTCCGCATGCAGGAGCAGTACGACTGCTTTTTCTGTATCGCCGACTGGCACGCGCTAACAACCGACTACGCGGACACTTCGCGTCTGAAAGAAAACACACTCGATGTGCTGCTCGATTGGCTGGCGGCGGGGCTTGATCCCGCGAAGTGCGTGATGTTCATTCAGTCGCATGTACCGGCACATGCGGAATTGCACTTGCTGCTCTCGATGATCACTCCTCTTGGCTGGCTGGAACGCGTCCCGACGTACAAAGAGCAGAAGGAAAACATCAAGGGGAAAGACCTGGACACGTACGGGTTTCTTGGTTATCCCGTCCTGCAGTCGGCGGATATTTTGATCTACAAGGCGGATGTCGTACCGGTCGGCGAAGATCAGGTGGCGCACGTTGAACTGACCCGCGAAATCGCGCGGCGGTTCAACGGTTTCTATGGCGGGAAGCGCGAATATGTTTTCCCTGAACCGGCGGCCCTGCTCACGCCCGCACCCAGGCTGCCGGGCACCGACGGCCGCAAGATGTCGAAATCGTATGGCAACGCACTACTGCTGACCGATCCCGAGCCGGTGGTGCGCCAGAAGCTCAAGACGATGGTCACCGATCCTGCCCGTGTGCGGCGCAGCGATCGCGGCAATCCTGACGTGTGTCCCGTGGGCGACTTGCACAAGATATTCAGCGACCAAGAAACGATCGCGAAGGTATACGAAGGCTGCCGCTCGGCCGGAATCGGCTGCATCGAGTGCAAGAGCTGGGTCGCCGATGCCCTGGTAAAGATCCTCAACCCCATGCAGGAGCGCCGAAAAAAATACGAGGACAATCCGCGCCTCGCCTGGGATATTCTGGAAGCTGGCTCGGCCCGCGCTCGTGATGTCGCAGGCGCCACGATGAACGAAGTCCGCGGCTCCATGGGTCTGGACCACGAACCGGCGAAGGGTTCTACGAAGTGACCGATTTGTCTCAACCCATATCAGAACAGGCTCCAGTCGAGGCCTCCGGCCGCGGCGCGGCTCCGCCGGTGTCTGCCGAGAACACGTCTGCTGACAGCAGGTCCGGTCAGAGCAAGTCAGGTCAAAGCAAGTCAGGTCAAAGCAAGTCAGCCCAGGAAGATGCCAGCGATTTCCCGTTCGCCATCGCGCTCGGAGAAATCTACGAAGGCCCGCTCGACCTGCTGCTCGACCTGATCCGCAAGCAGGACATCAACATCTACGACATTCCCATCGCCAGGATCACCGCGCAGTACCTCACGTATGTGGAGCGCATACGCGAACTCGACGTGAACGTCGCCTCCGAGTTCATCTATATGGCTGCGGTGCTGATTCACATCAAGTCGAAGATGTTGTTGCCCCGCGATCCGCTCGCTCCCGCCAACGCGCTGGAAGATCCCCGCAACGAACTCGTCAACCGCCTGCTCGAGCACGAAAAGTTCAAATCCGCGGCACAAATGCTCCTGCAGAAGCAGCAGATTGAAGACGCGGTGCTGAGCAATCCAGCGATCCGGAAGTTCATGGACGCCGAAGACACCGAGCCTGAACTCGCCGCCGATGTCATCGACCTGGTGAAGACCTTCCAGCAGATACTGGACCGGGCGCGCAACCGGCCAATTCTGGAAGTGGACGAAGAGAGCGTAACCGTTGGCCAGATGATCCAGTACCTGCACCGCCGGCTCTCGCTCGAAGATCGCCCCATTCGCCTGAAACAGATGCTCGGCAATGTGCCGTCGCGGTCGGCGTTGGTCTGCATGTTTCTGGCGTTGCTCGAACTGGTCCGGTTGCAGGCGATCCAGGTGCGGCAGGACCACGTCTTCGGCGAAGTGCTAGTGCGCAAGCATTCCCACTTCGAAGAAGTGATGACGGAGCAGGCCGCCGTGCGCGACGATTGGAAGTAATAAAAGTTTCAAGGTTTCAGAGTTTCAAGGTTTCAGAGTTTCAAGGTTTCAAGGAAAACCCATTTCGCCGCGACGTTGAACTCTGAAACCTTGAAACCTGGCACTTTCCTTATGAGCCTTAGACCCCAACTCGAAGCCATCATTTACGCGGCGGAAACACCCATTTCGCTCGACCAGATTTTTTCGCTCGTGAAAGAGTCGCTGCTCGCGGAAACTCCGGGAAGCGATGCCGCGGAAATCAAGTCGCGCATCCGCGCCACGCTCGAAGAACTCATCGCGGATTACTCCGGCTCAAACCACGGAATCGAAATCCGCCAAGTCGCCGGCGGATACCGCATGTCCACCAAGCCCGAGCAACACGACGTGGTGCGCGCCTTCGCCAAGAGCCTGAAACCGCCTTTCCGGCTATCGCTTCCGGCGCTCGAAACTCTTGCCGTCATTGCCTACAAGCAGCCGGTCACGGTACCCGAGATCAGCGAAATCCGTGGCGTCGATGCTGGCGGAGTCATCGCCACCCTGCTCGACCGCAGGCTCATCACGACTGCGGGCAGAAAAGCCGTAATCGGCCGCCCCATTCTCTACAAAACCAGTAAGGAGTTTCTGCTGCGCTTCGGGCTTAAGGACATCAACGAGCTGCCCAGCATGGAGGAATTCGAGAAACTGCTGGCGGAGTCGTTCCAGAGCGACCTGCTTCCGGGTGAGGCCACACCTCCGGAAGCGTGTTCAAGTTCGCCGTCAACTGTAGAAGATGATTCTTCCGAAACTGCTCCCGAAACAGAAAGTACTGAAATTGCCGAGGCCGCCGGGCCCGAACTCGCCACCAAAGAAGACGAAATCGAAACGCCAGCCGTCACCAAACCGGAGTAGCCACACATGCCCGCCGAACGTCTGCAAAAAATTATCGCCGCTGCCGGAGTTGCATCCCGCCGCAAATCCGAAGACCTGATCGTCTCCGGCCGCGTCGTGGTCAATGGGCAGGTGGTCACGCAACTCGGCACCAAAGCTGATCCCGATCAAGACCACATCCGCGTGGATGGCAAACTGCTGCAGGGGCCCGAACGTTACACCTACATCGTGCTGAACAAGCCCAAGGGATATGTGACCACGGTCAGCGATGAGAAAAAGCGCCCCACCGTGATGGACCTGGTGCAAAAGGTGAAAGGGCGCGTGTATCCCGTGGGCCGGCTGGACTGGGCCAGCGAAGGCCTTCTACTGATGACCAACGACGGCGCGCTGGCCAACGCTCTGATGAAAGCGGCTTCCAACGTGGCGAAGACTTACGTCGTGAAAGTCGCTGGCCAACCCGACGAGGCCAAACTCGACAAGCTTCGCCGCGGCGTTTCGATCGCCGAAAAAGGCGGCCGCCGCGTGCGCACGGCTCCGGCAAAAATTCGCCTGATCCGCGAAGGCGATAACACGTGGCTCGAAGTGACCATCATTGAAGGCCGCAACCGCCAGGTCCGAAAAATGTTTGAAGAAGTGGGGCACCACGTGGAGAAAATTCGACGCGTGCAGTACGGTCCCCTCGCGCTCGACGTGCCGCCGGGAGATTGGCGCAACCTTACTCTGCTGGAAGTGGCCAAGCTGAAAACGGCCGCATCGCAACCGAAAGTTGCCAAGCTGCCAGGCGCACTCGCGCCGCCGCTGGCAGCGAAATCAACGCACGCACCGCGCCCATTGAAGCCGTCGCAAGCAACGAAGTCACGCGCGCCGAAACACAAGCGCACTTAGCCCCCGTAGAGACGCGGCTTGCCGCGTCTCCACTGCGCGCGGCACGGTGCTTGCGTTCTAACGCTTTGCTTACGCAATCATCGGCAGCCGGGCCGCGCCGTACAAGCCGGCATCGCTCCCCAACAGTGCGCGGGTGATGATGGTCTTGTGGCCAGGGCCAGCCTCCACGTGCGCGGAAGCACCCTGGTTGGTGGCCGAAGGATCGTGCGGGGCAGTAGCGGCGTATACAATAGAGCGCCGCCGCAACTCTTCGAAGATCGAGGGCGAAAACGCTTCCCACGCGCTCGAAACTCCCCCGCCAATCACGTAAATCGGCAGGTTCAAGGAATTCACCAGCGTCGAAAGCACAATTCCCAAACAACGGCCCACGTACCGGAAAATGCGGCGCGCATCTTCATCGCCTTGAATCGCGAGATTGTAAATCGATTTCGCACTGAACTCCGGATCGGAGTGGGCGGCGCGCGCCAGTGCCGGCGCGCCGTTGCTCGCGATCGCTTCCCGTGCCATCCGGACCACCGCCGTCGCCGAAGCGTATTGTTCGAGGCATCCTCGATTCCCGCACCCGCAAAGATGCCCCTCTGGTTCAACGGTCGCGTGCCCGAACTCCCCGGCCATGCCGTTCGCGCCGCGCCAGATCGCGCCGCCCAGAACCAGTCCACCGCCGACGCCGGTACCGAGAGTCAGCATTGTCATGTCGGAAAAATCCTTGGCCGCGCCCAGCCATTTTTCTCCGAGCGCCGCGACATTGGCGTCGTTTTCGAGGATCACGATGGTCTTCAGTCGCCGCTCAATTTCGTCGCGAACCGGATAGTCGGCCCAGCCTGGCAGGTTGGGCGATTCGCGCAACAGGCCAGTTTGCATGTCGATGATGCCGGGCACTCCGATGCCGATCCCCAGCACTGGGGCGGAGTTCCTGTATTTCTCCGACATGCGCTGGATGGCGTCGCACATTTCGTCGATGACGTGATCGCGTCCGAGAGAAACCTTGGTGCCAAGCGTGACCTTCTCGACGAGCGCGCCTTGCTCGTCCACGGCTGCGATGCGCAGGTTCGTGCCGCCGAGGTCCACTCCAATTGAGATTTTATTCATGGTGAATGACTCGGTAGTCTTTCGAGGGGGCAATTTCGCCCTGACCTTTTTACAGTGCGGCGTAACAATTCGTCAATATTAAATCGTTCTATTAGAGCTATTTTTGACACTTTGGACAGTAGTGACTGCTGCGGCCCGCCAGCACAACCCGCCGGATTGGGGTCCTGCACACCAGGCACGGCTCCCCCTCACGGCCATAAACTCGATGCTGGAGCTGGAAGAATCCTTCTTCACCATCCGCGTCCATATAATCGGAAATCGAAGATCCACCCAGCTCGATCGCCTCGCGCAGCACTTCCCGCACCGCTCGGTGCAGCCGGCCCAACTGCTCCCGCGTGATGGCCGCC
>Ga0116217_10000948_pt1 | contig 29055 bp, 27 predicted proteins | sample Sb_taG_6_FD_89697 | JGI IMG/M metagenome (GOLD analysis project Ga0116217, IMG submission 89697) | Peat soil microbial communities from Weissenstadt, Germany - Sb_50d_4_PS metaG | ecosystem: Environmental > Terrestrial > Soil > Wetlands > Peat | place: Germany: Weissenstadt | collected 2010-09-21 | reverse complement strand
TCCTGCGGAAGACTGCGGGACTTGGGGGTCTTCGACTTGACCCCGACGCCCTTTCCGAGGATGCGGTGAGACCCCTCTACGGGTCGGGTAACGACCGATTCGCACAGGTGGAGCGGAGGGAGACGGAGGGACTAGGTGGGAACGGGCAACCTCTGGGCAACAGCCCTCTGGGAGGCCCGTCCCAATAAAATCCCAAAGCCAGTCCCAAGACGGCCGTGGCGGGCCCCCACGCTAGAGGACGCGAATCGATTCGAGGTTGTACGGAAGGCGGGATTCCACGCCGAACCGCTTGTGGAGGCTCGAGCAGAGGTCGAGCGCCTTCGACTCCTCGCCGTGGTTGAGGATGATCCGTTGGGGGCGGGGGTCGAGCGAGGCGACGTAGTTCATCAGCTGGGTCCGGTCGGAGTGGCCCGAGAACCCTTCGATCGTCGCGATATCGATCTTCACCGACACGGACGCCTGGCGTGGCCCGTCGAGGAACGTCGCCTCGTTCAGGCCGCGCTGGAGCCGTCGACCGAACGTCCCATCCGCTTGGTACCCGACGAACAGGAGGCCGTTCTTTTCGTCCGAGGCCCACGCCCGGAAGTACTCCATCACCGGGCCACCGCTCATCATTCCCGACGTGGCGAGGACGATGCACGGCTCCTTCGAATCGAGGATCCCCATCCGCATCTGCGACGAGTCGACGCGGCGGAAGATGTCCGAGAGGAACGGGTTGTCCCCCTGCTGGAAGATCTGCGTGCGGAGCATGCTGTTGAGGTACTCCGGGTAGGCGGTGTGGATCGCCGTCGCCTCGAAGATCATGCCGTCGAGGTAGACTGGCACCTTCGGGATCTTCCCCTCCCGCATCTTCTCCTCGAGGACGAGCATGACCTCCTGCGACCGGCCGACCGCGAACACCGGGACGATCAGCTTCCCGCCCCGCCCGACGATCTTCGTGGCGAGGGCGCTGAACTCCTCGGTCGCCTGCTGGCGGCTCGGCTGGACGTCGCGGTAGCCTCCGTAGGTCGACTCGAGCACGAGCGTCTCGAGTCGGGGGAACCGGTTGGTCGCCGGGTTGAACAGCCAGCTGCGCTCGAACTTGATGTCGCCCGAGTACGCGAGGTTGTGGTCCCCTTCGCCGAGGTGGAAGTGGCAGATGGAGGAGCCGAGGATGTGGCCGGCGTTGTGCATCGTGAGCCGGATGTCCGGCGCGATGTCGGTCGTCTCGCCCCAGCGGAGCGGTATCGTCCGCGTGACCAGGTCGCGCACGTGGGAGGAGTCGTAGAGCCCCTTCCGCGCCTCCTGGTTGACGACCTTGATCGCGTCGAGGAGCATGAGCGTCATCAGGTCCCGCGTCGGGGCCGTGCAGTAGATCGGTCCCTTGTACCCGTACTTGAGGAGGACCGGGATCAGCCCGCAGTGGTCGAGGTGGGCGTGGGTCACGACCACCGCGTCCAGCGAGTCGAGCGGGAGGAGCTCGGGGGCGTTGAAGAACGGGGTCCGGTCCGAGCCAGGGTCGATCCCGCAGTCGATCAGGACCTTTGAGTTCTGAGTGCTCAGGAGATGCGCGCTGCGTCCCACCTCGCGGTACCCGCCCAGAGCGGTGGACCGGGCCCAGAGCTTCTCGGGCAGCGGGTCGCGGGCGATCCGGATCCCGACCTTCTTGAGGAAGGAGCGGCGGTCGTCGAACGAGTTGCGAAGGTGGATCCGCACCTCCTCCACGGTCTTCGAGGGGATCGGGGGGGTGCGCACGACCGTCGGGACCCAACCGATCCGACGCTTCAAGTCGTTCAGGACGGAGCCGCCCCGGCCGATCGCGGCCCCGGGGTTGGCGGCTTCGATCGTCACCTCACCCGTCTCGGGTTCGAAGAAGAGCTGGTTGAGCTCGGCCTCGGGAGGGATCAGCTCGCGGATGACCTTCTCGGCCTCCTTGGGGTCGATCAGGGACGCGGGGTCCGAACGGACCAGCACCCGGCGGTGAAGGCGCTGCGCGACCTGGCGCAGGAGGTCGCCGCTGGAGAGGAACGCGTCGAGCTGCTTCGTGTAGAGGACGATGTGAGGGCCCTCCAGCTCGATGTCCGTGACCTCGATTGCCTCCGGAAGGACCTCCTTGAGGGCCTCCCGCGTTTGCTCTAAGAGCGAGTCGAAACTCATTCACCGAGGAAGGGGTTCGCGAGAAAGGGTTGCGCGCGGGTCGCGCGGTCCCGGCCTAAGGCAAGGGTGCCGGCAAGGGTATCTTGAGCGCCTTCAGGCGTTTATTGATTTCGTCGTCGCTGAGCTCGCGGTATTCCTTCGGAGTGATCACGTGGACGAGGTAGCCGTCGCCGCTCGCGCTGTCCCGCTTCATCGCCGCCGTGAGGCCGCGAAGCGCCAGGTCGACCGCGTCCGAGCTCGACATGTCGCGCGAGTACCCGTCCTCCACCAGCCCGTAGGCGAACGGCGAGCCGGAGCCCACCGACACGAACCGGTCCTCTATGCAGCCGCCCGCAGGGTCGACCGAGAACACGTGGCCGCCCTTCGCGTCCGTGCCCCCGACGATCAGCCAGGCGTAGTATGGGTAGTAGCGGTTGCCGCTGAGGATGTTCGCGAGCAGGGTCGCCGCACCCTCGGCGCTGAGCGGGGCGCTCCGGCGGAGTCGGTAGAGCGAGACCTCGGCCTTCAGGTACCTCGCGAGCACCTGGGCGTCGCCGACCAGGCCCGCGATCGTGATGCCGATGTTCTGGTCGATCTTGAACAGCTTCTGGGCGGTCTTGTTCGAGATCATGGTCCCGGCGGTGACGCGTCGCTCGGTGGCCAGGACGACCCCGTCCTTCGTGACCATCCCGATCGTGGTCGTGCCCTTCATGAAGCGATCCTCATCGATCGCGGCGAGCTTACCCTGCATCGTTCGACCTCCGTCCCGAGGAACGGCGGGCAGCCGACCCGGGCTCGCTATATAAGCGCTCACGACGCGATTACACGCGCGTCACCGACGAACTTCGCGGGACCACGTTTCGAGCAGGGCCGGGCGTCGAAACCCGCTGAAGGAGTCAGCGATTAAAGCACGGCCTCGCTCGGGGCGCCGTCGCATCATGCTACGTCACGATGTCGTCGTGGTCGGGGCAGGCCTCGCCGGGCAGCGGGCCGCTCTCGCGGCGATCGAGGCCGGCCGGGACGTCGCCGTCGTTTCGAAGCTCCATCCCCTGCGCTCGCACTCGGGCGCCGCCCAAGGCGGGATCAACGCCGCGGTCGGGGCGGAGGATTCGGTCGACACCCACATCTACGACACGGTGAAGGGCTCCGACTACCTCGGGGACCAGGACGCGATCGAGTTTTTCTGCCGGGAAGCGGGCCCGACCGTCGTCGAGATGGAACATTTCGGGACGATCTTCAGCCGTGCTCCCGACGGCTCTCTGGCGCGGCGGCCGTTCGGCGGAGGTCGCTTCCCCCGGACCATCTACGCCGCGGACCGCACCGGTCTCGCGTTGCTGCAGGGCTTGTGGGAACGCCTCGGCAGCGAGAAGTTCACGCTCTATCAGGAGTGGGACCTGACGAACGTAGTCGCCCGCGAGGGCCGGGTCCACGGAATCATCGCCTTCGACCGAATCAAAGGCGAGTTCGCGCAGATCGCCTCCAGCGCCGTGGTCCTGGCGACCGGTCCGGCGGGCCGGATCTACTCCCACTCGACCAACGCGCACAGCTGCACCGGCGACGGGATCGCCGCGGCGTACGACGCCGGCGCCGTACTGAAGGACATGGAATTCGTCCAGTTCCACCCGACCGCGCTGCTCGAATCCAGCATCTTGATCACCGAAGGGGCCCGCGGCGAAGGGGGCCTCCTCAAGAACGCGAGCGGCGAGCGGTTCATGTTCCGCTACGCGCCCAACGTCCAGGAGCTCGCGTCGCGGGACGTGGTCTCGAGGGCGATCGTGACGGAGGTGAACGAGGGGCGGGGGTTCAACGGCCCGTACGGGCCGTACGTGCACCTGGAGCTGATGCACCTCGGCAAGGAGAAGGTCGAATCCCGGCTCCAGGAAATCTGCGACTACTCGCGCCGGTTCGCCGGCATCGACCCGGTCACGCAGCCGATCCCCGTGTATCCAGCCCAGCACTACATGATGGGCGGGATCGGGACGAACAGCCGGGGCGAGACCAACCTTCCTGGCCTCTTCGCGGCGGGGGAAGCTGCATGCGTATCGATCCACGGAGCGAACCGCCTCGGCGGGAACTCTCTCCTCGAGACCCTGGTGTTCGGCAAGCAGTCCGGCATCGCGGCGGCGGCCCACGCCGCGACCGCCCCGGCCCCCGAGATGCGGCCGACCGATCTCGACGAGGCGACCGCGCCGTACCGTCGCTGGTCGAGCCGGACGGACGGGGAGGACCCTAGCACGCTCCGCACGGAGATGCAACGGACGATGGAGCGGTACGCCGGGATCTACCGCAACGAGGCCGACCTGATGGAGGGGATCCGGCGCGTCCGGGCTCTCCAGGCGCGGTTCGAGCGCGTCCGCGTGGTCGACCAGTCCCGGGTCTACAACCTCAACCTGACCGACGCGCTGGAGACCGGCCACATGCTCGAGCTGGCCGAGACGATCGTGGTCGGCGCGTACGCCCGGACCGAGAGCCGGGGCGCCCACTCGCGAACGGACTTCCCGAAGCGGGACGACGCGCGCTGGATGAAGCACACGGTCGCCCGACGGACGCCGGAGGGGCCGAACCTCTCCTACACTCCGGTCGGATTCACCCGCTGGGAGCCCACGGAGCGGGTCTACTGATGGCGAACGACACGATCTCCGTGCCCCTCGACGTCTACCGGTTCGACCCGTTGCACGACGCCCAACCCCGGTACCAGCGGTACACCCTCGACCTCGCCCCGCACACCCCGGTCCTGACGGCGCTCCTCAAGATCCGCGCGGAGGTCGACCCGACGCTCCGCCTGCGGTACTCCTGCCGGAGCGCGATCTGCGGGTCGTGCTCGATGCAGATCAACTCGAAGAGCCGCCTGGCCTGCGAGACCCACGTCGGACCCGAGGTCGAGCTTCACGGACGGGTGGTGGTCGAGCCGATGCGCAACCAGCCGGTCGTCCGCGACCTCGTGGTCGACCAGGCGCCGTTCTGGAAGCAGTACGACCGGATGGAGCCCCATCTCAAGCTCGACCCCGCGAAACCGATGCCCGAGGGCCGTCCCAACCCGATGACCGAGGCGCAGGTCGAACGGTTCCACGACACGCCCCGCTGCATCGCGTGCGCGGCCTGCTTCTCGGCGTGCCCCGCGGTCGAGGCCGACCCGGAGTTCCCTGGACCGATGGCGCTCGCGAAGCTTTACCGGTTCGTCGTTGACCCGCGGGACAACGGCACCCAGGACCGGCTCGTCCGCATCCAGACCGAGGGGCTCTGGCTGTGCCTCCGGTGCCACCTGTGCACCGACTCGTGCCCCAAGAACGTACGCCCCGCCGAGCGGATCCGCGACCTCAAGGAGATGGCGATCCGGGTCCAGGGTGCCACCGAGCGCGGTTCGCGGCACGCCGTAGGGTTCAAGGACAACATCCGGTCGACCGGGACGTTGAACGAGCTCAAGCTCGCGCGCCAGACGTCCGGGTTCGCCGGGTTCGTCGGCCAGCTCGGCCAAGGCATCCGCATCTGGCGGAAGAAGCCGGAGATCACCAAGCGCCCCCACCCGGTCCAGGGGGCCGAGGAACTGGAGAAGATCTACGAGGCGCTGGACAAGCCGGGGGACCGCCGATGAAGCTCGCGTACTATCCGGGCTGCGTCGCGCAGGAGACCGGCAAGGAGCTCGACCTCGCGACCCGCTGGGTCTGCAAGACGCTCGGGATCGAGCTGGTAGAGTTCCCGAACTTTTCCTGCTGCGGGTCCGGCTTCGTGGACGAGGCCAACGAAGTGCTCAACGTGGCCATCAACGCGCGCAACCTCGCCATCGCGGAGCGCGCCGGGCTCGACCTGCTCACCATCTGCTCGACCTGCCAGGGAATGCTGACGCTCGCCAACGTCAGGATGTCGGACGCGGCAGTTCGCGCGAAGGTCGACGGCGCCCTTCGCCCCCTCGGGATCGAGTACAAGGGTACTGTCCGGGTGAAGCATCTCCTCCGCGTGCTCGTGGAGGATGTCGGCCTGCCCGCCCTCCGCTCGAAGGTGCGCCGCCCTCTCGCGGGCCTCAAGGTGGGCGCGTTCTATGGGTGCCACCTCCTCCGCCCCTCGGACGAAACGGGCGGCGAGCCCGGTGAGGAACCCCGGTCGTTCGAGCAGCTCCTCGATGCCCTGGGCGCCGAGCCCGTCTACTACCGGGGACGCGTGATGTGCTGCGGGTTCCCGATCCAGTTCGTGAAGCCCGAGACCGCCGCGCGCATCACGGGCAAGCAGATCGCCGAGGCCAAGGATCACGGGGCGGACGCGATGGCTACGCCCTGCCCGCTCTGCCACATCTCGCTCGACGCGTACCAGAACAAGGCCGAGCACGCCGTCGGTCGGTCCCTGTCGATGCCGGTGTTCCATCTCCCCCAGGTCGTGGGGCTCGCGCTGGGGGCGACCCCCGAAGAGCTGGGCCTGTCGCGCCACCTGGTCCCTACGGATGCCGCGCTCGCGAAGATCGGAACGGCCGCACGCGCGTGAGCCGACGTCGCGCTCCGGCGTGCGCCGGTACGCGAGCGGCGCACCGTGGGAGGCGATCGTCGGCTACAGCCGCTCCGTCCGGGTCGGCCCCCGGATTTACGTTTCGGGCACGACCGCCACCGACCCCCGCGGCGCGATCGTCGGGCCGGGCGACCCGTACGCCCAGACCGTCCGCGCCCTTGACAACGTGCAGCGCGCTCTCGAGGCCCTGGAGGGCCGGATCGTCGACGTGACCCGCGTGAGGGTGTTCGTCCGGGATTTCCAGGACTTCGACGCGATCGCACGGGGCCTGTCCGAGCGGTTCGACGGGATCCGGCCGGCCGCGACGATGGTCGCGGTGAACGGTTTCGTGGACCCCGCGATGCGGGTGGAGATCGAGGCGGACGCGGACGTCGGACCCTACACGTCCGTGCCGCGACGCGGGTCGCTCAGCGCGGGCCGGCCGGCTCGACCGGTTCGGAGGCGCCGAGAGCCTGCGCGCCGGCGCCCTTCGTGACGTAGAGGTGGAGCCGGTCGCACATCTTCCGGAAGTAGCCGGAACCTTCGGGGCCGTAGTCGCGGGCGAGGTGCTGGGTGACCTCCTCCTCCGTCAGCTTCGGGTCGACGGCGGGCGTGAACAGGCAGCGGAAGACCAGGAACCTCTGCCCTTCGAGGTCGAACCGGTCCGTCTCGGGAGCGCCGCAGAACGGACAGGCGAGCACGATCGTTCAGCGACCTGCGGAGGCAAATCGTTGGCGGCCGGCTCAGTCGATGTAGCCGAGGGACCGCAGCCGCTCCTTGAGCGTCCTCTCGTCCTCTTCGGTCAGCCCGGGTCCGCCGGGGGATTCGAGAAGGCGCGCGAGGACGAACGCGACAAAGGCGTCCACGGAGTCGAATGCCGAGCCCTCGAGGCGGGCCTCGATCGCCCGTACCGTCTCCGCGGGAAGGCGGATCGTGCGGGAGCCTTCGGGGGACGTGGGGGTTGGGACCATGGCCGGCCTCCGTTCGAGGCGCGGCGGTAGATAGACTCTTCGAGCCCCGGGTCCGGTCACTCCCACTCGATGGTCGCCGGGGGCTTGTCGGTGATGTCGTAGAGCACCCGGACCACTTCTCCGGAGAGCTCCCGGGTGATCCTCTCCGCGATCGTGGCAAGGACCGAGCGGGGCGGGGACGCGGCGGTCGCGGTCATCGCATCGACCGAATCGACGATGCGGACGCTCACCGCCTCTCCGTGGACCCGGTTGTCGCCGGTCACCCCGACCGTGCGGGTCCCGAGGAGGACCGCGAAGTACTGCCAGGGGCAGGGCATCTTCTTCTCGGCAACCGCGCGCTCCACTTCCTCCTCGACGATCGCGTTGGCGACCCGGGCCCGTCGCACGCGGTCGGCCGTGACCGGGCCGTCGACCCGGACCGCAAGCCCGGGGCCGGGGAACGGCTGCCGCTCCGGCTGGGGGATCCCAAGGTGGCGGGCGAGGGTTCGGACCTCGTCCTTGTACAGGTCGCGCAGCGGCTCTACCAGGACGAGTTGGGTCCCCTTGGGGACACCTCCTACGTTGTGGTGGGTCTTGATCGTGCTTCGAAGCTCCCCGCCGCTCTCGATCCAGTCCGGGGCGATCGTGCCCTGGACCAGCCGGTCCGCGCCGAATCGCCGGGCCTCCTCCTCGAAGAGCCCGATGAACTGAGCGCCGATCCGGCGGCGCTTCTCCTCGGGGTCCGTGACCCCCGCGAGCGCGTCCAGGAACCGGTCGGCGGCAGAGACGACCTCGTACCGGACCCCGCTCTCCCGGAACAGCGCCCCGACGCGCGCAACCTCGCCTTCGCGGAGCAGCCCCGTGTCGACGAAGACCGCGCGCGCCCGGTCGCCCAGCGCCCGCTCGGTCAGCAACGCGGCCGCGGTGGAATCGATGCCGCCCGAGGCGGCGACGATCGCCTTTCCGGGGACCTCGGTCCTGAGTCGGGCGATCGCTTCCCGGGTGAACGCGGCCGGGTCGTTCACTTCTTCTCTCCCACGGACGCCGGCGTCTCCTCGCGCCAGCGCGCCCGGTACTTCTCCAGCCGGGGCAGGAGCTCGGGGTACTTCGTCGCGAGGATCTCTACTGCGAGGAGGGCCGCGTTCTCCGTGGCGTCGAGTCCCACGGCCGCGACCGGGATGCCGGGCGGCATCTGGACGACCGACAGGAGGCTGTCGAGGCCCAGGCCCCGGTGAATAGGGACGCCGATGACGGGCTTCAGCGTACGGGCCGCGACCGTTCCCGGGAGCGCCGCGGAGAGTCCGGCCATCGCGACGAACACATCGGTCGCGGGGTCGCGCGCTAGGCGGTCGACCTTCTCCGGCGTGCGGTGCGCGGAAGCGACCTGTACGTCGCAGGGGACCTCAAACTCCTCGAGGCGGGCGCGGACCTTCTCGGCGAGCTCGAGGTCCGACCGGCTCCCCACGAGGACGGTCACCTTCACGGCGCCGTCGAGGCGTGGAGGGGGAAAACCTTTGGCGCGCCCGCTCGGCTCTACCCTTCATACTCCGACGTGCGTGGGCCCGCCCGATGGATTTCCGGCTCCACCAGGGCGGACAGTTCCGGCGCCGGCTCGGGGAGCGGCTCGGAGGGGACTTCGCCCTCGGAGACCGGATCTGGCGGCGGGTCCTGCACGGTCTCGGAGCGACCGTTCTTGTGTACTTTCTCGTCCCGAACAGGCTCTTCGTCATCGCCCCCAAGGAGGCGATCCTGCTCGCCCTCCTCGGGCTGGTCCTGCTCGCGGAGCTCCTCCGGCTCACGGTCGGTCTGGAGCTTCCGACCGTCCGTGCCTACGAGTCCCACCGGGTCGGAGGCTACGTCTACTTCGCCGTGGCGCTCACGATCGCCGTCCTTCTGTTCCCCGAACCGATCGCCGTCGCGGTCGTCCTCGGCACGGCGTTCGTCGACCCGGTCGCGGGAGAGCTGCGTACGCACGCGCGGCGCCGGTCGCTCTATCCGGCGGTGCCCGTCGCGCTGTACGCCGTGCTCGCGTTCGCGAGCCTCGCGATCGTCGGGAGGTGGCCCTGGGGGCTCGACGCGCTGCTCGCGCTCGCGGCGGCGGCCCTCGCGGTCGCGGTCGAACGCCCGAAGCTCGCCTGGGTCGACGACGACCTTCTGATGACGGTCGTGCCCGCCCTGTTCCTCTACGGGGTCGGTGTGATCGCCCTCGGCCTGCCGCGGTAGCGGCCCCCGCTCAGACTATCGGAGTAAGGACCGCGTGCGGGGCTCCCTTTGAGGAGTCGACGCTGATCGCGTAGATGGTGGTGCGGGGCCGGATCCCGTAGATGCACGGGGCGTTGTCGATGTTGATGATCCGGAAGTACGTGTCCATCATGTTCAGGATCTCGCTCGAGACGAGGAGTCCCGGCTTGAGCAGACCGATGCCGAGGTTCCCGACGTGCTTCGTGCGGGAGACGCCCTGGAAGTACATCCGGATCGCCACCTGATCGCCCATCAGGCTCTCGAACGTGTCGAACGCCATGTACTCCATGAACGGCTTCCGGTCGGGGCCGGCGACCGTCTTCTCGGCCATGACCATCGCGCGCGCAGCCTCGTCCCGGCCGAATCGGGCCATCGGCAGGATGAACGGGTCCTCGGTCTCGTTCGCGGTGTAGTCGGGGATCCGCACCCTCGTGTCGAACTGATTGGGCGGTACGTGCCGGACAAGGGTCTCGCGGAGCTTGTCGGGTGACTCGCCCGCGGCCAAGACCGCGATGATGCCGCGGCCCTGAGCGAGGAAGTTGAGGAACGTCGGTACGAACAGCATGTAGTAGTCGTCGATGCCGACGTTCACGTCGACCTCGAACGCGTTGAAGCTGCCGCGCCGGAACCCTCCGCCGAGGAGGTCGTCGAACGTGGGGATACCCGTGGAGTAGAACCGGTCGGGGTCGGCCACCGGGGTCCAGGGCTCTTCGCTCGCCTTCCCGGTGGGTGCGGAGGAGAAGCCGAGCGCCTCGAACCTCCCACCGGCGAGCGTGACCGCGTAGCGCGCCTGTCCGATGTTCGTCGCGCGGAGCTTCTCGAGGCGGAGGTGGCGGACGCGCCGTTCGTCGAGCTCCTCGCGCTGGATCGAGATGAGGCCGTCGACCAGGTATTCGATACCGCCCGCCTCGGGCTTCTCGAGGATCATCACGACGGCCGTGCTGGACGCTTCGACCAGGTCCTTCTGCAGGGCCATCACGAACTCTTCCATCTCGAGACCGTACTTGTGGGTCACACCCTCGAGGGAATCGATCACGAGGAGCGATTTCTCGGGGAGACCCTTCTCGATCCGGTTGTAGACGTTCTCGACCTCGGGCATCGGGCTCCGCTTCAGCAGCGCTGCGAGGTGGGTCCGGTCGACGCGGGTCGGGGGCCCGCGTTCCTGCCCGAAGCTGCCCAGGATCTCCTTGCCGGCGCGGATCTTCCGCTGCTCGCTCTCGGGGAGCTCGGACTGGCGTCCCTTGCCACCGGTCTGGATCGCGTCCAGGAACAGCTTCGCCGCGTCGAGCACGCGGGAGCGCATCTCGGCGGTCTTGAGCCACGGGAACTGCCGGTAAAGCGCCTCGTCGCCCACTCGGGTGGAGAGGTAGAACGACCGGTTCGGCTGGCCGATCCGCTCAAGGAGTTCGAGCCCGAAGGTCGTCTTGCCGGTACCGGCGCCGCCCTTGACGATCAGGGAGCGGCCGCCCTTCCCGCTCAAGAACGACACTACTTCAGGGGGAACCCCCACGGTCGCGATCCCGTTGTCCGCACTCATGCTACCCTCGTGTTCCACGGGCGGAGCGAGGGTCCCGGAGCCCAGCGAACCATTCCGTGTCCTTAGTCGAAATGGACACGGTTAGAAAGTAAAGCTTTCGCACGTGCCGCATCGACACCATATCCTATGGTCCTGCGGCCCGGCGGGCCGTTTGGCGGGCTTCGGACCAGGCGGCCTCGAGAGGAGCGCCGGGTTCCCCCACCGCCGTTGCGGCCGCCGGATTCCCGCCTCCCTTGCCCGCGAACAGGCTCTTCGCGGCCTCGACGACCGCCGAGGCGGAGACTCCGGGCGCGGTCGAACCCACGAACAGGATCCCCCGCCCGTCCTTCTCGCCGGCGAGGATCGCGACGCGGCCGGGAACGCGGCCGAGCAGCCGGGACAGCTCCATCAGGCCCGCACGGTCGAGGTCGAGGCGCGCAGCCACGAGGGTCGTCGACCCCACCGACTCGGTCTTCGTGGGGTCGGCGAGAAGCTCCTCCGCCGTGACGGTCAGGTCTCCCTTCTGTCGGGCCCGGGCCGAGTGGCGCGTCTCCTCCACTTCCGCGAGCAAGCGATCGATCCCGGTCGGGAGATGGTCGACCGGCACCCCGAGCCGGCGGGCGGCCTCGCCAAGGATCGCCTCGTGCTCTTCCCGGAGGTCGAGCGCCCTCTCGCCGCTCGCGTAGGTGAGCCGTACGACCCCGTCCTGGATCCGGTCGACGCCCAGGATGGCGATCGCCCCGACCTCGCTCGTGTGCGTGCAGTGCGTCCCTCCGCACGCCTCGACGTCGAACCCTTCGATCTCCACGATCCGAAGCTCCTTGCCCGGGACCGCACCACCCTGATACAGGGTGAACCCGAACCGTCGCTCGGCCTCGCCGCGGCTCTCGAAGTAGCTCTTGACGGGCCGGTCCTCCCGCACGATCTCGTTCACCCTCCGGTCGATCCGGTGAAGCTCCTCCTTCGTTAGGGCCTTGTAGTGGGTCACGTCGATCCGCGCGACCTCGGGCGCCTTGTACGCTCCTGCCTGCCAGACGTGCGGGCCGAGGACCTCCCGAAGGGCCCCGTTCAGAAGGTGCGTCGCCGTATGGTGCTGCATCAGCTGGGTGCGGCGCTTTGGGTCGATCCGGCCCCGGACCCGCTCGGCCGCCCGGAACGGGGCGTCGCGCTCGAGCCGGTGGAGTACCCAGGGACCTTTGTGGACCACGTCCACCACCTCGAGGTCCCCCAGATGGCCCCGGTCGGCGACCTGGCCCCCGCCGGTCGGGTAGAAGTACGTCCGGTCGAGGATGACCCAGGGGCCGTCCGCGCGAACGACGTGGGCCTCGAACGAGAGGGTGTGCGGGTCGAGGTAGTACAGCACCTCGGTCGGGGCACGTCGGAGGGGACCTCCGGCAGGCCTTCCGAACGGTCTACGTAGTCGGTGGTCGGCTGCTCTGATTCGTGGCGGGCCGCAACCAGCGCATAGAAGTTCTCCGGGATCGCCGGCGGGCGCTCGAGTTCCTCTACCGCGACGTCCGGCGGGACCCCGAGCGAGTCGTACCACCCGAGGAGGTCCTCGCCTTCGACCTTCCCGCCCTCGGACCGGACACGCTGCTCGTAGCGTCGGACCGTCTGGCGGGCCCGCGCGATCGCCTCCGCGTAGCGCTCGATCTCCGCCTCGACGACACGGTGCATGTCGTCGCGGTGCTCCCCCACTTCCGGGAAATCGCGGGCGATCTCGCGGCCCGCCCGGTCGAGCACCGCGACGAGCTCGGGCGCGTCGGGCACCTTCGAGAGGACCCGGAGCGATCGGCGGATCAACAGGCGGGCGAAGTATCCTTCCTTGCTGTTCGACGGGACCACCCCGTCGGTGAGGAGGAAGTTCAAGGCCCGGGCATGGTCGATGAGGATCGCGGTCTCCCGGGCGGGGAACGTCCGTCTCAGTTCCTCGTACTCTCGGCCGAAGACCGCTTCGTACGCGGTCCGCGATCCCTGGCTGGCCCACGTGAGCCGCTCGAGCCCATAACCGGTGTCGACGACGGTCAGGGGCATCGGCTTGGTGGCGGTCCCGTCCCGGATGTATTCCATGAACACGAGCGTGGCGAGCTCGAGCCCCGAGAGGCCGACGCTGAGGGACGGCCCGAGGTTGCCCCCGCCCTCCCAGACCTCCTCCTTGTAGGTGATCGCCTTCGGGTCGGCGCGGAGCTCTTCGACCAAGAACTCGTGGCAGAGCTCCACGCAGCGTTCCTTGAAGTAGATCTCGTGGTCCGGCCGGTTGAAGGCGTGGTGGGCCATCATCTCGAAGAGCGTGAAATGGCGGCCGCTGCGGCCGACCTCCTCGAGGTCGATGAACCGTAGCACCGGTTGCGAGATCGTGAGCGGGTTGGCGGGGGGCGGGATCGCCCCGCTCGTGACCCACGGCTGGAAGTCGTAGATGGACGCCTGCGTGAAGAAAACGTCGTTCCGCCACCGGGCGACGGTGGGGTACCGGCGCAGTCTCGTGTGGCCCCGCTTCTCGAAGAACCCGAGGAACGTCTCCCGCATCTCGCGCAGCTCGTAGGGCTTGGCGAAGACGGGTTGGCCCAGGAACCCGTACTCCCGGCACGGAGCCTCCTGGCAGCGGTCGAAGTCCCCGAGCGACCAGAACGCAGCACCGCAGCCCGCGCAGGTACGGCGGTGGAACCCGCCCTTGTGGAAGAACGGAATGTCGTACTCTGACGGGTCCATCGGCGGCCGCAGACCTCCCTCGCCGTTTAAACGGTTTAGCTCCTCCCGGGGCGACCGACCCTGCGGCGGCGTCGGTCGCAGGGAAGGAGGCGTTCGTTCTGGGGGCCCGGTCGACGGGAGAACCGTTGCCCATCGTCGACCCGCGGGCGAGGGCGCGCGCGACGTGGGTACTGATCGGCGCGCGGGCGGGCTACGCGTACAACTGGTTCGACATCGGTCCCGCCCTCCCGCGCATCGGAGCCACCTTCGGGGTCGGCCCGGCGGAGTGGGGCCTCCTCGTCGCCATGTTCCTGGTCGGCGCGGGAGCGTTCCAGGTGCCTGCCGGCTTTCTCGCGCGTCGCTACGGCGCGCGCGCCCTCTCGCTGTGGGGGCTCGGCCTCCTGGCCGCGGCGGGGGCCAGCGGAGCGTTCGCGCCGAGCTTCGCGTGGTTGCTCGCGTCTCGGCTGGTCGCCGGCATCGGCGCCGCGCTGTTCTTCTCCCCCGCCATCGGGCTCGTGGGGACCCTGTTCCCGCGCGGCCAGCGTGGGGTGCCGGTCGGGGCGTTCTCCTCGGCGTTCAGCGCGGGGGCCGCGTTGGCGCTGATCGGAACGGCGGTGCTGGTCCCAATCGTCGACTGGCGGGCCGCTCTCGCGCTGGGCGGGATCGGCCTCGGGGCGCTCACGGTCCTGGCGATTTTCGCGATCCCGCGCGCAGCCGGGGCTCCCGGCCCTCGTCCGGCCGCTCGCCGGCCGATGCTCCCCGAGGCGCTGCGGTTCCGCGGAGTGTGGGCGATCGGGCTCGCGTTCGTCGGCTTCGAGGGGGCTACCTTCGCGGCGAGCCAGTTCATCGTCCCGTTCGGCGAGGCGATCCGCGGCTGGTCGGGGGTGATCGCGGGGACGGTGGGGATGATGTTCGTCCTCCCGAGCGTCGTGGGCGGGCCGGTCGGGGGATCGATCGCCGAGCGCTACACGAACCACCGTACCCAGCTCGCCCTCGTGACCCTCGGGGGGGCCGCCTCCCTCGCCCTCGTTCCGTTCGCCGGGCTGGCCGCGGCGATCCTCGTAGGGTCGATCTTCTCGTTCGCGTACGGGTTCGTCTACGCCGTGATGTACGTCATTCCGCACTTCTGGCCGAGCGTTCCGGCCGAGGAGATCCCGCTCGCGATCGGGTTGTTCAACGCGATCCAGCTTGGGGGCGGCGCGCTCGTATCGTTCGGGTTCGGCTGGCTGGTCTCCGTGCGATCCTACTCGGTCGCGTGGGAGGCCGTCGCGGCGGTACAGGCGTTGACGCTCGTCGCCCTGTTCGCGCTCCCGCGGACGGTCTCGGCCGGTCCTCGGGCCTCGGCGGAGAGCGGCCCGCGCGCCGGGCTCTCCCCGTGAGGCAGAGCCGGTCGATAGGGCAGGCGTCGCAGCGTGGGTTGCGAGGGCGGCAGAGGTTCTGCCCGTGCTGCACGAGAAGAGGATTGAGCGGGATCCAGTAGCGCGCGTCGACCGCCTCGCGCAATCCGGCCTCCGTTTCCTCGGGGGTCCGGGTCCGGACGACGCCGAGCCGGTTCGCGATGCGGTGGACGTGGGTGTCGACCGGTATGCCGGGTATCCCGTAGCCGAACACGAGAACGCAGTTGGCGGTCTTCGGGCCGACGCTCGGGAGGGTTTCGAGTTCGGGGATCGTGCGTGGGACCTCCCCGCCGAACCGCTCGAGCAGTTCGCGGGAGCACTCCCGGATCGCGCTCGATTTCGTGCGGTAGAATCCGACCGGCCGGATGAGTGGCTCGATCTCCGAGGGCCGGGCTGCCGCGAGCGACCGCACATCCGGGAACCGGGCGAACAGCGCCGCGGACGCGATGTCGGTCTTTTCGTCCCGGGTCCGCTGGGAGAGGATCGTTCCGATGAGGACCTGGAACGGGTCGGACGCGTGGTCACGGAGATAGGGAGTTCGCCAGTTGCCCGTGCGGTAGAACGCGGAAAGGCGGTCGAGGATCGCCTCCCAGTCGAACGGCGCGAAGGCCCGGGGGGTCACGCCCTGTCTCCCTTCCGGTGGCGCTCCGTCGTCGGGGTGGCGGCGGAATGGGGAGGCGGTCCCAGCCCCGGGTCCGAGAGGTCCGGTTCGTCCACGGGCGCCTCGGAGCGGAGGAGCTCGCCGATGAGGTAGTCGCTGCCGGCGACGATCGTGAGGCCGTCGGGTCCGGTCGCCGCGCGGGCGATCCGCACCCCCGCCTCGGCGCTCGGGGCGAGGACGATCCGCGGGAACCGTCCGAAGGCGGAGACTCGCAGCTCCGCCGGGGGAACCGAGCGGTCGGAGCGGACCGGCACGAGAACGACGGTCTTCGCGAGGGGTACGAGGGCGTCGAGGATTCCCCCGACGTCCTTCCCCTTCAGGCAACCGAACACGATGGCGCTCTCCTCGGGGTCCGCGAGAGGCGAGATCTCGGCGACGCTTTGAGCCAGCGCGCGCGCGCTCCCCGGCGTGTGCGCAACATCGTAGAACAGTTCGGGGCTCGACGCCACCCGCTCGAGGCGGCCCGGCCAGCGAACCTTCGCGAGGGCGCGTCGGACCCGTGCCGGGTCGGGCTCGCGACCGACCGAGCCGAGGAATCGGACGCTAGCGGCCACCGCCAGGGCGGTGTTCGCCGCCTGGAAGTTGCCGAGCAGTGGGATGCGAACGTCGACGAAGGCGAACCCGGGGACCCGGACGGTGAGGGTCTGGCCGCGCGTGGAAAGCGTGCGGTCCTCGAACCGTACCTCCCGGCCCAGCCACCATAGGGGCACACCGCGAACGTCGGTCTCACGCCGGACTACGTCGGCTGCCTCCGTCGGCAGCTCTCCGATCACTCCGACCGTCCCGGTCCGAAGGATCCCTGCCTTCTCCCGTGCGATGGACGCGAGGGTCGGGCCAAGCACCTCCGTGTGCTCGAGCTCCATGGTCGTGATCACGCCGACGCGCGTGTCGAGAACGTTCGTGGAATCGAGCCGGCCGCCGATCCCGACCTCGACGACGGCCGCCTGAGCGCCCTGCCGCGCGAACCAGTCGAGCGCGAGCGCAGTGGTCACTTCGAAGAACGTCGGGGCACGGTCGATCCGACCCTCACGCTCGAGCCGGTCGGCCACCGATTCGACCCGGTCGATCCCGTCGACGACGCTCTCCAAGTCGATCTCTCGCCCGTCGAGACGGATCCGCTCGCGGTAGCTGACGAGATGGGGCGAGGTGAACAGGCCGGTGCGGAGACCATGGGCGGTGAGGATTGCCGCTGCCATCACCGAGACCGAACCCTTCCCCTTGCTGCCCGTGACGTGGATCGCAGGGTAGCGGCGTTCCGGGTTTCCGAGACCCTCCAGGAGTCCCCGGATCACGTCGAGGCCCGGTTGCATCCCGAACCGGCGGCGGTGGAATAGGCGCTCGAGGGCCGCGCGGTAGTTCTGGGAACCGGGCGGCGGGGGCGCCTTGGCGCCGGGTCGCGGGCTTTTCACCGTCGGGAAAACGGCCACGCCCCTAGTACGTCGATCGCTCCCGGAACGGGCCGTAGACTTCCTGGAAAGCACGAACGATCTCGCCGAGGGTCGCCTTGGCGCGGAGGGCATCGAGCACCGCGGGCATCGTGTTCCCGCTCGGGGTCTCCGCGACCTTCTTCAGCCGGTCGAGCGCGGCCGTGTGCCGGCGGGGGTCTCGGGCGACCCGTTCGGCCCGCAGTCGGCGGCTCTGGAGCCGACGCGCGGTCTCGCCGATCTTCAGTCGGGGAACCCGAATCGGCGTGTCGACCGTGTAGGCGTTGACGCCCACGACCTTCGTGTCGCCGGTCTCCACCCCGCGCTGGTAGCGGAACGAAGCATCCTGGATCTCGCGCTGGAAGAACCCTCGCTCGATCCCGGCCACGACGCCTCCCATCTCGTCGATGCGGTCGAAGTAGCGCTGCGCCTCCTCTTCCATCCGGTCGGTCAGCCACTCGACGTAGTAGCTCCCCCCGAACGGGTCGACAGCCTCTCCAACGCCGGTCTCGGAGGCGAGGATCTGCTGGGTTCGCAGGGCGATCCGGACCGCGTCCTCGCTCGGAAGCTGGATCGCCTCGTCGTAGGAGTTCGTGTGCAACGATTGCGTCCCTCCGAGCACGGCCGCGAGGGCCTGGACCGTGGTCCGAACGATGTTCACCTCGGGCTGCTGGGCCGTGCAGGAACAGCCGGCGGTCTGGGTATGGAAGCGGAGCCAGAGCGAACGCTCTTTCTTGGCCCCGAACTCGTCCCGCATCACCCGGGCCCAGAGGCGGCGCGCCGCGCGGAACTTCGCGATCTCCTCGAAGAAATCGTTGTGCGAGTTGAAGAAGAACGAGAGCCGGGGCGCGAACTCGTCCACGTCGAGGCCGCGACGGATCGCTTCCCCCACGTAGGTCCGGCCGTCGGCGAGCGTGAAGGCGAGCTCCTGCACGGCCGTGGAGCCCGCCTCGCGGATGTGATACCCCGAGATCGACACCGGGTTCCAGCGCGACACCTTCTGGGTGGCGTACTCGATCGTGTCCACGACCAGCCGCAACGCCGGTCGCGGCGGGTAGAGGAACTCCTTCTGGGCGATGTACTCCTTGAGAATGTCGTTCTGGGTCGTCCCTCCGAGCCGGCCGAGCGGAACCCGGTGGGAGAGCCCGGTGAGGAGGTACATCCCCCAGACGATGTTCGCCGGGGCGTTGATCGTCATGCTCGTGGTGACGTCCGCGAGCGGGATGTCGGCCAGGAGCCGCTGCATGTCGTTGAGCGAGCTCACGTTCACGCCGCACTTGCCGACCTCCCCGAGCGATTCGGGGTCGTCGGCATCCAGTCCGTAAAGGGTCGGGTCGTCGAAGGCGATCGAAAGACCCGATTCGCCGTGGGCGAGGAGGTAGCGGAACCTGCGGTTCGTGTCCTCGGGCGTGCCGAAGCCGGAGAACATCCGCATCGACCAGACGCGGCCGCGGTACATCGTAGGGTGGATCCCCCGGGTGAACGGGGGCTGGCCCGGGTATCCGATCCGGTCGAACGACGAACGGACCGAACGCGGCCCGTAGACCCGATCGACGGGGATCCCGCCCAGCGTCTCGAACTGGGGCCGTCGCTCGGGGTTCTTCTCGAGCGCGGGACGAAGGAGCTCCTCCTCCCACCGTCGCTGGGCGTCGCGTACGGGGTCTCCGTCCCGTTCCGAGGGGTTGGGCGGAGGGCCCGACGGCGCCGCCGCACGGGCCGCCGACATCGTGGTCGAGGAGGTCGCGCTCGTCTATAACTATGGGGGGCGCGGAGGTACGCGCAGCCCGACGAGATCGCCCCGACCGCGCCGGGCGAGCGGGGCTCCCACCGAGCGGGCGAACCGGGGGAACGCCTCTCCGGTCCATGCAGTGTTGTCGGCGAGGACGACCGCGCCTTCCCGAAGTTTCGGCCGAGCCGCTTCGAGCTCGAATGTGAGGTGCGCGGGGGTGTGGAGGTCGTCGTGGAGGAACAGGTCGATCGAGGGGAGCTCGGCGAGGATCTTCGGAAGCAGGCGTTGGCTCGGCCCGATCCTGAGGTCCCAGGAGCCCCGCAGTCTCTCGGGCACCGCCCAGCCGGTCGCAAGGCCCGGAGGGATCGCGACCATCGACTCCCCTCGTTCGAGGGTGGGCCCGCGTTGGGGCGTCGGAAGGTCGATCGAGTGCAGCCGACCGGAGCGGTTCCGTACGAGGGCGGCGAGGAAGTGGGCGGAGGAGACGCCGCTGCTCACCCCGGCCTCGACGATATGCCGGGGCCGAAGGAGCCGCGTGAGCGCGTAGAGGTCGAACGGAGCCCGGATCTGGGCGTAGCTCGGCCGGCCCGCGGCGAGGTGCCGGTGCCGAATCTCTTCTTCGAGGGGGAGCAGGTCCTCGAGTTCCGCGAGCACGTTCCCGATCTCCCGCCGGTTGGCGCCCGTGAGCGCGGTCAGCCACGCGACGTTGGGGGTCGCCCGCCGGTCACCGAGCGCCCGGCGGGCACGAGTGACGGCCGCGCCGGCCTCCGCCGAGAGCGAGGAGATCCCCAGGGATGTCGAACGCCGTTTCATGTCAGAGACCCGGAGGTGCCGAGGGGCGTCTTTCTCATGAGATGTGCGCTCGAGATGTCGAGCCGGGACGTCGAGCCGGTCAGGATGCGCTCGGTCCTGTCGAACTCGATGCGGGAAGAGAAGAACGGCGCGTCCACCACGAGCGTCTCGTACTCCCCGCCCTCGCCGGCGACGTGAAGCGGTCGGACCGACCGGCTACGCCGCTCTAGCTCCGACAGAACCCGGTCGTCGAGGCGAGCCCCGAGGAGCTCAGGGGTCAGCGGCTCGGCGGCGAGGTGGACGAATCGGATGTCGAGCCCGGCGCCGATCTCCTCTCGGACGACGCGCGCCGGTTCCTTTCTCCAGAGCGGCACGAAGACCCTTCGGCGGACGCGATCCCCTATCCGCAGCAATCGGGACCACTGGTAGGAGGACGCGATCGCTCCCGCGACGATCGGGCCCCGATCCCCCCGAAGGGCCGCCTCCAGGGCGTCGAGCTCGTCGGAATCGCTACCGGCGGGAACGCGGACCTCGCGGTGCCGTTTGCCCCACGCCTCCGCCTGGAGGGCCACGAGGTCGAGGTTGGGGGTGTGGAACATCATCGAGTCGGGGTCCGCGGGTCGCACCGTGAGAAGCTCGTCGACCGGCCAGCCCTGCGTGTCCGCGAGATAGGCGGCGTAGACGGAGTCCTTGCCGCCCGAGACGAGCGCGGTGACCGTCATCGCCCGGCCTAGGGGAGGGAGAGCCCGGATCGCCAGCGCGGATAGAGCCCGGCAAGGTCGATCGAACCCACGAGCTTGGCGTGCCAACGGAAGCGGCCCCCCACGTCCGTGACGGACCCGAACGGTGCGCAAGGGACACCGCGCATCGACCGCTCGAACGCGCGGACGGAGCGGGTCGGGACCTCGACCACGAATCGTGAGCCGCCCTCGGCGGCAACGGCCAATCCCGGGCCCGCGAGCCGCGTCGCCCCCAGCTCGACATCGAACCCGAGCCCGCCGCCGAACGCCATCTCGGCGAGGGTCACACCCACACCGCCGTCGGAGACGTCGTGGGCCGCGACCACCTGTCGCCGGTGGATCGCGTCGAGGAGGCGTTCGCCGAGCCGACGCAGGGCACGGGGAGCCGCCGGCGGTACGTCGAGCTCCCGCAGCCCGCCCCTCCGGGCCCAGAGCGAGCCTCCGAGCTCGGGAGCCGACGGGCCCAGGAGGTAGAGCCGGTTTCCCTCTCGCTTGAGGTCGCTCGAGGTCGCGCGGCCGACGTCGGGAACGATCCCGGTGGCCAAGAGGACCGGGGTGGGCGGGATCTCCGAGCCGAGGCCCCCGTTGTACAGGCTCACGTTCCCGCCCGGAACGGCGAACCCGAGCGCCCGCGCCCCGAACCCAAGTCCCTCCGTCACGCGCGCGAAATCGGCGAGAACCCTCGCGTCTGTCGGGTTCCCGAAGTTGAGGCAGTTCGTGAATGCGTCCGGGCGCGCGCCGACGGCGTAGAGGTTCCGCGCGGCCTCCTCGACCACCCCGACCGCGCCCTGGAACGGATCCTCTCGGCACGACCACGGCTGGGCAGCGGTCGTGATCGCCAGGCCGGCCCGGCGATGGGGATCCGGTCGGAGGACCGCCGCGTCCCCGTGCGAGGGCGACTCGACCCTACCGTGCAGGGGCTTCACCACGGTTCGGCCACCGACCTCGTGGTCGTAGAGCCGGATCACCGGTTCGCGCGACACGTTGTCGGAGGCGAGGAGGAGCTCCTCCGCGAGCCGTGCAGGGTCCTCGTCGGGCACAGGGGGGGCCGTGCGGTGCTGACGACCCCGGTCCCGGATCGGTCTGGGGACCGACGGCGGGGCGACGCGGAATCCGACGCGCAGGCGCGCGGCGAGGCGACCGTTCCATTCGAGGGTCTCGAACGGTCCGGCCGTGACCTCTCCGATGTCGGTCGCAGGCACGTCGTGGAGCCGGAATAGGTCGAGGAGCTCCGGCACGTCCGCCGGCCGCACATCGAACAGCATCCTCTCCTGAGACTCGGAGACCCATACCTCCCACGGCCGCAGGCCGGCCTCGCGCAGCGGGATGCGCGCGAGGTCGAGGCGAGAACCCAGGCCACCGGCGTGGACGAGCTCTCCCGAGGCGCTCGCGATACCCCCTCCGCCCAGGTCCTTGAGGCCCTGAACGAGCCCGCGCTCGAACGCCTCGAGCGACGCGCGGATCAGCGGCTCCTTCATGATCGGGTTTCCGAGCTGGACCGCGCCTCGGGACTCGGTCTCGCTCGACCCCGTGAGCTCCTGGGACGCGAACGCGACGCCCCCGATCCCGTCGCGCCCGGTCCTTCCTCCGGCGAGGATGAGCCGGTCACCGGCAGCGCGGGCCCGATTCGGGAGCGGCTTTCCCCGCGGAAGCCAGCCGACGCATCCGACGTTGACGAGCGGGCTCACTACGTAGGACGGGTCGAAGTAGATCCCACCCGAGACGGTCGGCACGCCCACTCGGTTCCCGTAATCTCGGATCCCTGCGACGACCCCTTCTGCGATGTAGCGCGGGCTCTTCACGCCGCGCGGCGTTGCGGCCGCATCGAGGTCGAGCGGTCCGAAGAAAAGCGGGTCGGTGAGCGCGATGGGTCGCGCCCCGACGGCGAGAACGTCGCGGAGGATCCCTCCGATCCCGGTGGCGGCGCCCCCATACGGTTCCACGGCCGACGGATGGTTGTGCGATTCGATGCGGAGCGCATAGGCGGTTCCGTTCCCGAAACGGAGCACGCCCGCGTCCCCGGTCCCGAGCACGCGCGACCGGGGCTGGAGCGAAGCGAAGGCCTTGCGGAGGTACGGTCGGGAGCTCTTGTAGCTGCAGTGTTCGCTCCAGCTCTGCGCGAGGCCGGCGAGCTCGACGTCGCTCGGGTCGCGCCGCTCGCGGCGAAAATACTCCCGGATCGACAGGAGCTCTCGGCGGTCGAACCCCAGCCCGCGCCGGGCGGAGAGCGCGTCGAGCGCGACGCTGGAAAGGGTTCGAAGGGGAACCGATTCGACCCCGTCGGCCCAGTCTACCATCGGGCTAATCCGGTCGCGGTCGAACGGTGACGTGGTGGATCACCGGGTTCGCGAGAAGCCTGTCCACCGCGTCGTGAGTAAGCCGCTCCGCTTCCTTAGGGTCCACGTTCTCGAACTCGAGGTCGTAGATGCGGGCGGTCGACACGCGCCGGACCTGGGGGATTCCCAGCAGGGCGAGCGATTTGGCGATGCTCTCGGCCTCCGCGTCGAGGACGCCCGGCTTCAGTTCGACGCGGACTTCCCAGCGCACCGGCCCCGGAGCGGGAACCGATCGTGCGGCCACGCACGTCTTACGGGACCAACCAAATAACGGTGCCCCGCCGCGGGGGTAACGACCGCGCCCCGGGTCGAAGGCCGGGCGCCGTTCCCGGGGCGACGCGCGAAACCATATATAGGGGGACTTTTTCGGAAATCCGGCTCGGTGGGGGGCCGGCCTTCATGGAGGAGTTCATTTGCAGTGTGGAGTTCCTACGAGGGTCAGCCGACCTGTTGGCCCGCGTTTCGAGCGAGGCGGGCGGGGTCCGGGAGTACCGCGGCTCGACGGCCGGCTCGGTGATCGACCAGGTGATCAACGACCTTCAAGAGGAGTTCGAGTCCGCCCCGGCGTCGTAGACTAGAGTCTGGTGTCGGGCATTCGCTGTCGCAGAAGGGGAAACCGCGTTCGAGGGGGTAACCATGGAGAAGCCGTCCACGAGTAAGGTACCGGTCAGCCAAGCCGTGGAGACCGCCTTCACGAAGGTCTGGGGCGACGAGAACGTGGTCGCTCTCATCGCGCTGAAGGTCGAGACCGCCGAGGCCGACACGGTCGCGGGTGAGGTCGCGAAGTTCACCGAGGTCGAGGATGTCTTCCTCGTTACCGGCGATACGGACATCTTCCTCAAGATCCGTTTCCCTCACTACGGCGAGTTGAAGGACTTCGTGCTCCACCGTCTCCCGGGCGTCAAGGGGATCCGCGAGACGAAGACGCTCCTCGTGGTCACTTCCTACAAGGAAGGCGGTGAGACGCACAACCCATGACGTCCACTACCGTGGCCGACTCCGCGAGCCCGGGGCACCTCTCCACGGGCCCGGCGCGAGACACGCCGGCCCTCCAGCGGATTGTCGCGTCCATCGCGGAACTCGCGGACGACGCCTCCGTCCCCCGGAACGTCCGACGCGGAGCCCAGGCGGCGATCGACGAGCTCTCGAAGCCCCGTGCAGCGTTCGACGTGAGGGTTGCCGGAGCCGTCTATGTCCTAGACGATCTCGCGAACGACCCGAACCTCCCGACCCACGGCCGGACCGCGATCTGGTCGATCATCTCGAGCTTGGAGAGCCTCCAGTGAACGGCACCGGGCATAGGCTGAAATACGGCGGCCGGGTCTCCGCACCTCGGAGCGATATTGGGCCCGTAGCTCAGCTCGGTAGACCGACCGGACTCCCCGGCGGCCCGACACAGAGCATCTGGCTTTTAACCAGTTGGTCGGGGGTTCGAACGAGCGGCTCCGCGCACCCTGCGGTACCTCTCCGAATGTCCCCCCGGGCCCGCTCTGCTCCCGAGAGGTGCGAATGAGCCCCCGTGTGGCCGCCCGGCCCAAGCGACGCGCGGCCATCGCCAAGCCGGTTCCCCCAAAACGGCCGTTCGTCGCCCACCACCTGTCCCCGCCCCACGAGATCCTGAGCGACGAGGAATCCCGCCGGGTCGTCGAAACGCTCGGGACCCCCACGGAGCGACTTCCGAAGATCCTGGAGTCCGACCCCGGTCTCCTGACCGACCCGAAGTTCGCGGCGATAAAGGAGGCCCACGAGAACCTCGCGGGCCGGCTCGTCCGCATTCGCCGACCGAGCGCGACCGCCGGCGAGGCGATCGCGTACCGTGTCGTGATCGCCTCTCCCGAGGGAGACTGAGGAGGAAACCGTGCGCGAGATCGTGGATTCGTTCTTCCGGGAGCGGTCGATTGTCAACCATCACCTGGCCAGCTTCAACGACTTCCTGCCGACCCGTGACAACCCGAACTCGCGGATGCAGCGGATCGTCGACGATGCGCGCGTCAGCGAGGACTCGACCGAGCGCGGCGTCATCCGCCTCGACGTCCAGAAGACCAAGAGTTCGATCTCCGTGCGTGTCGGCCGCCGGCGCGACAGCCGCGGGGGCGTCAACCCTTCCGCCGAGCCCACGATCTTCATCGGGGCGCCGTTCGTCAAGGAGCCCGTCGGGTCGAAGCCCACGCTCACTCCGATGGAGGCCCGCCTCCGCAACCTCACGTACCAGGCGCCGATCTTCCTGAAGGTCACGGTCGTCGAGAACGGCGTCGAGCGCGCCCCCGAGGACGTTCACATCGGCGACCTGCCGATCATGGTCAAGAGCCGGCCGTGCAACCTCAACCGCTACAAGATCACCGAGGACGACCAGATCTGGCTCTCGGACGAGGAGTACCGCGCGAAGCTCGTCGAGTACGGCGAGGACCCGCTCGACCCGGGCGGTTACTTCATCATCGGCGGCACGGAGCGCGTGATCATCAGTCTCGAGGACCTGGCCCCCAACCGGATCTTCGCGGAGTACAACGAACGGTACGGCACGCCGGTCGAGAGCGCGAAGGTGTTCAGCCAGCGGGGCGGCTACCGCTCCCTCACCGTCGTCGAGAAGAAGAAGGACGGGATCCTTCAGGTCTCGGTCCCGACCGCCAGCGGCCAGATCCCGCTCGTCATCCTGATGAAAGCGCTCGGGATGAAGAACGACGAGGAGATCTTCCAGGCCGCGCTGGGCGAGCTCCTTCCCCTGGACGAGCCGTTCGTCCAGACGATGAAGCATCTCCTGAACGTTAACCTCGAGGAATGCGTTTCGAAGAAGCTCTACCCGCCCGAGGGGATCCTCACGACCGAGGACGCCCTGATCTTCCTCGAGAAGAAGTTCGCCACGGGGCAGGCCAAGGAGTACCGTCAGCGCAAGGTCGACGGCATCCTCGACCGCTCGCTCCTCCCCCACCTCGGCGACACGCGGGCGGACCGGCTGAAGAAGGCGCTCTACCTCGCGCGCATGGCCCGAACCGTACTCGAGCTCCACCTCAAGGTCCGGGGCGAGGACGACAAGGACCACTACGCGAACAAGCGGTTGAAGCTCGCCGGCGACCTGATGGAGGACCTGTTCCGGGTCGCGTTCTCCCTGCTGCTCAAGGACCTCAAGTACCAGCTCGAACGGTCGTTCGCGCGGAAGAAGGACCTGCGGATCGCGAGCGCGATCCGCCCGGACCTGCTCACGCAGCGGCTCGTCCACGCGCTGGCCACCGGCAACTGGGTCGGCGGCCGCGCCGGCGTCAGCCAGGTGCTCGACCGGACCAGCCACATGTCCACCATCAGCCACCTGCGGCGGGTCACGAGCCCGCTCACCCGGAGCCAGCCGCACTTCGAGGCGCGCGACCTTCACCCCACACAGTGGGGCCGTCTCTGCCCGAACGAGACCCCCGAGGGCCAGAACTGCGGCCTCGTCAAGAACTACGCACTCTGCGTCGACGTCTCCGAGGGAGCGGACGAGGAAGAGGTCACCCTCATCCTGCGCGACCTCAACACACGCGAGATCGGGCCCGAGGTTTTCCAGGAGGCACCGAAGGGGAAGCGTGCGGCGCGCGTCTACGTCAACGGCAACCTCGTCGGCCTCCACTCCCAGCCACTCGACCTGGTCAAGGAGATCCGCGAGCGGCGCCGGACGGGCACGCTCTCGCCCACCCTCGGCGACAAGACCTACGAGCTCAACGTACGCTACGACAGCGAGATGAACGAGGTCATCGTTCACGCCGACTCCGGCCGACTCCGCCGTCCGCTGGTCGTCGCGAAGAACGGCGTGCCCCGGGTCTCGCGCTCGGACCTCGACGATCTCGGCCGAGGGACCCTCTCGTTCAGCGACCTCATCCGCCAGGGCAAGATTGAATGGAGCGACGCCGAGGAGGAGGAGGACGCGCTGATCGCGCTCGACCCGTTCGCCCCGCCCGAGCGGTGCCCGAAGTGCGGCAAGGCGCTCAGCCGCTCGGACATCCGCTGGGTGTCGATGGGCGAGAAGCGCGAACCCGCGACCGTGGAATGCGGACTCTGCCACTCGGAGTTCGCGAGCCACAACCTGCTCACGGACCGGCACACGCACCTCGAGATCGACCCCAACCTGATGCTCGGCGTCTGCACGGGGCTCATCCCGTATCCCGAGCACAACTCCGCCCCCCGAAACACGATGGGCTCGGGAATGGCAAAGCAGGCGCTCGGGGTCGAGTCGGTGAACTACCGGCGGAGGCCCGACACGCGCGGCCACCTACTGCACTACCCGCAGGCGCCGATCCTTCAGACGCAGACGATGCGCTATGTCCACTTCACCGAGCGGCCCGCGGGCCAGAACTTCGTGGTCGCCGTCCTCTCGTACGAGGGCTACAACATGCAGGACGCCCTCGTCTTCTCCAAGGGCGCGATCGACCGGGGGCTGGGCCGTTCGTCCTTCTTCCGGACGTACCGCGGTGAGGAGCGGAAGTACCCGGGCGGCCAGGAGGACCGGTTCGAGATCCCGCGGCCGGACGTCGCGGGAGCCCGCGTCGACACGTCGTACCGCAATCTGGGCGAGGACGGCCTGATCTATCCGGAGCTCGAGGTCACCGAGGGCGACGTGCTCGTCGGGAAGACCAGCCCCCCGCGGTTCCTCGAAGAGAAGACCGACCTCCTCACGCCCCAGAAACGCCGCGAGACGAGCGTCACGGTCCGCTTCGGCGAGTCCGGCTGGGTCGACAACGTGATCCTGACGGAAGGCGAGAACATCTCGAAGCTCGTCAAGGTCAAGGTCCGCAACCAGCGGGTCCCGGAGCTCGGCGACAAGTTCGCGAGCCGGCACGGGCAGAAGGGCGTCATCGGCCTCCTGGTCCCTCCCGAGAACCTGCCGTACACGCGGGACGGCGTGACCCCGGACCTTCTGATCAATCCCCACGCCATTCCTTCGCGCATGACGGTCGCCCACGTCCTCGAGATGCTCGGCGGCAAGGTCGGCGCGCTCGAGGGCAAGACGATTGACGGGACGGCGTTCTCGGGGAAGCGCGAGGACGCGCTCCGCGAGGACTTGAAGGCGCTCGGGTTCCACCCGTCCGGACGCGAGACCCTCTACGACGGTCTTACCGGCCGTCGGTTCGAGGCGGAGATCTTCGTGGGCGTGATCTACTACCAGAAGCTCCATCACATGGTCGCGGGCAAGATGCACATGCGCTCGCGCGGCCCGGTGCAGATCCTGACGCGGCAGCCGACCGAAGGGCGCTCGCGCCAGGGCGGTCTCCGGTTCGGTGAGATGGAGCGGGACTGCCTGATCGGCCATGGGGTGGCGATGGTCATCAAGGACCGCCTGCTCGACGAATCGGACGGGACGATCCAGTACGTCTGCGGCAACGCGGACTGCGGCCACATCGCGATCCCCGACACGCGGGCGAGCTCCCTCCGCTGCCCGAGCTGCGGGAACACTTCGTCGATCTACCCGGTCGAGATGAGCTATTCGTTCAAGCTCCTCCTCGAGGAGCTGATCAGCCTCGGCGTGATCATGCGACTCCAGCTGGAAGAGATGCACTAGGAGGTCGGACGATGGCGCAGGGACTCTCGAAGAAGATCAAGCGCCTCCAGTTCGCCTTCCTCTCCCCGGAGGAGATCCGACGGATGAGCGCGGCGAAGATCATCACCGCCGACACCTACGACGACGACGGCTACCCGATCGAGATGGGGCTGATGGACCTCCACCTCGGTGTCATCGAACCGAACCTGCGCTGCCGTACCTGCGGCGGCCGCGTCAACGAATGCCCCGGTCACTTTGGGATCATCGAGCTCGCGATGCCGGTCATCCACGTCGGCTACGCGAAGGAGGTCAAGCGCCTCCTTCAGTCGACGTGCCGTGCGTGCGGTCGCGTGCTGCCCGACGCCCCAAGCCCCCGGGCCGAGGCGGCGGCCGACACGGACGACTCCGCGCCGACGCCCAAGGTCTCCCGACCCCGGGAAGCGAAGGACGAGCGCTCGTGCCCGCACTGCCACGAGATCCAGCAGCGGAT
>Ga0116217_10000947_pt1 | contig 29084 bp, 18 predicted proteins | sample Sb_taG_6_FD_89697 | JGI IMG/M metagenome (GOLD analysis project Ga0116217, IMG submission 89697) | Peat soil microbial communities from Weissenstadt, Germany - Sb_50d_4_PS metaG | ecosystem: Environmental > Terrestrial > Soil > Wetlands > Peat | place: Germany: Weissenstadt | collected 2010-09-21 | reverse complement strand
GCCGTCTCGGCCCGGGCCGCGACCGGCGCCGTACCGAGGACGAGGATGAGGAGAGCAAGTCTTTTCACAGGGAACCTCCGGGGGTGAGCATGGCCTTGCTGCGTTGGAGCCACGGGTCGGCACGAAGATCGGGCGGCAGGTCGAGCAGGTCGTCGGGCGCGGCCGGCTTCTCGTCGGCGGCAGAGGGCGGCACGCCCGGCAGGCCGGCGTCGCCCCAGCGCTCGACCTGCTGGCGCAGGGTCAGGTAATTCGGCTGCGCCGGCGGACTAACGGGCACCGCGGGCGCGGCGACGTCGGGCGCGGCCGGAGCGTCGGCCGGGGTGGGCGTGATCTCGACCCGCTGCGGCGGGCCTGGAACGAAGACGACGCGCTCCGCCGGCTGGGGGGCCGGGCGGAAGAGCAGGAGCGCGCCGAGGGCCAGGGCCGCGAGGGTCGATCCGCCGGCGGCGCAGGGCCAACCCCAACCACGCCGCGCTGACCTTTGGCCGGCGGCGAACATCAAGGCGTCGCGGTCGAACGCGCCGGCCGACGGCGCCATGGCGGCGAGGGCGCGTTCCACCGCGGTCAGGTCCGGGTCGTGCGTTGGTTCGGACATAAGATTCCCAGCCTTTCCCGAAGGGTCGCCAGCCCGGCGACGTAGCGCCGGTGGGCGGTGCTGCACGAGCAGCCGGCCACCTCGGCGATCTGCTCGAAGGTCAGGCCGCCCCACAGGTGGACGACGATCACCTCACGCTCCTCCAGCGGCAGCGCTTGCAACGCCGCCGTCGCCGCCGCGCCGTCGAGTCCTTCGGTGTCGGCGGTGAACCACATCGGCGCCTGCGCCGCCGCGGCCGCCTCGTGGCGCTGCCGCCGCCGCGCCGTGCGCGCGGCGCTGATGGCGGCGTTGCGCACCACGCGATACAGCCACGGCAGCGGCTTGTCCGGCGCCTGGCGCTGGACGACGAGCTTGAGGAACGATTCCTGGACCACGTCCTCGGGCACGGCGCACCACTGCCGCGCGTACAGCACCAGCGCCGCCGCGTGCTGATCCACCAGCCGCCCGAGGAGTTCCGGTCCCATCACCCGATATGACGCCGGCCGAGGGGAGTCATCCCACGAAATGAGCCGCTTGCGGCTTCGCAGGGCGTGCGAAGCCGCAAGCGGCTAACTCACTTCCGATCAATCTCCACCACCGCGTGCAATCCATCCTTCATGAAGGTCAGCGTCGCGGTCACGCCGCTGAGCCCCTTCAGGGCCGACGCGCTGCCCTTCTCCGACGGCTCGGTTGCCTGCTTCGGCTCGAGTACCGTACCGTGGACGCTGCAGCGGCACGTCTTGCCGTCGGGCGACAGCAGGTACTGACCGCCTTCCGGGCAGAAGAAGTGGGCGCCGTGAAGGCGACCCGCCTCCTGACGGGCGGCGCGGCCGAGTTGCTCTTCGCTGCGCTGCTCCTTGTCCGGCTTGCCGACGACGGCGCGGCCGACGCTCGCCAGCGGCCCGAGGTTGTTCAGGCACGCTTCGCGGTTCCCCTCGGCCCACGCCAGGCGGTAGTCCGCCAGCACCTGGTCCCAGTTGGCCGGCCGCGCCCTGACCATGCCGTGTCCGACCGGTCCCGCGGTCCCCTTCTCGGCGCCGCCCCTGGCCCGCTCCGCGTCGAGGGCCACGAGGTCTTCGAGGATGAACGACTTGCTCGCGATGTACAACCCGTTGCCGATCCGCGCCCAGAACATGCGCCACTTGACCGGCCCGAACTGCACGCTGGCCACGCGCATCGTCCGATTCGGCTTCAGCGGCGCCTTGTAGAAGTCGAGGTTGACGCCGAACATCCCCGGCTCCTTGACGCGGTGGTAGCTCTCCGCCATCAGCGGATCGAGCTTGTCGAGAAACTCATCAACGACCTTCACGTCCTGCACCGGGATGGAGATGTACACGGGCGAGTTCAGGGCGGTGACGAGGAAGCCCGCGCCCAGCTCGGCGGCGGCGAAATCTCCCCCGCGGACGCCGCGTCCGTTGAAGGTGCCCAACCCGAGGCCGAGGAGTTGCGGCACGTTGAGGTCGAACGTCGGCACCGAATCGTAGACGTGCAAGCCGACCTGGTTGCCGATGCCCTTGGTCAGGAATTCCTTGACCTTCAGCTCGTCGATCTTCTCGCGCGGCACGCCGGGAATGTCGAAGAAGTCCCGCTGCTGCTCGCCGATGACGCGGTCCTCGTTGGGGCGGAAGTTGATGGTCTCGCCGCCGGCGGGAGTAAAGATCGCCCGCAGCGTGTCCTTGTCGGCCGCCTTGCTGATCGCGTGGACCGCACCGTCCGCGAAGCCGGCGAGGAACTCCTTTTCGTTGCGGGCGGCCAGCCCCTTCAGCGGGTCTTTGGCGTCATACTTCAGGTCGTCCGGCTTCGTCCAGGTGACCGCCTGATCGTCGGCGGCATCGACCAGCAGGACCGTGTTCGACGTGCCGTCCAGGATGGCAGCCGGGTACTTCAGCTTGCTGGTGCTGGTCTCGAACAGGGCTCCTTTGCCGACCGGCAACAGGTACGTGGTCTTGCCTTCCCCGGCCTTCGAGCCCGGCGCGCGAAAAATGGCGGGCATCTTGGCAATGAGCTTCTTGTTGTGGTCGCTGTCCCACGGCTCATCGAGGTGGAACTCCTTGTAGAGGTTGTCCTGCTCGATGAAGGGTAAGACGGCCACGCGCCAGCTCAGGAGCGGTTTGCCATCCTTGTCGCTGATCCCTGCCGGCGGGATCATCTTGCCATTGTTGCTGTCCGCGTAGTTGACCAGACCGAGGACGAACTGTTTCATGTTGTTGGCGTTGGGGGGCTCGTCCTTGTTGACCGTCTTCTCTTCGCCGAGGCCAGCCTGCTTGAGCAATTCCAACTTGTTCAGCTTCACCGCGACGCTGAAGATGTTGCGCTTCGGCACCGGCAGCGCGTCCAGCGCCTCCGGCGTCCCGCCCAGCGACTGCGACAGCGTCGTGTAGATCGAGTTGTCAATCAGCGGCAGGATGAGCGTTTCCAGGCGGTAGCGCTGCGGCGTAATCTGCACGCGCAGGGCGATGGGGTCGAAGTAGACGCGCCAGTACTGGTTGTACTCGTTAAGGAACGCCTTGTACTCGTCGGCCTCCTCCCCATTCACCTTCTTCAAGGGGATTTCGCAGCAGGGGGTCATATACTGGGCGTGTCCGTGATGTGAGCAGGTGCCGAAGCGGCCGTCGGCCGAAAGCGTGTACTTGCCGCCGTCGGGGCAGGTGAAGGCGCCGTCGTTGAATTGGCCCGGTAGGCACTCCGCCTTGACCAGTTCATCGAGCGAGGCCGGCGCCTTGCCGTGCTCCGTGCGGTACAGCAGCGAGGCGTGGCCGAGCATGCGCAGGTGGTTGTAGCAGAGCATGCGCCGCCGCTCGGTCAGTTTGACGGTCGGCCCCATCAGCCGGCGGATGAACGGGTCGGACAGGTAGACCAAGCCGTCCTCCTCCTTGGCCCCGCGCGGCAACAGCGTGCGGATGTACTGGAATTCGGTCGTGTCGCCGAGCCGGCGCACCGCCTTGCCGTCGGCGTCCTTGCCCTTGATCGCCGCCAGGACGCGCTGCAGCGCCACCTGCGAATTGCTGCGGACGTGCAGGTCGGCGGCGGGGTAGGCCGAGTAGACGCACAGGGAGCGGTCGGGCGTCGCCAGGTGGACATACTCCACGTCGCCGTACTTGCCGGTCGTCTTCTTGGCGTTCTTGTGGGCCTTGGCGGCGTTGTCGAGGAAGCCGTCCATGCGCGCCTTGAGGGCGTCGGCCGCCTTGGCCCGGAAGATCAGGGTGACGTCGCTCCCCTCGCCGAGGAACAGGTCGCTGCCGGTGACGGCGACGTCGTCCACGACGAGGTCGTAGGCGGGGCGGAGCAGCGGGTTGGTTTCGAGGGCGAGCTGCGACTTGAGCCGATCGCCGACCTGCTGCGTCCGGGCCTCGCGCGTGGCCTGGTTGAACAGGTGTGTACCCCACAGGTCGCTCAGCTCCATCGCGTCGAGCATCTTGGTCAGCGAGCGGAACTCGATCAGGTAGAAGTCCTCCGGCACGGCGCGGGCGAGCGGGTCAGGATCGACCTTGGCGCCGCCGAGCATCTCTTTCCACGGGTGGCTCTTGACGGTCGGCCCCGCGATGTCCGCGATGGGGATGGTCTGCTTGCGCCGCTCGGCCGGGTCGGCCGGCTTCTCGTCGGGCCGGCCGGGGCGCGGCCGTGCGGCCCGGTCGCCGCGCATGGCGTCGAGCTGCAGGCTTTCCTGGACGGCGAGGGCACCGGTGAACAGGCTGAAGAGATCGACGTCGTTGACGCGCTCGTTGCCGCGGCGGCCGTTGGCGCGGCCGATCAGCCCTTCGACCTCGTCGGCGACGGGGCCGATCTGCTTCTCGCGCCGGGCGAGCTGAAGGGTGACGTACTGCAAGTAGGCGTCCTTCGGGTACAGTTCGAGTTGTTGCCTCGCCTCGTCGAGGGTCCATGCCTGTGGCGATTTGTCGGCGGCCCCGGCCGGTTTGTCGGGCGGCCCCTTGCCGGGCGGGGCCTTTTCCTGGCCGTGGAGCAAGGCGAGCCCGGGCAGGGCGATGACGATCGCCACCAGGGCGGCGCGGACGCGGAAAGCGGAGATGCGGGACGACATCGGCGAACCTCCTGAATGGGAGAAGGGAACTGCAAGGCGTAGCGTCTGCCTCGCGGTCCCTCCTGTCAAGGAAAAAGGACCGACCGTCAACAGGCACCGAACGGCCCAGCGTCGTCACGCCATTTCGCATACACTCAAGGGGATGTCTACCCTGACCGCGCTGCTCCCGCTGGGGGACCAGGCCGTCCTGGCGTACTTCGCCGACGAGTCGGCCGCCCTGCGCTTCGCCGCGACCGTCCGCCGCGACGGCACCCCCTGGCTGGTCGATGTCGTGCAGGCCTACGCCAGCGTCGGGGTCTTCTTCGACCCCGATCACTGCGACTTCCGTGCCGCCGCCGACCGCCTGCGTGGCCTTGCCGACCTGGCCGACCACGCCGCCGAGCCGACCGGGGGACGGCTCCACGTCATCGCGTGCTGTTACGAAATGGGGCCGGACCTGGCCCGCGTGGCGGAACAGACGGGCCTATCGACCGACGAGGTGATTCGCCGGCACGCGGCGACGGAGTACGTGGTCTACGCGATTGGCTTCTGTCCCGGCTTCCCGTACCTGGGTTATCTGCCGCCGGAGTTGTGCGGGGTGCCGCGCCTGGCGGCGCCGCGGCTGCGCGTGGAGGCGGGCAGCGTCGGCCTGACCGGGCGGCAGACGGGGATCTACACCGAAGCGCGGCCCGGCGGCTGGAACCTGGTCGGGCGGACGCCGTTGGTGCTGGTCGATGTCGCGGACGGGTATTTCCCGCTGCGAACGGGCGACCGGGTGCGCTTCGCGCGGATCGACGAGGCCGAGTATCGGCGCCTGGCAGGGGAGCGGTTGTGAGCCTTTCCAAAAGAGTCTTTTCACCCTACTTGCCAATGCACCACAGATGCTCATAGGTGCGGATGAAGATGGTCCCATCCGAGACGGCGATCGACGCCTTGGTCGTCTCCTTGAGCGGGTTGCGGCTGAGAACCTCGAACTTCGGCTTCGCGGCCAGGACCAGCGTTTCTCCCTCCACGTTGGTGACGTAGAGCCTGTCACCGGCGTGGACCAAGCTGCCCCAGGCGCCCGCGCCGACGCGCTCGGTCCAGGCGGTCTTGCCGGTCTTCAGCTCGATGCATTCCGCGCGGCCCGGCTCGGTAACCATGTAGACGTGCTCCCCGACCAGGACGCCGGAGCCGATGCGCTGGTCGGCCCGGGGCTGGCGCCACAGCCGGTGCGTCTGCGTCACGTCCCCCTTGCCGCCCGGCCGTACCGCCAGCGCCGGCCCACCGTACCCGGCCATCGCCACCACCGCCTCGGCGCTCACCAGCGGCGACGTGTACACCAGCCGATCCGCCGACTCGTCCTTGGCCAGTCCCTGGCACGTCCAAAGCAACTCGCCCGTCTTCGGCGCGTACGCCTTCACCACGCCGGGCCAGCTCATGACCAACTCGTCTCGCTCCTTCAGTTTCAGCAGTGTCGGCGTGCTCCACGACCCGAGCCACTCCGACTGCCCCTTGTCGCCGCGCTTGCCGCCCGGCTCCTCGACCTTCCAGACGTCCTCGCCGGTCTTCCTGTCCATCGCGATCAGGAAGGTGCGCTCGCCGGGGCCGAAATTGAGAATAACGAGGTCGCCGTAAAGCACCGGCGAGGCGGCGTTGCCCCAGATGTGCTCGCACTTGCCCAGGTCGCGGTGCCACAACTCCTTCCCCTCGAAGTCGTAGCAGTAGACGCCGGCCGAGCCGTGCGAGACGACGACGCGCTCGCCGTCGGTGGCCGGCGACGCGGAGCAGTACGGGTTGGTGTCGTGCGTCGGCTCCTTCTCCTTGTACTCGATCACCTTGTGCCATAGCGTCTTGCCGTCCTTGCGCGACAGGCACAGGAGGCCGCGCTTCAGCCCCTTGTCGGTCGCCTGCGTGAGGAAGATGCGCTCGCCCCAGATGACGGGCGTGGAGTTGCCCGCCCCCGGTAGCTTCATCTTCCAGCGGACGTTCTCGGTCGCGGACCACTTGACGGGCAGGTCGGTCTCGGCACAGCGCCCCATGCCGTCGGCCCCGCGCCACGCCGGCCAGTTGTCGGCCCGGCCCGGGGACGGCAGGATCGACAGGGCAGCCAGGAGGACGACGTAACGTGGAGGAAAAGTGCGGGACATTGTGAACCCCTCTTTACTCTGGCCGCTTGCGGCTTAGCGTTTGCTTCATCAGGGTCAGGCGAACGCTAAGCCGCAAGCGGCTGTCAGCGCCCGGCGACGGTCTCGAACTCGACCCACTTGGTCTGCACGTCGCGGCCGGTCGGCACCGCCCACGCGGCCGCCTCCTTACCCGCCGGGAAGGTGTGTTCGGCCTGGCGGTCGCCCTTGTCGACGGTCCAGGCGAACGTCACCTTGGTGCCGTCGCCGCCCGCGCGATAGACCAGGTGAGCCTCGCAGCGGGCGTAGCTCTTGCCCCCGTCGTTGCGGAAGCGGACGCGCACAGGCCCGGCGACCGGGCGGGGCAGTTCCAGTGCTCCCCAGCACATGCTCTGCGACCAGAAGTCCTTCGGCTCGTCGCCCTGGCGGACGATCGTCCAGTCGCGCACCACCGCCTGCCAAGTCTTGCCGCCGTCGGTGGACGCCTCCACCTGGTACTTGACGTCCGGCTGCGGCGGGTTGCTGGACAGGACGTGGGCGGCGGCGTGGACCGCCAGGGCCGCCGCGCCGCGCGGGGCGGCCAATTCCAGCGTCACCCGCGGGCTGCCCATCTTGCCCTCGACGACATGGGCCTGGACCTGCGCCCGGTTCGGTCCCGCGGAAGTCAGCGCCCGCCCGGACGCCTCGAAACGCACCTCGCTGCCGTTGTCCTTCAGGCGCGGCATGACCGCCGCGTTCGCCTGGCAGACCGTGGTCATCGTCAGGCCGGACTTCGCCAGCGCCTTGGCCCCCGCACCTAGCCGCAACAGGTACTGCCGCCGTCCCTTGACCTGGTCGGTGAGGTCCAGGCCGTCGCGGAAGGCGCCGCAATCCTGCCAGGTCCGCCCCCGGTCGGTCGAGACGGCAACCCTGCACTCGGCCTTGCCGCGCAGGACCAGGCCGTTCGTGCCACCGGCGTCGTAGATGCCCCAGGGTTTATCGTTCGGCGGCGTCGCCGCGATGATATAGGGAGTCTGGAACTCGAAAACGACGTGCCGATCCTCCTCCTCGACGACTCCCTCGCGGTCGTCTCCACCGGCGAAGTCGGGCGTGTAGACGTAAACGGCGTTGCCGTAGCGCGCCTGCCCCGGGTTGAACTCGGTCGCCCGCCGCGAGCCGTACATCTTCTCGGGCTGATTGACCCAGGTCTGCGAGCGCTCCGGCCCCGGCACGCCGCCCGTGTTGGAATTGAGTCCCCAGAAGGCGAAGGTCTTGCCGTCCTCCAGGCCGGGGCGCAGGTAGCGGCGCAGGCGCTCGCCGCGGCGCAGGTGGATCATCGGCGGCGGCCCGCCGTAACCGGCCAGGTACTCGGCCACCGCGTACTCCTGGTACGCGGCGCCGTCGGCGGGGTGTAGTCCGCACACCGGCCAGCCGTGTTGCCGCTCGGTCTTGTAGTTGCGGTCGGTGAGGCGCTTCCAGTCGCGCCGGACCTCGGGGATGGAGAGCAGGGCCTCGCCGCGTTCCTCGAAGACGACGGTGCAGACGTCGTGATCGAGCAGGACCCACTTGCCCTTGCCGTAGCGGCCACCGGTGAGGAAGACCTCGAAGCTGTTGTGCCCGGAGACGCCGACGCAGCGGCCGCGGCCGTGGCCGAGCAGGGCCTCCATCTCGGCAACCCACTGCCCGTGCGTGCTGCCGCACAGGCCGAAGCCGTCGGCGAACAGGCCGGTCCAGTACTCGCGGTTGCGCAGGTCGCCGCCCTTCGTGAAGCCCTCGCCCCAGAGATCCTCGACCCCCGCGTCGGCGTGGAAGTAATGGGTGCAGCGCCACAGCCAGGCGGCAAGGGCTTTCTGCTCGTCGCTCGCCGGCTTGACCCCGACGACGCGCTCGTAGAGCGCCGCCTGCGTGGCGGCGAGGCGGTCGAAGGTGGAACAGGCCAATTCCCCCGGATACCAGGGGTGATCGCTGCGAACCTGCGGGTCGCCGACGTCCGCGCGGGCCGCCGAGGCGAACAGGAGGAAGACCGCCAGGAGCGCGGCGAGGCGTCGGGTCGTCACCTTTGTTTCCTTTCAACCGCGGAATTGTTTAGAAACTGTATCAAAAACCCTCTTGCCGCTTGCGGCTTCGCAGGAACGATTGCGAAGCCGCAAGCGGCGAAGACTAAACGGGTTTGGCGGGCAGGCAGAGGGTGAACTTGGTGCCGCGACCGACCTCGCTTTGGACCTCGATGCGGCCGCCGTGCGCCTGCACGATCTTGCGGGTCGTCGCCAGGCCGAGGCCGCTGCCGCCGGCCTTGGTCGAGAAGAACGGCCGGAACACCTTGGCCAGCACCTCCGGCGTCATCCCCTGGCCTGTATCGATCAGCGACAGGCACACCTCGTCCGGCCGGGCCTCCGCCTGGATGGTCAACGTGCCGCCCTCCGGCATGGCCTGCTGGGCGTTCAGCATCAGGTTGAGCAGGGCCTGCTTGACAAGCTCGCGGTCCAGCGGCAAGGGCGGCAGGTCGGCGGGGAGGTATAGCTTAATTTCGATGCCGGAGCCACGGGCCATCGGGTCGAAGAAATCGACCATCTCATCGACCAGGGCGGCCAGGTCGGTCGGCTCGAATTTCAGGTCCTTGATGCGGGCGAAGCGGAGGAAGTCGTTGGAGACGTCCACCAGGCGCTGGCACTCGCCCTGGAGGCGCTGGACGCGGTCGTGCGCCCGCCGCTCGCGCTGCGACTGCGGCTCGGCGAAGTCCTCCGCCAGCAACTGCAGGTTGAGCCCGAGGGTGCTCAGGTGGTTCTTGATCTCGTGGATGAAGCTGCCGGCCAACTCGGCCAGTTCGGCGTATTGTTCGCTCCACACGGCCCCGCCGCCCCTCGATTGATCGTTTCGCGAAACGAGGAATCCGCGCCGCCCCGAGGGCAGCCGCTCAACTACTCCTGCGGCTCGCGCATCTCCTGCTGCTGTTGCGGCGGCGGGGCGTGGCGGCGCGGCGGCCCTTCGTCGCCGCCCTCGCGGCGCCGGCCGCGCGGCGGACCTTCGTCACCGCGGCCGCGCGGCGGGCCACCCTCGCCGCGGCGCGGCGGCGGGGCCGACGGCTCCGTGGGCGGCAGTCCCTTCTCCTCGCGGAGCAGCGCCTTGCGCGACAATTTGATGCGGTCGTGGTCGTCGATGGCGATCACCTTCACGCGGATCTTCTCGCCGACTTTCACCACGTCCTCGACCTTGCCGACGTACTTGTCGTCCAGCTCGCTGATGTGGCACAGGCCGTCGCGCCCCGGCACGATCTCGATAAACGCCCCGAAGTCCTTGATCGAGGACACCTTGCCCTCGTACACCTTGCCGACCTTGACCTCCTCGCACAGCGCCTCGACCTTGTTGCGCGCCGCCTCGGCGGCGGCGGCGTCCAGCGACGAGATCGACACCGTGCCGTCGTCGTCCACGTCGATCTTGGCGCCGGTGCTCTCCTGGATGCCCTTGATGGTCTTGCCGCCGGGGCCGATGAGCAGGCCGATCTTCTCCGGGTTGATGCGGATTTGCAGGATGCGTGGGGCGGTACGGCTGACCTCGGCACGCGGCTGGCGCAGCGTGCTCAGCATGGCCTTGAGGATCTCGCGCCGCGCCTCGCGCGCCTGCTCAAGGGTCGCGCGGATGATCTCCTCGTTGATGCCGGCGATCTTCAGGTCGAGCTGAATGCCGGTGATGCCGCGGCCGGTGCCGGCGATCTTGAAGTCCATGTCGCCGTAGTGGTCCTCGTCGCCCATGATGTCGGTCAGCAGGGTGAACTTGTCCGCTTCCTTGACCAGGCCGATGCTGATGCCGGCGACCGGGTTGCTGATCGGCACGCCGGCGTCCATCAGCGACAGGGTGCCGCCGCAGACCGAGGCCATGCTTGACGAGCCGTTCGACTCGAGGATGTCGCTGACGACGCGAATCGTGTAGGGGAATTTCTCGGGGCTGGGGATGACGGCCTTGAGGCTGCGCTCGGCGAGGGCGCCGTGGCCGATCTCGCGGCGGCCGGGGCCGCGGATGGGCTTGCACTCGCCGACACTGAAAGGCGGGAAGTTGTAGTCGAGCATGAACTTCTTGCTGTACTCGTCCATGAGCCCGTCCACGCGCTGCTCGTCGCTGGGGGTGCCCAGCGTGGTCGTCACCAGCGCCTGCGTCTCGCCGCGCTGGAAGATGGCACTGCCGTGCGTGCGCGGCAGGACGCCGACCTCGCACTGGATCGCCCGGACTTGCTTGGTAGTGCGGCCGTCGATGCGCTTTCCTTCGAGGATTAGGTCGCGGACCACCCTCTCCTGAAGGGCGTCGAAGGCGGCGGCCACGGCGGCCGGGTCGTGCTCCGGCTCCGTATCCTTGGGCACCAGGTCGGCCAAGACTTTCTCGCGCAGCTCCTTGATGGCGTCGGCGCGGGCCTGCTTGCCGGAGGTCAGCTTGCGCTGCTTGAACTCCTCGTAATAGCGCAGGAAGACCAACTCTTTGACGGGGCTGGCCGGGGCCGGGGGCGGCAGCTCCTTCTTGCCGAGGCCACTGCCCTGGCGCAGTTCCTCGACCATCTCGATGACCGTCACGATGTGCTTGTGGGCGAAGAGGATCGCTTGCAGCATCTCCTCCTCGGACATCTCGCGCGCGAAGCCCTCAATCATGGTGATGGCGTCGCGGCTGCCGGAGACGATCAGGTCGAGGTCGCTCTCCTCGAGCTGCGAGTGCGTCGGCATGACGATCCACTCGTTGCTGGCACGCCCGACGCGCACCGACCCCGTCGGCTGGAGGAAGGGGATCGGCGAGACGTGCAGCGCGCCGCTGGAGCCGATCATGCACAGGACGTCGGGGTCGTTCTCACGGTCGGCGGAGAGAACGGAGGCCATGACCTGCACTTCGTTGACGTAGCCCACCGGGAAAAGGGGGCGGATCGGGCGGTCGATCAGCCGCGAGGTGAGAATCTCCTTGGTGGTGGGGCGCCCCTCGCGCTTGATGAAGCCGCCGGGGAACTTGCCCGCGGCGTAAACTTTCTCGCGGTAATCGACGGTGAGGGGGAAGAAATCGCGGCCCGGAATGGGCGAGCCCTCGACGGCCGCGACGAGGACGATGGTGTCGCCGTAGCGCACCGTGATGGCGCCGTGCGCCTGCTTGGCCAGTTTGCCGGTCTCGAGGATGAGGGGCTGGGCGCCAAACGGACGTTCGACATGACTTACCTGCACGGGACGTTCCTCTTTCATACCGGCAGAGTCGGAGCAGGGGAGCGACTGGACACAAGCCTGAAGCAGAAGCAAGGGCTGTCCTTCGCTGGCGCTTCAGGCTTGTCTTTATTTGCGGAGGCCGAGGCGCCCGATCACCGACAGGTAGCGCGCGCGGTCCATGTTGCGCAGATAGTTCAGCAGGCCGGTGCGCTTGCTGACCATCATGAGCAGGCCGCGCCGGCTGGCGTGGTCTTTCTTGTGCGTGCGCAGGTGCTCGGTCAGCTCGTTGATCCGAGCCGTGAGCAGTGCGATTTGCACTTCGGGCGAGCCGGTGTCAGACGGGTCGCGCCGGTACTGATCGATGATGCCGGTTTTTCGGTCCTTCGTGATCGCCATCGCGGTTCTCACACCCTCCGCTGCGTTTCCGACTCCTGCCTGGGAATCTAAACCTTCAACACTCTTTGGTTTAGTGATCGTAGCAGCGCGCGGCGAGATTGCAAGGGGGAAAAATTCTTCCGGGCCCGCTCGGCTACTCGGGGAACTCGCCGTGCAGGGTCTGCGCCAGCGTCGCGCAGGCCGCCCGCCAGCGCCGCCGCACCGTGCGCTCGGCGACGCCGAACAGCTCGGCGATCTGGACCTCCGTCCAGCCGTGGTAGAACTTCAGCCCGACGATCTCGCGCTCCTCGGGCGGCAGCTGCTCCACCGCCTCGTGGAACTGGCCCCAGCGCTCCAGGTCGTCCGGGTCGTCCGTCCGGTCCGGCACGTCGGCGTCGTCGCCCCCGCCCGCGGTGATCGGGACGGGGCGACCCTCGCCGCCGCGGCGGGCGGTGCCGTAGTGGCGCACCAGGTCGATCAGTTCGCGGCGGATGTGGCAGGCGGCCAACCCGAAGAAGGCGCGCGTGGACTCCGGGATCGGCTCGATCTTGCCCAGCGTCTCCATCAGCCGCACAAGGGCCGCGTCGAGGACGTCGCCGGTATCGCTCATGGGGCGGAGGTTGCGGAAGCCGCTGAGCATCTTGCTGGCCAGCCGCTCCAGGCGGTGGCAGCAGGCGCGGATCAGTTCGTCGCGCGCCTGCAGGTCGCCGGCACGGATCCGCTTCACCCACGCCTGCAGGTGAACGGTGTGGATCGATTGGTCGTTCATGAGGAGTGGCTCCGTTAGGGCTTCGACAGAGCTTGGGGACCGAAACAACTCTCAGAATTGTACCGGGTGGGGCGGGGGGGAGGAAGTACTTTCCGGGCACAGCCGACCGGCGTGCGCCTCGCCCCGTAGCCGCAAGCTGCCAGCTTGCGGGCTCTTGGCGGTGGTCGGCCGGCAAGCTGGCAGCTTGCGGCTACGGGCGCGGCCGGCCGGCGCCCCCGCCCGAAACGAGAAAGGCCGCCGCCTCCCCTCCTGGGAAAGCGACGGCCCCCCGTCTGTTCCGGCCCCGATTGCGGCCCCCCGATGACATCTCTTCTCTGTCCGGGCTTCTCCGTGCCGAGGACGTCACGGGGGCCGCCCCCTCATCCTTATCAGCGGATTTTTCGCCGCGAACCGGACACACCGCTCTCGGTTTCTCCCCCCGGCAAAAAAGCGCCGGCGCTGTCCCCTCAGCCGTTTTTTCCCCGTTACCTCCTTATAGAAGGGGCAATGCGGCGGCACAACGAGATCAGCACGCCGCGGCAGTCGGCAGGCCACGAACAAGCGTCGTGCGAGAGCCGACGAATCCATGCCCCCGCCGTCCCGTGCCGGCCGGCGGTCAGCCAACCCGAAAAATTCTACCACCAAGGGAGTTAGCCATGAAGTCCACCACGACCCGCCTGCGCCTCGAGTGCCTGGAGTCCCGCGACCTGCTCAGCGCCGACTGGTTCAGCACCTACATCCCCAACGCCGCCATCGCCAACCTCGCCCGCGCCGACTGGTACGGCCACGGCTCGGTCAACTACAACGACATGCTGGCCATCTACGCCCAGGTCGAGAAGAGTGGCCCGGTCAGTTCCAGCGAGTTCGCCAGCCTCCAGTTCCTGGGGACGTACGGCTCGCTGCTGAATACGCCTTCCTCGGTCCTCTACCTCGAGAACCAGGTGGTCGGCCACAACCCCGCGGACCTGTCCTACCAGGGGTACGGCCTCGGCTACCTGGGGACGAACAGCCCGTCGTGGCAGATGCAGGAGTTGGTCGGCAAGTGGTTCCTGGGGCAGGACCACCCCGCGGCTCCCGGCCAGACCTACAGACCCGTCAGCGGCTCGCTCTTCGGGGCCTACGGCCCGCAGTACACCGACGTGGCCCAGGGCGGCGTGGGCGACTGCTCGCTGATCGCCTCGTTCGCCGAGACGGCCTACAAGGACGCCGGCGTCATCTCCAGCATGTTCACCTACGACGGCAACAACGTCTGGACGGTGGGCTTCTACGAGAACGGCGCTTCGGTCTACGTGACGGTGGATAACCAGCTGCCCGGCGGGGGCGGCACCTACGATCACCCGCAGAACGGCGTCCTCTGGGTGGCCCTGGCCGAGAAGGCTTACGCCGAGCTGAACGCCTTCGACAACCAGGACGGCGTCGCCGCCAGCTTGCAGGGAAAGAATGCGTACTCCTCGCTCAACGGCATGGACCCGGCGAAGATCCTGCCGACGTTGACGGACCGGGCAGGCTACTCCGCCTACAACCCCACGACGATCAACCAGGCGCTGGCGCAGGGCTTCCTGATCGTGCTGGGGACCGGCTCCAACTCCGGCAACCCCAACGTCGTGGGCGACCACGCCTACGCCGTCCTCGGCTACAACGCGAGCACGCACATGTACACGATGTTCAACCCCTGGGGAATCCAGCAGGCCGCGGCGAACCACGTCTGGGGCCTCTGGTACGCCAACCAGGCCTACCTCGACCTGTACTTTACCGACGAGGGGGGCTACGTACGGGCGACGCCGGCCAACGAGGCGGCCAGCAACGTGCTGCTGACCGAGGCCACCACCCACACGGCCCTGGCCATCCCCGTCTCGGTCAACCGGCCCGCGCTCGCCGACGCCGTCTTTGCCGCCCCCGCGCTACCGACAACCCTTGCCCCGTCGCACACCCTCGACGTGGTCGTGGCGGGTCTGTCCCACCAGGCCCCGACCGACGATGCTCTGAGTGAGCTGGCGTTCGCGTAAGGAACTGTAACACCAATGACTTCGCCGCTTGCGGCTTCGCAGGAAAGATTGCGAAGCCGCAAGCGGCGAAGTCATTTTGGTTACAGTTCCTAACAGTTTCGCCGCGACCCGAAGGGGAGCGCGCCCGACGCGCTCCCCTTCGGGTCACAACTCATCTTTTGCCTGTCACCAGATCCTGCCTGTGCGGTTTTGCGCGTGTACTGTGCGGGACCAGTCCGCTCCGGCGCCGTTCCCGGCCTCGGGGCAAAGCCAGCTGCCTCGACGGAACCCCTTTGTTTCTCACGGATTGCAGTGAACAACCGCGAGGGGAACTCTCTCCGGCACCGCGATTGCATGATACCCGCCTGGAACATCGGGGGGACTCTCTGGGCGGAAACCCAGGGGGATGGCCTGCTGAGAGCAAGAGCCAAGCCTTGCCACCTCGAAATCCTACCTGCAGCAAAATTTCATACATAAGAAATAAATCTCCTCAAATCCACCTAGAAAACCACGTTCTCCCTCCCGCGCCGGCGGGTGCCGGCTGAGACCTGTTCATGGTTGCTACTCACAATCTCTACCTGGTCGCGCTGTCTGTTCTGATTTCCATCCTGGCGGCCTACGCCGCACGCGACCTGTCCGAACGGGTAAGAGACGCCCGCGGACGGGGCTGGCTGGCCTTGTGGCTGGCGGGCGGTGCCACGGCGGACGGGATAGGCATCTGGTCGATGAACTACACGGGCAGGCTGGCCCTCCGCTTGCCGGTCCCGTTGCTGTTCGACTGGCCCACGGTCTTACTTTCGCTGCTGGTGGGCATCCTTGGTTCTGCCGGGGCGCTGCTCGTCTTGAGTCGCGGCCAAATCGGCTGGCCGCGGGTCCTGGCCGCCAGCATTTTCCTCGGCGGCGTGGGGATCTCGGGCCTCCATTACACCGCCATGGCGGCCATGCGGCTGCCGGGATTGCACCCTCATTACGACTCTCCCGCGCTCGTGACCCTTTCGGTCGTGCTGGCGGTAGCGCTTTCTTTCGCGGCCCTATCGCTCATGTTCCTTGCTCGGGACGGCGCTCGTGGCCCGAGGTTGCGAAGCCACGGGAGCGTCCTGCTGAGGGGGGCGGCCAACCCCGTCATGCATTACACCGCAATGGCCGCCGTCGTCTTCACGCTCTCGGACGAGGTGCCCAACTTATCCCACGCCGTCAGCATCGAGTCCCTCTGCATTGTCGGCATCAGTCTCGTCCCGGTGATGGTCCTCGTCGTGGCGCTGCTGATCTCGCTGGTGGACCGAGTCGAGAAGCAGAGGGCGCTTCTCGACGAACTATTTGAACAGGCACCGCAGGCCGTAGCCTTGCTGAGGGCGGACAATCGGATCGTCCGTGTGAACCGGGAGTTCACAGGGACCTTTGGCTACGGCCCGCACGAGGCCCTCGGCCGCCGCCTTGGCGACCTGATCGTGCCCGACGAGTCGCGCGACGAGGAGCAGAAGTACGCGGAGCTGGGGGCGCACGGACAGCGCCTGGATGTCGAGGGCGTTTGCCGGCGCAAGGACGGCAGCCGCTTGCACGTTTCGATGGTCCGCGTGCCGGTCTCGGTAGCCGGCGGGCAGGTGGAGATCTATGCGATCTACCGTGACGTCACCGAGCGCAAGCGGGCCGACGAGGCCCTGCGCGAATGCGCGGACCGCTTGCAGGCCCTCTCCCGCCGGCTGCTCCAGGTCCAGGAGGAGGAGCGACGCCACCTGGCCCGCGAGCTGCACGACGAGGTCTGCCAACTCCTGGCGGCGATCGTCTTCCATCTCCACGCCGCGACGCGCGTCACCGGCGCGGCCGCCCTGGCGCGAGTGGAGGAGTGCGCCCGGCTGGTGCGGCAGGCGGGGGAGCAGGTGCGCGGCCTGGCGCTGGAGCTGCGCCCGGCCATGCTCGACGTCCTGGGCCTGGAGGCCGCCCTGCACTGGCTGGCCGAGCGCCACCAGCAGCGGACCGGCTGCGAGGTGCGCGTCGAAGGCCACCTGCCCGGGAAGCCGTTACCGCCCGACCTGGCGATCACCTGCTTCCGCGTGGCGCAGGAGGCGCTGACCAACGTCGTGCGCCACGCCCAGGCGCGGCACGTCTGGATCGAGATGGGCGGGGCCGAGGGCGCCCTGGAGTTGGCCGTCCGCGACGACGGGGTGGGCTTCGACATGGGGGCCGCCCAGCGGCGCGCGGCCGAGCAGGACAGCTTGGGCCTGCTGGGGATGGCGGAGCGGGTCCAGCTGCTGGGGGGCCGCCTGCGCGTGGAATCCCAGCCGGGGCGCGGCGCGCACATCCGCGCCACCTTCCCCTTGAGTGCGGGCCCCGACAACCCGGCGGGACCGGCGGACTGAGACATGTCTTCGCCGCTTGCGGCTTCGCAGGAAAGATTGCGAAGCCGCAAGCGGCAAGAGGAGGCCGATCTTCCTGCCGAATTCGGACCACTTCCCGCCCGCGCGCGGTATGATAGCAGGTGCTCTACTATTGGTGCCGGAAGCCAAGTCGCAGTGGCTCCACCTGCCCTTTACCCCAGCCGTTCTGAGCGGCCGAGGTCAAGCGGTGCTCGACGGAGTGAAGGGTGGATGCCAGGAGCGTCCGGCGCTGCAACTCCCGCAGCGGGTGCGCCATGAGAGACGAGGACAAGACCAGGGAACAGCTGCTGGAGGAGTTGCGTACCCTGCGGGCGCCGCTGGCCCGGCCGGGGGAGCGCGGGCCGCCGGCGGAGAGGGCCCCGCACGCCAGCGAGGAAGCGGGCACCAAGGCGCTCCCGGCGGAGCGGGACCGGCTGCAAATCCAGCGGTTGCCGCTGGCGTACATCCTGATGGATGCCGACGGCCGCGTGCTCGATTGGAATCCCGCCGCGGAGAAACTGTTCGGCTACACCCAGGAAGAGGCGTTGGGCCGGGCGTGCCTCGACCTGATCGTCCCGCTCCCGCTTGACGATCACCTTCAAGAGATTCTCCGCCGCGTCTGGGCCGGGGACATGGACGCCCACAGTGTCAACGAGAACCGGACCAGGGACGGCCGTCTCATCACCTGCGAGTGGTTCAACACCCCGCTCAGGAACTCGGAGGGCCGAGTCACCGGCGTCATCTCCCTGGCGCAGGATGTTAGCGAGCGCCGGCGCGCCGAGGAGAAACTCCGGTGGAGCGAGGCACTGCTGGCGGAGGCCGAGCGGCTGGCCCACGTCGGCAGTTGGAGTTGGGACGTCACGAGCGATACGGTCCTCTGGTCCGAAGAGCACTACCACATCTTCGGCTTGCAACCGAACGAGACGGGGATGACTTATCACCGCGTTCTGAGTCGCATTCACCCGGATGACCGGGCGACGCTCCGGAACGTGATCGATCAGTCGTTGCGGGAGCGTCAGCCCTTCGAGTGTCGCTTGCGCGCGCTGCACGATGACGGAACAGTGCGGCTGGTGCAGTCCCGAGGGCGAGTGGTATTCGACGAGGGAGGCAAGCCGGTCCGCATCTTCGGCACCGTTCAGGACATCACCGATCAGACACTCGCCCGGGAGGCCCTGGAGGCGAGCCGGCGGCGCTTCCAGACCGTCTTTCAGAACTCACTCGACCTCAATTCCACCGGCGAGGCGATCTACGACATGGACCTGGACGGACGTTGCACGTTCTGCAACAGGGCCTGTCTCCGCCTCCTGGGTTATGCCGCTGCCCGCGACCTGCTCGGCAAGGACATGCACGCCCTGATTCACCATACCCGGGCCGACGGGACGCCTTACCCCCTGGAGGAGTGCCGCATCTACCGGGGCTTCCGGCAAGGCGAAGGGATCCACGTCAAGGACGAGGTTCTGTGGCGTGCCGACGGTACCAGCTTCCCCGCGGAGTACTGGTCCTACCCCGTGTACCAGGGGACACAACTTGTCGGGACCGTGGTCACCTTTGTAGACGTCAGCGAGCGCCGCCAGGTGGAGGAAGAATTGCGCACCCTGAACGCCGCCCTGGAGAATGCCGTGGAGGGCATCGCCCGGCTGGATACGCAGGGGCGGTACGTTACCGTTAACCCCGCCTACGCTGCCATGGTCGGCTACCGGCCCGAGGAACTGGTCGGCGGCAACTGGCCGCTGACCGTGCATCCCGACGACCGGGACAAAATCGAGGCCGCCTACCGACGGATGCTGAGCGAGGGGAGGGTTGAGGCCGAGGTCATGGGGATGCGCAAAGATCATTCGGCCTTCTGGAAGCAGGTCGTGATGGTCAAGGCTACTGACCGGCAGGGGCGGTGGGGGGGGCATTACTGCTTCATGAAGGACATCACCGAGCGCAAGACGGCGGAAGGGGGTCTGGAAAGGTACGCTGGCCGTCTTCAAGCCCTGTCGCGCCGCCTGGTGGAGGTCCAGGAGGAGGAGCGCCGCCACCTGGCCCGCGAGCTGCACGACGAAATCGGCCAGGTTCTGGCCGCCATCAACTTCCAGCTGCACGCGGCGAAGGGCCTGGCCGGCGCCGCCGCCCTGGCGCGGCTGGAAGAGTGCGCCCGGCTGGTGCAGCAGGCGGGGGAGCAGGTGCGCGGCCTGGCGCTGGAGCTGCGCCCGGCCATGCTCGACGTCCTGGGCCTGGAGGCCGCCCTGCACTGGCTGGCCGAACGCCACCAGCAGCGGACCGGCTGCGAGGTGCGCGTCGAAGGCCACCTGCCCGGGGAGCCGCTGCCGCCCGACCTGGCGATCGCCTGCTTCCGCGCGGCCCAGGAGGCGCTGACCAACGTCGTGCGCCACGCCCAGGCCCGGCACGTCTGGATCGAGATGGGCGAGGCCGAGGGCGCCCTGGAGTTGGCCATCCGCGACGACGGGGTGGGCTTCGACGTGGGGGCCGCCCAGCGGCGCGCGGCCGAGTTGGGCAGCCTGGGCCTGCTGGGGATGGCGGAGCGGGTCCAGTTGCTGGGGGGCCGCCTGCATGTCGAATCTCAGCCGGGGCGAGGCACCCGCATCCGTGCCTCCTTCCCCTTGAGTGCGGGCGCCGACAACTCGGCGGGACCGGCGGAGTGAGTGACATGGCTGCCATCCGCGTGATGCTCGTGGACGACCACCAGCTCTTTCGGGCGGGGATCCGCTCGCTGCTGCAGACGGTCAGTGACGTCGAGGTCGTCGCCGAAGCCGGCGACGGCCGCGAAGCCCTCAGCCTGATCGCGGCCCACCGGCCCGACGTCGTGCTGATGGACATCATGATGCCCGGCCTCAACGGGCTGGACACGACGACACGGGTGATCCGCTCGTACCCCGCCACGCGCATTATCATCCTGTCCATGAACGCGGGGGAGGACTCCGTGTTGCAGGCACTCCGCGCCGGTGCGGCCGGGTACCTCGTCAAGACCGCCGACCCGGCCGAGCTGGAACTGGCGATCCGGGCCGTTGCCCGGGGCGAGACGTTCCTGAGTTCGGCGATATCGCAACATGTCATTGCCGCCTGCCTGGGGCGGAACGAGGGGGACCAAACTTCCCTGGAGCGGCTGACGCCGCGACAGCGCGAAATCTTGCAGCTGGTCGCGGAAGGGCACACCACCAAGGAGATCGCCGGGCGGCTCAAGCTGAGCACGAGCACCGTCGAGACCCACCGCACCCAGCTCATGAACGCCCTGGACATCCACGACATCGCTGGGCTCGTGCGCTATGCGATCCGGGTGGGTCTGATCTCGCCCCTCGTTTAGCCCGTCTCCGCTCCCCGTGAGAGGGGCAATTTCGCCGGGCCCTGAAGTTTTCGCGTCAAAGACAAATTGACTGACCCCAAGGCGTTGATGACATCGAAGTAGTATTGACACTGGCGTGTCATTTCAGGTCATTTCTTGGTCGATCTCCCGGTTCTCCTCTATTGGCAAGGGTCAATTTCGCACCTATCCTACTAAGCATTGTCCCCAACGAGGGACGGTCCGCCGGCCTGGGGCGGGTCGCGGCTTTCCCCCGAGGGGCCGGCGGCCCCGGGCCCCTCCGGTGGCTTGCCGCCCGTATTCCCCGGCACCCCCTGGCACTCCCCCGCCGGGGACGCGGGCGGCTTTCTTACCTGTCGTCAACGGAGACGCCCATGGGACCAGCCTCCTCGATAGCGCTGTCGTCGGCGGCAAGCGTGTACGCGACGTCATCGGCGAAGATCTCGACGGGATCGTCCCCCCCGGAACGGTGGGGCGCGGCCGTACGGCTGCGGGCCCAGGGAGATCGCCGGCGGGCTCACCTTTGCCAGGCCGCACGCGCCCCCATGCCTCAAGGGCGGCGGGCCGCCGTCGCGCGGACTCTCGCTTCCTAAATGTCTAAGGAGGATCTACAATGCGGCATGTAGACCCGGCCACGGCGGACGCGGTGTCGGCCGAGTTGGAGAAACTTCGGCAGCGCGTCGCCGAGCTGGAAACCAGGGCGGCGGACCTGACGCGCGCCAACGAGGCACTCCTCATCGATCGCCGGCTCGCCGACCATCATGCGACTCGTTTGGTCCAGGTTTCGACGGCGCAGCAAGCGGCCGCCTCGACCCTCGCCCAGGAGGCTGCGCAGGCGCTGCAACGGGCCGAACAGAGCGAACAGGCGGCCCTCCGTGCCCACGAGAGGTTCCGGCTGGTGATCGAGTCGGCCCCCTACGGGATCCTGATGATTGACCGCGAGGGGCGCATCGTACTGGTCAACGCCCAGACCGAAAAGTTCTTCGGGTACCGCCGCGACGAACTGTTGGGGCAGTCGGTCGAGTTGCTGGTTCCGGAGCGCTTCCGAGACAGCCACCCCGGCTACGTCGCAGGCTACTTCGCCGACCCGGTGGCGCGGGCCTTGGGGAAGGGGCGCGACCTGAACGGCCGCCGCAAGGACGGCCGCGAGTTCCCCGTCGAGATCGGCCTGACCCCCGTCCGGACCGAGGAAGGGCTCTTCGTCCTCAGCGCCGTCGTCGATATTACCGAGCGCAAGCGCGCCGAGGAAAGGTTTCGCCAGGCGGTGGAGTCGGCCCCCAACGGGATGGTGATGATTGACCGCCAGGGGCGTATCGTACTCGTCAACGCCCAGACCGAAAAGCTCTTCGGCTACGGCCGCGACGAACTGCTGGGGCAGCCGGTCGAGATGCTGGTCCCGGAGCGCTTTCGAGACAGGCACCCCGGCTACCGCGATGGCTTTTTCGCCGACCCGGCGGTCCGGGCGATGGGAAAGGGGCGCGACCTGTACGGCCGCCGCAAGGACGGCAGCGAGTTCCCTATCGAGATCGGCCTTAATCCCGTTCAGACCGACGAAGGGCTCCTCGTCCTCAGCGCCATCGTCGATATCACGGAGCGCAAGCGGAATGAGAGCGAGATCCGCCGCCTCAACGCGGAGCTGGAGGATCGCGTCGCCGAGCGCACCGCCCAGCTCGCTGCCTCCAACAAGGAGCTGGAAGCCTTCTGCTATTCCGTCTCGCACGACCTGCGCGCCCCGCTACGGGCCATCGACGGCTTCGCACGCATCCTGCTGGAGGAGTTCAAGGATCCACTGCCGGACGAGGGCCAGGAGTACCTGCAGCTGGTGCGCGACAACACGCGGCAGATGGGCCGGTTGGTGGACGACCTCCTGGCCTTCTCGCGCCTGAGCCGGCAGGCGCTGCGCAAGCAGCCGGTCACGCCCGCCCGGCTGGTGCGCCAGTGCCTGGACGAACTGGAGCGCGAGCGGGAGGGCCGCCGGGTGGAGATTACGGTCGGCGACCTGCCCCCCTGCGAGGCCGACCCGGCGCTGCTCAAGCAAGTGTGGTTCAACTTGCTGGCCAACGCGGTCAAGTACACCCGCAAACGGGATCCGGCGCTGATCGAGGTCAGCTCGCGCCCGGGGGAGGGGTCGGACGGGCCGGTCTATTTTGTCAAGGACAACGGCGTCGGCTTCGATATGAGATACGGGCACAAACTGTTCGGCGTCTTCCAGCGACTGCACCGCACCGAAGACTACGAGGGCACGGGGGTGGGACTGGCCATCGTGCAGCGCGTCGTCCACCGCCACGGCGGCCGCGTCTGGGCCGAGGCCGAGCCCGACAAGGGCGCGGCGTTTTATTTCACCCTGGAAAGTGAGGCCCCTCATGAGTGACACCGCCGTCGAAATCCTCCTCGTCGAGGACAACCCCAACGACGTGAAGCTGGCGCTGCACGCCTTCAAGAAGAACAAGGTGGCCAACCACGTCCACGTGGCCCGCGACGGGGCGGAGGCGCTGGAGTTCATGTTCGGCACCGGCCGCTACGCCGGGCGGGACATCGAGAGCGGCCCGCGGGTGATCCTCCTGGACCTGAAGCTGCCGCTGGTGGACGGCATCGAGGTGCTGCGCCTGCTCAAGGCCGACCCGCGCACCCAGGCCATCCCGGTCGTGGTGCTGACCGCCTCGCGCGAGGAGCGCGACGTCGTCCAGAGCTACCAACTGGGCGTCAACAGTTACATCGTCAAGCCCGTGGACTTCGACCAGTTCACCGAATCGGTCCGGGAACTCGGCTTCTACTGGCTGTTGCTCAACCATCTTCCCGCCACTTCGGGGAAGTCCTAACGCGAGAGGCCATCATGGGGGAGCGCATCCGCGTTCTGATCGTCGAAGACCGCCAGGCCGATGCCGAGCTGATGCTCCACGAGCTGCGCCGGGCCGGCTTGGAACCGGAGTGGCAGCGGGTCGAAACCGAGCCGGACTTTCTCGCCGGCCTCGACCCGCCCCCCGACCTGATCCTCGCGGACAACCAGTTGCCCCAGTTCGACGCCCTGACCGCCCTCAATTGCTTGAGAGAGCGAGGGCAGGACGTCCCGTTCCTGATCGTGTCGGGGACCATGGGTGAAGACGTCGCCGTGGCCGCCATGCGACAGGGGGCCAGCGACTACTTGCTCAAGGACCGCCTGGCGCGGCTGGGGCCCGCGGTACGACAAGCCCTGCAGCAGAAGCGGCTCCGGCACGAAGCTCTCGTCGCTCTGGCGGCGCTGCGCGAGAGCGAGGCCTGCTTCCGCCAGCTCGCCGACGCCATCCCGCAGATCGTCTGGTCGGCCACACCCGACGGCCGCTTCGATTACTACAACCGGCGCTGGTACGACCTCACCGGCCTCCAGGACGACCAACCCGGCGAAGGCTGGAGCCTGCTCCTTCATCCCGAAGACCTCGAGCACAGCGTCAACTGCTGGCGGCACGCCATTCGCTCGGGGCAGGGGTACCAGACCGAATACCGCCTCCGGGATCTGCAGGGCGGCTACCGCTGGTACCTGGAGCGGGCCGTCCCCGTACGCGACGAGTCCGGGGCGGTCATCCGCTGGCTGGGCACCGGCACCGACATCGACGACCGCAAACGGGCCGAGGAGGCGCTGAAGGAGGCCGCCCAGCGCAAGGACGGGTTCCTGGCCATGCTCGGCCACGAGCTGCGCAACCCCCTGGGCCCCATCCGCAACGCCGTCCACGTGCTCCGCTCGACCGACCCGACGGCGACGGCCGCCCGGCGGGCCCGCGACATCATCGACCGTCAGGCAACCCACCTGGCCCGGCTGGTGGATGACCTGCTCGACGTGGCCAAGGTTTCCCGCGGCGCCCTCCGCCTTCAGAAGAGGCGGCTAGACCTGACCCGGCTTGTGCGCGACGCGGTCGAGGACCATCGCGCTCTCCTGGAGGGGAAGGACCTGGCCCTCAGCGTGGAGCTGCTCGACTCTCCGCTGTGGGTCGTCGGCGACCCCACGCGCCTGTCCCAGGTGGTGGGCAACCTCCTCCAGAACGCTCACCGGTTTAGCGACCCGAGGGGCCGCGTCAAGGTCGCGCTCGCCGCGAAGCCCGCGGACGGCACCGCGGTCCTGACGGTGCAGGACACGGGGGTCGGGATGAGCCCGGCCCTTCTGGGGCGGCTGTTCGAGGCGTTCAGTCAGACCGACCCCGGCCTGGAGCACGGCCGGGGCGGGCTCGGGCTCGGGCTGGCCCTGGTCCAGGGGCTGGTCGAGCTGCACGGCGGGACGGTGGGGGCTTACAGCGAGGGCCCCGGGAAAGGCTCGCGATTTACCGTGCGCTTGCCGCTGCCGCAACACGACGCCGCGCTGCCCGCCCTCACTTCCCGCCCCCACTTCGGCGAGCCGTCCCTGGGAATCCTGGTGATCGAGGACAGGCCGGACGCGGCCGAGAGCCTGCAGATGGTGCTCGAGGCGCGGGGGTACCGCGTGGAGGTGGCCCACACGGGGCCGGCCGGCGTGGAGGCCGGGCGCCGCTTCCGGCCGGACGTCGTCCTGTGCGACATTGGCCTGGCGGACGAGATGGACGGCTACGGTGTCGCCCAGGCCTTCCGCCGCGACCCGGACCTGGCCGCGGCTTACCTGATTGCCCTGACCGGGTACGGGCAGGAGGTGGACAGGCGCCGGGCCCGCGAGGCGGGCTTCGACCTGCACCTGACCAAGCCGGTCGATCCAGAGGCCCTGGGGCAGTTACTGGCGAACCTGCCGCTGGGCCGCGCCGAAGACCGGCCCCTCCAGGGGGCGGGCGATGTGTGCATCGAAAAGGATTCCGGGTAGTCGTTATTCGCCGGCCCGGCGCCGACTGTTAGTGCGGCTTCAAGCGACCTGTTGTTCAACCCCTGCCGGTTTGCTCGGCAGGTGAAGGAGGTCGGCGGGCTAGACGAACGGGACGTGGCGCACTCGTCTCGACCCCTGCCGGCTTGTCCGGCAGGTGAAGCAGGTCGGCGGGCTAGACGAACGGGACGTGGCGCACTCGTCTCGACCCCTGCCGGCTTGCCCGGCAGGTGAAGCAGGTCGGCGGGCTAGACGAACGGGGCGCGGCGCACTCGTCTCGACCCCTGCCGGGCAAGCCGGCAGGGGTCGGCGGGAAGGCCGGTGGCCCGGTCTAGCTGGCGACCTCCTTCACCTGCCGGACAAGCCGGCGGGGGTCGGACAAGACCTCCTTGGCCTCCGCATTACGCCCGCCCGGCCGAGGATCGACGTTGAAAAGAGTAGATTTATCACTGATGATTCCGCCCGACCGGGCGCAGGTAGCAAGGACATGATGACTACCAAACGCGATTGGCAACCCGCCGTTGTTCCCCAGCCGTCCAGGAAGGAGCTGATTCCCGCGCCCGTGCCGCTGCGCGTCCTCATTCTGGAAGACCACGGGGCCGACGCCCGGCTGCTGCTGCACCAGCTACGCCAGGGGGGGTACGAGCCCCACTGGGAGCGGGTGGACACCGAGTCGGATTACCTGGCCCGCCTGGACCCGGGACTCGACGTGATCCTCGCCGACTATTCCTTGCCGCAGTTCGACGCCCTGCGCGCGCTGCGGTTGTTGCGCGAGCGCGAGTTGGACGTGCTGTTCGTGATCGTCTCCGGCTCGATCGGGGAGGACACGGCGGTGGCGGCCATGAAGGAAGGGGCGACCGACTACTTCCTCAAGGACCGCCTGGGGCGCCTGGTCGAGGCGGTCAAGCACGCCCTGGAGGAAAGGCGGCTACGGGGCGAGAAGCGCCAGGCGGACGAAGTGCTCCGGCAGAGGGTGCGCGTGGCCGCGGTCAGTGCCGACGTGGGAATTGCTCTCACCCGCAGCGATAGCCTGTGCGAGATGCTCCGCGCCTGCGCCGACTCGGTGGTGAGTAACCTCGACGTGGCGCACTGCCGGGTCTGGACGGTCAACCCGAGGGAGAACGTGCTGGAGCTGTGGACCGGCGACGACGTTGACGGCCCGGGCGCGCCCGGCCGTGTCCCCATCGGTCAATTTCGGATCGGCCAGGTTGCCCAGGAGCGCCGGCCCTACGCGACCAACGACCTCCCGCACGACCCACAACTCATCAACCCCGCGTGGGTCGCCGAGGAAGGGTTGGTCGCCTTCGCCGGTTACCCGTTGATCGTTGCGGACCGGCTGGTGGGGGTCCTGGGGGTCTACGCCCGCCGGCCGATGACCGAGGTTACGCTCGAGGCACTGGGCTCGGTGGCGAGTGCCATCGCCCTGGGCATCGAGCACAAGGGGGCCGAGGAGGCGCTGCGGGAGCGGGAGGCGCAGGTCCGGCTGCTGCTCGATTCCACCGCCGAGGCCATCTACGGCCTGGACGCGCAGGGCAACTGTACCCTGTGCAACAGCGCCTGCCTGCGCCTGCTGGGCTACAAGGAGCCCGCGGACCTGCTGGGCAAGAACATGCACGCCCTGATGCACCACTCGCGCCGGGACGGATCCCCCTACCCCGTGGAACAATGTCGCATCTACCAGGCCTTCCAGGAAGGCGAGGCGACGCACGTCGATGACGAGGTCGTCTGGCGTGCCGACGGCAGCAGTTTCCCGGCGGAATACTGGTCGCACCCGATCCGCCGCGGCGGCCAGGTCGTGGGCGCGGTGGTGACCTTCCTGGACATCACCGAGCGCCGGCAGGCGGAGGAACGGCTGCGGCACGTGCTCACCTCCAGCCCGGCCATCATCTATTCCCTGACTCTCCGGGGGGAGGAAATCCGGCAGGCCTGGGTGAGCGACAACCTGCGCACGCTGATGGGCTACGACCGCGACGAGGCCCTGGCCCCGGGCTGGTGGGAGGCGGGCCTCCACCCCGCGGACCGCGCCGCCGAGGTGGCCCGGTGGCCGACCTTCCTGCAAGACGGCCGGCTGGTCAGCGAGTACCGCTTCCGGCACAAGGACGGCACCTACCGCTGGGTCCGCGACGAGAAACACCTCCTGCGGGACGCGGCCGGGCAGCCGGCGGAGGCCGTCGGCTCCTGGTCGGACGTGACCGAGCGCAAGCAGTTGGAAGAGCAGTTCCGGCACTCCCAGAAGATGGAGGCGATCGGCCGGCTCGCCGGCGGCGTGGCCCACGATTTCAACAACCTGCTGACCATCATCACCGGCTACAGCGAAATGGGCCTCGCCGCCCTGCGCCCCGGGGATCCGCTGCGCGAAGTCGTGGCGCAGGTCCTAAAGGCCAGCCAGCGCGCCGCAAGCCTCACGCGCCAACTCCTGGCCTTCGGTCGCCGGCAGGTGCTCCAACCGGTGACGCTGGACCTCAACGCCCTCCTCAGCGACATGGAGAAGATGCTCCGCCGCCTGATCGGTGAGGACATCGAACTGCACGTCTGCCCCGGCGCCGGGCTGTGGCGGGTCAAGGCCGACCCGGGCATGATGGAGCAGGTCGTCATGAACCTCGTCGTCAACGCCCGCGACGCCATGCCCAGCGGCGGCAAGCTGACCATTGAGACCCACAACGTCAATTTGGGTGCCGCCTACGCCGAGACGCATGCGGAGGTCGTGCCGGGCGACCACGTCCTGCTGGCGGTCACCGACACCGGCCATGGCATGGACGCCGCCGTCAAGGCCCAGATCTTCGAGCCGTTCTTCACGACCAAGGAGGCGGGGAAGGGAACGGGGCTGGGGTTGGCCACCGTCCACGGCATCGTCAAGCAGTCGGGCGGCCGCATCGAGGTCTACAGCGAGCCCAGCCATGGCACCACGTTCAAGATCTACCTCCCCCGCGACGCCGGGTCGGCCCCGGCGCGCAAATCGTATCCGGGCGTGGCCCAGTGGCGACGGGGCACGGAGACAGTGCTGCTGGTCGAAGACGAGGAAGGGGTGAGGGCGCTGGCCCGGACGGTCCTGGAGATGAACGGCTACAGCGTACTGGAGGCCTCCGCCGGGGACCAGGCCCTTCTGCTCGTCCAGCAGCACGCCGGCCCCATCCACCTGCTGATGACCGACGTCGTCATGCCGCGCATGAGCGGCCCGCAACTCGCCGAGCGCCTGGCCCGCTTGCGGCCGACTGCCCGGGTGCTCTACCTGTCGGGCTACACCGACGACGCCGTGGTCCATCACGGCATCCTTGGCCCCGATACGCCCTTCCTGCAAAAGCCGTTCGGCCCGGAGGCGCTGGCGCGGAAGGTGCGCGAGGTGCTCGACGCGACCCCGGAGGATGCCCGAACGGGCGTGAGCGGCCTGGTGCCACACCCGCCGCGCGAGCCCCATTAAGAGTCAGTTGCGCCAGCCGCTTGCGGCTTAGCGGACGCCTGGAATCCGCTAAGCCGCAAGCGGCTCTCGGTCTGGTCGGCGCAAGAGGAAGCGGCATAAGGGGTAACGGCCTACACGTTGTGTGCCAAGCGGGCTGGTTCAAACGCGGGTCGCGCTCTGCCCGTGCCCGTGCCCGTGCCCGGTCTGGAATCGGGCACGGGCACGGGCACGGGCACGGGCACGGACCCGCGCCACCTGAAACGGCCCGTTTCTGAACCATGCCTG